>OBLT010000193.1_pt1 | contig 46378 bp, 42 predicted proteins | sample 1518721 | NCBI WGS metagenome assembly OBLT01 (sample SAMEA3539307, study PRJEB22396) | soil metagenome | biome: tundra; feature: field; material: soil | place: USA | collected 2010-05 | depth 0.15 m | reverse complement strand
CGAATTCCTTCTCCACAGCGGCGTCGAGCACGCGCACGGAAGCGCGCCAGATGTCGGGGCCGGTTCCATCACCTTCGATGAAGGGCAGGATGGGCCGATCCGGCACCTGCAAAATGCCTTGGCTATTCATGGTGATGGGCTCGCCGCCCGCGGGGATGATGGGCTTGGGGGAAACGCCTGTGCTCATGGTGCGCGTTTTACCGCAGTCCACGCCTGCACGTCGACAGATGCGAAGCGAAAAGGGCTGGGTCGGGTTCGCGTGGTTTCCCCTACTTCACCTTCGTTCCCGGAGCCACGTCGCGGTCGAAGCAGGCGAGCGAGAGTGGATCGCTGCCTGCCGCCAGGATCATGCCTTGCGAAATCACGCCGCGGATCTTGGCCGGCTTCAGGTTGGCAAGATAGAGAACCGTCCGGCCCACCAGCTCGGCGGGCGCATAGGCACCGGCGATGCCGGAGATGACAGTGCGCTGTTCGCTGCCCAAATCCAGCACAAGCTTGAGCAGCTTGTCGGTCTTGGGCACGCCTTCGGCGGCCAGCACCTTGGCCGAACGCAGATCGATGCGCCCGAACTCCTCGATGGTGATCTCGCCAAGCAGCCCCGCCGCATCGGTGGGAACATTCTTGGGTGGCGGCGTCTGGTCGAGCCAGGCCGCGATGAGCTCTTTCTGCCGCTCGGGCTCGATGCGCGGAAAGATGGGCTTGGGCTCCACAAGCTTTCCGCCCGGCCAGCCACCCCATTCCTCGGCAGGCCACAGGCCAAAGTCCTGCTCGCGGCCGATCTGGCGCAAGAGCTCGCGCGACGCCTCGGGCATGGCGGGCCCGACCATCTGGGCCGCGCGCCGAATGAGCTCGCAGGTGTTGACCAAGACCTCGCGCAATTCGGCGAGCTGCCCGGCCTTCTTCAGCTTCCACGGCGCCGTGCGATCCAGATACACGTTGCCGGCGCGGATCATGGTCCACGTCGCCTCCAGGGCGCGCGATGGCTGCATCTCGTCCCAGGCCTTGCTCGCGGCCAAGGTCATTTCCTGCGCGCACCGGCGCAAGACCAGCTGTTCCTCCGACAGCGGGTCGCCCGCCGAGTACCCGGGCCGATGGGCCGTATCGAAAGATTCGCCAAGCTGGCGGGCCATGGAAATCGTGCGATTGGCCAGGTTGCCGAGGTCGTTGCCTAGATCCGATTCGAAGCGCTGGAAAAGCGCCTCGTAACTGAAATCGCCGTCGTTGCCCAGGGTGTATTCGCGCAGCACGAAGTAACGCAGCGGATCGGCGCCGAGAGAAGCGGCGATAAGGCTAGGATCCACGCGCGTGGCCGGTATGGATTTGGAAATCTTCTGCCCCTTCACCGTGATGTAGCCGTGGCAGAACACGCCCTTCGGCGGCGACAAGCCCGCGGACATGAGCATGGCCGGCCAGTAGACTGCGTGGAAGCGCAGGATGTCCTTGGCGATGAGGTGCGTGCACGCGCCCCACAGCGACTGCGCGCGCGCGTCGCTGGCGACTTTGTCCGGCCCGCCCAGCGCCGACACGTAGTTGATCAGGGCGTCGAGCCACACGTAGATGACGTGGCTGGGGTCGCTCGGCACCGGGATGCCCCATTTGACCGTCGAGCGCGAGATGGAGAGATCCTTGAGCCCCGAGCGCACGAATTCGACCACTTCGTTCTTGCGTGTTTCGGGCCGGATGAACCCTGGCTGTTCGTAGAGCGCGAGCAGCTTGTCGGCATACTTCGAAAGTCGGAAGAAGTAGTTCTCCTCACGCACGCGCTCGACGGGCTTGCGGTGGATGGGACAAACCTTGGCGCCGCCCTCTTCGACCACGTCTTCCTCGGTCTTCCAGCCCTCGCAGCCCACGCAGTACATGCCGTCGTAGTCGGCCTTGTAGACGTCGCCCGTGGCCAGCATGCGCTGCCACATGGCTTCCACCGAGGCGACATGGTCGGGGTCGGTGGTGCGGATGAAGCGGTCGTAGCTGATGCCGGCCTGGGCCCAGACTTCTTTGAACTTGGCGACGATGCCGTCGCAGTATTCCTTGGGGCTGACGTTCTGCTCGCGCGCGATGCGTTCGATCTTTTGCCCGTGTTCGTCGGTGCCGGTCAGAAAGTAGGTTTCGTGGCGGCGGGCGCGGTGGTAGCGCGCGAACGCGTCGGCGACGGTGGTGGTGTAAAACGTCCCTAGGTGGGGAAGCGCGTTGACGTAGTAGATTGGGGTGGTGACGTAGAAGTAGTCAGCCATGCCCCTAGGTTAACAGAGATATCGGCAACGGATCCGGATCTTCACCACAGAGGACACAGAGATCGGAAAGAAAGGGTTTCCCGGATCTCAGATCCGAACCATTTCCTTTTCCTATCTCTGTGTCCTCTGTGTCCTCTGTGGTTAACTTCCCTCGTCGTCGCTGCCGCTTTCCTCGCCGTCCACGGCCGGGATATCGCGCGGCTGCGGCGTCGGCGTGACCGGGGAGTTGGGCTGGTTGGCCACCAGCCGAACCTCGGACGCGGCGAAGGTCATGGGTGGCCGCTCGAAGAAGGAAACCCGCACTCGGCCACCGAGCACGTCCAGATCGTCGACGCGCCCCACGCCCTCGGGGGTCTCGACCCGCTTGCCCGGCTTGGGCAGGTTCTTGGACAGCTCGACGTAGAGATCGTCTTCGTACACCAGGCAGCACTTGAGGCGGCTGCACTGACCCGCGATCTTGGTCGGGTTGAGCACCAGGCGCTGGTGCTTCGCCATCTTGATGGAAACCGGCGCGAAGCGAGAAAGGTAGGTCGAGCAGCACAGCTCGCGGCCGCACGTGCCGATGCCGCCGGTCAACTTGGATTCGTCGCGCACCCCGACCTGGCGCATCTCGATGCGCGCGTGCAGGTGTGACGCCAGATCGCGAACCAGGCCGCGAAAATCCACGCGCTGTTCGCACGAGAAAAAGAAGGTCGCGCGGTCGCCGCCCAGCCCGATGTCGGTGCGAAACAGTTTGATGGGCAAGGCCAGGGCACGGGCGCGTTCGCGGGCAAAGGCCAGCGCCTCCACCTGGCGCTTCTGCTCTTGCTCGGCCCGCAAAAGATCGCGCGCCTCGGCCTTGCGAATCACCCGCCCCTGCAGACCTTGAACCTGCCGCGTGCCCGACGGAACCGTGACCGTGCCCAGCGTGCTGGTATGCCGATCGTCGACGACGACCCTATCGCCCTGGCGCAAGGCCAGGGTGCCGCACTCGCAGTCGAGGAGGCGGCCGTTGCGGGCAAGGCGCACTCGGACCGAGAAACGCCCATCCTCGCGGGTTGCGCTGTCCACGCGATTCGTTGCCGGCTCGGGCGCTCTTGGGCTCTCGCTCATGCGAGCCCCGATTCTAGGATTCTAAGATCCATCAACATCTTCTCGAGCGCAGTCACGGGGTTCACATTGGACAGCAGCGCCAGCGAGGCCTGAACCACCTCGCGCAAGGCAGAACGAAGCGCAAACAGATCGTAATCCTTTCGCGCGCGTCCTGCGAGTGTTTCGAGCTCCGCTGCCCGGTCGCGCAGAAGCACAAGGTCACCCGCCTCGACCGAGGTCACGAGAGCATCGCGATAGAGGCGCGCCAACAAGGCCAATACCTCGGGCAAGTCTTCCCGGCTTTCCTTGTCGGAAAACTCGGACGCGGCATCGAAAATAGCGCCCATCCCCTTGGCCGCCGCGGCCTTGCGCAAGTTGCCCACGATGGTCCACAGGTTCGATTCCGCCTCGGATTCAAGCGCTTGCAAGAGCCGCCCAACTTGTCCACCCGCCAGCGACGCCGCGGTCTCTGCCTGCGCGCGCGTGGCGCCCTTGCGCGTGGCGATTTCGACCAGCGCGGCGGGCTGAAGGGCCGCGAAGCGAACGCGCTGCGTACGCGACCGAATGGTGGGAAGCAATCGATCGGGTGCCGAGGTCACCAGCAACAGGTGATTGCCGGGGCAAGGTTCTTCCAGGGTCTTGAGCAGACAATTCGCCGAGCTGGGATTGAGCGCGTCCGCCCGATCCAGGATAAGGATGCGCACCGGTGCCTCATGCGGACGCGTCGAGGCCACCGCGACGATCTCGCGCGCCTGATCGATCACGTATTGCTGGGCCGCCGGCGCGAGCGAGAGGACATCGGGGTGCTGGCCGGTCTCGATGCGGCGGCAGGTGTCACAGGTCCCGCAACCGGCGCCGGGCGCGTCGGCACAGCACAAGGCCTTGGCCAGCGCGAGCGCGGTGCTTCGCTTGCCCACGCTCTCTGGCCCGTCGAAAAGGCAGGCGTGGGCCAGCCGCCCGGACGCCACGGATCGCTCAAGCATGGCGACCGCGTGACCCTGTCCGACTATTTCGCGCAGGAGCATGAAGCCGCCACGCTAGCAAAATCCACCCGCCCACGCGGAAAATAAAACACAGAGGACACAGAGGACACAGAGGACACAGAGGACACAGAGGACACAGAGGACACGGAGAGAAGAAAGGGTTCGGAGCCGAGATCCGAAAACATCTTTCTCTTCGGCCTCTGTGTCCTCTGTGTTTTTCGATCCACGAACTCTGCTAGCCAAGGGTGGATTCCCAGATAGACTCGCGCCATGAGCATTCTCGACCGCCTGTCCACGTTGGTGAAGTCGAACGTCAACGATGTCATCGACAAGATGCAAGATCCGGCAAAGGAGATCGATCAGCTCGTGCTCGACATGGAAGACTCGGTCCGCCAGGCACGCGCCGAGGTCGCGGGCTGCATGGCCGAAGAGAAACGCCTGGCCCACCAGTCCGAGAGCCTGGCCGCCGAGGCCAAGACCTGGGAAGAGCATGCGGCGCGCGCGGTGCAAGCGGGCGACGATGCCTTGGCCAAGGAGGCGCTCCGGCGCAAGGCCCAGAAGGATGCCGATCGCATGGAGACCGACAAGGCGGCGACCGAGCAGAAGGTGCAGGTCGAAAGCCTCATCGCCGGACTGCACGCCCTCGAATTGCGTGTGAAGGACGTGAAGCTGCGCCAGGGATCCCTGCGCGAGAAGGCCCGCGCAGCCAAGGGCCAAAACCCGGTTTCCACTGGCACCTCGGCCTTCGCCGACTTCGAGCGCATGTCGGGCAAGATCGACGCCTTGGAGGCCGAGGCCAGCCTCACCGACGAGCTTTCTGGCACCACCGCCGCCGCTCGCGCCAGCGAGAAGAAGCTCGACAAGCTGAGCGAGGACAAGTCGCTCGACGACGCCCTGGCGGCCCTCAAGAAGAAGCTTTCGGACTAGGCAGGGCGGATCATCTCGCCGCGAAGCCCAAGAATTTCTTGGTCTTGGTATCGAACTGGATGCCCCAGTATCCGCTGACCTCGGTGCAAGAACGCGGGAATTCCTTTTGGGCCTGCGTAGCGGCCGGCTTCCCCTTCTCGACGAGTAGCGCGTTCACATAGACAAACCGAACCCCATCGCGGACAAAGCCGGCGTACTGGCGTATGTAGAGCTTGGCCGAAAACTGCAGCTCCTTATCAAGCCCGCTCTTGCGCAGATGAACCAGCAACTCCGCGTCGATGAGGTCCACAACCTTGGCGGGGACTTTCCAGTATCCATTGATCCCGGATGGCGTTTCCCTCGCGCAGACGCGCAGACCGTTCGAGAAGGCCGACTCGGGCAGTGCGACGGCCATTCCCTCGTAGCGACGGGCGGCAAGTTTTCGCGCCCGCAGCGCTTCTGGCGTCGCTGGCGCACCTCGGGCAGGCGGAGCCTCGACGGACAACACCACCAAGGTCAGCAGGAACAAGCGACGCACTATGGCTCTAGATTGCATGCGGGTCTTCCTTCTAGCCCTTTCGTTGCGCGACCGCCAGGCGGCGCGATAGCACGACCACTAGAACCGCGAGCAGCGCGACCAGTGCGAAAGCAGCGACCAAGATAGCGGCCAGTACACCCCGGCTGTCCGCGGTCGTTCGCAGTGGACCGAGTGTCACCAGGTTGGCGCCCGATGCGGTCGGCATCTCGGGCGCATGGGTGACCACGACGGCGACGGCCGATAAGTCCAGACCCGGCACGCTGCCCGCCACCAGTTTCTGCACGTCCCCTTCGCCGATGGGCGCGGGCCGCCCGGCTCGCACCTTGAGCAAGACCGCGGCCTGCGCCGCCACCCGCGGCTTGCCATCAACGGCCAGCGGGTCGGGCTCGGGCAATACCAAGTGCACGCGCGCGCTCACGACCCCGTCGACGGTTTCCAGCGTGCGCGCGATCTCGCCGCCGAGTGCCTCGACGTAGCGGGCACGCTCTTCGGTCGGCGTTGGGACCAGGCTTGGCTGTTTGTAGATCTCGCCGAATCCCGGGCGCGACCCGCGCGGCAGGCCGAGCGAACGCATAAGCTCCATGGCGCGCAGTCCGTCGCCCTTGGCCACCACCACCGCGAACGAGCCATCCTCGTCGCGGCTCTTGCTGGCTGCAATCCCCGCCCTTTCGAGCGACGTCAGGATCTCGTTGGCCGCGGTTTCATCGAGCCCGTGCTGGATGGGCAACGAGCAACCAAGTGCAAGAACCACCACTATCCACAGGCAACGCATGGAAAGAGACTTGGTCAAAACGACCAACCGATATTGAGGTTGAGAAGCGGAATGTAGTCCACGCTGGAAGAGCTCGATTCGCCGGAGCTGTCGCTCACGTGGCTCCCCAAGGTCACCACCTCCACGCCTCCTTGCACCTCGAAAGTGAATCCCGCGTAGCTCGTGGTCTTCCAGCCGAAAAATGGTCCCAAAGCCAGTCCGCTGGCCACGCCGGTCACATCCTGGAGCGAACCGTTCACGTGCACGTACAGGATTTCGGCCCCGACCTGCATGCCCCGCCGGAACGATCCGGTAATGTAGTAGCGGAGCTGGGCGCCACCTTCGAGCACGGTGAACTTGACCGTGGGACCACCAGACTGCGTCACGGAAACCCAGCCTCCGCCTGCAATCAAGGCAAGGCCCGCCTGGCTTCCCAGACGAAACTCACCCGTCAGTTCCAGGATGGGCAAAAGCAGGTAAAGGGGAGAAAGGGTGAGCGAGAACGACGTCTCCGGAGGTGGCGGCTCAGGTGGCGCAGGCGGCGGGTAGCCGGGCGGCGGGTAGCCCGGTGGATAGCCAGGCGGCGGGTAGCCCGGTGGGTAACCAGGGGGCGCGTAGCCAGGGGGCGGATACGGCGAGGGCGCGTAGGGATAGACCGGCGCAGGCGCAGGCGGCGCAGATGGCGCCGCGGACGGGGAAGTGATGCTCGCCGAGGGCGCACCTGCTCCCGCCGGTTGAGCCCACAATCCGCCTGAAAAAAGGCTGGCACCCAGCAATACGCCGAGCAGCGTCCACGATCGGCTCATGCATCTCACGCTTCACCTTCTTCCAAGACAGCGCGCAGGTGGTTCACCGCTCGGCTATGCAGCCGACTGGCCCAAGATTTGGAGAGACCGAGTTTCCTGCCCGCGTCCTCCAGGTTCATGTCGGCGAAGTAATAGAGCTCCATGAGCCGCCTCTCTTTCTCAGGCAAGGTGGCCAGGGCCGCACGCACGCGCTCGCGCCCCTCGGCCTCTAGGACCTCCTGGTCCGGCGCCTTGAAGCGGTCGTCGGGGGCATCGCGCGCGGCCTCGATGGAGGTGATGTGCACCGTGGCCACCGCGCTCAAGATCTCGGCGATTTCTTCCAGCACCTCGGACTTGTCTTCTGACTTGCCGCGAGCCGCCCCGGCCGGGCTCGCCGCCTTGTCCGCGGCCTCGCGCTCGGATGCCGCGGCCATGTACTCGTTGGCCCGCTCCTCGGCGCGGAAGCGCGCGTAGTCGCCACGCGAATACCAGCCCATGGTGCGCATGCCATCGAAGATGGCGCCGCGGATGCGATAGTAGGCGAAGGTGCCGAAGGCCGTGCCTTGCGTGGGGTCGAACTTCTTGGCCGCCTCGATGAGGCCCTGCGTGCCGTAGCCGACCAGATCGCCTGGCTCCATGGTCTTGCCGAGGCGCCGCTTCAGCTTGGCGGCGATCGAGTGCACCAAGTGCAGGTGCTGCTCGACAAGCTGGTCCCCCGGCGCGCCCATGAGGACCGAGACTAGAGCAAGGCATGGGTGGTCACGTCAAGCCGGTCGTGGAGGGTCGTGGACCTCCGCCGCATGCATCACACGCGCATCTTGAAGGCGGCGGCCGATTCCTTCACTATGCCCACACATGGCGGATCTCATCTGCTCCGTGATTCTTTGCGCCTTCGGGGTTCTGGTCGCCGCGACCTGTGGTGTGCTAGCGCTGCTACCCAAGCGCGCCGGCAACAAGCGCCTCGACGGACACGGCGGCATGATGCTCAGCCGCGGAATCATGGAAGTCGCCTACAAGCTGTTCGAGCCGCTGGTCAGCCTGCTGTACCGCATGCGCGTCACCCCCAACACGGTGACCGCCTTTTCCCTCGCGCCCGCCCTCGTGTCGGCGGCCTTCATCGCCATGGGCCACTTCGGCGTGGGCGCGCTTTTGGCCACCGGCTCGGGTTTCTGCGACATGGTCGACGGCATGCTTGCCCGCCGCTATGGCAGCATGTCCGACGTGGGCGAGCTGTTCGACGCCGCGGTGGATCGCTACGTCGAGTACTTCCTGCTGGCTGGCCTGAGCGTCTACTTCCGCGGCAGCCCGATTGCACTGGTGCTGTGCCTCGGCGCCCTGCTGGGCTCTTTCATGGTCAGCTACACCACCGCGAAAGCGGAAGCGCTCGGCGTCGTGCCGCCCAAGGGCGCCATGCGCAGGGCCGAGCGCGCCGTGTACGTGCTCGTCGGTTGCGGCGTGGCGCCGGTCTGGGAACTGATAGTCCCCAGCACGCACCAGGTGGCCTCCATTTCCTTGGGACGCGAGCTACCCATCGAGCTGGCCCTGCTAGTGGTCGCCACGGTCGCGAACATCTCCGCGATCCGGCGCATGTTCCGCACCGCCGAGCTGATCCGCGCCAAGAAGCAGTCGGCGTTAAAAGAGGCGAGCTAGTTGCGAACTCGGAAGTCGGCGCCCAAGGGCGCGGAAAGCTTGCCGCTCACCTGTACACCTCTCGCCGGTGACCGATCTTGACCACTAGGACCACCAGGCGGCCATCCTCGATGGTGTACAGGACGCGGTAGTCACCCACGCGGATACGCCAAGCGTTGGCCTCGCCTTGCAGCTTGGTAACGCCCGCTGGCCTTGGATTCTCCGCCAGAGCCTCAATCTTGGCCATCACACGACGCTGGTTGGGCCTGTCCAGCGCGCTTAGATCGCGCTCTGCACTCGGGGAAAGCAGAACGGAATAGCGCACGACCTACAGACCGAGGCGCTTCTTGACCTTGGAAAGCGGGATCGGCTTCTCGCCCTTGGCCTTCATCTCGGCCAGAGCCTCGCGCGCATCGTCGGCGTCGATTCGATCTTCCATCGCTTCGAGCAACGCCAGATCCTCCGCCGGCACGATGGCGGCCAACGTGTGGCCGTAGCGGGTCAGCGCCACGCGCTCCTTGGCGTAGGACGCCCGGTTCACCACATCAGAGAACCGCTTTCGCGCGACGGCAGTGGAAACCTTGGTCATGTCTATGTTGTACACCATGGACAGGATGCCGTCTCTACCTTTCCCGTGGTTGCCGTTGGCCGCGACGTGCTCTTCCTGTCCTCTCGCCCTTGGCAGGACTTTCAGACGTCCCCAAGTCGCGATGGTGAAGCCAGGCTTGGCCCGGCGGAGCCGTAACGCTAGAAGGCATGGAAACCCTCCCAGGGTTTCCATATCAGGGTTTCCATATCAACGGTTTAGTTTCGGAGCGCGAAGTCAGCGCCGAAGGGTGCGGAAATGATAGCGTTTCCGTCGGGGTGTGACCTGAAAAGCGGCTGCATACCCCCATGCGTACCCCCATTTCTTGACGATGGGGCTTTCGGTTCGCGCGGCAGAGTCGCGAAGACGGAGTTGCACGGATGACACTCAATCGGTCCACAGCGCCTTGAGCCGGCTCTCGCCCATGGCCATCAAGCGATTCCTAAATCGACGACCTGTCGCTGTAAGTTTGAAGACATTCATGGTGGCGTTGGAGGTCCGGTCGACTAGTCCATGTCGGACCAGACGTTCGAGTAGGCCATGGTCTGGTTGCATCACGCCTATCATTGTCAGGTCGCCACTCAGTTGGGTGAGGAAGTGCTCGAAGGCGAGCCCAGCATGAACAACCTCCTTGCCAAAAGTGGGGCGGTGATCCGAGCGAATAAAGTCTGACTTCAAGATTCCTACCATTTGTTCAAAACTAACTCCGTCGAACATCGCGGCACCGGACTCTGCCGCAGCAGCGCGAAGTGAAGCGTTCTCTTTGGATAGGCGCGCGAGTTCTCCTGCCATGTCGGGTGACATGGCATCGCTGGCTCGGACCCAGCCGACGAGATCATTTCGCTGAGCCCACTGCGGCAGCTTCTGGAATATCGTCGAGCGAATGTCCTTGGCATCGCTGAAGGTTGAGCACAGTTTCTCCGTCACGCGCGATTTGAAGGCCTTGTATTCGGCTTGGTGATCTCGCTCATCCGCGGCAGCGAACCCCTGCTTTTCGATTCTGGTCTGAAGAAGGTCATCCGACATGACCATCGCGAATGGTGGCCTTGGCGTCGGTGGCATCATGCCCGGACGTCGAGCCGGGGGCCGGCGTCAGCTTCAGAGCATTCGTGACCAGATACTCGGTGTAGTCGGCCACGGGATTGTTTGTGCTGTGGGTGACCTCTCGTTTCCTAAGCTCATCAAGAAGGGAGGCATAGAGCCCTAGAAGCTCAGAGACTGTCCACTTTGCGAGGAATGCATTGCTGGTCATCGTTTTGATTACCTCCAACTCAGATTGACTTGGGGCGACTCGCAGGAGGTGAGGTCGGACGCGAATTCCGCCAAAGCCGAAGCAGCGCGGGCGAGGCGGTCGCCTGGTCAGCAGAACAGATGCGCAATGCTCATTGCCCGCGGAGGGCTACATAGTGCATCATCGGCACACCCTCGATGGCTTTCTATAGCTCGCGATTTCCACGGCTGGGGCCTGATTTCTGATGTCTCGGAAACAACACCAAAAGCCCGGAACAGCGGGCGCTACGGATAAAGATCTGGCGGCGGCCGTGCTTGATGCTCTTCTACGTCGGGGGCGCCGCCGTCCTTCCCGCGCTGTGCTTGAGGACCTCTTCGCTCGGATGTATCACGCGAGCATCACCCGAGAAGAGGCCAGACCTGTTTCGTTCCAGATTTGCTACATCGATCCCGCGCAACCCGACCCCGTTCCTCCGCAGCGAATAGTGCGGGATCGGTGGAGCTTCACTAGGTTCCCGAAAGAGCTGCCGATGACTGTGGGAGAACTACGGAAGCTCGCCCCAGCGTCAGATCCAAGAAGCTCAAGTCTGGCTGTCTTTCCAGATAGTCAAGGCCATCTGGCCATTTGGGGACTCATCGATCAACTCAACCGATACCAGGAGTTTCTGAATCACGAGATAGATTCAGGGTCCGAACGGCCCGGACTCTTCGAAGCCCGAATTCTTGGGCCTGGTCACATCGTGGCGTTCATCGAGTATGAGAAAGTTGCCGAGCTTCATGTGGATGAACTGCAAGTTGAGACCATAGACGCCTTGAGAAGGGGACCTCTGCGTAAGGCTCTTTGCGTGGGCGCCTCTGGCATTCTTGCCCGCGTTGCAAAAAACCTCTCTGAAGCAGACCCCGCGGAAGAAGCCTATGTTCTCAGCACCTGGATCAATACGATATGCCGCATTCTTCTTCGCGTGCAGGGGTTTGGCCATGGCGGCGCGTTGCTGTTGACTGCGCGCCAGGATCGCAAACAACTCAACATCAAGTATCCCTTGCGATACGCTCGCCTAAGGACTTCCTTTGAGTCCTACGTAACAACCCGCATTCAGCATACCCATGCGTGGAGGGAGATCCACTCCCTGTCAGACAAACGTGCCAAGGCCTTGGACTGGAATCTGTATTGGAATGAGGCCACGCTGGAAAGGGACAAGAGGGAGAGTGAAAGCGAGCTGGAATCGTGTGCCTGGTTTGTCGCTTTGCTGACCAGAGTGGATGGGTTGGTGCTCCTAAACCCCGCTCTTGACGTACTCGGTTTTGGCGTCGAGATCACCTCAGCAACTACCGAGCCGGCGCTAGTCGAAAGAGCTACGTGTGCTGACGCCACACCTGGCGAGAGGGTGAAGGTTGACTACAAACATTTCGGAACCCGTCATCGTTCGATGATGCGCTACTGCGACAGCAATCCTGGCAGCGTGGGATTCGTAGTCTCGCAGGACGGTGACATCCGCGCGATGACGAAGCTGGGACGAGGAGTTGTGTGCTGGGAGGACCTTCGTTTGCAGAACGAGTTTTCACGCAAAAAGCGTCGTGGTCGAAAACAGGCAAACAAGCCAACTTCGGGTCGTCGGTGAGTGGTACTCGTGCGTGGCCACCGGGTCACCGGGCCAGCTTGGAAAGAAATTGATCGATCTCTTCAACGGAGGCCGCCTCACGTTCCTGCTAACCCGATCCGGCAACGATCACGACTCCTGCTTCCCTTGCAATTCACCTGGTGACAGCCGGTGCGCCTCCATCAACCCTTGAACGGTCGTTTTATCACCATGGGCGATCTTCTCCAGGTAGTCCTCGACCCTGTCCTCCGCCTTCTGCCGAACGCTGAGATTCCAAATCTGCGGTCTGCTCGGGACGGTCTGATGGCAGATATGCGAAAGATGGCACAGCACCACACCAATGGACTTGATCGGGCTGTGCCCTTCACCCTTGGCCACCACCAGGGTCAAGCCAGTTTGCGAGAGAATGACCATTTCCTTCGGCAAGTTCAGCATCGAATCGTCGTTCGTGATCAAGCCATCCCACTGGCGCGAATCCTGATGCAATGCCAACAGGAGCTGCCAATCATCGACCTCGGATAGCCGCGGATCGATCTGCCGTACCGGAACAAGATCCGCCGGCAGCCATTGCTCAAGCGCCTTGCACACCGGTTCCGGGAAGTTCTGGTCCAGCGCGAAGAGGCGTCGCGGTGTCATCTTTGGCGAGGGCTACGCGGCGGCCTTGTGAAGCAAGTTGGCGTCGAGCTGGCGTTCGAGATCGATCGACTGCGCGATCTGCTCCCGTGTCAGGTAGGGATAGAGCGAGTGGATGCCTTCAATGCTGAAGTCGTCGTTCACCAGCGCCGCGATGGCACAGGTCTCGTTCCGCGTACCGACCACGTGGGGCGAACCGCCAAGCTTGCCCGGCAGGATGCGTAGCTCGGGCCGCGGCCTGACCAGATCCGGACCACGCGTTCCCTCGCGGGTTTCAAACGGTGCAACCAGGTCCAGCAGCGCTTGGTCGCCAAGCTGGCCATCCAAGTTCTGCAAACCGTCGGGCCGCTTCAGATAGATGTGCCCAACGCCATCCACGAACAGCGCCGAATCATTGCCGGGCTTCCAAATCGGGGCACCGAGCTTGTGCAACTCGTCCAGCGCTTGGCGCACGGCCGGCATGCTGGTCGGCGGGATATCCGTACCAAGGTCGGTCGTCTTGTGCTGGCGCAACCAGTAGATAACCCGCAGGCCCATCAGGTCCGAATACGACCACAGCTTGACCTTCTCGGCCGAGACGCTCGGGATCAGGACCTCGTTTCGCGCCCAAAAGTGGATGGTGGACTTCGGCACGCCAGACAGTGCCGCTGCCCGCTCTGCCGTGTATGCGCCCGTGAGATCCATTGCAGTCAAGATACCACGTTGCGCGGTCACGATCTCTTTTCTGCCCGGCCGCGGCCCTCTTAGTTGCGGAGCGCGAAGTAGAAGACAAACTCGCGGGCGTCGCTTCCCGCGCCGTTGCCAAGGGCATCGTCGAGCTTGAATTCGGCACCCATGTCCACGCCGTGCTGGAGCAGGTAGTTGATGCCGACGCCGAGGGGCATGTGCCAGCTGTTGCCGAAATCGTGGGCGTTGCCGTAGAGACCGCTTTCGAGGAAAAGCGCCGTGGGCGGCGAAAGCTCATACGCGAATTCGACCGGGATGTTGATGGAGTCGCCGTTGCCGTCGCGGTGGGTAAGGCCGATGCCGACGTAGGGCGAGGTCACAACGGAAAACGGGGCGTGTACGTACTTGAACGCCATGCCGGCGTCCAGGCGAACCAGCACCGGACTTGCGAAGGATGTCACCTCGACGGCGCCCAGCAGGGAGAGCTCCATGCCTTGCTCGCGCATGACCGAGTAGAGCATGCCCAGGGCGAGGTCGTTGTAGATGTGGCCGCAGCCCTTGGCGTGCCCGCTGACGCAGAGACCATGGACGGGATGGAAGATACGCAATTCGAGATCGTCGGTAAGGCCGAGGCGGAGCTCGAAGGGAATGAACACCGGGCTTGCCGCCTTGCCCTTGGACAGATTGATGACAACCGGCACCTTCAACTGGACCATCCCCGTCGGCAGCTGCAGCGGCCGCAGGGCGTACTCGTCGGGATAGCCGCCTTGCGCGCGGGCCCTGCTGGTGAAGGTGAGCGCGGCGAGAACCAGCGCCGGGACGATCGTTCGCATGACCGCGATCCTACGCAAAAAGAAAAACCCGGCCACCCCAAAGAGCGCCGGGCTTTTCGAGCTAGCTTAGATAGCGGATGGGTGGCTAGTTCGTGCGATAGGCGGCGAAGACCATGAGGGTACGAACGTTGACGCCCTTCGCGTCCGAGACATAGGCGGAGCCCGCCACAAGCGCGGGGAGCATGAACTCGGCGCCCACGTCGAGGCCATGCGAAGCCAAGAAGCTTGCACCGATACCGACGGGGAGCGCGTAGAGATCGCCGAAGTGGCTGGTGGGCCCAAAGATTCCCGTGTCGATGAAAGCGGCAAGCTGGGGCGATGCCTGGAATGCGAGCTGTACCGGGACGCTGATGAATTCCTTGTTGTTGTCCGCAGAACGCTTGGTGACGCCGATTCCGATCATGGGTGCGGCCTTGATCGAGACGGGGGCGCCAACGTACTTGAAACCGACGCCCACATCGATTGCGGCGAGTAGGTCGGGCGAGATTTCCCTGATCTCAAGAGCACCGATTCCGGACAGCTCGATGCCACCGCTCTTCGTCAGTGAGAACTGAGCGCCGACGTTCAGGTTGTTGTAGAAAGAGGAATCTCCATTCGACTTGGTGCAACCGCGATCCTTGCCGCCCAAGCAGAGACCACCACCACCGAATGCCAGCGGGGTAGCGTGAATGTTGTGGCTCACGAACAACTCGAGCTGATCGTTCACGCCGTAGCGGAGGTCGAGGGGGATCCACACCGGCTTGAGCACGGCGTTCTTGGACAGGTTGAGCACCACGGGAACCGTGGCCTGGAACGTGCCACCCGCGAGGGTGAGTGGGCGCAGGGCATATTCGTCTGGATACCCACTAGCGGCGACGGGAGCCGGGGCCGGGGCTGCCTCTGGTGCAGCAACGGGAGCGCCATTGGCGTCCAGAGCTGGTGGTGCGGTGTTCTCAATGACCGGGGGGGCTGCTTCGTTTTGGGCGCGTGCGGATCCGGCCAACGCGAACGATAGCAGACCAAGAATCATACTTACTTTACGCATCTCTCCTCCTTCATGAAGTTTCGATATCGGAATGATCAAGGCGCCGATTGTAGCCGATGCGTTACTTGTGGGTAAAATATCTTGGCGGTTCGCCCCCGAGGCCGGTCATGGTCTCCTCACCCGCAGCGTGCTATCGATACAAGTGACCTCAGAAGAGACCTCGCCATGAAATACGCCGTGATTCTCATCGATGGGATGGCCGACGACCCCCTTCCCGAGCTTGGGGGCAAGACCCCCATCGAAGCCGCCAAGACCCCCGTTCTTGACGGGCTGGCGCAAAAGGCGCAGTTCGGCACCTTCGTCACCCTGCCCTCCGCCTTTCCCACCTCGTCGGACGTGGCCAACATGTCGGTGCTGGGCTGGGATCTGGCCTCGTCGTACACCGGCCGCGGCGCCATCGAGAGCTACGGGCTGGGCGTGCCGCTCGACGCAGAGACCGTCGCCTTCCGCATGAACATCATCACCACCAAGGGTGACGTGCTGGAAGACTACTCGGCCGGCCACATCAGCGAGCCCGAGGCGGCCGAGATCGTCGACTTCCTGGCCGCCAAGCTGGGAAGCGCCGAGGTTACGATCCGCAAGGGCGTTTCCTACCGTCATATCCTCTACCTGCACGGCAAGCGCTTCTCGCCGGCCGTGGACTACGACAAGCCCGATTCCTCGCACGGAATGGAATGGTCAAAGATTCTGCCGCGCGCACGCACGCCCGAGGCCGAGGCCACCGCGGCCCTGCTGCGCGATCTGATGTTGAAATCGCGCGCGCTGCTGGCCGATCACCCGGTCAACCGCAAACGCATCGACAGGGGCGAGAACCCGGCCAACATGATTTGGCCCTGGTCGGGCGGCTGCAAACCCGACATGCCCTCGTTCGAGAAGCTGTACGGCAAGAAGGGCAGCATCATCTCGGCCGTGGACGTGATCCTGGGTCTGGGCCTTCTCGGCAAGATGGAATCGCTGCGGCCCGAGGGTGCCACCGGGTGGATCGACACCAACTACGAGAACAAGGCGCGCGCCGCGGTCGACATGCTCCGCCGCAACGACTTCGTCTACCTGCACGTGGAGGCGGTCGACGAGTGCGGCCACCTGGGCGACCTGCCGAACAAGATCAAGGCCATCGAGGACGTCGACGGGCGGCTGGCCAAGACCTTCCTCGACGAGTACAAGAAGGTCCACCGCGACGACTTGCGCGTGATGGTGCTGCCCGACCACCCGGTGCCCGTGAAGTTGCGCAAACACACGCGCGATCCCGTTCCCTTCATGGTGGCCGGGGCGGGCGTGACGGGCGACGCCTCGCTGGGCCGCTACACCGAAAAGGACTGCGCTCGCGGTCGCTACCAGGGCCTGGCCGGCCGCCAGCTGATGGATCTGCTTTTTGCACCGACGGTCGAGTAGAGCAATCCGTGCTCTCTCGGTACACCCATGACCATGCGTAGGGCCTCGCTCGGGACTCTGTTCCTCACCGTCTTTCTCGACCTGGTGGGGTTTGGCCTCATCATCCCGTTCCTGCCGTCCATGGCGCGCGACCTGGGCGCCAGCGACTTCATGGCCGCAGCCCTGGCCGCTTGCTATTCGCTGATGCAATTCATCGCGGTGCCCATCTGGGGGCGAATTTCGGATCGCATGGGACGCCGGCCGGTGCTTCTGTGGAGCATCGCCGCCTCGGCCATCGGCATGGTCTTCCTCGGGGTCTCACAAACTCTGCTCACGGTCTTTCTGTCGCGAATGTGGAGCGGCGCCGCGACCGCCAACATCGCGGTGGCCCAGGCCTACATCGCCGATGTCACCACGCCACGCGAACGCGCCAAGGGCATGGGCATCATCGGCATGGGCTTTGGGCTCGGCTTCATGATCGGCCCCTTCATCGGCGGCGAGCTTGGCCACTTCCACGTCCTCGGTCACCAGGGCACCTTGCCCGCGTTCGTCGCGGCTGCTCTGTCCGCGGTCAACCTCGTCTTCGCGCTTCGCTATTTGCCCGAATCCCTGCCGCCCGAAAACCGCACCGCACCCGCACGCAAGTTGGCCCTCATCGACCTTGGGGCCTTGCGCACCGTCGGACGCCTGGCCGGCGTGACCCCGATTCTCATCATCGCGTTCAGCTCGATCTTCTGGTTCTCGGGCGTGCAGGCCATCTTCCGCCTGTTCACCTTGGACGCATTCCAGATGAACGTCGTGAACACCGGCCGCGTGCTCGGCTTGGTGGGCCTGGTTTCCGTGATCGTTCAAGGCGGACTGATCGGCAAGCTCAACCGGCGTTTTGGCGAGATCCGGCTGCTTGCCGCCGCCCTCTTCCTCATGGCCGCAGGCTTCGTTCTGCAAGGTCTCAGCGTCAGCCTTGGCCCATCCTTCTTCATTCTGGCTGCGGCCACAACGGCGGCCGGAACGGCCCTACACATGCCCAGCGTTTCAAGTTACATCTCGCGCCGGGTGGGCCCCGACATGCAAGGCGCGACCTTGGGCCTCATGCAAAGCTCCGGCGCCCTGGCACGCGCCACCGGCCCGCTTGTGTGGGGACTGCTCTACGATTCCCTCGGACTACGCGTACCGTTCTACATCGGCGCCGCGGCCGTGGCCCTGATGCTCCTGATGATCCCGCGCCTGCCGCGCCTATGAGTGCGCGCTCACGCTAGTGAACGAAGACGATATCGTCGAAGAGCGCGGTCAGCGAGGTGTCGCCGTAGACGGTGACGGCGTTGAGCTTGGGTAGCGACGCGCAGGTCGTGGCCAGATCCAAGGTCACGCTGGCGAATCCCTCGCTCAGGTCCACGCTGGTCATGCTGCAGGTCTGTCCGTCGTCGCTGGCCGCGACCTCTAGCTTTCCCGTCCACTTCTCGGCGCGCACGTTCAAAGTCAGCGATTTCCACATCGTGCTGGCGAAGGTGTGGGGATAATAGATGTGGAAGCCGCTGGCGCTTGCGAGGCCCTGCACGCGAATGCACGAACCACTTTTGCAGCCCGCAGTGGTTTCGCTGGCCCTGGCGTTGCCCCACGGATTCATCTGCCACTTCACGCTGGTGATGCCGCCGTAGGCATCGATGTACTCCGGCGGAGGCTCGAAGGTGCAGACCGCGCCGCTTTGGGCATCGTGGTCCGCGAACTGTCCGCCCAGGTCGAATACCGAACCCTTGGCAGAGGTGTAGGCGAGGGTGTTCGGCATTTGCAGGATCTCGCCCTGCGCGCTGGTTAGGCGAAAGACGCCACCCGCACCCCCGCTGGCGAAGCCATCGCCGTTGTCGGGCGTGTCCCAGGCCCCGCCGCTGCGATGGGCGGCAAACCAGGTGCTGCCGTCGGCAGCCCGGAATTCCACATTGCGCACAGGGATCCGATGATTGACCACCTGGAAGCGGACGTAGCCCCATTGGTTGCGATCCAAGAGCTGCAAGTACATGTTGCCGGTGACCGGGCAGGGAACCCGCCGCGCGTTGCCCTCGTTGACCCCGTTGACATCGAGGGCCTGGGCCGATTCAGACGACAGATCGAAGTGGAAGTGATCGCCGGCGCAGATGGGGTTTCCGTCGATGGGGCAAAGGTCGTGGACCATGATGGTGTGCGTGCCGCCCAGGGTGGCCACTTCCCAGCACTCGCCGCACGCCTCGCCCGCCACGCCGCCGTAGGAACCCCCGTTCCAGGGTTCGGCGACCGCCGTGGTCAAGCCCGCGCGCACGAAGTCGGGCAGGATGAAAAGCGTGCGATCGAACTCGCACCATCCGTTCGAACCCGCGGTGTAATAGGTCATGCGCAGGCTGCCGCAAGTGTCGGTCGGCGCGTTCGCGATGGGGCCAGCGTAGCCGCCCTTGTTCGACGAGCCGCAGGCGGCAATTAGAACCAGGCCTGGGAGCCATGCGCGCATGCCCATGACAATAGGATACCCCTTCGGGGGGGTGTCGGCTGTGGCGGAGGCATACACAAATTGCGCTGCCGACCGCACTTGGTTAGCTTGGTCGGGCGGCACCATGAAATGCACGATGTGGAACTGGGCGATCTTGCTGACGACCACGCTTGCGCTGACAAGCGCCGCACAGGCGGCCGAGCACGCGTCCGTCAATCGCAGAACCGGGCTCTACGAGCCGCCGATGACCGACCTGCGCAAGGCGGCCGAGCGTGGCGACCGGGCCGAGCTGGCGCGCGTGGCGGCCCGCCTGGGGCCAGCGCGACTGGCCAAGGCGCTGCAGGATCCCGACAAGCGAATCGTGCTGGCGGCGCTCGATTCGGTTCCCCTGCTGACCTCCGGGATCCTTGTCCTAGAGAGCGTCGTGCCTCTCCTCGCCTCGACCGACGAGACCATTCGTGGTCACGCGGTGGCTACCGCCTCGGCTCTGCTGGCCGGCAGCGACGGCATCAGCCTTGCTGACTGGGAGGTGGCCGGAGAGACCGTCCAGGCAACTTGCCGGGCTCTGGCCGCAGTGGCGGCCAATGAAGCCGAGCCATTGCCAAGCCGGCTTACCGCCATCCAGGGGCTCTCGGACTCGCCCGTGGCATGCGCCCCCAGCCGCAAGCCCGCTGAGCTTCTTTCCTCGCACGAGCCGGAAATCCGACGGGCCACGGTGCTGGCATTGCTGCCCAATTCGTTGCCCATGAGCACCAGCGCCCTCTTGGCGGCCGCGCAAGATCGCAACGGCGGCGTGGCGGCGGCGGCGGGCGCGCGCCTGTGCGAGCGACGAGCGAAGAACCAGCCTCTGCCGACGGATCCCCCGCTGCGCAAGCTCGCCCTGGCCGAAGGCGCCCTGCCCGAGGACGTGATGGGAATGCTCCCCTGCCTGGCTGCCTCGGCCGATCCCGCGGATCGCAAGGCCGTGGAGGAATTGCAAACAAGCGGGTCTTCTACGGTGCGCGAGGCTGCAAGACGGCTACAGGAGAAGGCCACTTCTCATTGAGCACGAATTGGCCTCGATTCCGGCCAGGGCGTACTGTGTCCGAGCGCACTTTCAATCCCTACCCCCAGGCGTATAATGGCGCCGCTTTCGCCCTACCCATCAGCAGGAGCTTACCCATGAAGAATCATTCGCGTTCCGGATTGAGTCTGTCGTTGGTGGTCGTTGTCTTCTTCGCCATTCAAGGTTGCAAGGAGTCGAGTCCGCCCCCCAGCGGAACCGGTGGCGACACTTCCGTGGTGGGAACGGGCGGCGATGGTGGCGGCGGCGCGAGCGGCAATGGAACGGGCGGCGTAGGAACCGTTGGCGTGGGCAGCGATGGAATCTTCGGCACCAAGCCGGACGCGGCCATCGGTGCAGGTGGATCCAGCAAGGGCGGCTCGGGTTCGGGCGGCGCCGGCAAAGGCGGCGCCGGCGGCACGACATCTGTAGGAACCGCGTGCGGCGGTCCAGGGCAGATCTGCTGCTCGGGCAACACCTGCCAGGGCAACGGTTGTTGTGCCTCGAACCTTTGCGTGGCCGATGGCGCCAGCTGTTTGCCCCTTGCGGGGACTTGCAGTAGCGGTAGTTGCAACGCGGGAGCTTGCGGCGGCCCCGGCAAGCCCTGCTGCAACACCGGCACCAACACCAGCACATCGACTGGCACAGCCTGTACCTCGCCCGGCACCAAGTGTGCGAGCGGCGTTTGCGCCCTGTGCGGAAACAACCCCGGCGACACCTGCTGCTACACCACCCCTACGTCGAGCGGTAGCTCCTACTCGTACGTGTGCCTCGGAGCCGGCCTGGTTTGCAACACCACCACGTCAAGCTACATTTGCGCCACCTGCGGCCAGGCGGGAAGCCCCTGCTGTGCGGGAAGCCAGTGCTCGGGCGGCGCCTGTTGTTACAACGAGCTGTGCGTGGCCGACGGACAGGCCTGTGGAAGTGCGACCGGAACAGGTGGCGCGGCCGGCGGCGCTTGCAGTGCAGGGAAATGCTCCAACTGTGGCGGCTCGGGCCAACCCTGTTGCGGCTCCACCACCTGCAGCGCGGGGCTTGCATGCCGTAGCGGGACCTGCTCGGCCTGCGGCCAGCCAGGCCAGCCCTGCTGCACGGGCGCGAACGGAACCGATCGCTGCGTCGCCGGTACCGTGTGCAACAGCACGACCTCCACCACTGGGCTTTGCGCCGCCTGCGGCGGTCCGGGCGAGCCTTGCTGCAACGGCAACACCTGCGACTCCGGTTGCTGCTTCTACAGCAGCACCGGTAACACCTGCCTGGCTGATGGTTCCGCATGCACGGTCAGCGGCTACCTGACCAGCTACGGTACTTGCAAGTCCGGCCGCTGCACCTGCGGCAACTCGGGAGAACCCTGCTGCCCGAGCGCGACCTTCCCGACCTCCACGGGTTGCGCAACCTACGACCTTGCCTGCGGATCGAGCACCACGAGCAGCGGCACCACCGTCAGTACTTGCCAGGCTTGCGGAAAGCAGGACGGCCCGTGCTGCAGCAACTCGTCCTGCACCGATGCCGGCACGCAGTGCCTGTACAACAGCTCGACTGGATATTCTTCGTGCAAACTGTGCGGCGGCCCCGGCCAGCCCTGCTGTTCGATCACATCGACCACCACCACCGCGTGCAAGGACCCCGCGAACCAGTGCTTGTACAGCAGCTCGACGGGCCTCTCCACATGCAAGTCCTGCGGCACTCTGGGCGATACTTGCTGCACGGCCACGACCGCGAACCCCACCGGGTGCAAGGACGCAACCTCTGCCTGTGATAGCTCCACGAACATTTGCACGGTTTGCGGTTCAGCCGGTAGTCCCTGCTGCGCGAACAACAAGTGCAACGATGCGAGCGCCATCTGCAAGAGCTCCCGCTGTACCGTGTGCGGTACGCCGGGCACAACCTCCTCGACCGCAACCCCGTGTTGCGCAGGCAACACCTGCACGGGTGGTTGCTGTGTCACCCGCTACAGCACGACGTTGTCATCGGGCAACCAATTGTGCATGGCCGCCGGAGTTGTCTGCGACACCCTCTACACAAGCACGGGCAACCCAGTGTGCGACGTGACCACAGTCGCCGGTGGGTCATGCACAGGCACCAGCACCACCACCCCCTGCGGCGGCCTTAACCAAGCCTGCTGTGTCTCCACCTACTCCTCTTCGACGAGCTACTACTATTGTGGCGCCCCTGGCAGCCGTTGCCTTACCAGCACGTCGTCAACCACGGGTACCACGCAGTATTTGTGCACGGCATGCGGCGCCAAGGGCCAGCGCTGCTGCACAGACTCACCAAGTTCGAGCACGAGTTCGGCCGTGGGCTGCAAGGCTCCCTCCCTGTGCAACTACGACTCGACTAGCGGCTACTACTACTGCAATTGAGCGCAGACAAAGATAGCCGTTTTCATCGGTGCGTGTGATGACTGAGGCCTGAGTCTGCCCGCAGATCGCAGACATCGGCGCTGTGGCTGCAAACCCATGGGGCTCCGACAGTGTGTGCGGGCCGGCTCTGAACGAACTGAGGTGCACAAGAGAGCGGTAACCAGGTCCCCCCGAATGATCGAGACACGACGATGGAAGCGGGCTACTTGGCCGCGGGAATTCACTTCGAAGTGAAGGATATGCCGCGATAGGGCCACCATGATGTTGCTCCCGCTGATCGCCACGCTTCTGACCCGCGCGGCGCTTGAGAGCGATCCAGAAACCGGCCGATCCAAACGTGGGGTGGGCGTTCCGAGCCGCTAACCCGGTGGAATTACTGGATGGATGAGGAGAGCGTGGCGCGTGGCGACGCTGGCGCCCCCCGAGCGCGTGGGCTGCCCCTGTCGGCTATCGACCATACAACATGAATCCTGACAGCCGACCGCTTGGACTCTCACCACCCACGGTTAGGCCCTGCGAATTGGGATATTTGGCGGCCAGGGCATCAAAGGCATCGTCAGCTTGGGAGGACATAACGTTGTTTCCTCCCGAAATCAGGAAGAAGAGAACCTTTGCGAGCATGAAGACGTCCACGACGGGCTTGTATGTTGCCAGGTTGTCGAAGCGAACCCAGTCAGGAACCCAGTCCCTGCTGTGAATGGTTGCCCCTGTCATCCTTGTGGCGTCTTCGCCGGGCAGGACAATCCCGAAGTCTCCAAGTACGCCATCGTCACCAACAAAAATGTTCTTGGGCTTGACGTCCCGATGGACAAAAGTATTGCGATGGAGGAGTCCGAGTCCATCTGCGATTGGCCGGATAGCGCGGAGGGCAGCCAGAGGATTCCCGATGTATTGCTTTCGATTTGCCTCCAATCCAATCTCGCCTCGTGGGTGGTACTCCATGGCGAACCACGCCGGAGGGTTCTTCGTGTCATGGTCGAACAAGCAGACTAACGCCGAATGCTGATGCTGTTCCATCGCCTCAATCTCGCGCTGGAAGCGTAGAGAATCGGTGGCTTTCGTAACGTCCGACCGGGGAATCTTGACCGCGGAAGTCCCGCGATGGTTGCGAGCCTCGACAAGTAGATGCCCAAGAAAGCTCGGAAAGACCGCCTTCTCATCCATGAACTTTGGGCCCTCACGTCCTCCACGACGGTCCTCGATCCTGCCCAGCGTTGCTTGTATGATCTGCCAACCGACGTTGTTGAGATCCTTCACGAGTGCATCGCCTACACACAGATACCCGACCACACCGAAATCAAGATCGGTACTCTCCTGTCCATCATCAGGCAGTCGGGCCTACCAAGGGCCGTCTTCGAGCCCTGATCGACGTCGAAGAAGTCCGCTGCCTTCAAAGGCGCCGAGAGGCGATCTCAGACTCTTCCTTCGCCGCGAGCAACTCGTCCCACGAGCAGAACTTACGCATCCCAGGCTTTTTTCTGATCGGACACAGTTCGAACGCCAGCGATGAGAGGCCGCAGGCCACACGCAAGTTCTCGGGATCGAGCCGCAGAAGGGGCGGCGGTCCCGGCATGTCCTCGACAGAGCGGAACTTGCGGATGCCCATCACTTGGCTCAGTTGGCCGGGACGGCCTTCGGCGCACCTACCGCTTGCGCCAGTGTTCCCTTCAGCGTGACCGCAGCCAGTTGCGCCTGGCGGGACATGTCGATGGATTCGCCGAGGATGCGCGCCAATTCTTGAGGCGCGTGGAAGCCCATGGAGTTCTCGGCGGCCACGAAGTCGAGGCGCCACTGGGCCTTGCGCTGCATTTCCAGGATGGGTTCAAGTTGCGCGTCGGTGGCGCTCGCGGCCTTGGCTGCCTTGATGGCGTCGAGCATGTCGACCAGCGCATTGCCGGTGCGGGTGAGCAGGGCGAAGTGGCGATCCTGGATGGTCACCACGCGCTTGATGATTTCCTGCTCGGGGTAGTGGTGGCACTGCTGGCAAGCGCGGTTGATGTTGGTGAGCGGCGAGCGCACCCAGTGGTCGGACACCTTGAGCGCGCCCTCGCGCATGTAGGGCATGTGGCAGTCGGCGCAGGCCACACCGGCCTTGGCGTGCGTACCCTGGTTCCACACCTCGAATTCGGGGTGCTGGGCCTTGAGCACCTCGGCGCCGGTTTCGGCGTGCTTCCAGTCGTAGAAGCGGTGGCCGTCCTCGAACTTGTAGTTGTCGTAATAGGACTCGATCTCCTCGACCTTGAGGCCGTTTATCCACGGGAAGAACAGCGTGGTCTTGGGTCCGCAGTAGTATTCAACGTGGCACTGGCCGCACACGAACGAGCGCATCTCCTGGCGGGTGGCATCTCGATTGGGGTCGTAGTCGGCGATTCCCTCGTGCGCCTTGAGCGCCTTAATGCCGTTGATGAAGCCCGGCCGGGTCACGCGCAGTTGCATGGACTTGGGGTCGTGGCAATCCACGCACGAGACCGGATGCTTGTGGCCCGACTTTTCCAGCTTGGCGTTGGCCTCCCAATAGTCGAGCTTGCCGATGGCTTCGAAACCCTTTTGCAGTTGCTCGGCGGGCGGCGCGCTGGGCGCCAGCTCGGCCCCAGTCTGCCGATAAAGCGGAATCACCGAGGCGTGGCAGTGCAGGCACGACCCCGGCTGTTTGCGCTCTTTGGTGCGCTTGGTGTTTTCTTGGTCGGTCAACATGAAGGCGTGGCCCCGCCGATCGCGATAGTCGATGGCGAAGGCGTAGCCCGCGAACATGCGCGTAAGCCACGGGTTCTTGTCGGCCTTCTCGGGCGGCGGCATGGTCTCCGAGGCCGAGCCGCCACCGTACTTGGTGCGCGTGGGCGTGACCGTGCGCAAATACCCGTCGTACTCGCGCGGCCAATTCTTGCCCCATTCCGCCGGATCTGTCGTGTCGTTGGTGACGTCGACGAAGCGCAGGTAGGGGTTCTTGGCCTCTTGCTTGCGCTGGAAGATGTTCACCAGCAGGCCTGCGATGACCGCGGTGGAGCCCGCCACGACCACGATGATGGCGACGAGTAGGGCTATCTTCGGCCGATGCGACGTCGGCGTTTTGCCTTCGGTGCTTGGGTTCTGGTCAGTCATGTCTTACCTGGTGGAGTGGTTTCAAAATTCAGCTGCCGTGCCCGACCGAGCTGTGGCAGTGCACGCACGTGACAGCGTTGGCGTCGGTGGTGCTGCCCGCCACGATGTCGTGCACCAGGCCGCTATGGCAGCCGAGACACGCCTCCTGCAGAATGCGCGAGTTGTGCGGCTTGATCATGATGGGCTCGTGAAAGTCCTGAAAGGTGAAGCCCTTGGAGTGGTGGTAGCCGTTCACCGCCTTGGCCCAGAGCTTGGGAACCAGCGAATGCGGCAAGTGGCAGTCCACGCAGCCGGCCACGATGTGGTGGCTCGACTTGACCCATGAATCGTACTCGGGATTCATGATGTGGCAGTTGGCGCAAGCCTTGGGATCGGTTGTGAAGTAAGAAAAGCCTTCGGCGTAGATAAAGGTGAACAGGCCAAGCCCGAGCAGCACGCCCAGGCCGACCGCCGAAATGATCAGCACCTTCCTTGAGAACGGAAAAACCACCGGGCCTTGTATTGTCCGACGAAGCGCGCCCTGTCAACCGTCACCTGCCATGTCCCCGGCGGTGAAGGTCGGCGGGCACCGACTGTGGTAGTTTGCTGCCGTGGTGTCGTTCCTGATGTCGTTCCTCGGCAAGCTGTCCTTTTTCGGCCTCGTGGCCGCGTTTCTTGGCGCGTGCGCCACCCAACCGCCGCCCATTACGAAATTGGTAGGCGGCCGGCAGATCACCAGTCGCTCGGTCGACCCAACGGCCTACGAGCACGTGAGCCGGGCCTTAATCTACGAGGAGCAAGAGCGCTGGCAGGACGCGGTGGCGGAAATTCAGCATGCCATTCTGTTCGACGAGGACGCGCCAGAATTGCACGCGCACTTGGCGGAATTGTTTCTCCGTCTGGGCCGGGACAAGGACGCAGAGTCCGAGGTACGCGCGTCGCTCAAGCTCGGGCCGAGCGCCAGCGGCTTGCTTGCTGACGCCCACGTGCGCCTGGTGCAGGGGGACGCTGCGGGACAGGTAGCCGCGCTTCGTCGGGCGACCAATGAAGTCGAGTTCGCGGCTGGCGACGACGATGCCGAGGCCGTCTATCTCGAGCTCGCCGAGGCAGAGTTGCACACGCTCGACTTGCCGAGCGCGCAGAACACGCTCGAGGTCCTGACCCAGGCCGAACCAGCTTCCGCCAGCGGGCACATGCGCCTGACCGCGGTCTACTGGGCGCTGGGGGCAATGACCAAGGCGGAGGCGGCGCTGCACGCGGTCCTGACCGAAGAGCCCAACCAAATCGAAGCCCTGGCCGCGCTAGCCTGGATGTACGCAGCCTCGGGCAAAAACGACGAGGCCCGGACGGCTTTCCGCGAAGCCGTCGACCGTTCCGAAGGCACGCCCGAAATCGCCGCGGCCTTTGCGCGATTTCTGGTCGGCATCGGCAGCCAGAAAGAGGCGGAGCAAGTGGCGGACGATCTGGCCGTACCCGATAGCAGCCTGGACGCCGAGTCGCTGGGCGGGCGGGTCGAACTGGAGCGATCCGCGCGCCGCCTGGATCGCGCGTTGGCGTTGCTGGCGCGCGCGCGCGACCTTGGCATCGCGGAAAACCAGAAGACGCGCGTGGCGCTCACGCAGGCCACGCTCCTGAAGGAACAGGGAAAGTCCGACGAGGCACAGGCGGTTCTCATGAAAGTGGGCAAGGACTCGCCGCTCTATTTCGAAGCCCGCCTGCGCGCGGCCGAGCTTCTGCGCGATGCCGGCAAGGCTGCCGAGGCGGCTCGCGTGGTCGAAGAAGCCGCGGGCACGGCCAAAGGCGAGCACGACGCCATCGAGGCCGAGGCTGCGGTCAGCCTGGCGCTCATCGACGAGAAACGCGGTGATGCCAAGAGTGGTGTGGCCCGACTGGAGAAGATCGTGGCCCATCATCCTGGCGAAAGCCGAACCATCATGATCCTGGCAGCCATCGAGGAGCGGCGCGGGAACTGGCAACATGCGCTCGACATCGTCGAACGCCATCTGGCCAAAAATCCGGGCTCGGTCGAGGCGCTCAACTTCTGGGGCTTCGTCGCCGCCGATCACAATCACGCCCTCGACCTGGCCAAGAAACGCTTGCAAGCCGCGTGCGCCCTCGATCCAGGCTCCGGCGGCCTCATCGACAGCCTGGGCTGGGTGCACTTTCGCGGCAACGATCTGGCAAAGGCCAGTCTTTTTCTAGAGCAGGCTGCCCGCCTAGAGCCCGCGGATCCTGAAATCCAGTGGCACCTGGGTGAGCTCTATGGTGCAAGCAAGGATAGCGCGCGAGCCACCGCGGCCTACAAGCGTGGACTTGGGTTCAATCCCGACGAACGCGTACGGCGCAAACTGGAAGACAGCCTGGCCAAGCTCGCGGGCCGGAAGGTCTCGGACAAATGATCCGTAGAGCGAGGTCCCCTAACGTGTTCCTTCCGGGCTCGGTGACCTCTGGCTTCTCGGTGCTCTCTGTCGTCCTTCTCACCTTGGGTTGCGCGGGGAGCGCGCCGATGATTCGCAACTACCCAGCGCCCAGCGCCGAGGAGTTGCTGCAGGCCGTGCGCGCGCGGCAGGGCGCGGTTCGCGGCATCAACGTCGAGACGCGCGCCACCAGTTGGCTGGGCCGCGAGCGCGTGCGCGGCACGGTGCAAATGTTGGTCGAGCGTGGCGGCCGGCTTCGCTTCGAGGCCGAGGTTTCGTTGCAAGGCACGGTGGCCGTGCTGACCGTCGACGGTGGGCAATTCACGTTCATCGACCACCAGAAACACCTCTTTCGCAAGGGTCCGGCCTGCCCGGCCAACGTGGCCGCCATGATCCGCATACCGCTCGCGCCGGCCGAGGTCGCTGCCATCTTGCTCGGGGATGTTCCGCTGCCCGACGGTGGCAAGGCCTCGGCCGTCGAATGGGACCCAAGCCGCGGGGCCGATGTCCTGGCCGTTGAAAGTCAGGTGGGCGCCAAGCTGTGGCTGGGATTGCGCCGGCCGAATTCGCAGATCGCGGCCTGGGATGTCGTGTTCGTCGAAGGCCTGGACGCGGGTGCGCGCGGTCGTTGGCGGGTGTCGTACGAGGACTTCGAGCGCGTCTTTGGCGTAGCCCTGCCCCGGCTGGTGCGCTTCGCCGAGCCGGGCAAGGATTTCGACGACGGCGTGGAGATCAAAATCCGCGAGCGCGCGCTTAACCCGACCTTTCCCGAGGGCGCTTTTGCCCTCGCACCACCGTCCGGCTACAAGGTCGAGCTCGCGGCCTGCGGCGCCCCAAATTGATCGCGGCGAGCTAAAGGTCTGTTCTATGTTCGCCAGGTGATGGCCCTTCTTCCCGTCGTAGCAGCCACGCTGGCAGCCACGCTAGCCGCCGCCCCCGCAGACCAGGCGGCTCTTCCGCGGCCCGAGCTTGCGATTTTGCCCGTCCCCGTGCCGCCGACCGAGATCCATCGCTTCTGGGACTGGCAGAACCTGGCTTTGTTCTCAGGCGTGGCGGCTGCCCGGAGCTTCGACTACTTCTCCACGAGCAAGTTCCGCCAAAAGCACCTCAAGGAATGGTTTCTCGATGACAAGACCGTCGACAACCGGCCTCTCTTTGCCGCCATCGAGGTCGCCGGTACAGCTCTCTCCATCGGCGTATCCTACGTCCTTCACCGCACCGGCCATCACCGCCTAGAACGCTGGGCCTCCGTCCTGCACGTCGGCATCGCGACCGCCGGTGGGATCTGGAACTGCACCTTACCCAACGGATTGTGAGGCCGCGTCGAAAACGTACCGAAAGCCCCCCAAACAGGGTCAAAGGGCCGTATAGTACCGGCGCCTTCGCCTGATACGCTGTGCGTTGCGTATTCAGGGTCGCACTGTGAATAGATACGCACGTGCGTACGTCCAGCACCGAGAAGACAGACTCTCAACACTTCCAAAGAAACGCAACACACACAGGAGATGAACATGCACTCGCTCAAGAACTTCCTAGGATTCGTGGCTCTTGCCTCGCTCACCACGTTGGCCGCCTGCGATCAGTCGAAGCCAGCCCTCGACAAGGCCACCGCCGACCTGGCCGCCATGACGACCGAGCGCGATGGTCTCAAGGCTCAGCTGGCCGCCAGCAACAACCAAATCGTGGCGCTTAGGGGCCAGGTAGCTGATCTCCAGGGCAAGCTTGCCGCCGCCACCGCGCCTGCTCCGGCCCCAGCCGCCGTGGAAGAGAAGAAGCCAGAGCCCGCTGCCAAGAAGGGCAAGAAGTCGGCGAAGCCCTAGTCGCAAAGCCATCGCACCATTTTCCAACTATCCAAGACGAGCCCGGCTACCGGGCTCGTCTTTTTTTTCGTCCGAACTGGCGAATGCTGCTCAAAGAGCCGGCGGCGCCGCGCCAGTTGGGCGGGCGGGCGCAGCAGACGGCACGGCAGACTGTTCAGCCGAGCTCGTCGGTGTCCCGGTGGTGGTGAATAGTGCGAGCTAGGTGTGAGCTAGGTGGAAACCGTCAAATCCAGCGTGATTTCCAGCTTCAGCACTTTGGAAATGGGGCAACCGGCCTTGGCGGCAGCGGCGGCCTCTTCGATCTTCGCCTTGTCCGCGCCGGGCGCCTTCACGGTGGTGGCGAGCGCGCTCTTGGTCAGGGTCAGGTTCTCGAAGGTGACGCTACAGGTGGTCGCGACCGACTCGGGCGTGATACCTCGCTCGCCCAGCTGCGCGCTCAGGGCCATGCTGAAGCAGCCGGCATGAGCTGCGGCGATGAGCTCTTCCGGGTTCGTGCCCGGGTCGGCTTCGAATCGCGTGCGGAACGTGAAGCCTTGCTCCTTGAAGGCGCCGCTGCCCACGCTGAACTTGCCCTGCCCTTGTTTCAAGTCCCCGGTCCAAATAGCACTTGCACTACGCTTCATGGTCATCTCCTTTTGTGAATGGTCTGGCGGGGAAAGCTCCCATGAAACCGGGATGAACGCCCGTCCTACATGGGAAGTGGACACCAGTCACGCACGCAGAGCTCGACCTTCGTCAAAAATCGGACGGCAGGAGTCTTCCCGCCCGAAGGGTGGGGCGGCGGACCTGGGTGGCAGGCGCGCGATTCCGACGTGGTTTGGCTTCCACGCTCTCAAGGCGCTTGCTGGGAAGGGACGCGGCGGTGCCTACCATCGGCTTCGAAACATCGGTGTCCTGGGTCGCCGCAGGTAGGAGAGCCGGACTAGGCGGACTAGGCGGACTTGGCGGGCTTGGCAGAGGTGTCACCTGTGGCCCCTGCGCCGGGACGACAAGTGGGTAAAGACTCGGCGAGCGTCCGTCGCGCGAGGCACGACTCATCAATGACCGAGGAAGAGCAAACCATGCCGTCAGAACCAAAAAGGCCGCGACCGCGGCGCTGATCGCGGCCCGCCGATGCAGAAATCGCCCCAAGTCGAAGACCAGCGTTCGCATCGTCCGCGCCAGATGGAGTGTCCGCGTCTGTTCTCGCCCCTGGGTGACAGGCTTCTCGGTCGTGCGTAAGGACTCGCCCGCCATCGAGTAGAGCATCATGGTTTCGCCATGAAAGGCCGATCCCGTGCTCGGAGTCAGCGTGCGCAGCACCGGCACCGGCGGCAGCAGCTGGTCTTCGATGGCGCGGATGAAGTGCTCCACGTCTGGAAAGCGATCCTCGGGTTTCTTGGCCAAGGCACAATCGACGATGTCCACCACCGTGGAGGGCAGGTCGGGCCGGAACTCGGTGACCTTGGGCGGAGGATCGTTCACGATGCGTGCGAGCAGCTCGGTTCCCGGCTCGCCCGGAAAAGGCACGTGGCCGGTCAGCATCTCGAAGAGCAGGACGCCGAATCCGTAGACGTCCACACGTCTATCGATGTTCGAAGAACACTCGATGGCCTCGGGCGGCATATACGCTGGCGTGCCGAACATGGAAAGCAACCCCGTCGCGGTTGCTTTTTCGCCCACACGCTCGATCATGGTCGAAACACCAAAGTCGAGAACCTTGCAGGCGAGCAGGCGCCCCTCGTTGTCACCGCACAGGAAGATGTTGCCCGGCTTCAGATCCCGATGGACCACGCCCATGGCGTTGGCAGCGGCGACACCGCGCATGGCCGGCAACAACAAAGTCGTGGCCTCATCCAGGCCGAGAGGGCCCTTCCTCGCAAGGTAGGCCGCTAGCGTCTCGCCTTCCAACAATTCCATCACGATGCAAGTCATGCCTTCGTGATCAATGACGTCGAAGATGCTGACCACGTTGGGGTGATTGACCTTACTCGCGGCCATCGCCTCGCGGCGGAAGAGCTCTGCGGCTTCGCCAATCGCGGCGAACGAACGCAGGATCACCTTGAGTGCAACGCGCTTCCCGGTGCGCAAGTTGGCGCCCGCCCAGACCGCCGCCATTCCGCCCTCGGCCATGAGCCGCTCGACGCGATACCGCCCCGCCACGATCTGGTTGGGTCGCAGGATCGTCTCAAGGTCGGTTTGGCGTGGGAGCTCTCCGCTCATGGGTGTTCTTAGGATGCCGTTGGGGCCCGTCGGTTCTTTTATTGCCGTCGGCAATCGACGCCTCCAGTCGCGGTCCCGACGACGTTTGGCAAAGGTTTACCTGGAAGTTTCCAGCCTGATTCAGCCACGGTCGAGTCCCAGCTCGACGCCGGTCCGCGGCCGCGCCCGTTCCAGGCCTGGCTTGAGTTACACTGACTAGTACCGGAAGCGGCGATACGCAAGGAGATCTTTGTATGGTTGTGACCGCCTGATCGATTCAAAACCGGATTGACACCGAACCTTGCCGAGCGGCTCGCCGCGGCAAGGTCATCCTCCTCATGCATCGATTCCTCCTCAGGGTTACCACCCGTGGTGGCGATCACAGCCAATAGGCACGCACCAACCACCGTCGGGCGTACAATGACTCCCATGCGTTGTTCTATCTTGCTCACCTCACTCATTGGTTCCTTCCTCCTGGGCGCTGGGTGCGGATCGGACCAGGGCAGAAGCACCCCGGACGCGCTGCCAACCGACGAGCAGGATGCGACAGCAGTCAACCCAACCGACGCGGTGGTGGACGCCCGGCAAGACGTCGCGGACGTGCCCTCGCAGGACGTGGCAGCAACCGACACGCAGAGGGCGGCGGAGGCGAATCCGCAAGACGTCGCGAGTGTCGACGCGCAGGTAGTGACAGAGGCTGGGATGGGCGAAGCGGGGGCCAGTCTGGGGGGGATGGCGAGCTCGTCGCTCTCGCGCGTGACGGCAACGCTGTCCGATGCGGAAAAGAGCGATCTGGCGACGAGCCTGTCGGGCTTTGCCTTTGCCCTGTGGCAAGGGCTGCGTGGAGATCCGTCCACCAAGAACAACTTCGCCTTCTCGCCAACCAGCATCTCGCTCGCCCTGGGCATGACATACGCCGGTGCCCAGGGAAGCACGGCTTCGCAGATGAAGAGCTCGATGCACGTCGCCAGCTCCAGCGACGTCTATTTCCGCTCGCTCAACTGGCTCGACGAACAGCTCGAGTCCAGAGCGGATGCGGCGCTGAAACAGGTGCAAACCATGTACGCGAGCAGCGGTAGCTCCGGTGCGGCTCCGGATCCGGCCAACTTCCGCTTGCACGTGGTGAACGCATGTTGGGGCGACCGCACGTTCACGTTCGTGCAGCCGTATCTCGACACTCTGGCCACGGACTTCGGCAGCGGCGTCCACCTGGCGGATTTCCGGACCCAGCCGGACACCGAGCGGCTCGCCATCAACGCCTGGGTAAGCCAGGAAACGCTGAACCGGATCAATGACCTCATTCCTCAAGGTGCCATCGATACCACCACGCGGACGGTGCTGGTCAATGCCATCCACCTGAAGCTGCCCTGGAACGATCCGTTCCTCGAGACGAGCACGAAGTCGGCGCCGTTCACAAAAACGGACGGCTCGACCGTAAGCGTCCCCTTCATGAACAAGGGCGGAAACTTGCCCTACGCGGAGGATGACTCGACCCAGGCGGTTGCCATCCCGCTGGCCGGCTCCTCGGTCCAGTTCGTGGTCTTCCTGCCCAAAGCGACCTCGTCGCTCGCCCAGTTCGAAGACTCGCTGTCGCAGGGCCATGCGACAACGCTCGTGGCGGGCATGACCTGGCCCCAGGTGTCCCTCGCTTTGCCGAAGTTCTCGTTCACGACCGCATCCGTGCGACTCAGCAGCGAGCTCACTGCCTTGGGAATGACGGACGCCTTCACCCCCAGCGCCGACTTCACCGGTATCTCGAAGGAGAAGCCGCTCTTCATCTCCGACGTCGTCCACAAAGCCATGGTGGCGGTGGACGAGCATGGTGTCGAGGCAGCGGCGGCGACGGCGGTCATGATGGTGGGAGCTGGCCTGCCCACGGAGATCAAGCAGGTCAACGTCAATCGTCCGTTCTTCTTCGGAATCTACGACCAGCCCACGTCGACCTGGTTGTTCTTGGGTCACGTCACCGATCCGTCGTCATGAAACGATCATCGTAGGCGGCCGTGCCCAGGCGTCATCGCCCGGATGCAACCGCACCACCAAGAGCGCTCCCACCCGAGGCACTCGAGCCGACGCTAGACGCGCCGCCTTGAGCGCTCGTTGCACCGGGATGCGCTTGCTGCCGAGGCACACATGGGTCACTAAACACCGTTGCCCTTTCGACCGATGTCTGCACCGGGGCCGGTCCGGCCAGGAACAGCAATTGATGTCGTCTTTGAAAGCCTTGAAGCGGTGGCTGGCACCGGACCCCACCTTGTCCTTGGAGGACCAGTTCTTCCAATCGCTGTGCGTGATTGGCGGAATGCTGTCGCTCTTCATCATCATCCCGGTAAACACCTTTCAGGATTTGAGCCCCTGGGTGAACCGAGGAATCTTCGTCTTCGGCGTCCTGAGCCTGGCCCTCGCCAGGGCGGCGTGCCGGAAACGCTATTTCAAGAAGACCATGCTCTTCGGGCTCGTCGCGCTGCTGGATTTCCTCTGGTTCCCCAACGGAGGCTCTCAAGGCAGCCTCGGGCTCTATTTCTTAGCGGCGACGCTTTTCCTGGTGATCTTCTTCGAGGGTACCTTTCGCATCACGGGGTTGATTCTGCTGATCGTCAATATCGCCGGGCTTCATTTGGTAGAATATGCTTGGCCTTGGCTGATACGGCCCTTTCATGCACCCGTAGATCGGCTGGTGGACCTCACCATCGGATACGCGATCAGCCTTCTCACCTGTGCGCTCATTCTGTGGGTGGTCCAGTCGGGGTTCAGTCGAGAAAGGAAAAAGGTCAAAGGAACCTTGCAAGAACTGGGGGCAAGCGAGGAAAGGTATCGCCTGCTCTTCGAAAACATGTTCAGCGGTTTCATTCTCCTGGAAGTCATCCAGGATGTATCCGGCAATCCCGTGGATCATCGCCTGCTCCAGGCCAATACCGAATTTGAGCAGATGACTGGCCTCGACCGAAGGAAGGAGATTGGACGAACTTCCGCCGACCTGTCCTTCAGGTGGCCTGCGGAGGTGGCCCAATCTTATTACCGGGTCGCATTCGGCGGCAGCCCGATCCGTGCTGAGCGCTTCAATGAATCTCTGCAGCGCCACTACGAGGTTCGTGTCAGTTCACATCAGAAGGGACAGTTCGCCATTCTTTTCAACGACATCACGGATCGCAAGGAGATAGAAAAGGAACTGCGAAAGAGCAACCAACTTCTCGAGGAGGCCACGGCCCGCGCCACGGAGATGGCAGTCAAGGCCGAGCACGCGAACGCCGCCAAGAGCGAGTTTCTCGCCAACATGAGCCACGAAATCCGAACTCCGATGAACGGCGTCATCGGTATGATCAGCCTCTTGCTGGATACGGAGCTGACCCGCGAACAGCGGCGCTTCGCCGAAACCATTCGTGCCAGCTCCGAATCGCTGCTGGCTGTGATCAATGACATTCTCGATTTCTCGAAGATCGAGGCGGGCAAGCTGATTCTCGACAATCGCGCCCTCGCCCCCAGGTCGCTGTTGGACGACATCGCCGCCTCGATGGCCGCGCGTGCCGAAGAGAAGGATCTCGAGCTTGTCTGCGTTCTCGCTTTGGACGTCCCGTCGCTGTTGCGAGGCGATCCAGGCCGCTTGCGACAGGTTCTGGTCAATTTGGTCGGCAACGCGGTCAAGTTCACAAGCAAGGGCAAGGTGACGATGCGCGTGAGCCTGGACCAGGAAACCGCACGAGATGTCGTCCTGCGCTTTTCGGTACGCGACACGGGCATCGGCATTCCTGCAAACAAGCTCAACGTTATCTTCCGAAAGTTCACGCAGGTGGATGCCTCGACCACCCGCAAGTACGGTGGCAGCGGACTCGGGCTGGCGATCTCGAAGCAACTCGCCGAGCTTATGGACGGCGACATCGGCGTGCGGAGCGAGGAAGGAAAGGGTTCAGAATTCTGGTTCACGGCGCGCCTCAAGAAGCCATCGCCAGGCGAATCGATCAGCGCAGCGGAATCCCCCGCCCGGGCACGGCAGGCCATCTCAGACGACGGCCAGAAGGCGCCACGCTGGAACGACTTTCGAGTTCTGCTGGCCGAGGACAACATCACGAATCAACAGGTCGCCCTGGGCATGCTGAGCAAACTGGGGATCCGGGCCGACGTAGTGGTCAACGGCAAGGAGGCGGTGGCAGCATTGAGAACCATCCCCTACGACCTGGTGCTGATGGACGTGCAAATGCCGGAGATGGACGGTTTCGAGTCAACCCGCGCGATTCGCTCGGGCGAAGGGAAGACGATCAATCGTGCGATCCCGATCATCGCCATGACTGCCCATGCGATGCTGGGCGACCGAGAAAAATGTCTCAATGCCGGCATGGATGACTACCTTGCCAAACCAGTGACGCCCGCGGATCTGTCTGCGCTTTTCAAGAAATGGTTCGCCAAGCTGGACGCCGACTCTCGACCGCCACGAACCGCCGGGATCTCCGAGAGCGGGTCCCTATTTGACGAGGTGTCGCTGCTCGAAAGACTGTCTGGCGATCGCACCCTCGCGCAAGACATCGCCCGCACTTTTCTCACGGACATTCCCCAGCGCGTGGAGGCGCTGCGAGACCATCTAGATGCCAGGGATCCGAAGGGCGTCGCATGCCAGGCACACACCATCAAGGGCGCGTCCGCCGCCGTAGGCTGCGAGAGCCTGAGACGATTGGCCTTGGCCCTGGAAAAGGCTGGCAAGGCAAGTGATCTAGAATCCGCAAGACCCATCTTCGAGAACCTGCGCGACGAGTTCGAGCGAATCAAGAAGGCCATCGAGGATTCTGCGCTGCTCTCCATCACGGCGGCGTGAGGGTAGGCAAAGCCAGCATTAGGTAGGGACCTCGTTAGTTTCGACTCGGAGCCCGTGCGGGCCGGATCGGGCATTTTGAGAAGGCGCGGCGAAAATTATGATAAGAAGGTTCTCCTCCTAGGAGGCTTTCGATGCGCATGTTGGACCGCACAGTTGCTCTATCCGTTGGTATTCTCGTAGCCGGCGTTCTCGCGCCCGGTGTCGCCCAGGCACAGGCAGCGCAGTCCCCGCCGCAGCAGCAAGCCAACCCACAGCAGGGAAATCCGCAAGAAGCCGCCCCCCAGCCAACGCCTGCATATCCTTCACCGCCAGCCACTGAACCGCAGGATGCGCCGCCCGCTCGCCCAGCCACCCGCCGCGGCCTCCTTTTCCTGCCCTATGTTGGCTCCGGGTCGCTTGTGGGCGCCGATTCGGACAGGTATTCGACCGGCCTTCGCGTGGGCGCCCTGCTGGGCGGCCATATGGGGTCGCTAATCTCGATCAATGGTGAGCTGAGCGTTGACATCATGAGCCCCAACACGGGGAGCTACCCCGACCTCAAGCTCTACCCCGGCCTCAAGATCACCGAACGCTTTTTTGATCTCACTCTCAGTCCGCTAGTCCACTTTGGGGTTCCACACGTGGAATTCGTGGCTGGCCCCAAGATTGGCGCGTTCGCTTGGACTGTGTCGACGACCTACCCAGCCGAATCGGCGGACTTCAGTGGATTTGGGCTGGTCTACGGTCTCGCCGCAGGCGCCTTTTTCCCGATCGGCAGAGTGGCCATTGGCGGAATCTTTAGTTTCACCGCCCGTAAATTCTTGGAGGATTCCTGTACCATCGGTGGTGGTGGTGGTGGGCATTGCTATGATTACTATTCAACAGTCGACACGAAGTTGATAAGCTTCAGTATCGCGTTGATGCTCTAGTGACGTTCATCCGGTCGATCGACAGAGCCGCGCGCTCCTCGATGTCGTTGGCTACGCCGAGAGCTTCTTCGCAATCAGGGCCACGTGCTGGCCTTGGAATCGCGCCCCCGCCAGCTCGTTCTTGCTTGGCATGCGCTCACCCTTGCCGCCGGCAATCGTGGATGCCCCGTACGGCGAGCCGCCGGTGATCTCATCGATACGAGTCTGGCCCTGAAATGCATAGGGCAATCCGACAATGACCATGCCTTGGTGGAGAAGCGTCGTGTGGAAGCTCAGGATAGTGGACTCCTGGCCGCCGTGCTGGGTCGCAGAGCTCGCGAAGACGCTGCCGACTTTGCCGATAAGCTTGCCCTGGGCCCACAGGCCGCCGGTTGCATCGAGGAACTGTCGCATTTGCCCAGCCATGTTCCCGAAGCGCGTTGGTGTTCCGAAGATGATGGCGCCGGGTTCCACCAGGTCGTCCACGGTAGCAATGGGGACGTTAGCGAAAGCCTTCTGGGCGTCCGTCGCCCCCATCATCTGCACGATGTCGGGCGAAAGGGTCTCAGGGACGCGCTTCACCATCACGTCGACGTCTGGAATTTCGCCAGCACCTTCGGCGACCGCCTGCGCAAGGCGATAGACATGCCCGTAGGTCGAATAGAACAGCACCAGTAGTTTCATCGTTGCTCTCCTTCGATTTCGATCGAAATGGGCAGAAGCCGCCGGCTGGCTAGTTGCGCTCTTCCTGCCCCCCTCTAACATCTCTAACAGGCGCATATTGCAGCATTCGGGCCATCGGCAGCCCAAGTAGTCGTCAATGAAAACGGTACTTTGAATCGAAAACGATGCTTGTGGCCAGTCGGTTCAATCAGGGTGACGTACCTTTTCCATCAAATCGAAGGATCGGGCTGGTCAATGGGATTGGGAGATCCCATCCTGGCACTAAGGCGTCACCAAAAGAGATCTAAGCAAAGAGACTATGTAGATGCCGCCGGTGTTTTCGCGCACGAACAGCACGCGTTGCATCCGCAGGGCGACCCAGTTATCGTGGAAGCATGGTTGCAAGGGCCCGCACGGTTGTCGCCGCTGTGGTTATGACGCTCGCCACCGTTGCCGCATACGGCTGCGGCGGATCGTCGTCGAACGGCACCAACAAGACCCCGCCAACGAATCCGCAAGACGGGCCACCCGCTGGCTACCCGGATGGCCACGCGGTCATCCCCGCCGAGGGGCAGGCTGAAGACGTGTCGTCACCCACCACCGTCATTGGAACAGGAGATCCCCAGACCTGCACCGGCGATGCATTCGTGAACGCGGTCGCGAACGGCGGCATCATCACCTTCAACTGCGGGCCGGATCCGGTGACCATCGTTCTGACCAAGACGGCGAAGGTCTTCAACAACAAGGGGACCAAGCTCGTGATCGACGGCGGCAACAAGGTGACACTGAGTGGTGGCGGCACGACCCGCATCCTCTACATGGCCACTTGCGACAAGGCGCAGGTCTATCCGCCGGGACCGGGCGACTGCAACACGAACCCGGGCGTCCAGCTCGTCGTACAGAACCTCACCTTCGTCGATGGCAGTGCGAAAGGCATCCCCGAGGGCTCGAACAACGACGGAGGCGGCGGCGCGATCCACGCGCAGGGTGGAAGCCTCAAGGTGGTGGGCTCGCGCTTCTTCAACAACGTGTGCGACGATCTCGGCTCCGACGTCGGTGGCGGCGCGATTCGCAAGCTCGACTACCTGGTTGCGGCCGGCGCCGGTCCGCGCCGTCCAGTGTGGATCGTCAACAGCACGTTTGGCGGCCAGGCAGGTTTCGGGAACTCGTGCGCCAATGGCGGCGCGCTCAGCAGCATTGGCGTATCATGGAACATCCTCAACACGCTACTCTCGGAGAACACCGCAGTCGGTCACGGTGCGAACAGTGGCCAAGGTGGCAATGGTGGCGCCATCTACAACGACGGCAACGAGATTGTCCTCAATATCACAAGCAGCCTGATCGAGAACAACATTGCAAATGAAGGCGGCAGCGCGGTCTTCTTCGTCAGCAACGACAAAAGCGGCTCAATCACGATCACGGACTCGATAACCCGCAACAACCCCCGCGGCACCTTCGAAACCCCCGACTTACCCGGCTTCTACGTCATCGCCAAGAATCCTGCCCAGGCCATCAACTCGCAAATCCTGCGCTGAGCGCATCCCCTGAGCTTTTCCGATGGTGCCACGCCGCCCGCAGCGCTATTCCCGCCCGCGTTGCTCACGCCGCCGCCGCGTCATTGCCTCCTTGGCCGGTGGCACCGCCGAGCTGGGTACGTGCCCCGTGGCACCCTTTCTCGCTATGCCCAACGAGTTGGCAAGGTCTTCGCCTCGGCCAGTTTGGAAGAACAAAAATGGAATGACAAAAAGTCGCCGGACGAGACAATTATGACAAGCCGTGCCGTTTCTTAGCATATTCGATGGATTTTATCGCTCGACACCCACAGAAATATTTAGCTTCGTTGGTGGAGACACCTGCACGTTTACCCAGGACAGCTCGGATTTGCAGGTCAACCTACCGTCGAATTTGAGCAACAATAACGGATATGCCGTGAAGATTTCGTTCAACGGCATTGACTAGACATTCGGGAGATCTCATGCGAAATGGACTGATCGGACTCGTAAGTGCGATGGTGCTCGCCTCGACAATGGCGACCGTCGGCTGCGGCAGCAATTCCAGCGGCGCGGGAGGTTCGGGCGCGGGCGGAAGCTCGGGCAGCGGAGGAAGCTCGGGCACAGGCGGAAGCTCTAGCAGCGGTGGAAGCTCGGGCGCGGGCGGAAGCTCTAGCAGCGCGGGAGGCTCGGGCGCGGGCGGAAGCTCTAGCAGCGGTGGAAGTTCGGGCTCGGGTGGAAGCTCTAGCAGCGGTGGAAGTTCGGGCTCGGGTGGAAGCTCTAGCAGCGGAGGAAGTCCGGGCTCGGGTGGAAGCTCTAGCAGCGGAGGAAGTCCGGGCACGGGCGGTAGCCCTGGCAGCGGAGGAAGTTCGGGCACGGGCGGAAGCTCTGGCAGCGGAAGCTCGGTCACGACCCTCGGTGACACGAAGGCCCTGGGCGCGCTGACGGCGGCGGAGGCAACCCAGCTCTGCAAGGATGTCTATGCCTACTTCGGAAAAAACATCTCTATGGCGACCGCCTGCAAGTACAGGGGGCTGTCTGACGCGACGTCGAGCAGCCCCTCCACGGACGCTCAGATGCAGCAAGTCTGCAAGGACCACGAGAACGCCTGCACGCAGGCCGGTACCGGCGTGGGATCGGCCGACAAACCCGGTTGCGGCGACATCCCCGCGACCTGCACGGCGACGGTGGCGCAGTACTCCGCCTGTATTAGCGACGAGGTGGCGGTCTTCAACCAGGGTGTAAGCGGGCTCCCGAGCTGCGCCACGGCTTTAACCGCCAATATGTCCGCTGTCTGGGAGGTCATGGTCCCCGGCACTCCGCCGGCGAGCTGCGACTCGCTCAGCAACAAGTGCCCGGATCTATCCCCGCCGGCGCCGAACAACTAGGCGCATGGGCCAGCGGCCCAACAAATTATTTGTCGCTACTAGGATCTTGCCGCTTCCGGCAAACAATAAGGAGGCTGTTCGTGCAACATTTCAATTCTGACTTTCAGTTTGCTCTTCTTTGCGCAACGCTGGGCGCGTCGATCGGCCTATTCGGTTGTTCGTCGTCGAGCTCCACCGGCAACCCCGGAAGCGGCGGAGCCAATGGCTCCGGCGGCGTGACCAGCTCGGGCGGAAAAACGGGCACTGGTGGTGTGAGTAGCTCCGGGGGCGAAGTCGGCTCTGGCGGCAGCAACTCCGGCGGCACGACCGGTGCAGGAGGTGCCGCTTCGGGTGGTCGTAGCGGATCGGGTGGGAGCAGCGCCCTGGGCGGAGCGTCTACCTCGGGCGGACAAACCGGTTCGGGCGGCAGCAGCGCCCTGGGCGGAGCGCCTACCTCGGGCGGACAAACCGGTTCGGGCGGTGCCGCGGGAGGCTCATCGGCGGGTGGGCGGTCCGGTCTAGGCGGCAGCGCCGCCGGCGGCGCGACGGGAGGTACCGGCACGGGCGGCTCGGCGGGAGGTAGCGGTGGCAGCTCGGGCACGATGGGAACTGGCGGCACCACGGGCGGCAGCACGCTTCCTGGCGATATTGCGAAGGCCGCCGGAACGCCCATGGTTGCTGCCCACTCCATGACCCGCGCCATGTTTGCTGCCTATACGGGACCGCTTTTCAAAGCCCAGCGTGCATCCGACAGTAAGGAACAAGACATCGGCACCGTGGCTGGCAGCGGGCTGGTGGACACGAGTGCCTTGAATACGTTCTGTACTGGCACCTCCTGCCAAGTGTCGACTCTGTACGATCAGTCCGGGAACAGCAACGACATGTGGAAAGGGGACACGGCCGCGAATGCTCCGATGGACAATGGTGAAGCACCCAAGCTCTGCCACCTGCTGGACATCCAGTATTGGCAGATGACGGATGGGACGAAGATTCCTATCGCTGTGGAGCCAGGACAGTCGGGCGGCCTCGGATCTTGCCTGAGAAATCGGGACAAGACCAAGAACATGCCGACAGGCGCCTCGCCGATAACCCAGTACGGCATCTTTCACCAGCAGTATCTCAATGGCGGCTGTTGCTTCAACTACGGCAATACAGGAAAGAAGATCCACTACACAGGCCCTGGTACCCTTAGCGCTCTCAACTTCTCGAAAGAAAACTGGTGGTCCGAGGGCAAGGGAAACGGACCCTGGGTGATGGTCGACTGGGAAGCCGGTGTCTACGCCGGCAACATCTGCGTGTGCGGCCGCAGCTCCGCCTGCGGTCCGCCGAACGGTGCCGATTGCCAGAACTCCGGTTCCAAACCCAATGACAACCCATCCGTCACATACGCTATCGCGACCGCACTCATGAAGTGCGATGGAACCGCCCATTGGGCACTGAAGAACGGAAATGCCAAGTCCGGCCCGCTGGCGGTCAGCATCGACCTCCCGACGCTGCCCAAAGGCTATTCCCCGCTCAAGCAGGAAGGTGGGCTTGGCCTTGGCGAAGGTGGAGCTGGCGACAACGGCGGCACTGGCGGATTCTCTGAAGGAGCCGTCATCGCAGCCGAGACCACGGATGCAACCGACGACGCAATTCAAAAGAGCATCGTAAGCGTCTTCGGAAAATAGGCGGCTACGGTGCTGTCAGCGCAGCGATGAATCCGGTGTCGGTCGCGGGGGCAGGGCCGTCTGCGCAATTGGGGAGAGACTGGAAGCTCGTCTCTACACTGGAGGCCCAGAAGACCTGATAGGTTCCGTTCGGCGAGTTGACGGCTGTCCAGCTGGCATTGGGGATCGTCTGCGCGGGCGTCGTGGCCAGCACGTGCTCGTACTCGGTGCGGTCGAAGGTTGTGCACGACGGCCCGACAGCATTGAAGCTACAGATGGCAACCATCGAAGCGGATACTCCGAAGACATCGACGACTTCGGCATCGCTGAGGTTGGGCAGGACGGCGCCGCTTTGTTCGTGGAAGCGCACCTTGCCACCTTCGCCATCGCGAATCTCCAAGGCTTGGGTCGTGTAGCTGCCGCAGAAGGGACAGACGACGATTTCGTGTTCTTGGTAGTCTGCCTGGACGCGGTCTCCGGTAGCGCTCTTGATGTAGGGCTGCGCTTCCCTGGATAGATCACCTGTCCAGGCCAGCTCGCCACCGCCGTCGAACGTGACGATGGGCCCGTTCGCCCCAGAGTGGAGCACAGCACTGCCATGGCAACCCAACCCTGGCAGGTAGTTTCCGGTTGCAGATACGCCTGGAAGCAGTTGACAAGATGCAGACGCCCCTCCGTCGATAGTCGCTCCAGCATCCACAGCCCCGCCATCTATCCCGCTCGGTGCAATGAAGGTCCAGCCGAAGCTTGGTCGTGGTGCCTCCCAGGTGCTCAGCGGACCTCTCGTTGACGCTGGGCAGCCTCCGGCATACACCGTGCCGCCAGCGCCTGTGCCGCCGGTTGAGGCTCCACCTGTGCCGCCGGTCGCGCTGCCGCCGGTTCCACCGCCCACTGCGCCCCCGGTTGGACTGTCGCCGGTTGAGGCTCCCCCCGTGCCGCCGGTCGCGCTGCCGCCGGCTCCACCAATTCCGTTTCCTCCGGCATGTGTGGAAGACCCGCACGCACCCAAGGTCAGCATTCCTACCAGTGCGAAAGACCACAGAGGAGAATTCGTCATCATCCCGTGTTACTCAGCAAGACATATGCCAGTAAATCCTCTCGAATCGGCAGCGTTGTCTGGCAGGTAGACTTCGAAGGGCGCCCAATCTCCGCCTGACCCGGACATTATTGTCGTCATCACGGCGACTTGTGCGTCCGGGTGACCATGCAGGTGGGCTGGCGCAAGCTCGGCGCCTGCCGCTGCCTCCACCGGATGTCGGTCAACGGCTGCTCAGCCGGAATAGGCGGGCACCGTGGAAAGGGATCTCGGGGCTGAATCGTCCTTTGGCGGTGCCGAGATCCGCGTGCTTCCACAGGTCTCGGACTTTGACCTCGCCGATGATGCCGAGCTGGTCGAGCGCAACCTCGACCGGCAGACCCGTGCGCTTGTCCTCGTTGCTTTCGGTTCCGACCACCGTGAGGACGCGGACTTTGTCCTGCGTCTCGTGGTCGTGGGGTCTTTCGAGCCGTGCCGTAGCACGGAAGCGTCGGGCGCCAGCAGGCACCGCATACTCCACGAGCGCGGCCGGCTGCGCGCGCAACTCGCTGGCTTGCCCGGCGCTGCCCTTCTTGAATGTGGCGCTGTCCCACAAAGCGTCGGCACTGGACCACGGGAATTCGTCGAGGCCATGCTCGTTCCCGTCGGCGAAGACAAATCGCGGATTCTGCCAGCGCACAGCCAGGAAACCTTCGATGTCGGACAAGGGCGTGGCCAGCAAGAATAGGCGTCTGCCGTCGGTGAGATCCGTGTCGATACTGGCCACGCTATCCGCCGCGGGCGTGATCACGGCGGCCGGTTGTCGCGCGTTGCTTTCGTCGAGTCGGACTCGGTCGCGCGCGTTGAACACGGCCAGGTACTTGTCTCCGTTGCCGGGATCTTCCGCGGTCCAGGCGACGAGCCCATCATGATCGAAGAGGGGCCGGTTGCCGATGCTGCGCTGATTGATGGCCAGCACTTCGTCATTGGTAAGAAGCGACATCGTGAGCTCGTCGAGCTTGGTCATGTCTCCGCCGTACATCAGCGGCGAACGCGCGATCGACCACAGGGTCATCAGCGTGATCTGCTCGTCGACGGTGAGTCGGGTCCCGCGCTTGCCGAGAACCAGAGTGCCGAGCGGAAGCATGTCCGCGTCCGGCCACGCGCCCGCGATGCGATGCTGGCTCCACAGAGCAAGTCGCCCGAATTGGTCGCGCACCGACAGCCAGCGATCCCACAAGTCGTCGCTGATGCGCCACAGGTTGGCGTGCGCAGCGACGTGAGCAGCGGCTTTGATGTCGGTTGCCCCGGGCGAGAGGCTCAGTACCATCGGCCGGCCGGTCTTGTCGATGGCACGGCGGACGGCCTCCACCTCGGGCAGATTCTGGAAGTACGGGCGGCTGAGGTCGTCCACCTTGACGTAGTCGACGTCCCAATCGGCGATGAGCGCGAAAACCGAGTCGTAGTATTCCTGAGCGCCCGGCTTCGACATGTCGATGCCGAACATGTCGGCGTTCCACGTGCAGGTGTGGACCTTGTCGGCGATGTCCTGGGCGTGAAAACGCGTGCCGAGGATGGGAAGGTTCTTCTCGACCGCCTGGCGAGGAATTCCGCGCATCAAGTGAATGCCGAATTTCAGCCCGAGGCTGTGGACATGAGCGGCAAGGGCCCGAAAACCGTTACCGTCGGCGGCCGAAGGAAAGCGATTGGGCGCAGGTTGCAGCCGGCCGAAACCGTCCATGGTCAGCACGGCGTCCTTGCGGTACTCGTGGCTTTGCGCACCGGGCTCGAACCATTGGGCGTCGATGACGATGTATTGCCAGCCGTGCACCTTCAGCTTGTCGGCCATAAAGGCGGCTTGGGCCTGGGTCTGCACTTCTGTGATCGTGGTCGCGAAGCAGTCCCAGCTGTTCCAGCCCATGGGAGGCGTGAGCGCCCATCGGTGAAAGTCCGGTGCCAAAGCAGTTCTCGCGGCTTGCGAAGCGCAGCCAGCGAGCCCGAAAGCGGCGAGCAAACTTGCAACTGCGACCGCGGGAAGGAAACTTTCGCTTGCTGCGGGTAGGATACGCATGTTGAGCGCCGCCAGCTTGGCCCTAGCCAATGTGATTGTCGACTAACCTATGGGGCGAAGCTCGACTAACCAGTCGAGCGAGTGTGGTGCGGAAAGGGGGTACCCCCCCTGCTGACTCCTAGGGAATGTAGATGGGTGGCGTGGGGGGCGGAGGCGGCGGCGGTGGTGGCGCCTGTGCGGGCGGTGGCGGTTCCGGGTGACGCCCCAGGCGCGGTTGAGGGCGACTTCCAGCGGCTCGAAC
>OBLT010000192.1_pt1 | contig 46420 bp, 50 predicted proteins | sample 1518721 | NCBI WGS metagenome assembly OBLT01 (sample SAMEA3539307, study PRJEB22396) | soil metagenome | biome: tundra; feature: field; material: soil | place: USA | collected 2010-05 | depth 0.15 m | reverse complement strand
CCGAATTCGATCCCGGACGCCTCACAAAAGGCTTGACTTGAACCATAGAATCTTTTGGCACCAAGCGGCTATAGCATTTTGTAGTTACGTTGCCCGATAACTGCCATTCGCAATTTGCTTTCAAACCAGTTATTCAGATTGCAGCTTAGCAGAAGGTCGTAACGTACAGCTCACGACACATAGCGATGGTCACAATTCCAGAAAGCTGACACCCGAATCAAGTTAATCGGCGACCCGACAGCGGACAAGCAGTGCCGCAGGCGCGGGGCGACCGGTTGAACGCCAGGTCAGGCGTCGTGCTCAAAATGCAAACTCCGCAGTCGCGTGTGCAACCAGTTCGCCAGACGACACAAAGGTGACCCGGGCCTCGGCGAAGGCGGTTCCTTTTCCAAACCGAAGAACGGTGGCCTGCACAAGAAAGTCGTCGTTCACAGCTGGACGAAGGAAGTGTGTGTGCTGATAGACAGTTCCTTTGGTCGTTCGCTGCGTTGTCATCATCGCCAATGCAATGACGGTATCAATCGCGGACATTATGGCCTGGCCCGCTTGAGAACTTCAACGCCGGTTTCTGTGGCAGTCGAGCGGAGGCTTGCCCTACGCTCACGGAAAACTGGCAAAGACCAAGTTCTTTAACCCACGGCGCTACGACGTACTCGTAAAACTCAAGTACCGTAGCATTGGTGACGGGGATACAATGCATCGGCAATGGCAGCGGCTGGGTCATCGGGGTTCCTTTAAGACACCTAAAGACAATGTAGAAAAAGGATCATCGGTGCATCCTGCCGTGAATCAAATGGAATATCAAGTTGAAGTTCTGGTTGTGGCACCTTGCTGCCCTTTATACTTTAATATTAGTAGGCAGAAAGCAGCAGGTCACGCTTAAAATATTCAGGTTGCTGCAAAGCACTCGTAAATAGCAGCGACCCAACGCGGGCTGTGCCTTACGTTCTACTCGGCCTGCCACCGCTGACAGAACTTTCTCGTGTCGTCGAGCCATTCATAGAAATCGCTGGTAAATCCATCAACGTCCGCAAGAAACTCCTCTTCTCCTTTCGCTAGTGGATTGGGCTGCCGGGCTCGGCGCGACATTCGTGCCAATACGTCAGCGATGCCTTCAATCTGTGCGTAGCTCGTCAGCCAATCCTCCTTCGCCATCAGCGTCAACCCAGGATGCGAGGAGATGGGAAGCTCGTTAAGCCTGTCTTTGATCGATCGATAGACAGCTTCACAATACTCATCCAGTGGCCGATGATGTATGCTGGTCCAGTTTCGAGCCAGCAGATGATCGTAGAACACATCAACGAGCACTCCGGCATAACGTCTCCGATCCACAGAGACTCGCGAGCGGCTCCGCCGAAAGGCCGGCTGCGATTCCGCAAAGCTATCTATGGCGCGATGCAGGGCAACTCCCTTTGCCAGATCGTCCGGCAATACTCCAGGCAAGGGGCCTTTGATCCAATCTCCGATGACCCCGCCCACGATCAAGGCAGGAGCGTCGCCTGCAAGCAATGCATGGGCCAGAAAGTTCAATGTTGTCCCTGCCGGGAAGGACGATCAGCGTCGGCCGCTTTGGGTGCAAATGAGGGGAAACTCGCCAGAAACAGAATTAACAACGCGGCAGCCCGAGCCATTAGTCTGTTGGTCGTATTTCGAAGCAGAGGCTTAAAGAACATTATCTGTACAGAGGATTGGGTTGCCATACTTGTCTCATTTCACATTCGCCTCTTAAGAAGGCGACCGATGACTTTCTTTTCAGCGCATCGTGCCGCAAATCAAATTGGATGGTAACCGTGACCGTCCGCTCATGGCACTCTTCGGTACTACATGTTGCCAATATCGCTTCCTTCAAGCGGATATTCATTCGCTCAGCCTGCGACGAAGCGGTCATTCAATATCTCTCCAAAACAGCCGTTCATTAAAGCTTACACGGACGATTCATCCCTACCATTTTCGTCGACAAGATCACAAGATGGCACTTGTTGATCTCCAGCGACCGAATAATTTCTGTCTTTACATCCCAAGCAAATAGTTAGCAGTTTGTCGCAGATGAAAGCAGCAGTTCACGAGAAGTTTTAATTGATTTATCTAAACGTATCCTCAAACAACGTACATTAGTCTTGCCATTGATTTTGGACGACACTTTAAAAACTGTTATCTCTTCGTTGGAGACAACGAAAGATTCAATATCATTATTGTTAATCTTCTTCTGTACCCATTCATTTGAAATGGATTCACAATGCAAATTATCCTTGCAGAGATCTAGTGTCGCCTGACTTCCCAAGTCATTTATCAAATTAATATTTGAAATATGCGATTCAGGTTCGGAACAAGCCGTAATTATATAAAGTGACAATGTAGCCAAACAGGTCAGAATGACCTTCAGTATTCGTTCAGATTTCATAATGCCCCTTCTTTAGTGCTGAACATCCGAATTGGAGAACGCCCGCGACCATCCGCTCCTGGCACCAAGCGGCTATAGCATCTTGTAGTTACGTTGCCCGATAGCTGCCATTCGCAATTTGCTTTCAAACCAGTTATTCAGATTGCAGCATAGCAGAAGGTCGTGACGTACAGCTCACGACACCTTGCAGATGGTGAGATTGCTCCAAAGCGGTCAGTCAAAGCGCTTATCATGGCATAATCATGCCAAGGAAATTGTTGACTGGGTGATAGGTGGAGAAATTGGAGGCAAAAGGCGGTAGCGCGTCTCCACGGAATTTTCGCCAGAACCTGTTGGCAATGATGGGGCTTTGTTTTGTGCTCGTCATGGTGGCACTCGACCAGACGGTAATCGGCACGGCGCTGCCGACTGTTGTGGCCGAGCTCAACGGTTTCGATCTATATGCATGGGTGGGAACCGCTTATCTCCTGACGTCAGTCATTACAGTGCCCATCTTCGGCAAATTGGGTGACGAACACGGTCGCAAACCGTTCGTAATCGCAGCCATAATTCTCTTCACTCTGGCGTCAATGTTGTGTGGCATGGCTCAAAGCATGCTGCAACTGGTCTTAGCTCGGGCGTTGCAAGGGATAGGTGGCGGCATGCTGGTGGCCACCTCGTTTGCCTGTGTTCCCGACCTATTTCTGGATTCGCACGAGCGCTTGCGCTGGCAAGTTTTGTTCAGCAGCGCTTTCGGCTTGGCAAACGCTGTCGGCCCCTCTTTAGGCGGGTACTTGACAGAATATTGGGGTTGGCGCTGGGTGTTCTTCGTCAATCTGCCTGTCGGGATAGCAAGTCTGGGGTTCGTCTGGTATTTCCTGCCCAAAATTCGCCACTCGGAACACCCTCCTTCGCGAATGGACTGGTTCGGTTCGTTGCTTATAGCAATGACGCTGGGTTGCTTGCAACTTTTTGTGGAATGGTTGCCGCAACATAAGTCGGCGCTGCTGTTGATCGCTCTGGGATCAGTCGGAGCTGTTTCGTGCGTCACGCTAATTTGGTGGGAGCGCCGATGCGAGAACCCTGTGCTGCCTTTAAGCATGTTCACGCACCACACCCTTGGCCCTCTATTCGCACTATCGATAATGATGGGCTTTTGTATGTTTGCGGTAATGTACTACGCGCCGCTAATGTTTCAGGGCGGCTTTGGGTTGTCGCCCAACCAAGCTGGTTTGCTGATCACACCTCTGGCTGTTTTCATCACCGTAGGCAGCATTGTAAATGGACGCATCGTGACTCGCCTGCATTCGCCGAATGCAATTCTGTATATTGGCCTCAGCTTCTTCTTGATTGCTGCTATGACCCTGACGCAGACAACCATAACAACACCGCATGCGATGATCGCACTTGCGATGGCGCTCGGCGGCTTGGGCCTCGGCCTGCTGCTGCCAAATCTGACCCTAATAGCGCAGGCCATCACTCCACGGACGCAATTGGGAGTTGCTACCGCCATGCTCCAGTCAATGCGCATTGTCGGAAGCATGCTGGGTACAGCGCTGATCGGTTCGCTCATTTCGAGTCTATACGTCTCGAAAGTAAACGGCATGCTGGAGGCCAATCACGGTAATCAATGGGCATCCTGGTTGGGCGATCCCCAGATATTGGTCAACCCTGCGCGTGCATCAGAGTTTTTCAAGATGGCAGCTCTGGCCGGGCATGATGCGGTAAGGTTCTTGGACGGAGCACGGAACTCCTTGGTCGATGCCATTCACGCCAGCCAGTGGTTCATCGCTGCATTCATGGTGTTGGCATTCTGGCTGGTGCACCGTATACCTGCGATCAACATTCATGGCCGCAACGGATTGGGAAGCTAACAATGAATGAGCAAGAACGTAACCTACCCTTAGATAGCACTACATCCTATCTGACAACATAGAATCAGTATCTACTATGAAAAGGTTTCCGAAATAACTGCTATTGGCACGATGCTGCACGCTAGAGCGTGTCCCGAATTTTGTACATCCGTTGAGTGACCGCTATTGGCACGTAGTGGAACTTCGATCCGTGCAGTAGTTTACTAGAAAGCGGTCATTGAAGCGCCACCAAATGCCGCCTCTACTTCGGCCCGCAGCAATGCCACATCCTCACCCATATAGCGCGGCGAAAAATGCATCGGGATAACGCTGCCGACATGCGCGGCACGGGCGATTTCGCCTGCCTGGCGCGCGGTCAGGTGGAACTTGCGCTGTCCATGTTCGGCATCGCGTTCCATAAAAGCCGCCTCGATATACAGCAGGTCGGCGTCGCGTGCCAATTCGACGATGTGTGCCACGTTATCCTGATGCCATGCAACATCGGTGACGTAGGCGATCTTCTGGCCGGGCACGATGCGCAGCGCGGGCTTCAATTCGCCCAGCGACACCAGCCTCTCCCGCTGCGCATCTTCCTCGCGCCAGGCCACGCGTATCTGCCACTGCTCCGGTTCGTTGCGCAACACCGCCTGCTTCATGTCGCGTAGCCACGCTCCCACCGGCAGGCCGAGTTCCTGCAGGCGGTTCTTCCATACATTGACGTGCGCCTGTTCCTCCAGTGCATAAGCCAGACAAGGGATCCCGCCATGATCGAGCAAGGTGCAGCGCACCTGCATGGCCGGCTCGCGCAGCAATACATTGTCCGGGCAGAGCAAGTTTGCTTCATCTTCACGGCGGAACGCGCTGTGGCAGCGGAAGCTTGCGCAACGCCCTGCCCCGTTGCCATTCACCTTGGTGACGCGCAACGTAAAATCGGACAGATAGTTGTGCACCAGATTCCAGGTGTAGGCGCGCAGCTTGTGTTCCACCTGTTCCAGAAATTCTGGCGGGCCGAACAAATACAAATCCTTTTGCCGCCCGAGCAGGATGCGCAACAACCAATCGAAGCCGATGAAGTGATCCATGTGCGCATGGCTGACGAACACATGGCTGATGCGCAGCAGTTTGCGCGGGGGAAGTGTCTGGATGTCGCCCAGATCAAACAACAGGGCGCGCCGTTCGAACAGGCAGTCGACAAACAGCGCGGGGTCTCCCGTCGAACCGTTTACCAGATTAGGATGAAAAGTCGGGCGCATGGCAATACATAGCAACTTAAATCTACTGATTAAACTACTAGCCATCTGACTAAGTTGGCAAACTACGCCAACCAAGTCATTGGTTATGCGCGATTCGGGAGCGGGGTCGGGCAGTGCTCGCGATCCGGGGCCGCGTAGCGGTAAACTGCTGTGTATGCTCCGGTCGCTGCGCGCTGTCCTCCCCCACTCCCAAACCGCTCGCTGCGATTTCTGTTGCTATGTATGGAACTTTGCGCATCGTTGAACTACAACACGACCGGACGATCCGGCATTTCATTGGCTTTGCCGCTGCGTGCCGGGAAGTGACGCGACAGATGTTCACCCACTGCATGTATTCCGGCGAGCACGCCCGCTTCAAAATGTCCTTCGCGAAACGCCGCTTCCATCTCGCGGCAAATCGCTTCCCAGACTTCTTTGCCGAGTTTGACATGGATGCCACGATCGGCAACGATCTCGACACCCCGATCCGCCAGCAACAAATAAATCAGCACGCCGTTGTTGTGCTCGGTATCCCATACGCGCAATTTGGAAAACACCTCGATGGCGCGTTGTTGTCCCGTCTGTCCCGCCAGCAGTGGTGCCAATTCCAATGCAGCTTCGACCGCGAAGCGGATTTGTCCGGCGTGCCGCGCTTCAGTTGAGCGTACCGCTTGCTCGATCGCATCCAGCGTGCGCAATGGAAAAACGCGCCGCACTGCCGCACGGCCGATCGATAGATGTCGCATAACTCTTATCAAATCCATGAGTGCCTCTAAAAATTCAAAATCCTAAGGGAGACAAGGCGCGAAATAAATTTTAACGCGCGCATATGTTGTATATGTAAGCGATAAAATTTATTGAGCAACGCCGTATCCCGACGGAGTTTGGATGTTTAGAGGTGCTCATTTACCAACTCCCCGATGCGCCGCCACCGCCGAAGCCGCCGCCTCCGCCGCTGAAGCCGCCTCCGCCGCTGAAGCCTCCTCCACCGCCGAAGCCTCCTCCACCGCCGAAGCCGCCACCACCAAAACCACCGCCGCCAATTCCGCCAAAGCCGCGTCCGCCTCCCAGCAGCACGAACACGAACGCAGCCGCTCCGGCCAGCACCGCGATCAACAGCGGCGCGATCATCACCCAGGCCAGCACGCCCAGTGCTCCGCCCATCAGCAAGGCGGCGGGGAAGCGCCCGAGCATCGCGCGCAACATGCCACCCACGACGACCACCAGCACGAACGCCATGAACATCAGCGACTCAATATTATTATTCTGCCCTCTTGGGGCGGCACGGTGTGGCGGCGGCAAGGGTTCGCCATTGATGATCTGCATCATTGCCGTTGTGCCGGACTCGATGCCGGAATAAAAATCGCCGAGTTTGAAACGCGGCACGATAATCTCGTCAATGATGCGATTTGCAGTGGCGTCGTTCAGCACGCCTTCCAGACCGTAACCCACCTCAATGCGCAGTTTGTGATCGTCCTTGGCGACGAGCAACAGCGCGCCGTCATCCACGCCCTTGCGCCCCAGCTTCCATGCTTCGGCGACGCGGATGCCGAATTGCTCGATCGTCTCGGGTTGAGTGGTCGGCACGATCAGCACCGCAAGCTGTGCTCCCTTGTCCTTTTCAAACCCGGCGAGACGTGCTTCGAGTGTTTGGGTTTGTTGCGCATCCAGTGTCGAAGTGAGATCGGTGACGCGTTGCGTGAGCGGCGGCACGGCCACATCTGCCTGTGCCGCCCCGCTCAGCAACAGCGCAAGCAGAAAAATTCGCAACCAAATTTTATTCATTTATTTCGCCGGTGCCGAAACCTTGGGCGCAGCAAAGTCAACTGTCGGCGGGCGGGAAATCTCTTTCTCGTTTTCCACCGTGAACGATGGCTTCACCTTGTAGCTGAACAGCATCGCAGTCAGGTTGCTCGGGAAAGAACGTATCGCAATGTTGTATTCCTGCACCGCCTTGATGTAGCGGTTGCGCGCGACCGTCACGCGATTTTCCGTGCCTTCGAGTTGCGCCTGCAAGTCGCGGAAATTCGCATCGGATTTCAATTGCGGGTAATTTTCCACAACCACCATCAAGCGGCTCAATGCCGAAGTCAATTCGCCTTGTGCCGCCTGGAACTTGGCGAATGCCTGTGGGTCGTTGATCAGCTCGGGCGTGGCCTGAATGCTGCCAACCTTGGCGCGCGCCTCGGTGACACCCAACAGCACGGTCTGCTCCTGCGCGGCAAATCCTTTGACGGTGTTCACCAGATTGGGAATCAAGTCGGCACGCCGCTGATACTGGTTCAGCACTTCCGCCCAACTCGCCTTGATCTGCTCATCGGTTGTTTGAAAGGTGTTGTAGCCGCAGCCGCCCAACAGCGAAGCCAGTAAAACTATCCATAAGGCACGCATCGTCAGTTCCTCCTAGTTGAATGTCAAAAAACATGCGGAAACTATAGCACTAAACCGCCTGCCCTGCCGCGTAGCCCGAAGCCCACGCCCACTGGAAGTTATAGCCGCCGAGTTGCCCGGTGACATCCACCACTTCGCCGATGAAATACAGGCCGGGTACTTCGATGCATTCCATGGTTTTCGACGACAGCGCGTGCGTATTGATCCCGCCACAGGTCACTTCGGCCTTGCTGTAACCCACTGTGCCGGAAGGGATGACTTGCCAATCGTGCAAGTTTGCAGCGATCTGTTTGCGCTCCTTGTCGTTGTATTGATTGAGCGGTTTGTTCTCGATCTTCTTGTGCTCGGTCAACTGCGCGCACCACACATCGGAAAAACTTTTGGGGAACCATTGAATCAGGTAATTGCTCAGCAATTTTTTGCTGGTCTTCTGTTCGTCCAACAAGGTCTGCATATCGCAATCCGGCAGCAGATTGATGTGCAGCGGTTCGCCATGTTGCCAGTAAGACGAGATTTGCAGGATGGCCGGGCCGCTCAAGCCGCGATGCGTGACCAGCATGTTTTCGCGGAATGATTGTTTGCCAAAACTCACGATCGTGTCAAGCGAAACGCCGGTCAGATCGGCATAAGGCTTCCAGTCATCCGGCGCAAAAGTCAGCGGCACCAGGCCGGGCTTGAGCTTGGTGATGGGTATGCCGAATTGTTCGGCGACGTGATAACCGAACGGGGTCGCGCCGGTCTTCGGAACAGACAGGCCGCCCGTGGCGATCACCAGCGAGGCAGAGTTGAATTCGCCGCGCGAGGTGCTGACGTGGAACTTATGCCCTTCTTTTTTCCCCTGCCCGTTTTCCGGGGAGGGGGAATAGTTGATTTCGCCGACCTCACAGGTCATGAAACGTTTCACGCCCGCCGCTTCGCATTCGCCGCGCAGCATGGCGATCACCGCTTCCGATTCATCATCGCAGAACAATTGCCCGAGGGTTTTTTCGTGGTAGCCGATGTTGTGCTTTTGCAGCAGAGCGATGAAATCCTGCGGCGTGTAGCGCGCCAGCGCCGAGCGGCAAAAGTTCGGGTTGGCGGAAATGAAATTTTCCGGCTTGGTGTTGAGATTGGTGAAGTTGCAACGTCCGCCGCCGGAGATGCGGATCTTCTCTGCAAGCTTCCTGGCATGATCGAGCAACACCACGGAACGCCTGCGCTGCCCGGCTTGCAGGGCACACATCATGCCCGCCGCGCCGGAGCCGATAATAATCACATCTGTTTTCATATTTGTTCCATTACCTTTATTAATTCGTCATTCCGGCGCATAACCAGCGACTTTGCTGGCGTTTTTTGCCAGCTTAGTCGAATGGCTAGTAGTTTCATCAGGCCGGAATCCAGCGGTTTCATTCAACATGCCTTTTTATTTTGTCCCCGCTTTGCGGGGAGATTTTGTTATTGACTGGATTCCGGCCTGATGAAACTACTAGCCATTCGACTAAGCTGGCAAAAAACGCCAGCAAAGTCGCTGGTTATGCGCCGGAATGACGAAATCCCATGCTTTTCCTAATGGGCGTATTGTTTGACGAAGGCCGTCACCGCATCGCGATATTCAGTCCATCCCACCGCACCGCTATTGTTGTGTTCACCGCCCTCGATCAAGGTGAGTGTTTTCGGTTGCGGCGCGGCGGCATAGAGTTGTTGCGCCATCTGAACCGGCACTCTTTTATCCCACGTGCCATGAATCAGCAGCACGGGGATTTTGAGTCGGGAAATTTTTTTCAGTGCTTCAAAACGTTGATTGAGCAACCAGTCCACAGGAAGGAATGGGTATGCCAATTTGCCCATTTCAGCCACCGAGGTAAAACTGCTTTCGGTGATCAGTCCTGCCGCTTCGGGATGATGCACCGCCAGGTCGATCGCGATTGCCCCGCCCAGTGAATGCCCGTAGATGAAGGCTTGCTGCGGCTTCACGCCGCGCTGCTTGAGCAGATATTGCCAGGCCGCTTCGGCATCCTGATACACTTTGGCCTCGTTCGGCCTGCCGCCGCTGCTCTTGCCATAGCCGCGATAATCCGACACCAGCACATTGAAGCCAAGGTTATGCAAGCGCAGCGTGTGTTCCAGATTGTTGCCGATGTTGCGATAATTGCCGTGCAGATAAAGAAGCGTCGGTGCGTTTGGTTGACCCGCAGGAATCCACCAGGCTTGCAGCTCGCCCCGGTCCGCACCACTTCCCACCGGAATGCGCAACTCCTCAAACTTCATACCCAATCGATCCGGCGTGGTTTGCAGGAGCAACTCCGGCTCGAACACATGATCAAGCTGTGTCGCCCACATATAGGTGCAGGCTGCCGCATACACAACCACTATTGCAACAGCACCGATGGATAGGCGGCGCGTCCAGTTGCGCATGCTCACGCAGTCCCTTCCAGCTTTTTCCACAAACACGCGCCCTTGCTTGCCTGGTCGATGTCGGCAAGTTGTTGCGCGTGCTCGGCCAACTCTTCAGCACTTGGCTGCAACACGCGCAGCCTGGGGCGCGACGCATCGGTGCTCAGCACAGCCGGTTTGCGCGTCGTTGGCGCATCATCACCAAGCAAACTTTCCTGTCCGCGCGTCATGGCGAAATAGACTTCGGCGAGCAACTCGGTATCCAGCAACGCGCCGTGCAGGCTGCGGTGCGCGTTGTCTATTTCATAACGGCCGCACAGCGCATCCAGGCTGTTCTTCTTGCCCGGGTGCATCTCGCGCGCGACCTTGAGCGTATCCACCACCGCGTTTTGCAACGGCAACATTCCGATCAATTCCAGTTCGCGATTGAGAAAACCGATGTCGAACGGCGCGTTGTGAATGATGAGCTCGGCACCTTCGATGAATTCCAGAAAGCTGGGCGCGATGTCGGCAAACTTCGCCTCGTTCTGCAAACGCTCGTAGGTCAAACCGTGCACCGCCACCGCGCCCGCTTCGATCTCGCGTTCGGGATTGAGATAGCGATGAAAGCGGCGCAGCGACACCTTGCGCCCGTCCAATTCGATTGCCGCCAGCTCGATGATGCGATGACCCTGTTTGGGGTCCAGCCCGGTCGTTTCGGTGTCCACCACGATCTTACGCATTGCCCTGTCCCTGTATCATTTCCACGCCTCTATTCGCCAACTCATCGGCGCGCTCGTTGCCGTCGTGCCCGGCGTGTCCCTTGACCCACACCCATTCGATCTGGTGTTGCGTCGCCAGCGCGTCCAGCCTGCGCCACAAGTCCTCGTTCTTCACCGGCTTCTTGCTCGAAGTCTTCCAGCCGCGCCGCTTCCAGTCATGCACCCAAATGGTGATGCCCTGCTGCACATATTTGGAATCGGTATGCAGACGCACATGGCAATGCCGCTTCAACGCTTCCAGCGCGGCAATCGCGCCCATCAGCTCCATGCGATTGTTGGTGGTGTGCGCCTCGCCGCCGAACAGCTCGCGCTCCTTCGGGTGCCCGGACAATTGCTTTCCGTCGCCCTTGGTGCGCAGCAGCGCGCCCCAGCCGCCCACACCGGGATTGCCCTTGCATGCGCCATCGGTAAAAATTTCGACTGCGTCAAGACCGGACGAAGTCCGAGTGTCTGACGGCGTACTCCTTGCGGGTGCTGAGTCTTTGGTCATTCGGGTGCCCGGACATATGTTTTACGTCGCGGATCTGTCTTGCTACGCTGGGTAATCTTGTTATTCATCTTCGGCGCGACCGGCAACAGCTTGCTCACCAGTCCCTCGTTCCACTGCGGCTTGATCAGCCGCATCCCGTGCACGCGCTTGATCGCATGCACAAAATACACCCCGCCGCTCACCGCCCACCAGCGATCGCCCGCCGCCTCCATAAAGGCGAAACGTTCCAGCCATTTGATCTGATGAAACGGCGGCGCATACGCGGCAAAGCGGCCTCCCACCACTTCAAAACCCAGCAACGCCAGCCAGTCTTTGAGGCGCGGTAACGCGATGAAATGACCGCGCCACGGGTAACCCTGCCGCCTGCCCAAGACGCGATGCATACCCCACAGGCTGCGCGGATTAAAGCCGCTGATGACCAACTGACCTTCCGGCATCAGCACCCGTTCCGCTTCGCGCAAGATTTGATGCGGATGTTCGGCGAATTCGAGAATGTGCGGCAGCAACACCAGATCAAGACTATCGCTGGCGAACGGCAATTCATCGTCACACAACCTCACTTGGGCACCCGCCTGATCCGCACCGCAAAAGCGCAACGGTATGCGGCTGCTGTGCAGAAAATCATGCTCGGGCAAACCCAATTGCAGCGCGTTGTAGCCGAAGATATCGCTCACGGTGCGGTCGAAATACGCCTGCTCGCGCGCCAGCACATAGCCGCCCTGCGGGGTGGTAAACCACTCGCTCAAACTTTGCGCAATTAACTTACAATTCGGCATCGCTCAACTTCCACTCGCTCCATGTTCAAAATTACCGCCATCCCCGCCCTGAAAGATAACTACATCTGGGCTATCCACGACGACCATCGTGCTGCCGTGGTCGATCCCGGCGAAGCTGCGCCGGTACTGGCATTCCTGAATGCACGCGGCCTGCAACTGGATTCCATCCTGTGCACTCACCGCCACAATGATCACATCGGCGGCATCGCAAAATTGCGCGAAGTATACAACGTGCCGGTGTATGGGCGGCGACATCCCGACAATCCGCACATCACCCATGACCTGCGCGAGGGCGGCCAACTCAAACTCGACGCATTGGGCATCGTGTTCGGCGTCATCGAGATTCCCGGCCACCTCAACGATCACATCGCGTTTATCGCGCCTGATACGCTGTTCTGCGGCGACGTATTATTCGGCGCAGGCTGCGGCAGAAATTTTGAAGGGACGCCGGCGCAACTGCACCATTCCCTGCAACGCCTCGCACAACTCCCCGACTCCACCCGCGTGTATTGCGCGCACGAATACACCGCCGCCAACCTGCGCTTCGCGCTGGCCTGCGAACCGGACAACGTCGCCATACAACAACGCGTCGCCGCCACCCAACAACTGCGCGCAGCGAATCTGCCCACCCTGCCTTCCAGCATCGCACTGGAAAAAGCCACCAACCCCTTCCTGCGCTGCAGCCAACCGGAACTTATCCGCACCCTGCAACAGCGCGGCCTGACCGACACCACTGAACTCGGCGTGTTTACTGCTTTGCGCGAGTGGAGGAACCGTTTCTAAATGCTTTCAACCCAGCCCGTCATTCCGGCGGAGGCCGGAATCCAGCTTGTCATAAGCTCCGCGTAGCAGACAAAGCCGTGTTTGGGCATTGTCCCACTGGTGGAAGAACTGATATGACTACTAGCCATCTGACTAACCCAGCAAAAGACGCTGGGCAAGTCATTGGTTATAGCCATTCGACTAGGCTGCCAAAGAACGCCAGCCAAGTCGCTGGTTATGCGTAGGGGTATCGTGTGTGTCTGGATTCCGGCCTTCGCCGGAATGACGGACCCGAATTCAAACGCGATACAAACTAACTTCAGATTGCGATGAAAGTCGTTCTAGTTTATTCTGCGCGCCCTTCGGAGAGGTGGATGAGTGGTTTAAGTCGCACGCCTGGAAAGCGTGTTTGGGATAATATCCCAACGGGGGTTCGAATCCCCCCCTCTCCGCCAGACATTAGCATTTACGCGGCTTACAGGCAGATTATTCAAAACTGCCCCCGATTCTGCCCCCACTTAAAATCTCGACGGCCTTGGTTGTGGTAAAGGATACAGCCAAAGTGCCGCCGACGCAGCCAAGGTGCCAAAGCGAGGCCGTGCAACTCTTTTTTTAACTGAATCAGGCGAAGAAATTGGGGTAACTAATGGAACTGCAAAAAGCAAAAGACTGGAGCGATGTGGTGCTCAAGTGGGTAACGATAATCGCTATCGCAGTTGGCGGGTGGTGGGCTTATTACAATTTCTCCATCACCGACACAGCAGAAATAAACCCAGTCATCAGCGTGTCGGCTGACGTGCTGCCGTATGACGCACAAAACGCCCTGCTGGTAGCCCACATCAAGCCTGAGAATGTTGGGAAGGTTCCAGTCGAGCTTACTGGTGGCAAAACCGGTGGCGACATATCGCTGACGATTCGAGTCTTAACATCTGGCATCAAACTGGGAAGAGTTGAAGAGGACAAGTTGCCCCAACAGGCCGCTCTTGATAGTCTCGTAGCTGAAAATTCAGGTGATTACATCATTGAACCCGGCGTAAAGTATGACGACGTGCGCGCGTTCGTTGTCCCAAAGGGGAAAACCTACTTCGTCAATGCTGAACTGACCTTACCGAATGAAGGGGGGGCAAACCAGCCGACGAAGAGTCTGTAGATTCTTCTGTCGTGGTCGAGGTGAAATAACGCCAGCAGAAAAACGGCGGCGAAAAATAAAAGGCTGATTGCTCCGTTGATGAAAACGGTATAGCCTCCCGATGGCGGGAGTGCGGGCTATCTAATTTTCAAAGGAGAGTGATGATGTCAAAATTAGCGATGAACAAATTAAAAGCTGCGCTGTTGATATTGCTATTGGCGGAAGCATTTGCTTCATTGGCAGTGGCGGGCGGATTAGGTGGGCTAGGGAGTGCCGCATACTACTCTGGGCAAGCTCGTGACCAGCAGTTGCAGCAGGAGCAGCAACAGCAGCAAATTGATGCGCAAAAATTACAGAATCAACACCAACAACAAGTGCAGAATTGCATTAACGCATGCGGCCAAGATGGAAACTGCCAAGCAGCGTGTATTACAGCCGGTAACAGTCAAACGATTACGCAACCCGCCGGTAACAGTCAAATGAGTGCGCAACCAAAACAAATTGACTACGTGTGTCTTAGCGACTGCACCAGCAAGGGTTACATGTACCAACTCTGTCAAAACCGCTGCTCGTATTGATTTAATGATTTCACCAAAGAGGGCGCGGCCTTGGTGTAGATGTGCCAGATGCCCAGCTGAGAGGGTTTAGACCCCTCCAGCGGCTTGTTATGCGTCAAGAATTCCAGCGCTACGGAGCCGCTCTGTAAAAGCTACACGTTCAGCTGCTGCCAGCTCAGCGACCTTCGCATGTGGCCTGAATCCAACAAAGCCCCGTTGTTGGAGATACGGGGGAGATGGCATGTCTAGTTCCAATGGGAAGCGTTCGTGCCAAGCGAACGGCGGCTTATCACTTTTTCTTAGCTGCTCGACAACCATCAAAGCAGCAGCCATGTTTGCGAAGGTAGGGCCTCTGCGGAGGATGGCAAGACTTTGACGAGGCACACATCAGATGACTGCGGGCCACTCGGAAGATCGATCAAATAGTACGAGTGATGACTCATTTGCAGTGCACTCACTTAAAGTAGATGGAAAAAACGCCATATATTCTGAGGCGCGTTGCCGTATATGGATAATCTTTTCTATCACTCCCCGTCCAAGCAACAGGAGGCTATAAACACATAACCCGCAATCTATCAGCAATTCCCACCACCGCATAGCGTGCCAAGCTGCCCGTGACCTGCTCACACAAAAAGCGGATAATTCACATACCGCAACGAATCACGACCAAGGTAGAGTCCATGCAACACCCGCAGTACCGCTGGAAAAGAAGGGCCATTCAGATCGGCACGATCGTCCTGATCGCGCTGATTCCGGCCTTGGGACTTTTCAGGATCGACCTGTCCACCGCGAGTTTTACGATTCTTGACCGCCAGTTGTGGTGGTCGAATATCTTTTTCGTGTTCGGTCTCGGCATCATGATCGCCACCGTTCCTATCATCACTTACATGACCATAGGCACGGTCTGGTGCGGCTGGGCCTGTCCGCAAAACACGGTCTCGGAATGGGCGAACAACCTGACCCACAAGCTGCTGGGCAAGCGCGCCAACGTGGACATCGACAGCGAAGGGTTGAAGGTCGCGGCAGCCAAGAACAAGGCCCTAAACTGGATCATCCTTGGACTCAGCTTTATTGCCGCGTCGCTGCTGTTGGGCATCATCCCGTTTCTGTTCTTTTTCTCGGCCAGCGAGGTCTGGTCGTTCATCACGTTCAACTCGACCGCCAAGGTTTCCGGTTTCATGCGTCCACTGTACCTGGTCATGGTGTCGCTGATCTTCATCGACATCGCGGTGGTGCGCTATTTCTGGTGCGACTACATCTGCCTGTACCGGATAGGGCAGCGCATCTTCATCACCAAAGAGGCACTGCATGTGAAATACGATTCGGCCCGCTCCGCCGATTGCGCGAAGTGCAATTACTGTTCGATCTCGTGCATCACCGGCATCAACCCGACCGACATCAAACTCGAGGATAGCTGCATCAATTGCGGCGAGTGCATAGATGCTTGCAACCGGCTGCATGAGAAGAAAGGCGGGAACGGGCTGTTGCAGTTCCGCTTCAGCGAAGAAAATCACACCAACACCTTGCGCGGCTATCTGGGCAGGATGGCGGCCAAGTTCAACTGGTGGGTCGGTGCGATCTTCCTGCTCGGATGCGTGATGTTTATCTGGGGAATATTGAAAGCGCGCTGAGATGCATGTTTAGCTAATGCCGCGAAGATGAATTGTGCGTCCGGCGATCAAGCCCATCAACTTCTGTATGGCAACATAAACCAGCAACACCACAGCCAGGCTCGACAAAAATCCCGCCATCACATCCGCCGGGAAATGCGCGCCAAGGCTCATTCTGGAAATCCCAACCCACAACACAAAGAACACACCTGCCACGCGCCACCTGCGGTTCAGAATAGGCCATAGACTGGCCATAACCAGCATGGCAAACGATGAATGACCACTCGGCAGGCTGTGATGATATTCCGGTATGCCAACAATATGCACAGAACCCGGCGGCAACGCCAGCGGCGGACGGGGGAAATCAAGAAAAGGCTTTAGAACACCCAGCAACAAACCGTCGAACAAGTAAGCGAAACTAAACACCGCGATCACCGCCATCCAGCGGGTCACCTGAATCCGGTAATGCGTGGAATCCTGCACTGGCGTGTTCACAACAACCAGCGCAAACAGTGTCAACAAACCAAGATAGAGCGGGAAAAGGGTATGATCTGCCAGACCCGTCCCAAGCAGCATGACGTTATCCAGCCATTCAAATCGGAGGTCATTAATGGAGTGAAACAGCCAGACGTTGGCGCCGCCCCAGTCATAGAAAATCTCTTTCATAGCAGCTGCCAGCCTAGGCGTAAAGGGCGAATCCCCACATTGCGAGGCCGCCCGCAGCCGCCACAGCCGCCACGACGAACAACCATTTCTTGCGCGTCAAAACAGTGATGGAAGCCAAAGAAATAGCAATCTGTATCAGCGTCATGGACTGCGCCAATATATGGTGAGGATGCATCGCATGCTCGCTTTCCTCATTGGCCTTTTCCGATTCCACTTCCAGCGCCTCGGCCTTTATCTTGATCTCCTTCTTTTCTTTTTCGTATCTTTCGATCTGGCTCTTGTAATAATCCAGCTTCTTCGCGGGTGCCAATTCTGCGGCAAGCTCCATCAAATGCCCCTTGTTACTTTTGGCCTCATAAAAATTCCATTGATCGGAAGCCTGGGTTTTCTTCAGCACCGCCTCGTTCTTGAATAACATGGCTTGATTCTGAGTGTCTCCCCCTTGATAGCTGACAATCGCGCCTACCGAAGCCAAAATTGCGGTGAAAATCGCGACTTGCCCAGCAAGACTATCTCCGCTCTGAGCATGATGTTCCACTGCATGATCGTGGGCGCCGTGGACATGAAATCCTTCTGACATATTATTTCCTTAAAGTTGAGGTGAAAGACAGACGAGATATTTTATACCTTGAATCTTCTCTGCAAGAGTAAATTATTGTGATCGGTCATGGTCGGTCTCCACGAGCAAAAACGGTGCGGTTTTTTATTTGGGGGAGCCTCTCAAAATTTCGCACAGATGGCTGTCCTTGGGATCCAGCGCGCTGCGTGCAACGGTATCGAACAGCACCTGTATTTCTTCGAAGCTGAAGCAGGAAAGCAGGCGATTAGCCATATCCGGCTGCAATGGCACCATGCAGGTTCGCCCATCCGGCAGGACAAGTTTAAATCCAGCCAGCTTTTTGAGCCCTCCTTCCGACTGAGACATAAGATCAGATTGCTCTTCCTGGAGCTCGTCGTAACGCGCTTCCAAGGCGTCCGCCAGATCATCGGCCAAATCTTCCGGCACCGCGACGACCAAGCCCATATTGTCATCCCGCGAATCGCACGCCACACCCAGACCCTTGGCGTGTTCCACAAACTTGTCGCGCAGGTTTGCATCAAAGAAAATGTATTCCATCATGGTGTTAGTTCCCATTCGAATATGCGCCTCTGGATTCCCGGCTAAATTAGGCACCGCCGCGCATGATGCCCCGCCCCGCCGCGTATTACAATAGATGCCAACATTCCCCACTCACCGGAGCTACGCTATGCCGAACCAATCCGATCTGCTGATGTTGCGCGACAAGTTGCGCGCGTTTGCCGAGGCGCGCGACTGGGACCAGTTTCATTCGCCGAAAAACCTGAGCATGGCGCTGATGGTGGAAGTCGCCGAGTTGATGGAACATTTTCAGTGGCTGACCGAGGCGCAGTCATTTGACCTCGCCGCCGAAAACAAGAATGCCGTTAGCGAGGAGCTGGCCGATATCCTGCTGTATCTGGTGCGCCTCTCGGACAAGCTGGGGGTGGATTTGCTGGAGGCTGCGCTGCACAAGTTGGAGAAGAACGCGGTGAAGTATCCGGCGGAACAGGTGCGCGGCAGCGCGAAGAAGTATTCGGAGTATTGAGAACTTCGCAGGTTGGATTATTGATCAACAGCGTGCTGAAAAACGTCGCGAGCGACGGCAGAACAAGGCGCGAAAGGGCGAAAAAGCGGAGTTTACATTTCAGTAAATGAGCATTTTTCGCCCTTGAGCAACGCAGTTATGCCGAGCGCATAACCAATGACTTGGCTGTCGTCTTTTGGCAGCCTAGTCAGATGGCTAGTCGTTTCATCAGTAGTTTTTCATCCTTGACAAAAGAACGTTCGTTCTTTACAGTGCGCAGCACGTTCGTTCTGTATCAATCTTGCCATGACTGACTTCAACCCAAAAGACGCTGAGTATCTTGCCAAACTCCAGGACTATTACGCCGACTGGAAAAGCATTCCCTCCTACGCCAAGCTGTGCGAGGTGTTCGGCATCGCTTCCAAATCCTGGGTCAAAGCCATCCTGACCCGCTTGAACGTAGCCGGCTTCATCGAGCGCACCCCGGATGGCGCTTGGATCCCATCTCGTCAGTTCTTCGCCCGCCCCTTGGCCGAGTCTTCCGTTCAGGCGGGAATGCCGGTTTCCGTAACCGCCACCCAAGGTGAGTTCTTCATCATCGACGAGATGCTGATCGATACGCCGTCCAAAACCACGCTGATTCCGGTCAAGGGCGATTCGATGATCGAAGCCGGTATCCATGATGGTGATGTCGCGGTCGTCGAGAAGCGCATGTCCGCCAACATCGGCGACATCGTGGTGGCGATCGTGGACAATGAGTTCACGTTGAAGACTTTGGCTAAAGAGCGCGGCCATTTCATCCTGCGTCCCGCCAACCAGGCCTATCCGGTCATCCGTCCGCACGGCACGCTGGAAATCTTCGGGGTGTTGGTTGGCTTGATCCGCAAGTACCGGAAATGATAGTGATGCAAACCGCTATTCATCCGGGTGCCCGGCCAACAGTTGTTCGGCCCCGATGTGCGGGTCGGCAAGTGCAACGTGCCACGCGCGGTCTGCTGTCGCTGACCCATCCCAACAAAGAATTATTTTATCGGCAGCGCGCCTTGTTGCGCGGTGCCGTACCGGCGGGTTTCCCCTCCCCTGCCGATGACTATGTGGAGCAGCACCTCAGTCTCGACGAGCATTTGATCCAGCATCGCGAGAGCACCTTCTTCATGCGTGTGGCTGGTGACTCAATGCGTGGACTCGGCATTTTCGATGGTGACTTGCTGGTGGTGGATCGTGCCCTGCCTGTCACGCACGGCTGCGTGGTGATCGCGGTGCTGGATGGCGAGTTCACCGTGAAGCAATTACTGCATACGCCGGATGGACAGGTATTGCGCGCGGCACACCCGGCCTATCCCGACCTGCACATCAAGCCGGAACAGGACTTTTCCATCTGGGGCGTGGTGCGCTGGAACGTCCACAAGGTTTGAGTCGTGCGTGCTATCGCGCTAATAGACTGCAACAACTTCTACGTCTCCTGTGAACGGCTGTTCCAGCCCAGGCTGGAAGAAAAACCGGTGGTGGTGCTGAGCAATAATGACGGGTGCGTGGTGTCGCGCTCGCAGGAAGTCAAAGACCTCGGCATCAAGATGGCAGTACCGTGGTTCCAGTTGAAAGACATTGCCAAACGTCATGGCATCATCGCCTTTTCCTCCAACTACGCGCTGTATGCCGACATATCCAACCGGGTGATGCGGCTGTTGTCGCAGTGGAGTCCCCATCAGGAAGTCTATTCGATAGATGAGTCCTTTCTGGATTTGACCGGCATGGCCGATCTGACCCGGTACGCGCAAACGATACGCAGCACCATCAGGCAATGCGTGGGCATTCCGGTGTGCATAGGCATTGCGCCGAGCAAGACCTTGGCGAAGCTCGCCAACCATGTCGCCAAGAAGCAGAAGCACTATGACAGTGTGTGCGATTTCAATGCGATGACGGCACGCGAGTTGGACACCCTGCTCGCGCAAATCGAGGTCGGTGAGGTATGGGGCATGGGCAGGCGCAGCACCAGCCGCTTGCAGGGGATGGGCATAGTCACGGTGCTGGAATTGAAACGCAGTTCCGCCAAGCGCGTCCGCGCCGAATTCGGCGTAATCATGGAACGCATCGTGGCGGAACTGAATGGCGTGGCCTGTCTGGAACTGGATGATGTCACTCCGCCGCGCCAGCAGATCATTTGCTCCCGTTCGTTCGGTGTGTCAGTTGTCGCGCTGGCAGACCTGGAGCAAGCGGTCATCGCTTATACCAGCCGGGCTGCCGAGAAGCTGCGCGACCAGCATTCTGTTGCGGGTGGCATACAGGTTTATATCCGCACCAATCCGCATAAGGAAAAAGATCCGCAATATCAGCAAGCCATGCTGCTGCACTTGTTCGAGCCCACGGATGACACGCGCCTGCTGTGCCGCGCCGCCTTGAGCGGTTTGCAGCAGGTTTACCGCAGCGGCTACGCATATCAGAAGGCCGGCGTGATGCTCACCGAAATCATTGCCGCCGCAGCAAGGCCACGCACGCTGTTCGATGATGTCGCGGCACAACAGAAATCCGCAGCGCTGATGGAGACACTCGATCACATCAACCGCCGCATGGGCAGCGGAACGGTGCAACTGCTGGGCGAAGGAGTCAGGAAAATCTGGGCTATGCGGCGCGGGAATGTGTCGCAACGCTACACAACGGAGTGGAATGAGCTAGCGGTAGCGCGATGAAATATTCGGAGTATTGATCGCACCAGCCCCTCTAACGTCGAATCCCCTCCCCCATGCAGGGGGAGGGCTATAACCAGCGGCTTGGTTGGCGTTTTTTGCCAGCCTTAGTCGAATGGCTAGTAGTTTCATCAGGGAGGGGGTAGAAAGCGTCCCACCGTTCCACCCCCATCCTAACCTTCCCCCTGAAAGGGGGAAGGAACTAATCAGTTCCAATAAACAATTTTGGATAGAAAAAATGTGAGAAGGAGTTGTGCTACAGCACACGCTACGCTAGCTCACCGCCACACGCGGCGCACCGCTTTTCATCGTGCCGATCACTGCGGCTTGTGCGAAGCCGGCGCGCTGAAAACAGGCCAGCACTTCTTCTTCTGCTTCCGGCGCAACGGCCGCCAACAGTCCGCCACTGGTTTGTGCATCGGCCAGCACACGGCGTTGCCAGTTCTCCAGACGCGCCGCGAAATCCACTTCATGCCCATAGCTGTCAAGGTTGCGATCGATCGCGCCGGGGCCGTAGCCCTGCTGCGCTAACGGCAATGCCTCGGACAAGATCGGGATACGGTCGAACTGTAGTTCCGCAGTCAATCCCGCGCCGCGACACATTTCCAGCAGGTGGCCGAGCAAGCCGAATCCCGTCACATCGGTCAGCGCGTGAACGCTACGCAGAGCAGAAAGTGCAATGCCAACGGTATTGAGTTGCGTGGTAGTGTCTATCAGTTGCGCATAACCCTCGGCGGACAACGCGCCCTTCTTCAACGCCTGCGCCAGCACGCCGACACCCAGCCCTTTGCCCAGTATCAGCACGTCGCCCGCATGTGCGTCGCAATTCTTCTTGAGTTTATCGGGATGCACGATGCCCAGCGCAACCAGCCCGTAAATCGGCTCGGGTGAATCGATCGAGTGTCCGCCCGCCAGCGGGATTCCGGCGGCTTCGCATACCGACTCGCCGCCTTGCAAAATCGCGCGTATGCTCTCGACCGGCAGTTTATTGATCGGCATGCCGACTATCGCCAGCGCCATGATCGGCGTGCCGCCCATCGCATACACATCGGACAGCGCGTTGGTGGCGGCGATGCGGCCAAAATCGAACGGATCATCGACTATCGGCATGAAAAAATCCGTGGTCGCGATGATGGCCTGTTGATCGTTCAGGCGGTATACCGCCGCGTCATCGCTGGTCTCCGTGCCGACCAGCAGATTGGCATAGGGCAGCTTTTCTTTGGCCACGCCCAATATGGATTGCAACATGGCCGGTGCAATTTTGCAGCCGCAACCGCCGCCGTGCGACAATTGGGTCAACTTAATTTCGGACACGAATCATTCCTCTTTCAATAATGCTTTTCAGAACCGCAAACCTATCACAGCTTGCCGAATTTGACGAAATTATCGACGTGCGCACCCCGGCGGAATTCGCCGAGGATCACATTCCCGGCGCGATCAATTGCCCGGTGCTGTCCGATGAGGAGCGCATCACCGTCGGCACTTTATACACACAAGTGTCGCCGTTCGAGGCGCGCAAGGTCGGTGCGGCGCTGATCGCCAAAAATATTGCCGAGCATCTGCAAACGCGCTTCCGCGATCATCCAAAATCATGGCGGCCGCTGATCTACTGCTGGCGCGGCGGGCAGCGCAGCGGCGCGATGAGCATCATCCTGGCGCAGGTGGGTTGGGCGGCGCACAAACTGGAAGGCGGCTACAAAACTTATCGGCGCGATGTGCTGGATAAACTTGAGGCATTGCCGCAGAGTTTTACATTCCGCGTGATCTGCGGCCCCACCGGATCGGGCAAGAGCCGTTTGCTCGCGGCCCTGGCAGACAGCGGACAACCCAACAACGGACAACAGGTTCTCGATCTGGAAATGCTGGCGAAACATCGCGGCTCGGTGTTGGGCAGATTGCCCGAACAAGCGCAACCTTCGCAGAAATGGTTCGATAGCGCGCTGCTGCAAACCCTGCAAAAATTCGATCCGACTCGACCGGTATTTGTGGAAGCGGAAAGCAACAAAATCGGCCTGATCGCCCTGCCCCCCGCCCTCATCACCGCCATGCACGCCAGCGCATGCCTGCTGGTGGAAACGCCGCTGGCCACACGCGTCGCCGGGCTGCTCGAAGACTACCGGCACTATATCGACAATCCGGAAATGTTGATCGCGCATCTGCAAACGCTGCACCGTTTTCACGGCGCTAAGCAACTGGAACACTGGAGTGCTTTGATTCACGCCGGAGACTTCGCCACCCTGGTCGCGGAATTGCTCACTGTGCATTACGACCCCAGCTACTTCCGCGCAACATCCAGGCACTACGCGAACCTCGATAAAGCACAGCGCGTCCCGCTGGTCAGCTTGGCTGAGGATGCGCTGAAGGAAATCGCGAAGAACATGTAGGAGTGGGATGCCTGTCCAGAGCCTGTCGAAGCGGCCCGCGAACCCCTTATTCGCGGGTACGAAATACTTTTGTCCGGGCACCCGCATGGCCCGCTCCTACAATGGATCAAATACCCACGCATCCATCGCCAACAGGCCGAACGTCATCACGCGATTCAGATGCATTGCGCTGTCGATTTTATTAGCCGCGCCGAGTGCCACGAACAGCGGCAGCAGATGTTCATCGGTGGGATGATTCTGCACGGCATGCGGCGCACGGGTGCGATAGGCGCTGAGCGCTGCCAGATCACCTGCCTTGATCCGCTCCGCCATCCAGTCGCAAAATTCTGTCACCCACTCCGGTGCGGGAGCGCCGGGCGGATGTTTGAACATCGCGCGCAGATTGTGCGTGATCGAACCACTGCCGATGATCAGCACGCCCTGTTCGCGCAACGGACGCAACGCGCGACCTAACGCAATGTGCCATGCCGGATCTTTATCCGGCTGCAGCGAAAGTTGCGCGACCGGAATATCTGCTGCCGGATACATCAAACTTAGCGGCACCCATGCGCCGTGATCCAACCCGTGCGTGTCGTCCATCTGTACCGGAATCCCCGCCTGTTGCAGCGCAAGCGCTGCGGCTTGCGCCATATTCGGTGCGCCGGGCGCGGGATATTGCAGTTTGTATAGTTCCGCAGGAAAGCCGCTGAAATCGTGGATGGTTTCCGGCTGCACGGCACGGCTGACGGTTGGAATGCGCGTTCCCCAATGCGCGGAAATCATCAGAATGGCGGAAGGTTTTGGCAGTTGCTCGCCAAGCTTCCGCCATGCCGCACCGGTATCGCCCGGCTCCAGCGGCAGTGTGGGTGCACCATGTGAAACAAACAGGACGGGCATTTTCATGTGGCAAATGCTAACACGTCGAAGCCGAAAACTAAATAATGCATCTGGACTAAAATATCGCACCACCAAGCAGCAAAAATCAATGTGAGGTAAATATGGAACTCAGACGAATAGGCGAAAGCGATCTGCGCGTGTCGGCGCTAAGCCTTGGCACCATGACCTTCGGCGAACAGAACAGCGAGGCGGATGCCCACGCGCAACTTGATCTGGCGGTATCGCGCGGGGTGAATTTCATTGATGCCGCAGAGATGTATCCGGTTCCGCCGCGCGCCGAAACTCAGGGGCGCACCGAGAGTTATATCGGCACCTGGTTGAAACACCAGCGGCGCGACGCACTGATCGTCGCGACCAAGATCGCCGGGCCATCGCGCGGATTTTCCTGGATACGCAACGGCCCGCGCGTCAATCGCCAGCATCTTGAAGCGGCGATAAACGGCAGCCTGAAACGGTTGCAGACCGATTACGTCGACCTCTATCAGCTCCATTGGCCGGACCGTTATGTACCTATATTCGGCGCGACCGGTTATGACGTTGCGCAGGAGCACGACACGGTGCCGATCGCCGAACAGCTGCAAGCGCTGGCGGATCTGGTCAAGGCCGGAAAGGTACGCCACATCGGACTCAGCAACGAGACGCCGTGGGGCGTGAGCGAATTCGCAAGATGTGCGGAAAAATTCGGGCTACCGAAAATCATCACGGTGCAGAACGCCTATCACCTGATGAACCGCAGTTTCGAGACCGGACTAGCAGAAGTCTGTCACCACCTGCAAGTTGGGCTGTTGGCGTACAGCCCGCTGGCATTCGGCTGGCTGTCCGGCAAATACCTCGCCGACCCGCAAACCAAAGGACGCATCACCCTGTTCCCCGGCTTCGGGCAGCGCTACGCAAAACCCAACGTGCCTGCGGCAAGCAAAGAATATGTGCGTATTGCACAAGACGCAGGACTAAGCCCGGCACAGATGGCATTGGCCTTCGCGCGTACTCGCTGGTTCAACAGCAGCGTGATACTCGGCGCAACGAATTTGCATCAGTTGAAAGAAAATCTGGACAGCGCCGAGGTTGTGTTATCGGCAGAGGTGCTGGAGAAGATCGAGGCGGTGCATAAGGTTTATCCTAATCCGGCGCCGTGATGTTGTATTCATGCGAGAGATTGCCATGCTAGGATGCTCGCCATGTTTGAAACCAAAGAGGTAAAGATGATGCTCCAGCTTATACGGCAAAGTGCTCGAAAATATGCGGCATTTCTGCCATCTACTTTACGTTAGGCAATCACACAAGGAGAAAGTAATGAAGAAATCGAAACTTGTAATCGCATTAATCCTCAGCTTTGTAGGTGCCGCATACGCGGAGGATTATTTGCACGGGGAATCTGGGACAACCTACACCAACATTGGTGACACCACGTTTGGCTCGGATGGAACAAGTTATAACCGCATAGGCGACACGACCTTTGGTTCGGATAGCAGTACATCAACGCGCATCGGAGATTCCACTTTCCACTCCGATGGGACTTCCTCTACTCAGATTGGCGATACTCTATTCAACTCGGATGGAACGTCAGTTAATCGCATAGGCGACACAACCTTCGGGTCTGACGGCACAACATGCACCAAGATCGGTGACTCAACATTTTGCAATTAGTGCCTAACCTTACAGTCAAGCGGAACTGCGCAAAAGCGCGCAGCTCCTTACTTTTACGTTATACATTTCTATGATTCTGCAAAAATTTCTAAGCATTGCTGGGCTATCTATTGGCTTTGCTTCTGCAATAAGTTTCTGTGCTGGCGTAGTAATGCAAAGCGCAAAACAAATGTCCATCATCTCTGGCTCATATTGGGGCGGCAACAACGCACTCGCCGAAGCATTAGCCGCTCAACGAGCACAATACTCAGCAGGCGCGCTGCTTCTTCTCGTTTCTTTTGCGATTCAAGTGTGGGCAATTGCAGCAAGTCAATCCATTCAAGTATGCCTGCCTCAAGTTCTTGAAAACGAGTATTTTCTTGCTCTTGCATTTCTGCTTCTAAGTCTTTGTCTCGCTTGGCCAGTAGCTTGGTTACTATATACATTGACAGTGCGAAAATTAAAAATAATCCGAGAGGCATCAAAAACATTGTGAGTGTAGACAAAATGTAAAACCCTACGTTAAATGCTCTCAATAAACTCCAACGCATTCCCATCCGGATCGCGGCAGAACAAGGCACGGCGGCCCGATGAACTGAGCGTGTAAGCAATTCCCGCTTGGTCTAATCGCGCTATCAACTTCGCAAGATCGGACACTGCCAGCGCGACATGCCGGTCGCGTCCGCCGTGAGCGGGACGCTGCAAGCCGGCTTCCGGATTCGGTAGCAACATCAAATGAATTTGCTGGTTGGGTGCCACGTCATACCACACACCGTCGTAGCTCATCGACGGGCGATTGGGGTTGGGTCGCAAGCCGAGCACGCCTTCGTAAAAGGCGCGCGATTTGGCCAGGTCGGCGGTTAAAAAAGTGGCGTGAAGGATTCCGGTAATCATCTTGTTCCTCCCGTCATTCCGGCGTAGACCGGAATCCAGTTGGTGTTATAAAATATTTCGGTTTTGTCCACGCGCTGCGTGAATATGTTTAATTGTCTGGATTCCGGCCTTCGCCGGAATGACGTTAGAGTTTGACTGGCTTCACTTTGCTGGCCGCCAGTTTGGCACGTCCACGCGCTTCATCGGTATCTTTGCCGGTCGCCAACGCCACGCCCATGCGGCGGCGCGCGAAGGATTCCGGTTTGCCGAACAGGCGCACATCGCTGTTCGGCACGCGCAGCGCTTCTGCCACACCTTCAAAGGCGATGCCCTTTGCTTCATGCTGTCCGTAGATCACCGCGCTCGCGCCCGGTGCGCGCAGGCTGACATCCACCGGCAGGCCGAGAATGGCGCGGGCGTGCAGTTCAAATTCGTTCTGCACTTGCGAGCACATAGTTACCATGCCGGTGTCGTGCGGGCGCGGGCTGACTTCGCTGAACCAGACTTCATCGCCTTTGACAAACAACTCCATGCCGAAGATGCCCAAACCGCCGAGGTCGTCCGTCACGATTTTTGCAATGTCGCGCGTGCGCTGCAAGGCCAGTGGTGACATGGCTTGCGGCTGCCAGCTTTCGACGTAATCGCCGTGCACCTGGACATGACCGATAGGTTCGCAGAAATGCGTTTCTGTATTGCCATCCGCGCCGATCGCGCGCACAGTGAGTTGGGTGATTTCATAATCGAAACGGATCAACCCTTCGACGATCACCCTGCCCTGATTCACACGGCTGCCGCTGGCGGCGTAGTTCCATGCGGCTTCCACCTCAGCGGCATTATCCACTTTGGATTGCCCCTTGCCGGACGAAGACATCACCGGCTTGATGATGCACGGATAGCCGATTTGCCCGCAAGGGGCACGCCGGTGGGTACCCGAGTGCTCCGCACTCACCCCTCCGCAGTCTATCGCGGCGCGCATCTCGGCCAGACTATCGGCGAATTTATACGGCGAGGTCGGCAGGCCCAATGTCTCGGCAGCAAGGCGGCGTATGCCTTCGCGGTTCATGGTCAGGCGTGCGGCACGCGCGGTCGGGATCACGCGTGCCAGTCCTTCGCGCTCGATCTGTTCCAACATGTCGGTGGCGATAGCTTCGATTTCCGGCACGATCAGATGCGGCTTCTCCTGCTCAATCAGCGCACGCAGTTGTTTACCGTCCGCCATGTTGATGACGTGGGCGCGATGCGCCACCTGGTGTCCGGGCGCGTTGGCGTAACGATCCACCGCGATGGTTTCCACGCCGAGGCGTTGCAACGCGATGATGACTTCCTTGCCCAGCTCGCCGCTGCCCAGCAGCATGACGCGGATAGCGGAAGGTGTGAGCGGCGTACCGATGATTAGCGGGTTGGCTTGAATGTTCATGCTGTGTGATTTCGTTGATATAGTCTGCGCGAAATTATACACACGGAGATGTGGCTTTTCTTGTGCAATAACAGGAGTAACATGAGCCATTCATTTCAACCACAAGGAACGAGATCATGACGAACACCGTGCAATTACTGGGTGATGAAGCAGAACATTTGTTGAAGTATCGTTGTACCGGGATTCCCAAAGAATCGCTGCATTTACCGGGGCCGGATTATGTGGATCGCGTGGTGGCGATGAAAGACCGCAAGATCGGCGTGTTGCGCAGCCTGCAAGCCTTATACGGACATGGTCGTCTGGCGAACAGCGGTTATCTTTCGCTGTTGCCGGTGGATCAGGGCGTGGAACATTCCGCCGGCGCATCGTTCGCGCCCAACCCGATTTATTTCGATCCGGACAACATCGTCAAGCTGGCAATCGAGGGCGGCTGCAACGGCGTGGCCTCGACGCTCGGCGTGCTGGGTTCGGTGGCGCGCCGCTACGCGCACAAGATCCCGTTCATCGTCAAGATCAACCACAACGAAATGCTGACCTATCCCAATATCTACGACCAGACGATATTTGCCAGCGTGGATCAAGCGTTCGATATGGGTGCGGTGGCAGTAGGGGCGACGATATTCTATGGCTCCGAGCATTCGCGCAGGCAAATCCAGGAAGTCTCCGAAGCATTCGAGCACGCGCATGAACTGGGCATGGCTACTTTCTTGTGGGCTTACTTGCGCAATCCGGCTTTCAAGACTGCCGACAAGGACTACCACGTTGCCGCCGATCTGACCGGGCAGGCCAATCACCTCGCCGCCACCATCAACGCCGACATCGTGAAGCAGAAAATGGCCGAAAACAACGGCGGCTACAACGCCATCAAGTTCGGCAAGACCCACCCCAAGGTATACAGCGAACTGACCACAGACCACCCGATCGATCTGGTGCGCTACCAGGTGGCGAACTGCTATATGGGGCGCGCAGGCCTGATCAATTCCGGCGGCGAGTCGGGCAAGAATGACTTGCAACAGGCGGTGCGCACGGCGGTGATCAACAAACGCGCCGGCGGCATGGGGCTGATCTCCGGACGCAAGGCGTTTCAGAAACCGATGCAGGACGGCGTTGCCCTGCTCAATGCGATTCAGGATGTGTATCTGGCGAAGGATGTGACGGTGGCGTAATTGGGTGGCAGCAATTCTGGTGCATGAACTAATCCGGTTTGTCAGGGTCGGCAGCGGCAAGTTTGCCGTAGGAATCTGGAACGGTTCAGTCCGGCACAACTATGGCTTGGGATTTTTTCGCAATTCCGCCGCGCTTGAGCATGGAAAGATATCCCGCCTCGTCGAGCGCGATCACTTTCGACAGGTAGGCAATGTTTTTTTCAATCGACTCCAGATAGTAATTGTTCTCGACACCCATCACGTCTTTGAAGTGAAAGCTCAGGTTAGCGTACATGCCGCCAAACGCACCCTCGAGCTTTTCCTGGGTAATTGCGTAAAACGATTTGGTCTGGCGCAGCAGATCGTACATGTTCTGGTAATTTCCGAAACGTGCTTCCTTGAACTCCAAATACAGGAACAGCAGTTTTTCCAGATAGGTGCGGTCAGCCATTTGCCCGGTCAGATCGGCGGTGGCAACAATTTGCCCGAGCAGGAGGGTGCGTTCATCGGGAAAATCAATCTGGGAGAACTTCAGCGCGGGATTGGTACCGCTGATCATGGGCTCCAGCGAAGTCGCAAAATTCAAAGGAAGATGCCGTGCGACGAGGTAGCTCTTCATGAATGCTATACCGCGTTTGACATGGGTCTGCGTGTATTGGGCGCCGGTACCGCCTTCCTCGCCGTCCAGTTGTGAATAGCCGATATCGTGCATCAGAGCGGCGATCATGATCAGCGTCATTTCTTCGTCGGTCAGATGGGTGCCGGAAATATGTACGCCATGCATCAGCCTCACGCCGCACAGGAAAACGTCCAGCGTGTGGGACAGGTCGTGGTAGAGCGTCTTGATAGAACTGTAGCCGGGATATTCGCCGCGGAACAGGCGCATGACGTCATCAAAAACGGTTTTGACCAGGGATGTGTCATAACTGGGGTTGATGCGGCCGAGAATGCTGGTCGCCTTGGTCCAAACCGTGCCCGGGTCGCTGTTGGCGAACAGGCTGTTGATCTCGGCGGATGTCGGAATGTTTTTCATGTTCAAATAGTCAGCGCATCGCGTACCCCGTCAAATTCACTGCATTTGATTCGCGCAGTATATTACAGAATACCGCTGGTATTCGGATAAAAATTATCGTGCTATATTCCTATATTCCTAATAGGGACAAGGCGCGCCATGCCCTTACGTTTTTGATACCGCATACAATTTCCCCGATAGCAAACTGGCGGAGACGATGAGCAACGCGCCTAACCAGTCACGCAGTTGCATCGCTTCATTGGCGAGGAAATATGATGAAATCGCAGCGACCACCAGCTCGAACATAAACAACAGCATGGCGCGGTTGGACAGCAAATGGGTGACCCCATATTGCACGGCAAAACTGATAGCACACAGCGCGATACCGAGCAACCCAAGTATCAGCCAGGATTGCGCATCCATCGTCGGCAGTTGAGCCGGCATTCCGCCTTGCCACCACAGCAACGGTGCGGTCAATAAAGCTGTGCCTAACAACACGCTGTAAGACTTCGCCTCTACACTCAAATACGCGGCACGCCGTGATACCACATTGGAAAGCGCGAAACTCATGCCCGCCGATAACCCTATCCACTCGGAAATATTTTGTGGCAGCGGCAAGCCGCGTTGCGGCTCCCACAACATGATGGTTGCACCGCTGAAGGACAGCACCATGACTAAATAGCCGTAGCGATTGAGCCGCTCACCCAGCAGCCAATAGGAAAACAAAATCGTCCATAGCGGTGCGAGATAGAACAGCAAAAACACGCGCATCACTTCGCCGTGCAAAATCGCCAGCACATAACCCAGGTTCGCCCAGCCCGCGCTCAACACCAGGGCGACTGCCCACCAGCCGGCACGGGGCAATTCGCGCCACACGCGCGGCAGCATGAACGCACCGCACAGCATCGCCAGCGAATAGGTGATCAGCGTCGCCAGCGGGCCGGTCACGCCGGTTTCCTGCAACACCCGGTAGGGATACCAGATCAGCCCCCACACCAGCGCGCCGCTCAGGATTCCGGCAACTGGCAACACATTTTGTTTTGATGACACTGGCTCGGCCCGTATAATGCGCGCTGATTTTCGCGCGCCATTGAGATAGCAAATGAACCCGGATTTACAAAAACTACAGCCCTACCCGTTCCAGAAACTCGCCGCGCTGTTTCGCGAAGTTCAGCCCAACCCGGACTATCGTGCCATCAGTCTGTCCATCGGCGAACCGAAACACGCCACTCCGCAATTCATTCGCGACGCGCTGACGAACAATCTTGACGGGCTGGCGAATTATCCCACAACCGCCGGCAGCGACGCGCTGCGCAGTACGATAGCCAACTGGTTGGCCGCGCGCTACGGCATTCCCCCGCTCAATGCCAAGACCCAGGTCTTGCCGGTGAACGGCAGCCGCGAAGCGTTGTTCGCCTTTGCCCAGGCAGTAATCGATCGCACGAAAAATAATCCCGTCGTGGTCTGCCCCAATCCGTTCTACCAGATTTACGAAGGCGCGGCATTCCTGGCGGGAGCCACGCCCAGCTTCCTCAACACTTTGCCGGAAGACAACTATGCGTTGAATTTTTCGCAATTACCGGAAGACATTTGGCAACGCACCCAGCTTATTTATGTATGTACACCCGGCAATCCGGCCGGGCGCGTGATGCCGCTGGCAGAATGGGAAACGTTGTTCGAGATGTCCGACCGCCACGGCTTTGTGATCGCCTCGGATGAATGCTATTCCGAGATTTACTTTTCTGAAAAACCATTAGGCGCGCTGCAAGCCGCTCATCGTCTTGGCCGCAGCGACTATAAAAATCTGGTCATGTTCTCCAGCTTGTCGAAACGTTCCAACGTGCCCGGCATGCGCTCCGGCTTTGTCGCGGGCGATGCCAAGGCGATCGAGAAATTTGCGCTGTACCGCACCTACCACGGCTCTGCGATGAACCCGGCGATACAGGCCGCCAGCATCGCCGCATGGAATGATGAAACGCACGTTGTGGAAAACCGCCGCTTGTATGCGGAGAAATTCGCCAAGGTGGTTGAGATACTGAAACCGGTGCTGCCGGTCACGATGCCGGATGCCGGCTTTTATCTGTGGATACGCACACCGATTGCCGACACCGCCTTCGCGCAGGGTTTATATCGCGACTATAATGTGACTGTATTGCCGGGCAGCTATCTTGCGCGCAACGCGGATGGTGTGAACCCCGGTGAAAATTTTGTGCGCCTGGCTCTGGTTGCAAGCACTGAAGAGACCGTAGAAGCCGCGCAACGAATCAAACAGCTTGTAGCTGGTGGCTTGTAGCGAGTAGCCAACCCGGTTTCGCTACAAGCTACTTGCCACAAGCTACAAGCTATTTTTCATTTAACAGGAAAACACCATGGATCAATTGCAACAAATCATCGAACAAGGTTTTGAACGCCGCGCCGATATCACTCCGCGCAATGCCGATGCGCAGCTCAAAGAAGCGGTCGATAGCGTCATCACCCAACTCGATCAGGGCAAGCTGCGCGTCGCGGAAAAAATCGACGGCCAGTGGGTAACTCACCAATGGCTGAAAAAGGCCGTGCTGCTGTCGTTCCGCCTGGAAGACAACGCCTTTATCAAGGGCGGGTTCACCAACTACTACGACAAGGTTCCTTCCAAGTTTGCCGACTACAACAGTCGCGATTTCCGCGAAGGCGGCTTCCGCGTGGTGCCTCCGGCTGCGGCGCGCAAAGGCGCGTTCATCGCCCAAAACGTAATACTGATGCCATGCTATGTGAACATCGGCGCGTATGTCGATGAAGGCACGATGGTGGACACCTGGGCGACGGTCGGCTCCTGCGCACAGATCGGCAAGAATGTGCATTTGAGCGGCGGCGTCGGTATCGGCGGCGTGCTCGAACCGATACAAGCCAACCCGACTATCATCGGCGACAACTGCTTCGTCGGCGCGCGCTCGGAAATCGTGGAAGGCGTGATCCTGGAAGACAACGTGGTAATCTCGATGGGCGTGTTCATCGGCCAAAGCACAAAGATCTACGACCGCGAAACTGGCGAGGTTCACTATGGTCGAGTACCATCCGGTTCCGTGGTTGTTAGTGGCAGCCTGCCTTCCAAGGACGGCAACTACAGTTTGTACTGCGCGGTGATCGTGAAGAAAGTGGATGCCAAGACCTTATCCAAAGTGGGTATCAACGAATTGTTGCGGGGAATTTAGCTGGTAGCCTGTTGCTAGTAGCGGGTAGCCAGGACAGAACCCTCCCGCAAGCTACAGGCTACCAGCCACAAGCTACCAGCTTAGAAGGAGAGACACATGATCATCACACCATTACTGCAACTCGCTGCCAGCAAACAGGCTTCCGACTTGTTCTTCTCGGTCGGTGCGCCGGTCAACATCAAAATCGACGGCATCGCCATGCCGGTCAACGCACAGGCTCTGGATGCCGACGTCGTCAAGCGCATCGCCTATGAAATGATGTCCCCGGAGCAAATCACCGAATTCGAATCCTATCTGGAGTTGAATTTCTCTTTCCGTGCCGAAGGCATCGGCAATTTCCGCGTCAACGTTTTCCGCCAGCGCGGTAACATCGCCAGCGTGGTACGCCATATCAAAGCCAAGATCGGAAGCGCGGAAGACCTTAACCTGCCCGGCATACTAAAAGAGCTGGTCATGGAAAAGCGCGGTTTGGTGCTGGTGGTCGGCGCAACCGGCTCCGGAAAATCCACCACCCTCGCCTCCATGATCGAGCATCGCAACAACACAACGAGCGGCCATATTCTGACCATCGAAGATCCCATCGAATACATTTTCAACCACAACAAATCCATCGTGAATCAGCGCGAAATCGGCACCGATACGCTCACATATGAAAGCGCGTTATTCAGCGGAATGCGCGAAGCGCCGGATGTGCTGATGATAGGTGAAGTGCGTGATCGCGATACACTCAAGCACGCGCTGATCTTCGCGCAGACCGGACATCTGTGCATGACTACCCTGCACGCCAACAACAGTTATCACGCGCTGAACCGTATCGTGAATTTTTTCCCTTACGATTCGCGCAGGGGCGTTTTGGCCGACTTGTCGATGTGCCTGCGCGCGGTGATTTCGCAACGCCTGGTGCGCAGCGTGCACGGCAAGCAAATGCCCGCCGTGGAAATTCTGCTGAACACTTCGCTGATAGCCGAGCAGATCAAGAACGATGAACTCGACAAGATTCGCGACTCCATTGAGAAGAGCGTTTCCACCGGTTCGCAAACCTTCGAGCAAGCCCTCTACCAACTATTCAAGAACGGACAAATCACCAAAGAAGAAGCGCTGCGCAACGCGGATTCGGCAAGCAACTTGTCCTCATTGGTTGATTTCTCGGATCGCACCGACCCCCAAAAAGTGCCGGCATTCAACCAGGCCACTCAAAAAAGTTCGACGCCAAACGCCGATTTCGCCGGCATCAAGCTTAATCTGAATGAACCTAAATGAAGTTGTATGGTATTCCCAACTGCACCACGGTAAAAAAAGCGCGCGACTGGCTGACGCAACATGAGATCGCGGTCGAGTTTCACGATTTCAAAAAATACGGACTGGATGCCGCCATTGCACAAAGCTGGCTGCAACAAGCCGACTGGACCAAGCTGATCAATCGCAGCGGCCTGACCTGGCGAGGCCTTCCGGAACAGCGCAAACAGCTCATTCAAGGCGCGACTGCCGCGCTCGCGCTGATGCTGGAAAAGACCAGCGTGATCAAACGTCCCGTGCTGGAACAAAACGGCAAGCTGCTGCATGTCGGTTTTGACGAAGCGGCATATTCCAGAATTTTCAATTTTCACTCATAAGTTATCAATCATTACTGATTCTCACCATGTCTGACACACTGCAACTTGCTAAGGATTTGATCGCGCGCCGCTCACTCACGCCCGATGATGCGGGCTGTCAGGACATCCTCATCGAACGTCTGGAAAAACTCGGCTTCAAGATAGAGCGCATGCGTTTCGGCAACGTGGACAATTTCTGGGCACGGCGCGGTACGGCCAATCCCGTCGTGGTGTTTGCCGGGCACACCGATGTGGTGCCTACCGGGCCGGTGGAGAATTGGTTCAGCCCGCCGTTCGAGCCGACCATTCGCGATGGCATGCTGTATGGACGCGGCGCGGCAGACATGAAAACTTCCATCGCGGCTTTTATCACCGCCATCGAGATGTTTCTCGCGCAGCACCCGAAACACCATGGCTCGATCGCCCTGCTCATCACCTCCGACGAAGAGGGTGTGGCGGTGGACGGCACAGTGCGCGTGGTGGAATCACTGCGAGCTCGCGGTGAGACTATCGACTATTGCATCGTCGGCGAACCCACTTCGAACAAACTGGTCGGCGACATGATCAAGAACGGACGGCGCGGTTCGCTGTCCGGCACGCTGATCGTCAAAGGCATTCAGGGCCACATCGCCTATCCGCTCCTGGTAAAAAATCCCATCCACATGGTCGCGCCGGCGATCGCCGAACTCGCCGCCACCACCTGGGATAATGGCAACGAATATTTTCCGCCCACCACCTGGCAAATCTCCAACATGAATGGCGGCACGGGCGCGACCAATGTCGTCCCCGGCACGGTCGAGATCTGGTTCAACTTCCGTTTCTCCACCGCCAGCACCGAGCAAAGTCTGAAAGACAAAGTCCACGCGATCCTGGACAAGCATGGCGTGACATACGACTTGAAATGGGAATTGTCCGGCAAGCCCTATCTCACCGCCAAAGGCAGTCTGGTGGCCGCGATCAGCCGCGCCATCGAACAGTCTTACGGCATCACGCCGGAACTTTCCACCGGCGGCGGCACCTCGGATGGGCGCTTCATCGCCGACATCTGCCCGCAAGTGATCGAGTTTGGGCCATTGAACGCCACCATCCACAAACTCAACGAATGCGTCGGCGTCTCCGACATCGAACCGCTCAAGCTTACTTATCAGCGCACCCTGGAAAATTTACTTTGCAAATGAGTAATTATTTTTCAGAGGCCTCGCAAAACCTGCATACCGTGCGCGACTATCTGCGTTTCGCGGTGAGCCGATTCAATCAAGCCAAACTTTTTTTCGGGCATGGCAGCAGCGATGCCTACGACGAAGCCGCCTACCTCATCCTGCATACCCTGCATCTTCCGCTGGACCGGCTCGAGCCGTTTCTCGATGCGCGCTTGACCGACAGCGAGCGCACCGAAGTGTTGAACATCATTCATCGGCGCGTCGAACATCGCATCCCTGCGGCCTACCTGACCCATCAGGCGTTATTGGGCGAATTCAGTTTTTACGTGGATGAACGGGTCATCGTGCCGCGCTCGTTCATCGCCGAATTACTGCTCGAACAACTCAGCCCGTGGATCGCCGAACCGGAAAAGATCGGCAACGTATTGGATTTGTGCACCGGCAGCGGCTGCCTTGCCATCCTTGCCGCACATGCTTTCCCCTATGCCGGCGTGGACGCGGTGGACTTGTCACCGGCCGCGCTTGCCGTCGCTGAACGCAACGTCGCCGACTACGAACTGCAAGACCGCGTGAGCCTGATCGAATCGGATCTGTTCGCCAAACTTGGCGAAAAAAAATACGACCTGATCATCAGCAACCCGCCCTATGTGGATGCCGTATCAGTCGCCGCGCTGCCGCAGGAATATTTGCACGAACCGGAACTGGCGCTCGGCAGCGGTCATGACGGGCTGGATGCCACCCGCATCATCCTCAAGAATGCCGCGCAGCATCTCACCGAGAATGGCGTGCTGATCGTCGAGATCGGCCACAACCGCGATGTGCTGGAAGCTGCCTACCCCGACCTGCCGTTCACCTGGCTGGATGTCAGCGCGGGCGACGAATATGTGTTCATGCTGCACCGCAACGACCTGTCAGGTCGCTGAAAACTGCTGCGCTCGACATAACTTTGTTGCTCAAGAACTCAGAATGCTCATTTACCTCTATGTAAACTCCGCTTCTTCGCCCTTTCGCGCCGCGTTCTGTCATCGCTCGCGACGTTTTCAAGCGACCTGATTGCAAACATGTCGGTCGATCACTACGAGAATTTTCCGGTAGCTTCCATCCTGATGCCCAAACGGTTGCGCAAGCCGGTCGCGGCGATCTACCACTTTGCGCGCGCGGCGGACGATATCGCCGATGAAGGCGATCTGCCGGACCAGGATCGTCTGCAACGACTGGATGAATTTCGCGCCGAGTTGGCGCGTATCGCTGACGATCAGACACCGCTCACGCCGCTGTTCATCAACCTCGGCGCAGAGATCCGGCGACATGTGTTGCCATTGCAGCCGTTCCATGATTTGCTTGATGCGTTCTCGCAGGATGTGGTGAAAAAACGCTATAACGATTTTGCCGATCTGCTCGACTACTGCCGCCGTTCCGCCAATCCGGTCGGTAACTTGCTGCTGCATCTTTATGGGGAAGCCACACCGGTCAACATCGCTTACTCGGACGCCATCTGCACCAGCTTGCAAATCATCAATTTCTGGCAGGATGTCGCCAAGGATTACGCCATCGGGCGCATCTATCTGCCGCTGGATGAACTCGCGCAATACGGCGTGAGCGAAGCGCAGATCGCGCAAGGTATCACCGATGATGCGTGGCGTGAATTGATGAAATTCCAAGTAGATCGTGCGCGCGCCATGATGATTTCGGGAAAACCATTGGGCAGCATACTCACCGGACGTATCGGGCTGGAGATGCGCATGATTATCGCCGGTGGATTGCGCATCCTCGACAAACTGGAAAGTGCGCAATATGACATGTTCCGTCATCGTCCGATATTGAGGCCGTTCGACTGGGTTATCATGCTGGGAAAAAGTGCCCCTTTTTAATTTTCTTCTTCAAAAAGCGCCTTGCATCTCTAGAAATCGTAGCGAGCAAGCCCGAGTGCAAGGAGCCGCGGAATGAAAGACGAGACATACCTGCTGGTAGGCGAGGATTGAACGAGCACGCGACGCAGCAATCGGGCTGCGCAGTAGATTTATAGAGATGCAAGAAATGACACCAGACCAATACTGCCATGACAAAGCCGCTGCAAGCGGTTCCAGCTTCTACTACAGCTTCATGTTCCTGCCGCCGGACAAACGCCGCGCCATCACCGCGCTGTATGCTTTTTGCCGCGAAGTGGATGACGTGGTGGACGAATGTTCGGATGAACAAGCGGCGCGCACCACGCTCAACTGGTGGCGCGCACAGGTCGCAGCAGTCTATAGCGGCAAACCTCAGCATCCGGTCGCGCAGGCACTGGTGCCAGTGGTGCAGCAATTTCATCTGGCACAGGAACATCTGCTCGAAATAATCGACGGCATGGAGATGGATCTCAATCAGCCACGCTATCCCGATTTTAAATCGCTGCAACTATACTGTTACCGCGTCGCCTCGGTGGTCGGCCTGCTCGCAGCAGAAATATTCGGCTACACTGATAGACACACGCTGAAATACGCGCACGACCTCGGCATCGCCTTCCAGCTCACCAACATCATCCGCGATGTCGGCGAGGATGCGCGGCGCAATCGCATCTATCTGCCGCTGGACGAGATGCAGAAGTTCGGCGTGACGGCGGCGGACATTCTGAATTCGAAAGAAACAGAGAATTTCCAAAAGCTGATGGCGTTCCAAATCGAACGCGCGCAACGCTACTACCAGCAAGCGTTGGAGCATCTCCCCGCAGCGGATCGCAAGGCGCAGCGTACCGGCCTGATCATGGCGGCGATCTACCGCGCCACGCTGGATGAAGTAATTGCCAGCGGCTGCCATGTGCTGAAAGAGCGCGTCTCGCTCACTCCGCGATATAAACTGTGGTTGGCTTTCAAGGCGTGGTTGAAATCGTAAAAGAGCATGTCCCTTTCCCCTTGCAGGGGGAAGGCTAGGATGGGGGTAGAACGCTCAATGACCACCAGAAGGATCAGCTTGGTAACCACCTCAAGGGCAAGAGCACTTCGGCGCGGCATGACCGATGTCGAACGTGTGCTATGGCGGGCTTTACGTGGCAAGCAGCTAAACAGCCACCTATTTCGTCGTCAGCACCCGATTGGACGATATATCGCCGACTTCGCCTGCATTGAGCAGAAGATAGTGATTGAACTTGATGGTGGTCAACATCAAGAGCAGCTTGCTTATGACGAACAGCGAACAGCATCTTTACAGATGCACGGTTGGCAAGTCCTGAGTTTTTGGAACAATGATGTTTTGAATAATTTGGATGGTGTATTAACAACGATCGCAGAAAAATTAACGGTTCTACCCCCACCCTGATGAAACTACTGATATGACTACTAGCCATCTGACTAACCCAGCAAAAGACGCTGGGCAAGTCATTGGTTATAGCCATTCGACTAGGCTGTCAAAAGACTCCAGCCAAGTCGCTGGTTATAGCCCTCCCCCTGCAAGGGGGAGGGAATGTGAGTTGCGCTCGGAGCTCGTTCCTTCCCCTTTGCAGGGGGAAGGTTAGGATGGGGGTAGAAGCGCAAGAAAACTGCCCATGATGAACCAATGAACAACCATCAAACTACTCACACTGCCATCATCGGCGGCGGCTACGCCGGCATGGCTGCGGCAGTCGCGTTGGCTGGGCGCGGTATCACTGTCACCGTATTTGAAAGCGCCCAGCAACTCGGCGGACGCGCGCGCGGCGTGATGCACAATGACACGCAACTCGACAACGGCCAGCACCTGATGCTCGGCTGCTATCGCGCAACCCTGCGCATGATCGAACAGGTCGGCGGCAATATCGAAAAAGATTTCCTGCGCCTGCCGCTGCAACTCGATCTGCACGGCGAGTTTTCTCTCAAAGCGCCGCGCCTGTCCGCCCCGTTGCACCTATTGGTCGCTCTGCTGACCGCACGAGGTTTGTCGTTCAGCGCACGCCTGCATGCCGCGCGCTTCATGCTAGAACTGCGCCGCATGAATTTCCGTTTGCCCAACGACATCACGGTTACCGAACTGCTCGCGCAACACGGCCAGGATGCCGACCTGATGCAAAAGCTCTGGGAACCGCTGTGCATCGCCGCGCTGAATACGCCTATCCACAAGGCTTCCGCGCAAGTGCTGCTCAATGTGCTGCGCGACGCATTCAACCAATCGCGCGCCGACAGCGACATGCTGCTGCCGCGCATAAACTTCACCGCGCTGTTCCCGCAACGTGCCGCAAACTATGTCGAACAGCGCGGCGGCAAGGTGTGCACTTCTTGCGGCGTGGACGCGATCATCCCGAAAGACGATAGCATCGGACTGCGCTTGGCAACCTCGCCTTACCGCCTCGATACCTCCTCCGTTCGCCCTGAGGTATCGAAGGGTGAATCGGAAGAGTCAATGCAACAATTCAGCCACGTCATCTGCGCCACGCCGCCCGCGGTCGCCGCCAAACTGTTGCGTCCGATTGCCGCGCTCGAAACTGTCGTCACACAAATCGAATCCTTGCAGCATCAGCCAATCTACACCGTATATCTGCAATATCCCGCTCACGTCACCCTGCCCCACCCCATGCTCGGCCTGCATCTAAGTTACAGCCAGTGGCTGTTCGACAAAGGACGTATCAGCGGTCAACACGGCCTGCTCGCCGCCGTGATCAGCGCGGAAGGCATCCATCAGGAATTGTCCCAGGACGAACTGGCGCAAAAAGTGATCGCGGAACTCAGTGCAGAATTCGGCATCGCCGAACAACCGGCATGGTTCAAAGTCATCGCCGAAAAACGCGCCACGTTTTGCTGCTCACCCAACCTGCAACGCCCACAACAACAAACCGCCCTGCCCCGCCTGCTGCTGGCTGGTGATTACACGGCTGGCGATTATCCCGCCACGCTGGAAGGTGCAGTGATGAGCGGGTTGAAATGCGCTGATGTGATTAGCGCGTAGGCTGAGCTCAACCCAAGAAATCCATCAACCGCAACATCCCCCTCCCCCTTGCAGGGGGAGGGCTAGGGTGGGGGTAGAAACTAGGCTGCATCTCCACTCTTCTACCCCCATCCCAACCTTCCCCCTGCATGGGGGAAGGAGTGAAAACCAGCCTGCATAACTTTTATCGGGGTAGCTACCGTGTTAGCATCCGCAAAAGTTTGAATCTGCGCAATGACAACTTAATCAAAGGCTGACTGAATTGAACTGGTCTGAAATTGTTTCCTTAGTAAAGGACTTAATTCTTAGTGGCGCTGCTGTCACTGGTGCAGTAGTCGCTATAAAGGGCTTAGGGACTTGGCAGCGACAGCTCAAAGGTCAATCCGAATATGAATTGTCGCGCCGCATTTTGGTTTCATTATTCAAGTATCGCGATTCGATTAACGGTGTTCGTAATCCAGCTATGATCGGCTACGAAATGCCCACGCCTCCGGAAAATGAATCAAAGAGTATGTCTTATGAGCAAATCAGTTATTACGGAACTTCTAAAGCGTATCAAAGTAGATGGGACAAGGTTCAAAAGGAACGAACCAACTTATATGCAGATTTATTAGAAGCAGAGGCGTTATGGGGAAAGGAACTGAATGATCTATTCAAAATCATCTTTGATCTGGAACGTGAACTATTCATAAATATTCGCAATTATTTGACGGTTATAAATCCCGATACCGACAATGCAATGAAGGAAGCTATGCAAAAAATTCGAAAGAGCAAGAGAGATATTATGTACTCTGATTTTGGCGATGAAAGCGATGCCTATCAGAAGGAATTTAAAACTGGGGTAGAGAATATTGAAAAATACCTTAAACCAAAACTCTCACACCGATAGTATTTATCACGCAAATACCCTGATCATAGCTTCACCCGCCCCAACCTCAACGCATTTGTTATTACCGACACCGAACTGAAACTCATCGCCGTAGCGGCGATGATCGGCGAGAGCAGAATCCCAAAGAACGGATACAGCAGCCCAGCCGCAACCGGCACACCCAGCATGTTGTAGATGAAGGCGAAGAACAGGTTCTGGCGGATGTTGCGCATCGTGGCCTGGCCCAGGTGACGCGCGCGAACGATGCCGTTCAAGTCGCCTTTGATCAGTGTCACCCCGGCGCTTTGCATCGCCACATCGGTTCCTGTTCCCATCGCGATGCCCACCTGCGCCTGCGCCAGTGCCGGCGCGTCGTTAATGCCGTCGCCCGCCATCGCCACGATTCGTCCTTCAGCTTGCAGTTGTTTGACGATCTCGACTTTTTGTTCCGGCAACACTTCGGCCACCACGCGTTTGATCCCCAATTTTTTCGCGACCACGTCGGCGGTGGCGCGGCTGTCTCCGGTGAGCATGACCAGTTCCAGTCCTGCAGCCTGCAAGGCGCGCACCGCTTCAAGTGTGGATTCCTTGATTGGATCGGCCACGCCGATCAGACCCGCAGGCTTGCCATCGACGGCGACGAACATCACGGTCTGGCCTTCTGCACGCAGCGCATCGGCACGCCGCAACAGCTCTCCCATTTCGATTCCCAGCTCAACGAATAATTTCTGATTGCCGATGGACACTTTGCGTCCAGCCACCAGACCGGTGATGCCTTTGCCGCTGACCGATTGAAATTCTTTTACCTCGGCCAATGTCAGGCTGCGTGCTTCGGCTCCCTTGACGATGGCATCCGCCAGCGGATGTTCGCTGGCGCGCTCCAGGCTGGCACCTAACTGCAAAATATCGTTGTCCTGAAATCCTGTTAGCGCCACGACCGAAGTCAATTTCGGTTTGCCTTCGGTCAGCGTGCCGGTCTTGTCGGTCACCAGCGTGTCCACTTTTTCCATGATCTCCAGCGACTCGGCATTCTTGATCAGCACCCCTGCGGTCGCACCGCGCCCGGTTCCCACCATGATCGAAATCGGCGTCGCCAGCCCCAGCGCGCACGGACAGGCGATGATCAGCACCGACACTGCCGCCACGATGGCATGGGCGAATCTTGGCTCGGGTCCCCACACCATCCAGATGCCAAATGCCAGCAGCGCGACCAGCACGACGATAGGCACGAAATATCCGGACACCGTATCGGCGAGCCGCTGTATCGGTGCGCGGCTGCGTTGCGCTTCGCTGACCATGTGGATGATTTGCGCGAGCAGAGTATCCGCGCCGACTTTTTCCGCGCGCATCAACATCCCGCCGGTGCCGTTCAGCGTGGCACCGATCAAGTGCTCGCCAGCATTTTTTTCGACCGGTATCGCCTCTCCCGTCACCATGGATTCATCGACCGAACTGCTACCCTCCACGACCTGCCCATCCACCGGAATCTTTCCACCGGGGCGCACGCGCAACTTATCCCCGACCTGCACCTGCTCCAGCGGAATGTCTTCTTCCTTGCCATCGCTGCGCACGATGCGCGCGGTCTTGGGAGCCAAGCCCAGCAACAGTTTGATCGCGGTGTTGGTGCGGCTGCGCGCTCTCAGTTCCAGCACCTGCCCCAACAGCACCAGCGCGGTGATCGCCGCAGCGGCTTCAAAATAAATCGGCAGCGTGCCATCCTCGCGGCGCAGCGTCGCCGGAAAAATATCCGGCAGGAAAGTGCCGACCACGCTATACGTCCAGGCCACCCCGACGCCCAATGAGATCAGCGTGAACATGTTCAGATGCCGGTTGACCAGGGATGCCCAGCCGCGCTGGAAGAACGGCCAGCCGCCCCACAGCACGACCGGAGTCGCCAACAAAAACTCGACCAATTGAAGATGTGTAAATGAGATCATCTGCGGCGCAAAACCCATCCACATATCGGCGGCCATCGCCATCACGAACACCGGCACGGCCAATGCCGTGCTGATCCAGAAGCGCCGCGTCATATTGTCCAGCTCGGGATTCTCTTCCCTGGCCGCCACCGTTCTGGGTTCCAGCGCCATGCCGCAGATCGGACAACTGCCCGGTTCCCTGCGCACAATCTGCGGATGCATCGGGCAAACATATTCGGTGATATCAGGTCTTGCTGACACGGGATTTACCGGCTCCAGTGCCATGCCACATTTCGGGCACGAACCGGGGGTGGCCTGATGCACCTCGGGGTCCATAGGGCAGGTGTAGCCGCCGGCGGATATCGCCGTAGATGCGGGTGTCGGCGGCGCAGGGTTGAGGTATTTTTCAGGATTTGCCGAAAACTTTTCCACGCAGTGCTGCGAGCAAAAGTAATAACGCTTGCCCGCATGTTCCAGGCTGCGCCCCTTCTCGGTGTCGACTTTCATGCCGCAAACGGGATCGATGACTGTGCTCATGATGTTCACCTCTTTGCAATAATAGCGATTCTAAATAAATAGTACTTTTTTTGTAGGGCTGGCACAGCCCAACCTGAAGTCGTTCAGCGCAGTTTCCCCCGGCGTTCCAAGATGCAAAAAAGCAAATCGGATGCTGGAGGAAACCTGGCGGCTTGCCCGCCGGGCTTGCAGGCCTACTTCTGCGCGGGTGACGCAGGCATATCCTTGTGCATCTGGTCCATCTGTTTGCGCATCTGGCCCATCTTCTTCTGCATACCGGCATCCATCTTCATATCCTTGTTCATCATGCCCGACATGTTATTCATCATGCTGCCCATTTGCTTCATCTGGCTTGACATCTTCTTCATCATGTCCGGGTTCATGCTGCCGCCTCCCATCATGCTGGACATATCCTTCATCATATTCGACATGTCGCTCATCATCTCCGACATATGCTGCGCGCCTGACTCGCCTTTCCCGGCCATACCCATCGCATCATGCCCGCCTTGCATTTCTGCATAGGCCGGAAGCGCGCAGGCTAGTCCGATGATCAAAAATGCCGATCCAACTTTTTTCAATACTGAGTGTTTCATGGTTTACTCCTCGGTTAGCAGGGACATCCTCTGAAATTATTGCGGGACTCAAAAAAGATCGCTGAACGATTTCGCATTACGATCGTTCCAGCGGTTTTTTCTATTCAAGTCCTGTGTCTCTTGACCGCTCGGAGATTGCCCCTTCCTCAAGACCTTCTCTGTGCGTTAGTGCACAGAGAGCACTTGTAGTTGCCGTCACTATCCTTGACATTAATAACCAAGCAACTCGCCGCTCAGCGTAGCCTCTGTGATCGTGCCGCCGCCGAACAATATAGGTCAGGCTTCGCCCGACATGGTGGGTAGAACCCACCCTATTTTCCAATCTCGCGCATCTTCACCAGTGCATACAGCACCGGGATCACCACCAGCGTCAGCACAGTCGAGGAAATCATCCCACCTATCATCGGCGCGGCGATGCGACTCATCACTTCGGAGCCGGTTCCGGTTCCCCACATGATGGGCAACAAACCGGCCATGATCGCCACCACGGTCATCATCTTCGGTCTTACCCGCTCCACCGCACCTTGCATGATCGCGGCATGCAGATCATCGCCGGTGAGCGCTCGTCCCTCGGCAACACAGCTCGCACGAATTTCCTGCCAGGCACGATCCAGATAGATCAGCATCACCACACCGGTTTCTGCCGCGACTCCCGCCAGCGCGATGAAGCCGACCGCCACCGCGACTGACAGATTGTAGCCGAGCAGCCAGAGCAGCCACACACCGCCGACCAGCGCGAACGGCACGGACAACATCACGATCAACGTTTCGGTGATGCGTTTGAAATTCAGATAGAGCAACAGGAAGATGATCAGCAAAGTGACCGGCACCACGAGTTTCATCTTGGTTGCAGCGCGTTCCATGTACTCGAACTGCCCGCTCCATGTCGCGTAATAGCCGGGCGGGAATTTCACCTTCTCCGCCACCGCCTTGCGCGCCTCGGCCACATAAGAGCCGATGTCGCGGTCGCGGATGTCCACGTAGATGTACGCCGACAACAGCGCGTTTTCGGTACGGATTGATGGCGCGCCCTTGCTTATGACGACCTTGGCGAGTTGCCCGAGCGGAATCATCGCACCGTCTGATGCAGATCGGAAGAGCGTCGTGTAGGGAAAGAGTGTAGATCTCGGTG
>OBLT010000191.1_pt1 | contig 46480 bp, 51 predicted proteins | sample 1518721 | NCBI WGS metagenome assembly OBLT01 (sample SAMEA3539307, study PRJEB22396) | soil metagenome | biome: tundra; feature: field; material: soil | place: USA | collected 2010-05 | depth 0.15 m | reverse complement strand
TCCAAGAGGCCATGCACATGTGCTTTTGGGTTTGTATTCGTTGGATTGGCCGTTGCGGCACATACAGCACAGTCCGAGGAAGGTTCTTTTGCACCCAATCTGGATATATTAACGATTCAACTCGTGCGCTCCGACGCTGACTGGCTGCTTCCTTACCGGCTCAATACGAATGTTGCGCTTACCCGCTCAGAGGATTCCGCACCCGCCGGGTCAGGATTCAGCAACACACCACGGTTGTTCCTCGTCGCCGAGCCGAAAAAAGAAGCCGTCTGGTCAACAAACGCACGCAGGCAAATCACTCCCGACAGCGGCTGCTCTTCATTGTCGCCTCTCCTATTATGCTTCGAGTCGAAACAAGAACGGCTCGAGATCAAACCGCGACGAGACTCGGTTTGGGTTGTATTGCGCAAAGCGTTCCCTTTTTGAAGGCACTCCGTTGCTAACGCAACAGCTTGGGCAATCTGCGAATGGCTGTTTTTGGCACATTCCCGTCTTTCGCCAGTGTCCGCTTTTGGCCCCAAACCCGCCTTGCGATAGCCAGCATCAAATGCCCGTGTTATCGGCCATCCACGCTTGCGGCAACCCTGCTTGCTTCGAGTTCAAGGTGACAAGGCGCCAACAGCAGATGCGCCAGATGTTCAGGATCATTCGAACGCATGTGTTCCGCAAATGCCGCCAGCCGCGAATCGTGGGCGTCGGCCAGGGTGCCAACCAGCGTTCTTGCCGCTTCGCGCGGGTTCGGCCCTCCGGCCTGGTAGCCTGGCCAATCCTTGTAGTGTGACAACAACTGTTCGCGGTGATCCTGATAGAGTGGGCAATTGCGGGTGAAATCGAGCTCGACTTGCATCGCCTCGATCTCCGCGTCGATCTCGGCATCGGTATTTTTGTAGTGGGCCTTTTCGGATTCGGTCCAATGCGGCTTATCGCCGTGCTTTTCGCGCAAGGTCACGAAGGTGCTCTTTAGCGCCATCTGTGAATGGGTGCCGGCATCCCTGAAGATGTGAACGAGGTCATTCCCATGGCCCTCCTTGCCGACATAGCGCATTCCCGCCGTAATCCGCCGAGGATTGAAGCCAAACTGGCGGGCACACGCCGCGCGGAGGGTGTCGAAGAGTTCATTGATTTTCAAAGTGCTCACAGATCAATCCTTTCGTTCAGGTATTACCACTACGATTGCAACGATGGCCAATTGGTTATCAAGAGCATACACCACTCACCGACCGGCCGCTCGTGGCACACAAGCAGTCATTCGACTGCAAGCAAGTTTAAATTAACTGGCATACTTGTAGACATATAATATTTTTTCATCGGAGAAAATAAATGGCTGAACAAATCTTTCAGGGCATCGAGTTGTTGCCGGAAGCCAAGGCTGTCGAACAACTCTTTATTTTATTGCATGGTGTGGGCGCGAGATCGTCCGATCTCGTGCCGTTGGCCAATAAGCTCAGGGATGCATTTCCAGATGCCGCTTTCCTGCTCCCGGATGGCACCTTCCCATTCGACGGCGGAGGCAATGGCCGGCAATGGTTCTCGATAAGCGGAGTGACCGAAGAAAATCGGGCAGCGCGTGTTGCCGGGGCCATGCCGGCCCTGCATGCCCTGGTACGGCATGCTCAGGATCGCTTCAAGGTTTTGCAGTCGGACACAGCACTGGTCGGCTTTTCCCAGGGCGCGATTATGGCGCTGGAATTCAGCGTTGCTCATGACGGCCACGCCGGAAGAGTCTTGGCATTTTCCGGCCGGTTTGCGAAGCTTCCCGAAAAAGCACCCGAGTTGACGACATTGCACTTGCTGCATGGAGAAGATGACCCTGTGATTCCGGTCGAACATGCGTATGCTGCCTATGAAACGCTCATGCAGCTGAATGGAGATGCTACTCTGGATGTCGCATCATCGGTTGGTCACGAGATCCATGCCGCACTTTCCGATCGCGCCATTCATCGCCTGCAGACATGCATTCCGCTGCGAAGCTGGAAGCAGGCGTTGAATAGTGCATAGCAAAAATAATCATGAGCGCCAACCTCATTAAAGGTTCATCCACTTCACCATGGGCACCACTGCATCACAGGGTGTTCCGGATGCTGTGGATCGCTTCGATTGTCTCAAATATCGGTTCCTGGATGCACGAGGTCGGCGCAGGCTGGCTCATGACCTCGCTTGCCCCCAGCCCCTTGATGGTGGCTCTGGTGCAGGCGGCCACGACTGCCCCGGTATTTCTGTTGGCGCTGCCTGCGGGGGCACTTGCCGATATTGTCGATCGGCGGCGCTACCTGATCGCATCACAGGTCTGGATGATGATCACTGCCGCAACGCTAGGCGCACTGACACTTTCAGGAATGACGACAGCCACTATCCTGTTGATCTTTACTTTCGCTCTCGGCATAGGCACCGCAATGATGATGCCGGCATGGGGCGCGATTACACCGGAATTGGTGCAGCGATCCGAACTCCAGGCCGCCATCGGTTTGAACACGATAGGGATGAACGTATCCCGATCCGTCGGCCCGGCGCTTGCCGGGTTGATCGTTGCCGCAGCCGGGCCTGGAATGGTCTTTATCCTGAATGCCATCTCATTTCTTGCCGTCATTGCAGCCCTGAAGCGCTGGCAGCGCCCACCAACGGAAAGTGAACTGCCTGCCGAACGCGTCTTCGGGGCGATTCGCGCCGGCTTGCGTTACGCGCGTCATTCTCCGGAGTTGCGTGCGGTGCTCACAAGGGGAGCCTCCTTTTTTGTATTCGCAAGCGCCTCTTGGGCATTGCTGCCGCTGATCGTTCGGCAAGAGCTGAACAGTGGTCCCGGTACTTATGGACTGTTCCTGGCTTGCCTGGGTATAGGTGCGATTGCCGGCGCGTTGCTGCTGCCTCGTGTTCGCACCCGTGTATCGCGGGACACAATTGTGGCAGGCGCCACCGGGCTTTACTCGATCGCCATGCTGGCTCTTGCCCATAGCGGGAATGTGTATGCGGCCGGAGCGGCAATGCTGCTTACGGGAGTGGCCTGGATCAGCGTGGTATCGTCACTGATGACGGCTGCCCAGACTGCCCTGCCGAGTTGGGTGCGGGCACGCGGCTTGGCACTCTTCTGGGTCGTCTTCATGGGAGGCATGGCTGCGGGCAGCGCACTGTGGGGGCAGATCGCCTCATGGGTTGGCATCCCCTACGCCCTTACGGTGGCAGCCGTCGGAGCGCTGGTCGGAATTGCCGCAACATGGCAATACCGGATCGGGCAGCATGATGTGGCTGATCTTTCGCCGTCGATCTACTGGCCGACACCGATGATGGCCGATGAACTTGAAATCGATAGAGGGCCGGTAATGGTGACGGTGGAATACCGCATCGATCCGGCAAGAGCCGATGAATTCGCGAAGATCATGCATCAACAAATGCGCAGGATCAGGCGACGCGACGGAGCGTTCATGTGGGAGCTGTTCAACGATATTGATGATCCGGATCACATGGTGGAATGTTTCATGGTCGAATCATGGTTTGAGCATTTGCGCCAGCATGAACGGGCGACTGTTGCAGATCGTGAAGTCATCGAAAAGACGCGGGCGTTCCATCTCGGCAGTGAGCTTCCCAAGGTGACTCACCTGGTCGCAGGAAGGAGATAGCTGATCGTGGAGATAGACACAACAGTTTACCGGCTCCACAATGTTGTCGCCGGAATAAGGGATTTTGGCCGGCTGCTGCCGGTCGCGGTGGTCAACTCTCGACCAAAATCAGTCGGTCGATTTCCTCAGAAGCGGACGTTCAACGTTTGAATTCACCGGCCTGCTCGGCTTTTCGCGCAGGTCCGGTGGAATGAATAGTTAGGGCTCATTCAACTGCCCAGCAACGAAATTGCACCACCCGCAACAGCAGTCACCAGAGGATGCTCAACAAATTTTCTCAAAAGCTTCTTTGCTTCGGCCTTTTGTTCGGGCGTAGCCTGACTCGTGTCGATTGCACGGATGATTTCATTGACGTGATGGGAAACACTTTGTTTGTTGTGGTCGCCAACGATCACATTCGACGAACCAGAGATAGTTACGGATTTGTTTTGCACGAATTCCACCTTGATGTCAGGAGCGGCATCACCTTTAACTACGTCGATGCCGAATGCGGAGATTTTCCCCATTCCGAAGTGCACATCTCCAATGGCCTTGATTGGTTTCCATGTAATGAGACCATGTTTTCCTAGTTGCTCACTGATTGCCAAAATGTCCTCAAACGATATCTGTTCGTCAAAGTCTTTCGGTTTGGGCGTGAACATGGGTTCTCTGCGCTTCTCGTAGTACTTCTGGAGAACGATGCCACGTAACTCTGTATCTTTCATTCAACCTCCTGTGGTGATGAAGTGACGCCCTAACAGTTATTCAACAGACCCGCCGGTCTGTACTATTGAAAATCGCGATGCATACAGATTCACGATAAATGCTTGATTCATTGACGGCTCCACAAATTTGTCTGTCAGCATATGCATAATAGTACAGACAGATGAAGTTTACTTCTTTAGTCTGATCCAAATAGTTCCCTTGAACCTCGAATGGTAGCTCATGGCCGTCAGCGTCATTTTCCCGGCCACCAAAGCGTATGTAAATCTCAGTTGCTCGCCTACTTTAAGCTACATGACCATAGCAACGACCATGACGACAGCCTTTTCCATGCACATATTTCTTGTACGCCTCCATCCAGTTTGTCACCATCGCGTGCTGTGCTTCCGCAAGCGTGGATTTCTTGAGCGCATACCATGCGGTAAATTACAAATTCTAATTGGTCTTTCTTATCGGCATTCCACTCGCTGTTGCGAGATTCTGGCCACAGATTATGCGGATCATCCGGGACACCACCGATAGAAAGGGTGATTAGATGGTCATCCTCGTAATGCGTGGGGTTCATGTCGGTACAGCCATACTCCCGCATCTGTCGCTTTTTGAGTTTGTTGGTGTAGTAAGCAGGTGGACGCACGGTCTTGGTATATCCCTTGACGCAGACCGTGGACTGGATGTTTTCTTGGGTAACGTTGAGATTGATTGCGTCTGGGGTAAGCACCGGGTCGGTTAGGTCAGATGCCCATGCAGGGAAAGAAAGAGCCAGCGCAAAACTGGCTAGTAGCAAATTCACTCTCGCTAACATCCCTTGAATTTATTAGCAGTGCATTTTCTGGCTAACTCCTGTGCTTCGGCAATTTGCTGTGCAGTCATATTCTTTGCTATTGAATCACGATAGCTGGCTTTTTCTTGTAATTCACTAGCAGGAGCATTGGTAGCAGCAATGTTTGCCCACATATACGCCAGGACGAAATCTTGAGGAACACCTAGCCCATAGCCATACATATTCGCAAGCATGTATTGTGCTGATGCAGCACCCTGTTCCGCTGCCAGTCGATACCACTTCACTGCCTCTTTGTAATCTTGCGGGACACCTAGTCCTGATTCATACGTAAACCCAAGGTCGGATTGTGCGTCAGCATAACCTTGCTCTGCTGACAGCCGATACCACTTCACCGCCTCTTTGTAATCTTGAGGAACCTCTTGTCCACTGTAATACATCCACCCAAGGTAGAATTGTGCGCCAGCATCACCTTGATCTGCTGCCAGCCGAAACCACTTCACCGCCTCTTTGTAATCTTGCGGGACACCCTCTCCTTTGTAATACATATTCCCAAGGTTGTTTTGTGCAAAATCCTCCCCTTGTTCTGCTGCCAGTCGATACCACTTCACCGCCTCTTTGTAATCCTGAGGAACACCTTGTCCATTGTTATACATCACCCCAAGTTTTGCTTGTGCTTTAGCATTACCTTGTTCTGCCGCCAGTCTCCACCACTTCACCGCCTCTTTGTAATCTTGAGGAACACCTTGCCCAAAGAAATACATCACCCCAAGGCTGGTTTGTGCACTAGCCTCCCCTTGCTCCGCTGCCAGTTGATACCACTTCACTGCCTCTTTGTAATCTTGAGGAACACCTTGCCCAAAGTAATACATCACCCCAAGGCTTGATCGGGCATAGGCATTGCCTTGTTCTGCCGCGAGCCGATACCACTTTTCTGCTTCTTTGTAATCTTGAGGAACACCTTGTCCATTGCTATACATCCAACCAAGGTTGAGTTGTGCTTGTGCATTACCCTGTTCTGCCAGCGGCCTGAATAATTTTCCCGCTTGTGCATAATCTCCCGCATCGTAGGCACCGTCTGCATCTGATAACGAATCGGCTATTGCCTGACCAGTCAACGCAAACAAGCACACACAAACCAACAACAGCTGTTTTAGCAACTTATTCATTTTCGTTACATCCTTATCGACGCCTAGCCTTGAGCGCAGGCTACGCCCATACCACCCAACAATCAATGCGCCAAATTATCCAGGCAATCTCTTTGAGCCCATCCCGTTGCTCACGCAACAGCGCGGACATTTCGCGCAGCAGGGAGCGCAACCCGCCCTTGTACGCGTTGCGTGTGATGATCTTGCGTTGCCTTCGGGTGTGCGTGCGCCTGCTGACCTATTCCACGGCACAAGAAAAAACACGAAAAGCCATTAACTCTGCGGGCTTGGTGGACTTCTTTGGACTGTTTTGTACTACTTATTTGGTAGGCACGATTGGACTCGAACCAACGACCCCTTGGATGTCGACCAAGTGCTCTAACCAGCTGAGCTACGCGCCTATTGCAGGGTTCGCATTGTATCCGAAAGCCTATCGTGCTTCAAATGAAAATCGCGCGCAGTTTTAATCGGCATCCAGAATCCGTCTTCGAAAGCCCAAGGCCACCTCCCAAGTGCTGGGCTCATCAATAATCGGCGCGGCATGAATGACTCATTCCGACCGAACCAGCCGGTCGACCTCTTCCGTGATGAAATGCAGCGCGAGCAGCTCATCGCCGAAACTGACCGGAACCAATATCACATTAGTATTCACCTGCCCGCCGCCTTTCTTCTTCCAAATGATGTCTATCGTAGATCCGATTTTATCTTTCATTGCATTTTGATAAGCGGATACCAAAGTTTCCCGGCTTTGATTTGCAACGAACGCTTCCGGAAAAGACATGCCTATATTTTCCCATTCGCGCGTCGAGCCATAGCCTAATAGAGTAGCGAATCTTTGGTTGCAGAGTTTGTGGGTATCATCGAGATAGACGTAGATCGCCTGTTTAGAGGATTCCAGAATATCCTTAAGCTGATGCCTAAAGCCTTCAATGAGTTCTATACGATTATTTTTCATGATCTCAACTCCTGATAATTTGAACATGACCTTGTTTACTACTTTAAAAATTATTCCACTTTTATATCGGCGGAAAATCATTCAATTGTCCTATCGAAGTGACGATAGGCGTGATCGGCGGCACCTTACTCACGCCTGCCAAACCCCATACCCTGCTTCACGCAGACCAATCGCCAACTCCACTTCCATGTCGCGCGCGCCGTCATAGGGCATCGGGTTATAAACTTCGTAGAGGCCAGGCAATAACCGCAATCCGAATTGTTGTACGTATCGATTGGACTGGATACCTGCCTTGTGTTTGTCGAAGCGCACGTCGGGATCCAATCCTGTCATGCCGACGTAAACGCACTGCTTGCCCGTGACGTAATCGGGGTTGGCTTTCTTGAATCGGCCTTTGTAAAGAACGTCTTTCGACAGTTCGATCACATAGACGTGATAGTGGTTGCGGCGTCCCATGGTTGCGTTCAAATGAGTGCAAGTGCGGTTTGATGGCACAGTGTACTCCGCCGCAAGTCCAGCGGAAACTCGATAGTCAAGTTTGCCGATCTGTACTTGTTCTCGCACAACAGATTCAGGGGCAGAAAGCTTTTGTGCTAAGAGTCAGCTCTCGCCCCATAAGAGACGGACACGATCTAATTTAATGCGTGGGCGAGATGGATTTACTGTTCAAAAAGGTAAGCGAAGCCGACCCCTTGAACCCTTTCAATTGACCAGATTTATTCCAGCATACTCCTTTTAAATACACGTATCTTGAACAGGACATGCAACACCGGGGCGCAATTTTTGGTAGCGAAGCTGAGTAAGATCAGCAACATTTTCACCGGAAGCCGCAACAATCAGAATCTCTCTCGCCAGATGGGCAAAATCGGCACGGAAATGCACTGAGCTTTTCAGTACCAGGATGCATTGCCGCGCCGGTTCGATATCGAGATGGCGGAACATCGCTTGATCCGCTGCCTGCTGTTTGTGGCTTGCGACCAGTATCTGTATGCCGTCCAGCCGCAAGCGTGCCATCGGACCCAGATTCATCCGGCATCCCAGATAAAACGGGCCGGTCCCGGTAAATTGGCCGTCTCCCAGCGCTTCAACGGTATAGCGCCCGACAAGAGGAGCAGCGCCGATGCCACTGTGCGCGCCGAGTGCCAATTCAACCGTGGCACCAATGCCTGCGGCGTGCGCAGCTGCTGCGGCAGCCGGGTCGCACAACAAGCCGACACATGCATCCGGCACGCGCTGACGCACCAGTTCATGCAGGATGTCGGTTGTATCACCAGCGGCACCGCCGCCCGGATTGTCCTGTGTATCAACCAAAATAATCGGCCTGTCACCGCTACTGGCAAGCGCATGACTCACTGCCTGAGCCGGGCTGTAGATCTGGCCGCTGAAGGCGGTGCGCTGCGCCAGCATTGCGTCAAATAAGCGCTGGGCTACCGCCTCAGTAGCAGCCACATCGGTGCCATAAGCAAGTACCGTCGGGCCACAATCGTAAATGTCGGCTAGTGGAAAACCCGGAACGATTGCCGCACTCACATTGCCATCGCGCTCCAGCTGCTCGACCAGATGCATCAGCGAGGCTAGCGGCTCGATCAATGTGCACTGCCAAAGCATCGGGATCAAAAAAGGAATTTGGCGGTACGCCTTATGCAGGCGTTCACCAGCCAGTATTCGTTGCAGCACAATGGCTGCGCGCCGGCCGGTATCACTCATATCCACATGCGGATAGGTACGGTAAACGGTCAACGCGTCAGTCAGCGCCACCATGCGCGGGCTGATGTTGGCGTGAAAATCCAGTGCTGCGACAATTGGCACGCCGGGGCCGATGATCGAACGTATCCGTTCCAGCAACTCTCCTTCTCCGTCTTCGACGTGTTCGGCCACCATCGCGCCATGCAAATCGAGAAACAGCGCATCAACAGGCATTGCCTGTTTCAGTTCGCGCGCCAGCATCGACCATATTTTTTCATACGCGTGCTGCGTGACCGGGCCGGAAGGATTGGCTGAGGCCCATAACAGCGGTAGCATTTTATGGCCGTAAGTCGCAGCTTCTTTGATGAAACCTGCAATCGCAATGTTGGCGCCGGCAACCTCTTCCAATAAATTCGGCCCCAGCACCAGACCGGGCCATGCATCAGCAGTAACGAATGCATCCATGTCGGTATGCCGATCAACAAAGGTATTCGTTTCATGCAGGAAACCGGCTATCGCAATACGCGCCATATGAATGGTAATTAGTTGTCAGAGCAAACCTGCAACCGCATTGCGCAGTATGCCAGCGTAATTACTTTCACTGAATTGAATCGGATTGGTCGCGGCCGAGCCGTCAACCACCGCCATGCGCGCGATCAGCTCAGCTTGCGCATCGTCGATGCCGATTGCAGCCAGCGCAGGGGGGATGCCGATTTTTTCACGCAGGGCCAGCACCCAATCGAGAAATGCGCTGAACGAAGGCTGCGGCAAATCAAGGTAGCGTGCCAGGCTGGTAATGCGCTCGTCAATCGCGGCGCGGTTGGCTTGCAGCACATACGGCATCAATATCGCGTTGAGCGTGCCGTGGTGCGCGTCATACAGTGCGCCGAGGGGGTGCGCCAGCGCGTGCATCGCACCGAGGCCGCGCTGAAATGCGGTGGCACCCATACTCGACGCGACCAGCATTTGCAGGCGCGCATCCAGATTGCGTCCATCCTGCACCGCAGCCGGCAACCATTCCTTCACCAATCGTATGCCTTCCAGTGCGATGCCGCTCGCCATCGGATGATAAAATGGAGAGCAATACGCTTCCAGGTTGTGCGACAGCGCATCCATGCCGGTGGCAGCGGTCAGCCGGGGAGGCAAACCGACGGTCAGCTCCGGGTCCAGGATCACCGCTGCTGGCAACATCCGGGCGTGAAAGATGATACGTTTGACGTGAGCCTGGTCGTCGGTAATCACCGAAGCGCGCCCGACTTCGGAACCAGTGCCAGCCGTGGTCGGCACCGCCACCACCGGCGCCATACCCGCCACGTTGACGCGCAAATAGTTGTCGACAACGTCCTCAAAATCCCATAGCGGCCGATTCTGGCCAACCATGAGCGCGACAGCCTTGGCCGCATCGAGCGCCGAGCCTCCCCCGAATGCGATCACGCCATCAAAATTTCCAGCGCGGTAGGCATGCACGCCATCGGCCACATTTTGTTCAGTGGGGTTGCCCTTGATGTTGCTGAACACCGCGCAACCCAATCCGGCAGACTGGCAGCTAACTACAGCTTGCTGCACGATAGGCAACGGCGCCAAACCGGGATCGGTGATCAGCAGAGCATTTTTCATTCCCAGGGATAGGCATAGGTCTGGCAATTCCCGGATGCGCCCCGCCCCGACTTTGATAGCGGTCGGATAATTCCAGTTAGCGCGGATGATTTCTTTGGTGCTCATGCAATACCTCTTTACGATTGCGGGGCTGATTTCAACCCGGATTATTCATTAGCCCGTCATTCCGGCGAAGGCCGGAATCCAGCAAGAACAAACACCCTGCGAAGCGGACAAAACGAGCCGCCTGCGGCGAGTTTCGAGGAACGGCCAAACTGCGATGTTGCCCCGCTTTCGCGGGAGATTGTTAATCAACTAGATTCCGGCCTTCGCCGGAATGACGCAATTTTGACTAATGGATTATCTGGTTTCACCACTATAGCCTAGTCTTTAAATGATAGGACTTCGCCCGCGTAAGATGCTCAAAGCCAATACTGGAAAGCGTTACGCCCCGCCCGCTATGCTTGACACCGGTCCAGGCCAGTGCCGGGTCAAGGTAATCGCAGCGGTTCATGAACCATGTTCCGGTTTCGATGCGGTCGCCTATGCGCAGTGCCGCCTCGATATCGCGCGTGAATACCGTAGCGGTGAGGCCATAGGGACTATCGTTCATCAAGCGGATCGCCTCATCGTCATCGGCCACCGGCATCACACCACAAACCGGGCCGAAACATTCGTCGGCCATTATTTTCATGCTGTGGTCGACGTCGATCAAAATCTGCGGCGCCATATACGGAGTGCCTACTTTATTCATCGCAAAAGCACGCGCATCGATCAGCCCGGTTGCGCCTTTGCCGACCGCTTCGGCGACGATGGCGCGGATATCGGCGGCAGCGCGGGTGCTGACCACCGGCCCCAGCGTGGTCAGAGGATCAAGCGGATTACCGAGCACGTACTGTTTGGTTAACGCCACTGCGCATTCGATGAATTCCTTGAACAGGGGTTGATGGACATAAATACGTTGAATCCCACAGCACGATTGTCCGGCATTAAAAAATGCGCCATCGACCAGCGTCTCCACCGCATGCGCCAGATCGGCATCAGCTCGCACATAGGCCGGATCATTGCCGCCGAGTTCCAAACCGACACCAATGAAACGTCCAGCCGCTGCTTCTTCGATCGCAACACCGCCCGCAACGGAACCCGTGAAGCAAACGAAGTTCACCTCGGGCGAGCGAATAATCCGGCGGGTGTCGTCATGTGTCGTATGCAAAAACTGAAACACGCCGTCCGGAAAACCCGCTGTGCGGAATGCTGCGGCGAATCGCTCGGCCACCAGTGGTGTTTGCGCTGAATGCTTGAGCAATACGGTATTACCCGCCAGCAACGCCGGCACAATGGCATTGACTGCGGTCAGCAACGGGTAATTCCACGGAGCGACCACCAGCACCACACCGACCGGTGTGCGTTTGATAAAGCGTGTGTAGCCGTCTATGGCTGACGGCACGACATCGGCCAAAGCTTCCGCGGCAATCGCAATCATGTGGCGTGCACGAGCCTCGAAACCATCCACTTCTCCGGGTGTGTAGCGGATGGGCCTGCCCATCTGGCGTGTCAGTTCCTCAGCGATTGCATCCTTCTGTGAAACCAATGCTTCAACCGCGCTCGTCACCAGCGCCGCACGTGTGGCAAGCGGCGTGCTCTGCCATGAGCGCTGCGCCAGTTTCGCACGTGTGAGCGCGGCTTGAATCTCGGCAGACGAAGCGTAGGGTCGCTGCACTGCGACACTACCGTCTATCGGACTGATGGTGATGAGTTCTTGGGTCATGATTGCTTTAACCGCTTTCGGATGGTTCCAATTGTCCAATGACAGATATTTTTCACTGCCCGTAACTTGCCATTCACCAAGTACCGCTCCCGACAAGAAGCCGTCATTCAGGATTGCGAAAAGCGGATTCTCAGGCGACTTCCCATTCAAGCGCTGTGTTCCACTTGATTTCCTGGATTCTGTCATTTACGTCGAAGATAAAAGTGGCATAAGTAAAACCATCAGGGCCATCGCCATAAACTAAGTTTGTTGGGAAAGTGCCATCCGGCCACATAAGGTCTCCAAGAGTTTCTTCTACTAATTTTCTTGGGGTGCCAATTTTCAGACCATATTTAACTGGCCACTTTGGATCAGTAATATCAATATTCGTTATGATTATTCTTGGGCCTTTTGCGCCATTCACTTGATTCCCTGCGATAGACATACCATCGTATTGAATCATTCTTACTTCGTCGACCTGCGATTCATTATATATATTTTTAACTCGCTGTAATTTTTCATTCTGAACCCTTCCAATCCGGCGCAATCCTTCAATTCCGTGATCGGTATCAAATTCCCACCCATGTGAAATAAATTCATGAACCCGATGCTTGCGGTCTTCTTCGGCCAAGTAATTTTGGCAGATGGCTTCGCGAGTAGGGGCAATAACTATATGTTCATTAGTAAGATCAAATTGCCAACCTGCAATTACAGTCTTTGAACTACCACTGGCGTTATCAAGCACCGCAACTAAAGGGGTGCTGTGCCATGTGCAAGGTACACGTTCATGAGGTAGAACAATAGTTGCTTCACTGACCTTGAAATTAGGTGCATCTTTGGCATCAATGATTAGTCCTTGAGAACGCAAAGACGCTACCCCATGGATCATTAAATGAACTTTTTCTAGATTATGTACAAGCAACACCATCATCTGTTCTGGTTTATTGAGGCTAGCAACCAAACTTACTGAATAATTTGTATCTGGAATATCTCCACCAGCTATCTGTCGCACTCCGAATAGTCCAAAATTTCCTGCTATTACTAACTTCCCTTTGAGCATTGATGAATCAATTGGTGGCGATTCTTTAATAACCGTTACTGGTACCTTGGGAGAGGTTTTTGTCCCAAATAGAGTTGTAACTTCGAGTGGAAACTTATCTCCGTCAAAATAAGCAATACCTGCAAGTAACGCGATCACGCTTAAGGTGGCGAGCAAAATATAAATTCTTAGATTTTTCATCATTAAGAGTGTTAGCTCATACAAATCACTTGCGTATTTTTGTTTAAAGAAGAAATGGCGTTATTCCTTGTAGAAATTCCAGCCACCGAAAATGATGCTTTTGCTTAAAATTGCATACGAAATAGTATTTGTACTGTCGTCCACCTTAAGAACTGCATAAGAGCTGTGTTTTGAAAGGTCGTCTATTTTCAGGATCTCCACGCCAATATTAGTGGCTTCCATTGGAATCAAGTCTTTTGTGCGAGAATCGCAGACAGTAATGTACAGTGCATCTTTCTTTGTGTTTTTGCTCCATTGAAAGTATCGCTTTTCCACATCTGTTGAAAACATATCAGAGTCAACAACCAGCAAGCCGTTATCGAATAAGAGCATTTCGGCGGCTTTCGTTGAGCTACCTGTATTAGACCATTTTTCGATCTGCCGTTTATCAGTAGCCAAGAGAAGCTTAGAGCAGTCAGGAGACAGCCAGAGGTCGGTGTTTGAACAAAGACGTTGCTCTTCGGCATTAGATGTTTTAGAACAATCAAAGACCGTCGCCTGAGCCGTAGTTATCAGCGCCAGCCATACAACAATAATCCATGTGCTACGTTTCATTCGGCCCCCTTTGGCGATGGAATTTAGTAGTGAGCGACTGTTTTGCAGAACATTCTCGAATGAAGGCTATTGGCACACTGCAGACAGACACACATGGCATTAGTTTACCTAGAAGCGGTCATTGGAATTATTTTGTTTTTTAAAGGTGGCGGCTTTAAATAATTTCAAAATAGCGCGCCAGCTCCCAATCCGTAACATGGCGGCGGAACTGGCGTTCCTCCCATTCGCGGGTTGCGGCATAGTGTTCAACGAATGCGTCGCCAAACAGCTTACGGTTAACTTTCCCCCCAAATATTGATTAACCCGCCATCCGTTAGTTTGCAGTAAATGCCACCTGAATATCGCGCGTTGTTGCGCCGCTTGCAATGAGCGCACGTACAATCAAATCCAGCGAAACTGAAGGATCGCCAGCTTCAATTTTAGCAATGCGCGATTGACTCGATTTCATGCGTTGCGCGAGATCTATTTGAGAAAGTTTTCGTTTGATACGTGATTTTTTTACCGCGCTGATCAGCGAGAGCTTGAGTGCGACTAGCCGCGCCTCTTCATCACTTAATTGCAAAAAATCCTCTGCGTTGCCGACTTTCCAGCCTTCTGCGTGGAGGCGCTTTAATTTGTCAGTCTTCATGGCATTTATTCTCCTGCTCAAAGCCGCTCGCGACGTGCGACAAACCATGTAAACGTATTTCGCTTAGTAACTGGTCTCACGCAATTTTGCGCATTTCTTCACGGATTGTCTTGCGCACAATTGCCTCCAGGTTTTCCGTCTGCATTGCCTGCTTGAGCGTTTCGTTTATTAAGGTCTGATAGCCACGTCCACCAGCCTTGGTCTTGAAGTATTCCAGCGTAACGCTGTCCAGAAAAATATTTATCCTACGCTTGGCAGGCAGTACCGCACCGCCTACTGCTCGTTTGCGTAATATCAGTTTTCCGCTGTCAAGATCAGCCTGGGTAATGGGTGCGTCATCAGCGATTTTCATAGAAGATTTTTTGCTCATTTTTGACCGCCTTTCTCATCGAAATAATACGTATCGTTTTGTCTGTTTCCGCAGTGGCTATTATTACAACCTCACCATCTAATAGTCCCAGCGTGAGGTAACATACTTCGCCGTAGTCAAAGCGCCTATCCTCAAGGGTTATAGCCTCTCCGCTTTCAATCACGCTCCTGGCATCGTCAAAATCCAGCCCGTGCTTTTTCAAGTTCGAAGCTTTCTTTTCCGGGTCGTAGCTGTATCGCATGGCAAGTTAAATATACACACAAATATGGCTATATTCAATAGCCTTGCTGTCAAAATTGGAGGATGCCCCCGAATGTCGGCTCATGGCAAGCAGCCAGACACACATGGTATTAGCTTGCCTGGAAGCGGTCATTGGAATAATTTTTAGAGGTGGCTTTAAATAATTTCAAAATAGCGCGCCAGTTCCCAATCCGTAACATGACGGCGGAACTGGCGCTCCTCCCATTCGCGGGTCGCGGCATAGTGTTCGACGAATGGGTCGCCAAACAGTTTGCGTGCAACCGTCGACGCCTTGAGCCGTTGTGCCGACTCCCACAAGGTATTCGGCAGCGCCAGCGCCGGAGAAAATTTTTGCGTATAGGCATTGCCCTCTATCACAGGCTCTGGTTCCCAGGCTTGGGCGATGCCTTCCAGCCCCGATGCTAGCGCAGCAGCCAATGCCAAATACGGGTTGGCATCGGCCGAGCCGATACGTACCTCAACCCGTTGAGATTTTTCCGAGCCGGAAATCAGCCGCAGTGCGGTGGTGCGATTTTCAACGCCCCAGGTTGCGTCGAGTGGCGCCCAATAGCCGGGTACCAGACGCGAATAACTGTTGACCGTCTGTGCATACAGCGCCATAAATTCCGGCATCAAGCGTTGCACGCCCGCCATGAAATGGCGCTGGGTTTTGCTCATGGAGAGCGGCTGCTTGGCATCGTAGAACGCTGAACTATGATCATGCCGGTTACGCAGCGACAAATGGATATGCCCGCTTTGGCCCGGATAATCGTGCGACCATTTCGCCATGAACGTCGCCATCAAGCCATGCCGCTGCGCAAGCACCTTGACGAAAGTCTTGAACAACAATGCCTTGTCGGCCATCGCGCCCGCCTCGTCCACCGTCAGCGCTGCTTCGACTACCCCGGGGCCAGTCTCGGTATGCAAACTCTCGATCGACATATCCATGCGCTCGCATAGCTGTATCAGCTCATGATAAAACTCGGCATTAACCGAATTGCGCAGCATCGAATAACCAAAGTAACCGGGCGTCCACGTCTGCAAATCACGGTAGCCTTTGGCGCGCACTGACTCCGGCGTTTCCTTGAACATAAAGAACTCATACTCAAGTGCCGCATAGGCATCAAAGCCCATCGCTTCTGCCTTTTCGAGCACACGGCGGAACACCGCGCGCGGACAGATTGCTTCGGCATCACCTACAAACTCGCCGAGGAAAAACAGCATGTCGCCATCGGCGCCGGGCTCAAACGGCACATCGCGGCAGGTATGCGGCAGCAGCCGAACCTGAGCATCAGGATAGGCGGTATGCCAACCGGTGTATTTAACGTTGTCATACAACTGGTCATTCGAATCCCAGCCGAGCACCACATTGCAAAACGACAGCCCGGATTTGAGCGATGAAATGAATTTTTCCTTCGACATGTACTTGCCGCGCAAAATACCGTCGATGTCCGACACCGCCACCTTGACATGGGTCAGGCGCCTCGCCTCGACCAGCGCAATGGCATCCATAATCGTTTTGACTTCTCGAGCTTGCATATAAATATCCAATTTCAGAATTGAAATGTCATCGCCGCTATTGCGTTACAACTGCAGACCAACCACGTTGAACGATATTACTGGAGCAGAGGTTCTTGATGGAATTGTAAAGTTGTACGGGAGGAAGTCAATCAGTTGTCACAGGAATTAAGGAGGCTCAGCCTGGGCCTTTAATTGAAGAAGTGATCGCCATTCATCCCACAGTAGCGGAGCGCTCATCGCGCGCGACGACGATCTCAAGGGACCAATTTCAAGAGACAAGTGCCGATGAGGCTGGTGGTGCTCAAGTCCGGGATGACCATCGCCGAGGCAGAGCTGCAACAGCAGTTGATCTCCCGCATACGCGACACCATCGGTGCGATCACCTGTTACAAGGACACGGTGATCCTGGCCAGATTGCCCAAGACCCGCTCCGGCAAGACGCTGCGCAAGACCCTGGTCAATGTCGTCAACGGCAAGGAATATAGGGTGCCTTCGAACATCGATGATCCGGGCGTGATACCGGAAATCATCGAAGTGCTGCGCAGCAAGAAGATGGTCAAGTAGCTAAGTGGTTCGGCTTCTAGTGATGAAAAACTCTTTGTGGACAGCTCTAAAATCACTGCTTAAAAAACACTCAATCAACCAAGCCTGCAAAACTTTCGCACTGACCTCTGTAAGCCTTGGTTAGCAAGCGATCATCGCTGATTCAGGTCGAACCATTGCTTATGTTCCAGCATGCTTTGTATGAATACAGAAAACGGATCAGTTCATTGGAAATTCAATCCCGACGAGTTTCTAGTACCTGATCTATGCTGGCTATAAATGTGGCGAGTTCCTTATCGACCCGTGCAAGCAGGGAATCAACTTCACCGGACTCTTCGTTCTTGATGCTGCTTTCTAATAACTTAGCCAAGTCTTGCAGGGTTTCCGCGCCGAGAGTACCTGCAATTCCTCTTAGGGTGTGCGCCAGTCTTTCTGCTGTGCTCCGGTCGTCTGCGGCCAACGCTTCCCGAAAACTGGTGGCAAAATTCCGCTGATTAACCCGGAATTTGTCTAGAAGCGAAAAATAAAGGGTTACGCTCCCTCCTATCCGGCGAACACTTTCGGCCACGTTGACCCCGGGCAAGTCCGGGAGCGGTTCAGGTGCAGAATTTTGAAACGTTTGGCCGACTGGGGTGCTCCCCGTGGTCCGTGTAGGGCGCACCCATTTTGCCAGCGTTGCTACCAGACGGTCAGGATCAATGGGTTTGCCAATGTAGTCGGTAATTCCGGCATCCAGAAATTCATTTTGTTCACTGACCATTACATTGGCAGTCAGGGCGATGATAGGCAATTTGGAAAAATGCGGGTTTTTCCGTATCTCACGGGTGGCGGTGACACCGTCCATCACTGGCATCTGCATATCCATGAGTACGCCATCGAATTGTGCTTCATTCAGAAGTGCGATGGCTTCTTCACCGTTCTCTGCGGTAGTAACATCGAGTCCAAATCCGTCAAGCAACTCTTGTGCAACCTGCCGGTTTATTTCGTTGTCCTCTACCAGCAGTAGGCGTGCCCCGCGGATTTGAGAAATGAGTTCTGGATTCAACTGTGCACTGATGATTTTGAACTTGCCTGTCGACAAAACACTCCGGCCGGAAACCTTGGTGACGGCTTCAAGCAATTTGCTTTGCAGGAATGGTTTTGCCAATATGCCATCCACCGCATGGTTATCCATTTGCAGCGTCACTTCGTCCTGGTCTTTGGAAGTGATCAGCAATACTTTCGGCCTGAAACTTGAAAAAGTGATTTCCCGCAATTTCCGGGCCAATTCCATGCCATCCATCTCCGGAATCTTGCAGTCTATGATTACCAAGCCAAAAGGCTTGCTTTCTTCATTCGCGCTGCGTACCAGGTTCAGGGCATCCCAGCTATCGCCGGCAACCGCCACATCGAGAGCGAATGACTCAAGGTAGCCCTTCAGGATTTGCAGGCCGTCCTCGCTGTGATCCACAGCAAGGACACGCAGTCCACGCAAGTCGTCGAGCGCTGACAGGTTATAGTTCAACTGCTTTTTCGGTTTTTCAAAGCGCGCGACAAATATGAATTTCGATCCAATCCTCAGGGAGCTTTCCACCCATATCTTTCCGCCCATCATTTCGACCAGGCGTTTACTGATCGTCAGCCCCAAGCCGGTTCCGCCGAATTTGCGGGTGATGCTGGAATCTGCCTGGGTAAATGGCCTGAACAGTTTATCGATTCCCTTCTGCGACATCCCGATTCCCGTGTCTTTCACAGTGAAACGCAGAACGATCTGATCACCCGTCTCTCTCGCCCGTTCGACACGAACCATCACCTCGCCCTGCTCGGTGAATTTAACGGCATTACCGGCCAGATTGATCAGCACCTGACTCAACCGCAGCGGATCACCAATCAGCGTGGTTGGTACGTCCGGAGCGATTTGCATCAGGAATTCGAGGTTTTTCTCGTGGGCTCTGTTACCCACGATCGTGGACAGATTGCCCATGACCTCTTCCAGATCGAAGGTTATGTGTTCAATCTCCATTTTTCCCGCCTCGATTTTTGAGACATCGAGAATGTCATTCAGAACCCCCAACAGCGATTTTGCCGAACCATGAATTTTCTGAAGATAATCCTGCTGTTTCCCTGACATGTCCGTCTGCAAACAAAGATGGCTCAATCCAATGATTGCGTTCATCGGGGTGCGGATTTCATGGCTCATATTTGCGAGGAATTCATCCTTGATCTGGCTGGCTGCTTCTGCTTGATTCTTGGCTTCCTCGGCTGCCTTCAGTTTCTGAATTTCATGTTCAAGTTCCTTATTGACCGCCACCAACATCTTGTTCCGGTCTTCCACATTTTTTTCCAACGCCAAAACACCGCGTGTGACCAGCAACGTAAGCGCTGCAATGACTAGCAGCATGAATGAGCCAATTCCTACGCCCCAGTTCTGCGCGCGTTCTGATCTTTCTATCGCGTCGATTACATCCCTATGGTAGTCCTGTTCGGTATTAACCTTGTATGCTCTTGCCTCAGATAAATAGGCATCACGCAAAGTCCTCATCTTGATTATCTGTTGCGCACTGGGCAGATTCTTTTTGGTCGCCATCCGCTGGGCTACATCCAGGGACAAGGCAAGGTAGGTATCGAACCCGGTTTTCAGTTTTGCAATCTCGTTCTTGTGCACCACATCAATCTTTTCCAATCTTACATAACGGCTTTGTATTTCAGATGCTTTGCCTTTGGCGATATCCAGAAAATCCACCTCGCCGGTTGCCACCGCCGCTTCAAGCGCATCCACAACTCTCCCGTAAGCGTTGAGATTTTTCTCGGCCTCATCGAGTATCGGATAATCAACATCGCGAAGTTCTATGAGGACGGATTCCCCATCCGACAAAACTATAGATGAATAAGCCAGGTATGCGGTAAAGCTCAATGTGGCAATAACGGGTACCAGCAACAATTGCCAAGTCAAGGAATAGTCGGATATTTTTTTTATCAGTGCGGTCATTTTTTCTTAAGGTGCCAGGATGACCCTGACACTCTTGTCTACAGCGCTTTTATCGATGTATCCGATGGCATTCGGATTTTTGGCGACGGTCTTCCTGACCGCCACGTCGCTTTCCAGCATTTCCGGCGGACGACCATCGCCCGTGAAAATGACTTTTGCCCAGTATGCCGCGAGCTGTGAGGGACTCTTGTGGACTACTTTAGAGTAAAACTCATCCCTGATTGCGCTACCTTCAGCCTGATCGATAGGAAAGGCATCGCTGTCATCCGGGAAGCTATCGACTTTGCCGAGGAAGATTCGTGTGGTCTGCGCAGCCGTCAGGCGGGTGATGGAGCTCTTGGCAGAAACGATTACAACCACATCAGCATGCGCACTCGCAGTAACCACTGACATTGCCAGAAGCAGAGAAAGTGTCAAGCAATTGCGGATTATTTCCAGTGGTTTCACGTTATCCACCGCGCCTAGAATACGAAGTCAACTACCGCAGAAATCACATGGAACGTTGTCCCGTAAAGGATGACGTTCGTGGGCACATTTGCGAGGAAGCCATTTGAATTGTCACTGAGTTTCACCTGATCGTACTGCAACTTTAAATCGGTATTTTTCATGAAGTCCCAGCGCACACCCAGGCTGACTGTACTCTGCGACCTATTAGCCAGCCGAATGCCGTCCGACGATGGCGGGGGGAAACCCGGAAGAAAGGAACCCGGACTATTTTGGCTGTATGTCAGATAGGGGGTGAATTTTTTAACGCGGTAACCGCCGCTGACATACATCGCACCAATCTTGTAGGTTGATTCACGCTGTATCCACTCGGACATCGCGAACCAGTCGCCCGGATCATATTGAACCCCAACGGATAGATCGCTGTCCTTAACCAACATTCCGCTTTGGCCAGTCAGTAAATATCCGGAATCGGTATCGCGTTCCTGGTAGCCAACGTGGATGGTTGTCGGGCCATATTCAACCGTATCGAAAATTCCCCACAGGTGTTTTGATGACAAATTGCTGATCGTCGAGAAATCAATCGTTTCAATCGCGGACCTGCCGTAAATGGCCTTGATGGAATTCCCCACCTCGCCAGTTTGTAAACGGTAATTGACATCAGCACCGTCGCTGTGCGTGATGGGTTCTTGGCGGTAAACTTCAAGTGGCGGATGAATCCATGCATAGCTATAGCCGATATCCCGATTCTCGGATTCCAGAAAAGTCGGCAACGCTAAGCGCCCGACCCGGACGGAGGCATCGGGAGTGAAAGCATATTTTACATTGACAAACTCGACCTCTGGCTGGTAAGTATTTCCGGTATGATATTCCGAATCAACCTGAAGGACTGCCGAGAATTTTGGTGTGACTTGGGCCGCCAAGTGCCCTGCAATCCGGGTGTCATTTGCTGGCGACCAATTTTCGCTCAGTCCTGCGCCTTTGGGAATGCCGCTGTCCATAACATAATCCCCCAAACTCTGGCTGGAATGGGATACCCCCAGCGAACCAAATCCGCCAAATGTGACCTTAGGCTGGTCAGTCCCGGCTGCTTCTGCATTGGTAATGCATGCAAAAATGCCGAGTAGTGCAATGAAGTAATATCCTATGGCCATGAGGCACCTCTGCTGGTAGAAAAAACATTTTTCATTCATTGAACAATTTTGAGAATTTTTTAGTCCAATCCGGGTATTTTAGTGAATTTGCCAGATTATAGATATTTTTAACATCAAGAACTGTCTTTGGAAAATGAATTCAATTAATAGAATTGATGTTATATCCGGATTGCGTTATCCAAAATGGTGTTATATCCTGATTCACGGGTGATGTGACACGTTACTCGCCAATAAATTCCGCATATTCAGTTCAGACTCGGTGTAACTTGCCGGGCATGTATGATCATAGTTAGGAGAACCAAATGGAAGAGAATAAAAAGCATCCCAGGATATTGGTAGTAGATGATGCCCCTGAAAATCTGATGGTGATGGAATCGATTTTGTCGAACGATTATTCATTGAAATTGTTCAACGATTCCAGCGAAGCGCTTGAATATGCATTTGCCAACCCTCCCGACCTGATTCTGCTCGATGTCATGATGCCCAAAATCGATGGTTTCGAGATTTGTCGTCGGCTAAAAGCCAACCCCAAGCTTTCCGATGTGCCTGTGATCTTCATTACATCAAAAACTGATATCGAAGACGAGGAACGGGGATTTTCGGTTGGCGCATCCGATTTCATACATAAACCTATCAGTGCGCCCATTGTGACTGCCCGGGTCAAGACCCATATCAAGATCAAGTTCATGCTTGACTTCTTGAAGTTTGAGAACACTCATTTGCAGAAGAATGCAGAAAATTCATCTTCTGAGCTAGCAACACTGAAAGAATTTGTTTGGGGCAGCCCTTTCATAAAACACTGATCTTTACTCTTTACACCCGCTGGCTTTGGTAACCAGGGGCATTGCTGAGCTTCACTGCTGGCTTCTCTGTGCCCTATGAATATCCTCTTGGCCACCATACGCTCCAAGCAGATGAGCTTCGAAAAACACTTCAAGTATTTTAGTTTGTACCTTTCGTTACTATATCCAGATTTTGTAACAGCTAGAACTTAACGAACGGATTGTCCCAAAGTATCTTGATTACTTTTATTAGTTCGGAAGATGACTGCTTTTTGCTGTTCTGCAAACGAACGTTTTCATTCCTAAGGTAATCCATAACTAGCTTGATTTTGAGATGGGTCTTAACGCGTGCAACCAAAATGGGCGCGTTAATAGGTTTGTGTATAAAATCAGATGCGCCAACAGAAAATCCCATCTCTTCGTATTCATCTTCATTTTTAGAAGTGATGAAGATAACCGGTATATCTACAAGCTTCGGATTCGCTTTTAGACGGCGACAGGTCTCGAAACCATCAATATTGGGCATCATGATATCGAGCAGTATCAGATCAGGAGGGTTTTCAAATGCGTAAACCAGCGCTTCTTTGGATTCGTTGAATAATTTTAACGAAAAATATTTCGCTAGGATCGCCTCCATTATCATCAGATTTTCTGGGGCATCATCCACTACCAGTATTGTAGGCCGTACAGCAGACTCTTCCATTTTGTTCTCCTCAATTTTGAGCACTGATCAAATCGTCTGTCACATGACACCGGTCGAAATCTACTGACTTCCTGGAAAACCACCTTGAAAAGGTGCCAACTGATATTTTAGACTGGCTAGACACATTCCGGTTCAACACCAATATCTATTTCTGATCATACCCACGAACGGTGGACACCTCAATTAGGCGTTTTGTTGATGCTTCGAAAGCCAACGGCGCTTCATAATGAATCATTGAGTGGCGCCGCTGACGATCTCAAGGGACAAGTGCCGATGGGGCTGGTGGTGCTCAAGTCCGGGATGACCATCACCGAGGCAGACCTGCAACAGCAGTTGATCAACCGCATACGCGACACCATCGGTGCGATCACCTGTTACAAGGACACGGTGATCCTGGTCAGATTGCCCAAGGCCCGTTCCGGCAAGACGCTGCGCAAGACCCCGGCCCATATCGTCAACGGCAAGGAATATAGGGTGCCTTCGACCATCGATGATCCGGGCGTGATTCCGGAAATCATCGAGCTGCTGTGCAGCAAGAAGATGGTCAAGTAGCCAGAGGGCGCGGGTAACCACGTTGGGTTACCCGACACATCTCAACTATGAATAAAGAAGAAATCCTATTTTGCCAAGCCCGCAATATATTCCGACATAGACTTGATTTCGGCCTCAGTCGCAGCCATACCTTTTGGCGGCATCTTGCCCATCTTCCAGTCAAACGAACCACCCTTGGTGATATTGGCGGCGATCTTGCTTGCTGCATCATTATCGCCTTTGTATTTCGCCGAGATATTCGTATACGACGGTCCCACCACTTTTTTGTCAATGGCGTGGCATGCACCGCACTTTGCTTTGCCGGCTGCAGGCATATCTGCTGCCAGTGAATTACCCGCAATAATCAGGCTTACTGTTGCAAGAATGCTAGGAATAACAGATTTCATTTTTTGCTCCTTTTTGGTTGTTGAAAAATAATGATACTAATGACCTGTGATTTATTTTCAGGGTTGCCCTACGCTAATTTGTGAACATCAAACACTTTATGTTCTGGCTCAATCTTTTCATCCCAGGGCGGTAACAGCTTGATCTTTTCATCCCAAGGCGGCAACAGCTTGGTTACCAGCCACAGCATGACATAGGGGCAAATTGAAATGATCAGCACAGTGAACAAACTCTCGCGACCGAACATCTCGGGATAGAAGGTCAGCAGCCCTTTCATGGTCTTGGACAATTCCTGCCCGCCTATCACCACGTTCCAGCGCATCGCCAACACGCCTATCATCATGGCTAATCCACTCAGGAACAGCCAGGTAACCAAACGCTTCCCATGTGTGTTGAACACCAACAATGCCGAAGTTACCAGCAGAGCGAACGTAGACATTCCCCATTGAATGTACATGCCAGCCCAGATCGGCCCGGCGATCAACGCCCTCACGGTGTCGATACCCTCGCGTGCCTTGTAAACCATTTCCAGCATTTCCAGGCCTTCGATCACCATCACGATGGCAACGCCGGTAAACATTACATACAACAAGCCGCGCATGGTATCGTCGAGTATCGGTGTCTTGCGGAACTTGGACACGATCACATACATCACGATTATCAGCCCGACACCCGAACCCACGGCAGACAATAGGAATATGACAGGCATCAGATCAGACGACCACCATTCGCGCGTCTTCAGCGATCCAAACACGAATCCGACGTAGCCGTGCAGACCGCAAGCGGCAGGTATGCCGATCATGGACAATATGCGCGCAATTTTATGGTCGATAGCCAATGCGCGCGCTGAGACATCGTCCGACCCCAGGGTGAGCAAGCCATATACTTTCCCCATGATGCCGGATCTGACCTTGGACATCGCGACGATATCGGCGCGGAACGCAAACCAGACTTCCAAGAGCAACAGGCACAGGTAAAACCCTGCAACATAACCGAACGCCGCCATCGCAGAGGTCCAATGCGGTGTTATGACTGCATTGAACGCACGGGTTGGCTGCCCGAGGTGGAATAACAATGGTGACGGTGCGAAGAACATAAAACACAACGCAGTCAGCAAGGCAAACCTGGATATAGGAGCGAAACTCTTTATGTTAAACACATGATGCAGACTGGAGATCACAAACGCACCTGCCACCAACCCGGTGATGTAGGGGTAAATTACGATGAGTTGACTCCATGGAAAATCGGTCTCGTTTGGATAAACGTAACCGATATACGGGGTAACGTGGTCGAATACGTGTTCCATCACACCACCTCCTTATCTAAACCTATATAAAACACGTTGGGTGCGTTGCCCATTTCCGGCTTCAGCACTTGCACGTGGTTATTGCGGATAAATAAACTGATTGGGCTTTCCGGGTCATTGCGATCGCCGAAAATGCGCGAACCGGTCGGGCATACCTCTACGCATACCGGATTAAGTCCCTTGGTGATACGGTGATAGCACCAATTGCATTTCTCGGCGGTTCCCCGCGACTGATTGAAACTGCGCGCACCATAAGGGCATGCCTGTACGCAATACTGGCAGCCGATACAATAAGTCGTATCGATCAACACCGGACCATCCTTGGACTTGAAGGTGGCTCCGGTCGGGCACACCTGGACACACGAAGGATGCTCGCATTGATTGCACAGCTTGGCCACAAAAAACGCCTTGTCCACCTTGGCATTCCTGTAGCGGTTGTCAAAACGGAATTTGGTTTCCGACCCGGTATTCTCGATATTTTTCGGGTCGGTTTGGGTATCGACGATTGCGGTATTTGACCCTTCCAGATAGACGTAGCGCTCAACCCAGGTACGATAGTGATTTGCATCCATCTGCACGCTGTTCTCCATCTTGCATGCTTCCATGCAGCGCAAACAGCCGATGCAGCGGGTAGTATCAACACCCATCGCCCACTGATGGTCGTTCCAGTTGTAATCGGGTATCTTGGGCGGATTATTGACCGCCTCGGCGTATTGCTCGTCATTTTGTTGAAACGCGTGCTTCGAGCCCTGCGTTTCCGATAAGGCTACCGCGCTGCCCGCACCGACCAGTGCTCCTGCGCAAACCGCACCCTTTCCCAGCAATCCCAAAAAGCCCCGGCGCGACAAGGCAACCTCTTGCTCTTCAAATTTTTTATCCTGAGTAGTCATTTTTTCCTCGCCAGCTAAGTTGATTATTTGGGTAACTTGATTATTTGCATTTCATGCTGGCGTAGTAAGCCGACAAGTTGTCGATATCGGCATCGCTCAGATTCTTCGCGATACTCGTCATGACCGGGTGGTTACGACTGCCATCCTGGAATGACTTGAGCGTGTTGGCCAGATATTCGGCATTTTGACCGGCCAGATTCGGCCATGTTGGGATGCCGCTGACCCCGGGCGCACCGCTACCGTATAGCCCGCCTGCGCTGTGGCATGCCGCGCAATTTGCCGCTTTGGCTTTGCCCAGCAGGGCTTTGGCCTTGTCGCCGCCAGTCACACTGCAACTGAACCTGGAGAAATAGGCTGCCACGTTGCGGATATCAGCTTCGTTCAGGCCGGCCGCCATCGGACTCATCATGTCGTTTTTGCGCACCCCTGATTTGAATGACTTGAGCGCATCAACCAAAAAGTCGGCATGTTGTCCAGCCAGGTTCGGGAACGTCGGACTGGTGCTCATACCTGCTTCGCCATGACAGCCACTGCATACAGCGGCAACGGCTTTACCAGCCTGTGGATCGCCGCGCCTGCCCTGAGGCAGGCTGGCATAAATAATCCTGGGTGAATGCGGGTTGTGGCATTTGGTGCAGAACTCCTCGCCGCTATGACTGGCAACCTCGATCTGACGCTGAAATATAGGGCGTGCCTCCAGTTTTTCATGGCAGTTGAGGCATACACTCCTCATATCCTCCGGACTCAGCAACAGCTTCCTGGCTGGCACATTCGCCGGATGAACTTTATGTTCAGAATGAGTGATCGTCGTCACCCTATCCTCGATAGAAAGCGGCATGGCTTCTTTGGATGGGTGATTGCCTGCCGGACCGGTGTGACAGACTTCACAACCCGGGCCAGATTTATAAACCACACCCTGAATTGCGTTGTTTCTGGTCGCTTTACGGTGGATGCCGGCGGTCCACTCTGCGTACACCGCCTTGTGGCATTGCTCGCAAGAAGCCGAACCATCTAGTTTCGGGACTTTGGAAGCGATCTCCGCCACTGCATTGCCGCGGAAATGCCCGTACTGATAAAACGAATCCGGTGTCAGAAAATGTTTGGCTGAAAATACAACGATCGCAATTACCGTTACCAAACCCAACAATCGAACTATGTGCTTAGGCATGATTGCCTCCAAAATTTTTATCAGATTGGCTGGTGTGACTCCAATCCAAAAACACTTCGCGAACCTGCATGAACTGGAAGGATTTGTCGAAGAAATAGTCTGCATTGGCGCGCTTGCAAGCGTCCATGTAAAGCTCGCCGTTGCAGTTGGTCAACACCATGACTTTTATTTCGGGATGGTGTTTTTTGATATTCTTCAGAACGGCAACACCCGTTCCGGATTGCAGGTTGAGATCGAGGATCACGACATCGGGCAGCAGCGCATTGATATGTTCTATCGCACCCGATTCGTCCGCCGCGTAACCGACTATCCTGACATCGTGAAATTCAGACAGCATGCACCGCAGGCTTTCGCGCATCGCTTCTGAATCCTCCACAATAAACACATTCATCATTTCGCCTTTCACGCTTATCGGTTTGCAAAATCGATGTGAGGATTATGTTTCCCCACACCCGGAGGCGGTAGCGATGTTTGTCTTAAAATGATGTAGGAGGCTGGGAGAAGTTGCTGTCAGTGTCTGTCTGACATGGCCTGGCAGCAGAACGCATCAGGTAGATTGGACTGAAGGCCGGGCAGACATCTGCTCAGCCCCGGTCACAGGATGGGGGAGGCACCTATTGTGCGAGTTGGTGATCGACGGCGTAGCGCATCAGTTCGGCGTTGTTACTCAGGTGCATTTTTTCCAGAACGCGAGTGCGGTAGGTACTGACGGTTTTCACGCTCAAGGCCAAAGTGTTTGCAATCTCCGAAACGGTTTTAGCCGATGCGAGCAGCAGGAATATCTGGTATTCACGGTCTGACAGGATCTGGTGCGGAAGTTTTTCCTCCGCCATGCCGAGATCGTTGGCGAGGATCTCGGCCACCGCCGGAGTGATGTATTTCTTGCCGCCCGCCACGCGGAGTAACGCCTTGACCACTTCCGAAGGCGCAGTCTCTTTGGTCATGTAGCCAGCGGCACCGGCCTTGATGAGACGCATGGCGTATTGATCTTCCGAGTAGATACTGAGTATCAGTATTGGCAATTGCGGTTTTTCTGCATGGATCTGCTTGAGGACATCAATACCGCTCATGTCCGGCATGGAAATGTCGAGCAGAACCACATCGCATTCGATTTCACGTATCTTGCGCAGTGCATCGATGCCACTTTCGGCCTCAGCCACCACGCGCATTTCGCCGCTTTTCTCAACGATCTGTTTAAGCCCGTGACGGACGATGGCATGGTCGTCGGCAATCAGGATGCGAATCATATTTTTCCTTCCTTGTTATGCCCAGCAGCGAATGGCAATATCACCGTCACGCGCAGACCGCCTCCGTGTGGGGTGTCGAATATGATCTGACCATCCAATTGCGCGACGCGTTCGCGCATGCCGCGCATGCCGTAGGAGGTCTGCGCGATGACGTGCTTCTCAGGCAAGCCGCGGCCGTTGTCGCTGATCGAGAGGATGATCTCGTCATCGCTCTGGTGAAATTCGGCACTCACTCTGGTTGCGCCGGAATGTTGCGACGCATTGGTTAGAGCTTCCTGAAAGATGCGGAAAAGATTGATCGCCGACGTCTTATCCAGCTTCCCCTCCTCGTCGTTGTCCTCCACGCCGGTGACCTCGCATGCTATGCCGGTGCGTTTGTAGAATTGCCCGCACTGCCATTTAAGTGCCGCCACCAGGCCGAGATCGTCGATTATGGTCGGATGCAGGTCGCTTATGACGCGTCGTGTGACGCCCACCGCGTTATCGATCAGTTGCGTCATGGACTCGACATGTTCGAGTAACGGTGCTGATTGCTCGTAACCGGTCAGCTTGTCCGCCAGCAGGTAAGCATCCATTTTAAGTGCGGTCAGCGTACCGCCCAGATCGTCGTGGATCTCGCGCGCAATCCTGGTTTTTTCCTCCTCGCGCGCGGTCTGGATATGCGCGGTGAGTTTGCGCAATTGCTCCTCGCCGGCTTTGCGGTCGGAAATATCGGAAAAGATACCGACATAGTTGGTAACTTCCCCCTCGGTTCCGAGAACAGCAGTGATGGTCAGCCACTCCGGATATATCGCACCGTTCTTGCTGCGGTTCCAGACTTCACCGCACCAGAATTTGTCCCGCTCCAGGATTTTCCACATGTTGTGGTAGAACTCCTTGCCATGGCGGCCCGAGTGGAGTATCCCGGGCGTTTTCCCGATTGCATCTTCGTTGGTATACCCGGTTATTTCCGTGAATGAATGATTGACCCTGAGAATTTTGTTGTTTGCATCGGTCACTATTACTCCTTCCCGGGAATCGAAAGTGACAGCGGTGATACTCAATTCGTTAAATTGTTGCTGGAGTATTACCTGTTGCCTTTCCAACGGTCGCACAGCCAAAACATAAATGCAGGGAGTGACGATAATAATCAGCAAAAGAGGATCCAGAAATTCCCATAAGACTACCGAAATATTCGGGCCAAAAGTCGGCTTTAAAACAACCTCTATCAACACCATGATCAGAAACTCTGCCGTCAGTATCAATAAGGCGATTAAGCTCATCGCCCCCCGAGGGGAGCTGAAAAAATCCTTCAGATGATGTTTGACCATGCGTGTCCTGAACCAATTGTTAGAGAGGTAAATTAGGTCTACATAGAATAAAGATTTAGTGACTAAATTTTTTTCCAACCGTCATCTATATCTACAGTGGCACTCTCAGTCAAGACAATGATGCATCGAGTTTAAAATGACTAGTGGCTCTATCAGTAGTTCAGCGGTGAGTTTTCTGTTTCACTGTATATGTCCACAATCCCTGCTCCGCCCCCGATCGCTGTATGGCAGACCTCATCCGGTGTGTCGTAGACCAGCGATTGGCGCTTTCTTTCCGTGTTGTAAAACACAAAATGTTTCGTCAATTCTATCAGCAAGTCAGACACGGTGGCGGAATGCGCGGTGATCGCGCGCGACGACGATATCAAGGGGCCAATCTCAAGGAACAAGAACCGATGGGTCTGGTGCTGTTCAAGTCCGGCATGACCATCACCGAGGCAGATCTGCAATAGCAGTTGCTCGGCCGCATGCGCGACACCATCGATGCGATCACCTGTTACAGGAACGGTGATCCTGGCCAGACTGCCCAAGACCCGCTCAGGCAAGACGCTGCGCAAGACCCTGGCCCCTTTAATTGGGCCCTTTTAATATCCAATACATTATCCACGCACCGGCTATGGCTCCTATAACGAAAATCATTAATCCTCCGGATGGTCGTGCTTCCGATTTGGAGATGTCCGAAGCCGGTTGAATCGATTCCCATTCGTTGATTATCTTCTTGGCCTCAGCGTAGTCTGCTTCAGAAACAAGTACACGCACCAAGCCCATCGCCTGAATTCCGCCGACCCCACCCTGCAAATATTCCCCTTCGATACGCCCCGAAATGCGCTGCTGTTCGAGAAGGTTCAGGATCATGTGAGCGTCCAGCCCGGTAGATGCTTCATATACGCTTCTCATAAATAACTAATAAAGCGCCTAATAATTCCGTTCGTCCTGAGGTATCGAAGGAACGAACCAGAATTGAAAGGAAGTATCATCGCGCAAGAAAAATGTACAACGCAGTGCTCAGCGAAATTACGGATAGGATGATTGCCGAGATACAGAGAACGATAATCCATTGATGTCTTTTCTCCGCAAGTGCCACTCCCTTCTCCAAAGCCTCCACAGTATTTTGCATTTGTATTGCCAGCTCTTTGATGTGCGCATCGTTCTCAGATGCCGCTGCCTGAAGTTCAGTTATCTGCTGTTGCTGTAATTTCGTCTGATTGGCGGCAGCATCAGCACTTTTCTTGGTAAATACCGGCGCAGCCGCAGATACGATAGCACCGACATACGGCAGAACGGACTTGAGCACGGGAATGAGCCAGGCAGGCATGGTTGACTCCTAACTGTTATGGGGCAGACCTACCGGTCAGCACTATTAAAAATAAAGACGCATGCGGATTCAAGATAAACACCAGCTTCATTCAGCACTCCACAAATTTGCTTGCAGCATATGCATGGTAGTACAAAAAGTTGCGGTTTACTTATTTCGTCTGGTCCTGCTCCGTCGGTTCTCAACGGTTGGCGAAAAAATGGAGTTCCCATTGCCCCGTATCAGCGTTTAGCACCACAAACATGATTTAGGTTTAAGCTTGTCTTTGCGATTACCCACAATGTGAAGCACATGATCCCCTTTTCCATCCTTGACCTGGCCCCGATCACCGAAGGCGGCGACGCTGCCCAGTCGTTTCGCAACACGCTTGATCTTGCCCGGCACGCAGAGCGCTGGGGCTACCAACGCTTCTGGCTGGCCGAGCATCATGGCATGCCGGGCATTGCCAGCGCCGCGACCGCTGTCCTGATCGGGCATGTAGCCGGTGGCACGTCGACCATCCGCGTCGGTGCCGGCGGGATCATGCTGCCCAACCATTCGCCTCTCGTGATTGCCGAACAGTTCGGAACCCTGGAATCGCTCTTTCCCGGGCGCATAGACCTGGGTCTCGGGCGCGCGCCGGGCTCAGACCAACTCACCGCGCGTGCCTTGCGCCGCAATCTCGCTTCCGATGCCGATCAGTTTCCCCAGGACGTCGCCGAACTGATGGATTACTTCTCCGCTACGCAACGGCATGCGGTTCGAGCCGTTCCGGGCGCCGGACTGAATGTACCGATATGGATACTGGGTTCGAGTCTTTTTGGTGCGCAACTGGCAGCTGCCCTGGGCCTGCCCTACGCATTCGCGTCGCATTTTGCACCGGCGCAAATGATGCAGGCGATTGCCTTGTATCGCTCCACCTTCAGGCCGTCTGCTCATCTGGAGAAGCCGTACGTGATGCTCGGCTTCAACGTCTTTGCGGCAGATACGGAAGAGGAGGCGCAATTTCTCGCGACCTCGATGCAGCAAGCATTTGTAAACCTGCGCAGCGGCCACCCCAAGCGTCTGCAACCGCCGATGGAGGGTTATTTGAATCGCATCGGTCCGCAGGAGCGGGCCCTGCTGGACCAGGTCCTGTCATGCGCCGCGATCGGATCGCGCAATACAGTAAAGCGTATATTGAAAAATTTTATCGAACAAACAGGAGCGGATGAATTGATGATCACGTCGCAGATCTTCGATCATCCAGCTCGCCTCCGCTCGTATGAGATCACCGCAGAGCTACATGAAGCGTTTGGTTGACGACCCGCTCTCGTCCAAGGCTCAGTGTTTTCGCTACTAAAATATATTGATGCTTGTCCCTTTAATCCAACGCGGCCCCTTTAATCCATCTTACTAAGGAGAAGTTGCATGACCAATGAGAGAACTATCATGTCCGATCGATATTCGCGTGTCGCGATCGTTACCGGCGCTACCTCTGGCATTGGGGAAGCGACAGTAAGAAGATTTATTACCAGTGGCTATGGTGTAGTAGGCAATGGCCGCAACGCAGAAAAACTTCGAGCACTTGAACAAGAGTTGGGAGCGGCATTTTGCGGCATAGCAGGTGATGCTACCGACAGCACAGTGCTGGATCGGCTCTTTGCTTCAGCAATCGAGCGCTTTGGCAAGCCAGCCGACATCGTCGTCGCGAACGCCGGGCGAGGTTTGGGTGGTTCAGTCAAGGATGCAGATTTGTCCAAGTTCGAAGACATACTCAAACTCAACGTAACAGGAACGTTGGCACTGCTGCAAAAAGCCGCCCAGAAAATGGTCGATCAGCAGCAAACCCGCTACCCAAAACAGGCTGCGGATATCATCATCATCGGCTCGGTAGTGGGAAGGCACATATCTCCATTCAGCGCGGTTTACGGCGCCACCAAGTTCGCCGTCCATTCACTGGCCGAGGGTCTGCGTCGCGAGGTGGGACCGAAAGGCATACGCGTGTCGCTGGTTGAACCGGGCATCGTAATCAGCGGGTTTCAGGATGCTGCAGGCTATGGTGACGATCTTGTGCAGAACTTCGACGAAAGATTTGGCCCGTTGTTGCACGGGGAAGATGTGGCAAACGCAATACACTACATCGTGACTCAACCGCCTCATGTTCATATCAGCGACATCATGGTCCGTCCCACGCGCCAGGATTATCCCTGATAGGTACAGAGTCCATCGGCTTTAAGCGGGGCGGATCGGCATAGCACAGGCGGCATAGTTGATCGCCTTTGCAGTGTTCGTCCGGGTGTACGCCCCCATCCTGGTCAAACCACGCGCAGATGGGATGCCGGGTTAGTGGATTCCTGACCATACCATTGATTTTAAGTAAACTGGTCTATATACTGGTCTGAATTAAAATCCGCGTTGCAGGAGCAAACCATGAAAATTGAAATAGGTTCATACGAAGCAAAAACCAAGCTTCCTGAATTGTTGCGGCAAGTCAAAACCGGGAAAAGTTTCACCATCACCAATCACGGCAAGGCTATTGCGGATCTGGTGCCCAGCGCGGGCGCAAGGAAGAAGGACAAAGTTGCGGCAGCAGAAAAGCTCAAGGCATTCATGCTGGCCGATCCGGTGCATGGCGTAAAAATCAAGGAACTCATCGAAGAGGGACGTGCGTGAGCTTCATCCTTGATAACTCGGTGACCATGCGCTGGTTCTTTGGCGACGGCAAACCGCAGGAACTTGCCTATGCCGGCAAGATACTTGATGCGATGAAAAAAACCAGCGCCCACGTACCCGCAACCTGGGGGCTGGAGGTGGCAAACGTCATTGCCAAGGCCGAGGCAAAGGGATTGGTGACAGAAGCGCGCAGCGAAGCATTTCTGGAAATGCTGGAAGGCGTGGATATTGAAGTCGACGCAACCACATTCGCACACGCGCTATCGGGCACCCTGCAACTGGCGCGACGATACAAACTATCCGCCTATGATGCCTCCTACCTTGAATTGGCTTTAAGGCTGGGTATGCCGCTAGCCACGCTGGACGAAGATTTGCAAAAGGCCGCGAAGAAAGCTGGTGTAAAAAAGTTCGCTTAAGGAGCCTCTGAATAAGTTCGTCACACCGGCGAAGGCCGGTGTCCAGCTTATTAAAACACTGGATTCCGGCCTGCGCCGGATAACCAGCGACTTGCCCGCTTGCGGGCTTAGTCGAATGGCTAGTTGTTCTATCAATGACAAAGCCGAAGTTAATCAGAGGTTCCTTAAGTTTTATCTCGCCCACTCACCCCATTCAAATAAACCGCAACCATCCCCGCCACTAACCAAAGACTCGCAATCGCCGCGATCCAGCATGGAGCGGGCCATACATGAACACCGCATGTGAAGTGACCAAAATAACTCCTATATTTATTAAACGCAATACGGCCTCAAACGCACTAAAATGCTTCCATTTCATATTCGAGTTCTGGCCGGATCACAGTTACAAACCTTCATGAGGTGAACCATGTCGAAACTTCGCTTCAGAATCTCGATGTCGCTCGATGGCTTCGTTGCCGGTCCCGATCAAAGCGTGGTCAACCCGCTTGGTATCGGCGGCATGCGGCTGCACGAATGGGTGTTTCCGCTGGCCGTGTTTCGTACTATGCATGGCATGGAGGGCGGCATCGTTAACGAAAACACCGCTGTGGTCGAAGAATCTTTCGCCAACATCGGCGCCACGATCATGGGGCGCAACATGTTCGGCGGGCATCCCGGCCCCTGGAATATTACCGGGGATGCGCAGAATCCGTGGAACGGTTGGTGGGGGAACAATCCGCCGTTCCATCACCCGGTGTTCGTGCTCACGCATCACGCGCGCAAACCGCTGGCACTGGAAGGCGGAACAACCTTCACCTTCGTCACCGGCGGAATCGAAACAGCACTCGAACAAGCGCGGCACGCCGCAGCAGGCAAGGATGTCGCGCTCGGCGGCGGCGCGCATGCCGCCCAACAATACCTCGCCGCCGGACTCGTGGACGAGATGCTGATCAGCCTGGTGCCGACGCTGCTCGGCAGCGGCGAGCGGCTATTCGATGGCATCGGCGACAACATGCACGGCCTCGAACTGTTTCAAACGGTCGCCACACCGGAAGTGGTACACCTCAAGTTTGCAAAGCGTTGAGGGCATCTCTAAAAATTCAAAATCCTAAGCCAGACAAGGCGCGAAAAAAATTTTAGCGCGCCGCATATGAATGATATGTAAGCGTTAAAATTTTTTAAGCAACGCCGTATCGCGACGGAGTTTGGATTTTTAGAGGTGCCCTTGAGTTTTTTCTGAGACGCATTAAACGAGAAATATCATGAATGCGACATACCGCCTCGACCCAAAACTCGATCTCAGTTTTGAGCGCATCGTGGATGTGCCGAAGGAGTTGATCTGGAAAGCATGGACACAACCGGAGCATCTCAAACCCTGGTTCTGTCCTTTGCCCTGGAAGACGATAGATTGCGAGATCGACCTGCGCCCCGGCGGCATTTTTCGCACCGTGATGATGTCGCCTGAGGGAAAGGAATTCCCGGGTAACGGCTGCTACCTTGAAGTAATCGAAAACACGCGATTGACCTGGACGAATGCGCTGCTGCCCGGCTTCCGTCCCGCGCCCATACCTGCCGCCAAGGCGGATGCACAACTCGAATTCTTCTTCACCGCGACGATTGCGCTGGCCGCGCACGGCAGCGGCACAAGATACAGCGCAACGGTGATCCATGCCGATGAAGCCGGCTGCAAGAAACATGCTGCGATTGGATTCCACGAAGGCTGGGGCAAGGCGATCGATCAACTGGTTGCGCTTGCCAAAAAGATTTAGTGGCTCAGTTTTACCGGAAGCGGGGGGTAGCTTCCCCGAAAGTAATGCAAAGCCATTGATTTATGCAGGCTGGCAATTTCGAAAAGCAAATCGATTCCCGGGGCCAATCAGGATCAGGGCCGGATACCGCCCAGCAGGTTGGCGGTCACCGCTTCGTGGATGCGCTTCGGCGTGGCGAGGTTGAGGTTGTTCATGATCTCGACGAACTCCGCTTCGCTCTTGCCCGCGATGCGCATGTTGAGCACCTTCTCCTCGCCGATGCTGCTGACGCGTCGCCCCTTGTAGTCGTGGGCCGGGTAGACCAGCGTCTCATCCGGCAGCGTGAACAATTTTTCGGTGATGCTGTGGTACATCGCGATAGCACTCCCCTGCTGTAAATCGGTGCGGCCGCAGGCATTGATCATCAAAGTATCGCCGGTGAACAGCCGGTCGCGCCAGAAGTAGCACAGGCTGCCGGCCGTATGCCCCGGCGTAGCGATGACGCGTATGGTCTCGCCGCCGAACGTCAGCGTGTCGCCATCTTTCAGCAGCCTGTCGTAACCCGGCGCGCCGCAGTTCTGCGCAATTACCGTGGTGGCGCAGGTATGCTTCCTGAGCGCCTGCGAACCGGTGATGTGGTCGGCATGCACGTGGGTATCCAGCACCATGCGCAACGTCAACTTCAGCGACTTGAGCAGCGACAGGTAGCGCTCGACGTATTCCAGCACCGGGTCGATGATGACCGCGCTGCCCTGATCATCGGCGAACAGATAGGTGAGCGTGGAAGATTCCGGGTCGAACATCTGGCGGAAGATCATGTTTGTTCCTTGATAGGCCGGAGTTGTGATGTATGTCCGGAGTTGTCACGAATATATAGGCAAGCCGCGGCTTTGCAAGTTCCGGGATACGCCGCTATCCGGCTTCAACTTCCAGGCTGGCGAATTCCGGCTTGTCCGGATAGGCGCGAACGAGAGCCTGTAACCCTGAACGCGCCCGCTTTTCCCAGCCCTTGCCGCGCGCCACCATATCCAGCCATGCCTGCACCAACTCATCAGGTTGATGACGGGCAAAATAGGAAATCAGTGCCGCCGCCTGCCGCAAATCCTTGCTGGATTTGGTGCGGAAGGATTTTTCGCGCTCTCCCCACACGATCAACTTGTGCACCGCATAACGCGCCGGGATCGGGGCGTTTACCGTCACCGCGCCTTCGTCGCAGAACACCACCGTCTGAACCGGATGCTCCATCGAAAATTCCATGAACTTCAGCGGCTGCAACGCGATATTCAGGTTGGGTATGACCACAGGGGCATTCCCGCCGCGATGCAACATGGTCAGAAAATCCACCCGAAAATCCGGGCGCGACGGATTGATATAGGTCGCCCCCGCATTGCCTCCAAATGACGTGATCGGCAACAACCCCATCGAAAGCGATTCGATCGCCGAATGAACATCTATCTTGACAGTGGACGGCAAGGCAATCGAGATATTCCTGCCGGGATGCGCAAAATCCCCATCCTGCGTCCCGGTGCTGTCGATCCATGACACGCCCAGCATATTGCCCATCGCAAGAAATGCGTGCGTTCCGACCAACACCCCGCCCGCGCTGAAAAAACCATATTCAGCAAGCCTGCGGATAATCCTGAAGTGCGCGGGAATGACCCGCGCACACCCCAGCGCAACCGCCGATTTTGCCAGCGGGACAATCCCCCGCGCAGGCTGGCTGCCAGCTTGCGCAATCAACGCCTGCAATCCCTCACTATCCGGCCCGACATAAATCTGGCGAACGCCGCCATCAATATCGCGGAACTGGAAATACCAGTACTTGCGCCCCTTCACCACCTTGGACGCAAAACTGCCGTTCAGGTCGGAGGCCGAGCGATGCAGATCGTGTGCGCGCACGACATCGAACAACTCCGCATAAGCGGCTTGTGCGGCGGGAGACAGGTCGTGATAGAGATCGCTCATGTGGTTATACTACAAATTAACATTATGTAGTATAACTCTCGTTAAGCATAAGTCAACGCCTGCTGACTCCATTCAAACAGATCGCCACCAGCGCCAGCACCAGCGATACCCACACGCTCTGATGAATCTCCTGCCCGACATCGGCACCCCGGCCTGCGCCGGATAACCAGCGACTTGCCCGCTTGCGGGCTTAGTCGAATGGCTAGTTGTTCTATCAATGACAAAGCCGAAGTTAATCAGAGGTTCCTTAAGTTTTATCTCGCCCACTCACCCCATTCAAATAAATCGCAACCAGTCCTGCCACCAACCAAAGGCTTGCGATCGCGGCGATCCAGAAACCGGGCGCGCCGCGCGCGGGGCCGAACGTGTCGGTCAGCCCGAGCAGGATGCCGCCGCCGAGGCCCAATCCCCACAGCATCGTGGCATAGATCAACATCGGCACCACCGATTTCTTGTATCCGCGCAGGGCATTCACCGCCACGGCCTGCAGCGCATCGCCCAGATGATATAAAGCGACCAGCATGATCAATGGTATCGCCACCTTCTGCACCTCGAGGTCGGTGGTATAGAGAGCGACAATGTGCGGCGCGCCGAACCAGAAGATCAGGCTGAGGACGACTGCGATCGCCATGCCGAGGCGGATGGCTTCCCAGCAGATACTGCGGGCGCGCTCGCGCTGCCCGGCGCCGATGTCCTGGCCCACCAGCACTGCCGCTGCATTGCCCAGCGCAAGCGGAATCATGAAAGCCAATGCCGCCAGGTTGGCCGCGATCTGGTGCGCGCCCGAAACAACCGGGCCCAGGCGCGCGATGAACAGCGCCATGAAAGTGAAGGCGGTTACATCCGCGATAAACGTCAGGCCGATCGGAACGCCCAGCCGCAGGAATTCCAATATGGCTTTGCGATCCGGCGCAGCAAAACGCTTGCGCAACTGGAACTGCATATAGTCCGGATGTCGCAGGCACCAGCCCCAGGCGAGAGCGGCCACCAGCCATGCATCCACAGACGTGGCGACTGCGCAGCCCGGCCCGCCCATTTCGGGCGCCCCCAGCAGGCCGTACATGAACACTGCATTCAGCGGAATCTTGATCGCCAGCGAGAGCAGGTTGAAGAACATCACCGGGCGCGGGCGGCTGATGCCGGTGGAAAGGCCAAAGAAAATACGCAAGGCGAAGACAGCAGGCACACCCCAGGCAGATGCGGCGAGATAGGCGCGCACCTTGGTGTCGACGATGGGCTGCAACTGCGAGATCGCAATCAAAGGACCGGGGTAGCACAGCAGCAGCATCGCCACCAGCGCCAGCAACAGCGAAATCCACACGCTCTGATGAATCTCCCGCCCGACATCGGCACCCCGGCCTGCGCCGTAAAGGTGGGCGATGATCGGAGGCAGCGCGAGCAATACGCTGATCAGCGTCATCAGCACCGTGGCCGTGATCGAAGCGGCGATGCCGACCGAGGCAAGGTCGATGGCTGACAGCCGCCCGGCCATCGCGGTATCGATAACGGCGTTTGCCATCATCGCAAGCTGCGCGACCAGCACCGGCCAGGCCAGATGGATGAGTTGCGAGGTGGGAGAAGTGGGGCGATCCATATCAGTATTCTAAAGGGATACTGATTCGTATTCTGTTCGAGGCATCAATCTGCCTCAATGATGCTCACGAAGAAATGCGGGAGTTAGCAGAAGATTCGATTGAAGAATTGGAAAAAAACGCGAAGACGTGATGCGATGATGGAGTTTGTAACTGAAACTGTAATCTGTCTCCGATTATTTAAGCTACACAAAAAGACTAGAGTAGGTGTGCACGACAATGGACGATTTATTTGCATAATCCGCAAGTAAGTTAAACAATATAGACCTTATTTTACTTGGGGCATGCAATGGCAACAGCACCTGCACCGGCACCGAAACTCACACCCAAACATCAGTTGCTTAACGTAACACTCGCTAGTGGCTGGAAATTGGTTGAGCAACTTCAGAAAACGCCCGGGCTAAGCGGCGGAAATTTTGGTGTTGGATACCGCGCATCCATGGGAAATAGGGTCGCCTTTGTTAAGGTTGTTGACTTCATGGCTGCAATAAAAGAGCCAGATCCATTGGTTGCAATGCAAATACTCGTAAACCAAGCGCAATTCGAGAGGGAGGTACTCGAGTATTGCACGACCAAAGGTATGACAAGGATTATTAGTTACTTTGGCCATGAGTACTACATGTTGAATCCGGCAGATCCGTATTCTCAAGTTTCTTGTTTGATTATGGAAGCCGGCGACAAGGACTTGAGGCATTTGGTTCATAAAGATGGACTCTCCACTTATGAATGGAATATGCAGGTAATGCGCGATATTTCGCAAGCAATTGCCCAGCTTCACAATGGACGCATTGCGCACGGAGATATCAAACCATCAAATGTTATAACAACAAATAAGGCCTCCACAGAAGTGAAGGTGAGTGATCTCGGGCGTGTTGTTAGGAGTGACCAACCTGGTCCGTTTGATTCGATGAGATGGACTGGCGACCCAAATTACATGCCCCCTGAGGGGTGGTATGGCAACATTCTTGGGGCAATGCCAACTGGCTGGAATAATACACGGGAAGCGACAGATGCATATATGCTTGGAAATTTACTGGTCTATCTTTTTACCGGCGCATCACTACAATCGCTCGTTATAAAAGAAATCCCAAGTGGATATAAACCCGGCGAATGGACAGGCAACTACGACGACAACCTGAAGGCTGTGCTCATAGATGCGCATTCAAAAGTATTGAATAAATATCTTGCACCAGAACTTAACGGCAGCATCAAAGATGCTGTTATGGCAATTGCGCGAGACTTGACGCATCCTGATCCAACTAGACGCGGTGATAAGCGTGCCAGAGGTCATTTGCATAAGCTTGTTGGCATTGACAGGATTTCACAGAAATTCGAAGAATTAGCTATTAGAAGTGCAGCAGCCGCAAAAATTCGCAAAATACGAACAAAATGAAAGTTCCATTACCGCCCAGGAGACTGATTCCAAAATGGAGGCCGGTTGCTTCTACGTTAAAAACAACAGAAGCCAAGCCAACACTTGAGCGCAAACCTGAAGAATTCACTGGCAATGCAGATGAATTCGAAAAAGCCGTCAATTTATGGCTAGACACAAAAGAACCAGGTGTGCTTGGCGATGTGCTCTCCTTCTCAGTTCACCCGGAATTAAATGAACGAGCTATCAGAATAGGTGAAGAAGCTCTAAGGATCGGAGCTCAAGTTACTCAAGCACAAAAAAGTCTGATACGAGACATCAGGGATGAACCCATGATTATCCAATCGGGTGCGAATTTTCCTTTCCAAAGGCCAATACAAAAGCTCAGGGATATCCTTAGAAACACACCAGACAATCCTCTTGCATTGCTGGATTATGCGCAATTCCAACTCGCAGTAGGAAAGAAAAGGGCTTCAGAAAGGGCATTGATGACCGCTTTAAGCCTCTCGCCAAACAATAGAATCATTCTGCGTACCCTGGCAAGATTCCTGGTTCATGTAAAAGAAGCTGAACATGCACATCGGCTCATATATCGTCACGCTAACACCCTTCATGACCCGTGGCTTATGGCAAGTGAAATTGCCTTAGCAAATGCGGCAGGTACAAAGTCAAGATTTATTATGCCTGGACGACAATACCTTAAAACTAGACTAGATATTAATCCTGCGCATATTACAGAGCTTGCTGGCGCAATAGCGATCGAGGAATTGCATTCAGGACACATGAAGCGTGCGCGCGAATCCTATATGAGAGCATTATTTGCTCCAAACGATAATGTAATAGCCCAAGCGGTAACGTGTCGGGAAGAGTTTGGGTTAGATTTACACACGCAGACAGTTACACAAGCGATTCAGTTATCAAGCGAAGCGCTCACACTTCAAGCAATGTTCGATTTTAAGCCGAAATTAATGATGGAGCACGCATTGAACTGGCACGCCGAGGAGTCATTTTCAAGCAGGCCAATACAGCTTCTTGCAACGACTTATGCCTATATCGGAGACTTTGCTATCGGACTACAATGGATTCAAGCGGGCCTTTTAGCTAATCCGAACGATCCAGGCCTCCTAGTTTCCCTAGCTTACATTCAGGCGCAACTCGGTAAGGAAAAGGAATCTTTTGCAGCTATGCAAAAGTTGTTAAACATTGACGCGGCGTATAGTCCGTACTGTAAGGCAACAACAGGTCTGATCCATTACAGCCATGGGCGCTATGAAATAGGCGATAGCCTCTATGAGAGCGCAATTATCGAATTCAATAAGACCAATCGTCATGCTGTGGGCACATTCTGTTTGATTAACCAAGTTTTTTCTGCTGCGGACTACAATCACCCAGAAATTAACCGAATAATCGCCAGTGCACAGATGGCAATGAAAGAGCACCCTTCCCAAGACGCACTGCTATTACTAAATGTACGCTCTAATAAATATCTTCTTGGTGAGCAACCAGAAAATAAAAAGTTAAGACGCATGACTCAGTGGTTTTTTGATCCGGCTTCGAATACGTTATTTGAGAAAAAAGGTCTTACTGCACCGGGAGCAGAACCTTTAATCATGCTCAATAGAACCTGACATTAATTAAAATGGTCATGTTCGAATTTTTCTGCTCTTTTCACTATACCTTGTCCCTATTACTACTCGCCATACATCGTTTTCAAGCTGGCTTCGCCATATCGGAACAATTAGGGGCAGACCACTAATTTAATCAGCCAGGCCCAACACAAGGGGTAGGGTTCCCAGAATTACCAATTGTCATGACGCTCGCGACGCTCTTGCCTGTAGTTGGTCACTGCTAGGCGGATGCCATCGGGGTCGGTGAAGTAGGTTGCCCAATAGTCCGGGGCGTATATGGGATAGAGTTTTGCATCGGTTGCTGCTATGCCAGCCCCGCGAAGCTGAGCGGCTACGGCTGCGACGTCTGCCGGTCTATCGACACGAAGGCAGAGGTGGTGCAATCCGGGTGAGAGGGCATCATGTTTGGCCTTCGTGCCGGATGGGCGAAGCACATAGCCGAAGTGGCGATTGAAGTATTGAATATGAGGCTCTCCGCCCAGCTTGAATTTGTTCTTGCGAAAACCCGGTGTGTCCAGCAATACCCTGTCATAGAATATTTCCGAGCGCGACAGATCGGAAGCTGCGATGTAGATATGGTCGATTCCAGTCACTTCGGTCATGGCGCTGTGTGTCAGGCTGATGCAGAATGGCAGTTAAAGGGGTCGGGTTCGGGTTCGCATTTATTTTCTGCAACCAAAGACATCCCTACTCGGTCACACTTTAGCCGGCCTTTAAAAGAAATCTTCTTCGCGTTGATGGCGTATCGCCAGCACGGTCACGGTCTGGCTGTCTTCGATTTCAAACAGCGCTACATAACCGTTTGCACCAAAGCTGATAATCAATTCGCGCAACAAAGGATGTTCCGGCGATGCCTTGCGGCAACTGAAGGGAAAGGTTCGCAGGAATTCAATGCCTTTGGCAATCGCGGTGCGGGCGCGTTTGGCGGATCGCATATCCTTTTCCGCGAGAAAGTCGAACAGGTGTTGCAAGTCTTTTGCGGCGGAGGGTGTGAACCGGACCGTGTAGCTCACTTGCGGGCAGCAGCCTTGCGTGCCAGCGTTTTGTCTAGTCCGGCCAGCACCGCTTCCGCCGAGACATATTTGCCTGTACGACGAGCGTCATCCCGCGCTGCCAGCCCACGGGCGACAAATTCCTGCTGCATTGCCCGGCGCTGGATATTGTATTGAATCGCCTCCAACACGAATGCGGAAAGCGTCTCACCTTCTATTAGTGCCGCTTCGGCTGCAGATCGCAACTCTTCGTTCACCCGTAGCGGCGGAAAGGTAGAAGTTTTGGCTGCTGTTTTTACAGATGCCTTGGCCCTTATATTCATGGCGCTATCCTTTTGCATTGCATATGCGATGCAGTATCGCCCCAGGCAAATAAAAATGCAAGTGGAATTAAATGGGTCGGGTTCCCCGAATTACCAATTGTCATGACGCTCGCGACGCTCTTGCCTGTAGTTGGTCACTGCTAGGCGGATGCCATCGGGGTCGGTGAAGTAGGTTGCCCAATAGTCCGGGGCGTATATGGGATAGAGTTTTGCATCGGTTGCTGCTATGCCAGCCCCGCGAAGCTGAGCGGCTACGACTGCGGCGTCTGCCGGTGTATCGACACAAAGGCAGAGGTGGTGCAATCCGGGTGAGAGGACATCATTTGTGGCCTTCGTGCCCGATGGGCGAAGCACATAGCCGAAGTGGCGGTTGAAGTATTGAAGTAGTCCTCCGATCATGGTTCGACAAGCTGATGGAACTACTGATAGAACTACTAGCCATCTGACTAACCCAGCAAAAGACGCTGGGCAAGTCATTGGTTATAGCCATTCGACTTTGCTGCCAAAGTTCGGCAGCAAAGTCGCTGGCTATCACCACGAACGGAGGGCTTAAGGCTCGCCGCCCAGCTTGTACTGAAGGTTAAAGGGGCCAAGTTGAGAATTGTTTTACCATCTTCAAGAACATATCAAACCCAACCAATTCAAGCAGGCTGTGTAGTCGTTACTTTGCTGCTTCGATGAGTTCGATGTCTTTTTTTAGCAGGTCGTTGACCAGTTCCGACAAGTCTATGCCTTTGGCATCGGCCTTGGCGGCGAGGTAGGTCTGCACTTTTTCGTCGAGATATACCGGCAAACGGAAGAGCGCGTCGGGTTGATAAAACTTGCCGCGCACGCCTTTACTGAAATCGTATCGTTCTTTCATGTCTGTCACCTCTGGCCGCTAACGCGGCACCTGTTCGTAATCGCGTATTTCTTCACGTTCGGCGCGGCGTGCCGAAATGATACGGATACGCAGTTCCGCTTCGTTTACTTCCTCGCTGGTATGAATCACTACCAGCAGGTGGCCGTTTTCCGCGAGCCCCAGCGTAACCCAACGGTCTTCATCTTCGCTATGTTCATCGTCGAATATCGTGATGGCCAGCGGATCACGAAACACCGTGGTTGCCAGTTGAAATGATACCCCATGCTTCTGGAAATTGCTGCGCGCCTTGTTCGCGTCCCAATCAAAATCGAAAAGCATTTGCATAATCAGATTCTGAAGTGTGTGGAAAAATTTGGAAGGTCGCGTGGCTGGAACCAATCGTAACCAGCGGCCACGGTTTAACCCGGCATGTGAACGATGTGGAATTCGCCGAGATCAACCTTTGTTATGAGCTTGGCGCGTGCTACCGCTTTTGCTGCTGACAAGTGGCTGGATGACTTGGTGAATGCAGCTTGGTGAGCCGACTTTTTGTATGACGGTTTCGCCGCGACGACTTTCGCAAGACGAGCGCGTTCCGCAACGGGCTTCGCTTTGTTCGCAACGTCATTGGCAAGGGCTTTTTTCATGAGGGCATCGTAGCACGTTAGGTCTTGATCGTTCAATACAGTAGCTGAAACACTACGCCGCCATCTCTTCGACTTCGCGCTCAATCCTGTCCTTCAATTCCGCTTCGGCAATTTTCAAATCGTAGCTCAGTTGCAGGTTCAGCCAGGACTGCGCATCCGTACCGAAGTAACGCGCCAGCCGCAATGCGGTATCTGGCGTGATCGAACGGCGCTCCTTGACGATCTCATGCAGCCGCGTGGCGGGTACGCGCAATGCCTGCGACAGCGCATGGACGCTCATGCCCATAGGCACGATGTATTCCTCACGCAAAATTTCTCCCGGATGTACCGGGCGCATTCCATTCTTCACCATGTTGATCTCCTCAGTGGTAATCGACGATTTCGACATCGAATACGTCGCCATTCTTGAACTTGAAACAAATACGCCATTGATCGTTCACCCGGATGCTCCACTGCCCTTTGCGATCTCCCCGCAAGGCTTCCAGACGATTGCCCGGTGGCGCGCGAAGAAAATCCAGCGTGGCCGCGGCGTCCAGTTGCGTCAGTTTGCGTTCGGCAACTACCTGAATCGCTCGGAAGCGGCGTGGATTGCCTCCTTCAAACAGCGCCTGGGTATCCTTGCAGGAAAACGACTTGATCATGACGCTCAGAATATTACGCCAGACGTTATATGTCAACAGTAAGAAGAACCATGACCAATTAAAGTGGCCAGGTTCGAATTGTTTTTCTGCTTCTAAAATATATCGACCTTGGCCCCTTTT
>OBLT010000190.1_pt1 | contig 46502 bp, 43 predicted proteins | sample 1518721 | NCBI WGS metagenome assembly OBLT01 (sample SAMEA3539307, study PRJEB22396) | soil metagenome | biome: tundra; feature: field; material: soil | place: USA | collected 2010-05 | depth 0.15 m | reverse complement strand
ACATCGCCGGCATGACCGATCGCTACGCGATTCTCGAGCATCGCCGACTGTTCGACCCGGCGGCGCGCACGTGATGACGGAAGCAATCGCGGTAGTATTTGATCATCGCCTATCGCTCACGGAGATGAAAATGCGAAGCCCAGTCTCTCCCGCAGAACGGTTAATCGTTGCGTTGGATGTTGACTCGCGCGAACAGGCTCTAGCACTCGTGCGCACGCTGGGAAATGACGTCACGTTCTACAAAGTGGGGCTACAGCTCTTCATGGAGAGCGGTCTTCATATTGTCAAACAACTGGTGGGTCTCGGCAAGAAGGTGTTTTTGGACCTGAAAATTGACGATACACCGCGTACCGTCAGAGAGGCAGTCAGAAATGCCGCGATTGCCGGCGTCGAACTCTTTACGTTGCAAGGCAATGCCGATACGGCCGAAGCAGCTAAACTTGGCCGAGGCGATCGATCTTCTCCGAAATTCTTGCAGGTCACCTTGCTGTCGAGTTGGGACAATGCCGACTTGACAGAGCATCTTCACGCGCCGTCCAAGTCTCAAGGGCAAATCGATCTAGACGAGTTTGTGCTGCGTCGGAGCGAAAGGATCCTAGCGTCAGGTTGCGATGGTGTCATCGCCTCGGGTTCTTCAGTTAATAAACTGCGCAAGAAATATCCTGATCTTCTGATTGTGACGCCTGGCATCAGGCCCGCTGGAGCCGCCGCCGACGACCACAAAAGATTGCTGACTCCGTCAGAAGCGATACGTGCGGGCGCGAATTATCTTGTTGTGGGGCGGCCCATTCGCGACTCGAATGATCCCAACGGGACGGCCGCCAGGATTCAAGACGAAATAGCTCGTGCACTGGCTAACGAAGCAGCCTAAGCCTGCCTGTAGTGCCGACCGCTCCGGAACCTAAGCGTCTGCCGCCGGGTGCGTTTTCGCGAGCTCATCGCGCAGCGCGCGCCGCAGGATCTTGCCGACGTTGCTCTTGGGCAGTTGCTCGCGGAAATAGACGGCATGGGGCCGCTTGTAGCCCGTCAGATACTGGTGGCAATAGTCTTTGATGGCCTGTTCGGTCAGCGCCGGATCCTTGCGCACCACGAACACCGCCACGACTTCACCCGAATGCTCATCGGCTTGCGCCACGGCGGCGACTTCGAGCACGCCGGGGCAGTGCGCCACCACGTCCTCGACCTCGTTCGGGTACACGTTGAAACCCGAGACGTTGATCATGTCCTTCTTGCGGTCTTGGATGTAGACAAAGCCGAGCTCATCAATGCGGCCGATGTCGCCGGTGCGCAGCCACCCTTCGGGCAGCATGACTTTCGCCGTCTCCTCGGGTTGATTCCAATAGCCGCGCATGACCTGTGGTCCGCGCAGGCAGATCTCACCGACGCCGCCTGGCGCTAATTCGCGACCCTCATCGTCGCGGATCGTCACTTCGGTGGAGGGCACCGGCAAGCCGATCGAGCCGGTGAACTTGGCATAGGGGCCGATGAGCGGGTTGACGCAACCCACTGGCGAGGCCTCGGTCAGTCCCCAGCCCTGCGTGACCACGCAGCCCGTAATCTCCTTCCAGCGTGCCGCGACCGAGCTTTGCAGCGCCATGCCGCCCGCGACCGTCGCCACCAGGCGCGAGAAGTCGATGTCGTTGAAGCCCGGCGTATGCATCAGCGCATTGAACAGCGTGTTGACACCCATGAAGAACATCGGCTTGTTGTTCTGCAGATCCTTGACGAAGGCCGGGAAGTCGCGCGGATTGACGATCAGCAAGCCGGTGCCACCGAGGCAGGCGAACAGCAGGCAATTCGCGGTCAATGAAAAAATATGATAAAGCGGCAATGCGCAAATGAAGGTCGCGGTCTCGAGCGCGACCTGCTGGAACCAGGCGCGGGACTGCAGCACATTGGCCACCATGTTGCCGTGCGTGAGCATCGCAGCCTTGGCGATTCCGGTCGTGCCGCCGGTGTATTGCAGGTAAGCCAGGTCCGCGTGATCCAGGCTCACAGGCAGCAGGGACAATGCGCGCCCCTGTTTGAGCACCGCACGGAAGCTGCGGGCCTCGTCGATGTGCCAGCGCGGCACCTTCTTATGCACGTGGCGCAGCACCGCGTTCACGATCAGACCCTTCGGCCAGCGCAGCTGATCGCCGACGCCCGTGACGATGACCTGGCGCACGCTCGTCGCCGGCAGCGCCTGCTCGAGCGTGGCGGCGAAGTTCTCCAGCACCACGACTGCGACCGCGCCCGAATCCTTGAGTTGATGCTCGAGCTCGGTGGCGGTGTACAGTGGATTGGTGTTCACGATCACGAGTCCGGCGCGCAGCGCGCCGAACATCGCGATCGGGTACTGCAGCACATTGGGCAGCATGATCGCGATGCGATCGCCCGATTTGAGTCCGGCTCGGTGCTGCAGCCAGGCGCCGAAGGCGCGCGAGCGCGCATCGAGCTCGCGGTAGCTCAACGCCGTACCCATGCAGTGATAGGCGACGCGATCGGCATAGCGCTCGCAGGCACCCTCGATCAATGCCTTGAGCGAGTCGATTGCGAACACATCCACTTCGGCGGCCACGCCCGGCGGATACTGTCCCAACCAGATCTTATCCATGGCTTCAATGCCCCCGATTCGCCGTTGCGCGCAGCAATGGCACCAGTCTGGGCCAGACATTGTCCAGCAACAACGGCTGTCCCTGCTCGTTGGGATGCAGGCCGTCCGCCTGCATCAGGCCGGGGGTCAAGGCCACATTCTCGAGCAGGAAGGGCAGCAGCGCGATGTGGTGAGTGGCGGCCAGCTCCTGGTACATCGTCATGAAGCCGGTGGTGTAGCGCTCGCCGTAGTTGGGCGGCATGCGCAGACCCAGCAGCAGCACCGCGACGTGGTGACTGTGCAGCAACGTGATCATCTTATCGAGGTTCTCGCGCGTGCCGGTCAGCGGCAGGCCGCGCAAGCCGTCATTGGCGCCGAGCTCGAGCAGCACGATGCGCGGCTGCTGCACGGCCAGGGCACGCGGCAGGCGTGCGAGCCCGCCATCGGTGGTCTCGCCGCTGACGCTGGCGTTCACGACACGGAATCCGTACCCTTCATGCTCGATCTTTTGCGCCAGCAGGCTCACCCACCCCTGTTCGACACGGATGCCATAGCCGGCGCTGAGGCTGTCGCCGAATACCAGGACGACCGGCGCCTGCGTTGGCGCCGCGCCCGCGCCCGCAGCCGCAGCCGCAGCCGGAGCAGCAGCCGGCACAGTGACCAGCCATGCCATCAGGATGCCAATGACGCGCGACATCGTTCTCGAAGCCCGAAATGTGAGCAAGCAGGTTAGCAGCCCGGAAGGGCCGCTGACCATCGTGCGCGACATTTCCCTGATCGTGAACGCGCGCGAGTCGATTGCCATCGTCGGTCCCTCGGGTGCCGGCAAGTCGACGCTGCTGGCTCTGCTCGCCGGGCTCGATCAACCGAGCTCGGGGGAAGTGTGGTTGGCCGGAAGCAATCTATCGGTGCTCGATGAAGACCACCGCGCGCGTCTGCGTGCGCAGCGCGTCGGGTTCGTGTTTCAGTCGTTCCACCTGGTGCCCTCGCTGACCGCCGTGGAGAACGTCATGCTGCCGCTCGAGCTCGCCGGCCGGCGCGACGCGCGCGTGGCCGCCGGTGAAATGCTCGCGCGCGTGGGCCTGGGCGGGCGCCTGGGTCATTATCCACGGCAACTCTCGGGTGGCGAGCAGCAGCGCGTGGCACTGGCGCGCGCTTCGGTCGGATCGCCGGCGGTGCTGTTCGCCGATGAGCCCACCGGAAATCTTGACACCGTGACCGGCGCGCGCATCGCGCAATTGCTGTTCGAGCTCAACACCGGCTCGGAGACGACTCTGGTGCTGGTTACGCACGACCGGTCGCTCGCCGCGCGCTGCGGCCGCGTGCTGACCATGGATGCGGGCACGATGCGGGCCGAGGGCGAAGCCTATGCGTAGCCTGGTGTTGGCCGTGCGCGCGTTGCGCCGTGAATGGCGCTCGGGCGAGCTCGCGGTATTGTGGCTGTCGCTGAGTGTCGCGGTCGCGGCCCTGTGCGGCGTCGGCTTCCTGGTCGATCGCATCGGCCGCGCGGTGGCGGCGCAGGCCAGCGAAGTGCTCGCGGCCGACCTGCGGGTCGAATCCGATCTGCCGATCGCAGCCGCCGATGCGGCCAAGGCGCACTCGCTGGGGCTGTCGAGCGCGCGCCTGACGATGACGCTGTCAGCCATATTCAATGGCGATAGCAATCAGCTCGCCGACGTGCGCGCGGTCAGCAGCGGCTACCCGCTGCGCGGCCGCTTGACCATCGCGGATCGAGCGTTCACCGCCGGCGCGCAGACCACACTGATTCCGGCGCCTGGGGAGGCGTGGCCGGATTCGAGACTCGCGGCAGCGCTCGGCGCCACGATCGGTAGCGAGCTCAGCGTCGGTTCGCGCACGCTGCGCGTGACACGCATCCTGATCTCGCGGCCGGACCAGAACTCGACCTTCGTCGAGTTCGCCTCGGCACTGCTGATCAACGACGCCGATCTGCCCTCGACCACGCTGATCCAGCCCGGCAGCCGCGTCAATTACGCTCTGCTGCTCGCCGGCTCGAGCTCGCAGCTGGAGGCCTTTCGTCGCTGGCACGGCGCGCAGGACTTCGGCAAGGAGCGCATCGCGGATCTGGCCGAGGCCAGCCCGCAGATCGGTGAGGCGAGCCGCCGCGCCGCGCGCTTTTTGTCACTGGCGAGCCTGGTGGCGGTGTTGCTGTGCGCGGTGGCGATCGCGATGAGCGCACGCAGCTACGTGCGGCGCCACCTGGACGTGGTCGCGCTGATGAAAACACTGGGCGCCTCGCGCCGCATGGTGCTCGCCGTGCACCTGTGGCAGTTGCTGGTGCTGGCCATCGCCGCGAGCGTGATCGGTACCGGCGTCGGCTGGCTCACACAGTTGTGGCTGGTGCGCGTGCTGCGGGGACTGCTGCGCGGGGACTTGCCGCCGGCCGGCCCGTGGCCGGCGCTGGTCGGCTTCATCATCGCGCTGGCGATGCTCGCCGGATTTGCACTGCCGCCATTGCTGCAGCTCACACAAGTGCCGGCGCTGCGGGTACTGCGACGGGATGTGGGGCCGCCATCGCCGCGGCTGTGGAGCGCGGCGGCGCCGGTGGTGCTCGCGATCGCTGGCGTGGTCTATGCGGCGCTCGGCGATGCCACCTTAAGTTTCTGGTTCGTGCTTGGGCTCGGCGCGGCGGTACTGGTGCTGGCCCTCGCGGGTAGCGCGCTCGTGAGCCTGGCCGCGCGCGTGCGTGGCAACGCCGGCGCCGCCTGGCGCTACGGCGTGGCTAATTTGGCGCGTCGGCGCGCGGAAGGCATTGCGCAGATCGTGGCCTTCGGGCTCGGTCTGATGCTGCTGCTGGCGCTCGCGATCCTGCGCAATGACCTGGTCACCGACTGGCAGGCGAGCCTGCCGGCCGATGTGCCGAACTACTTCTTCGTCAACATTCCCCCGGATCAGCGCGAGGCCTTCCAACAGGAGCTGCGCACCCAAGGCGCCAGGCTCGAGCGCATGCTGCCGATGATCCGGGGCCGGCTGGTGTCGATCAACGACCAGCCGATCGCCACGCGTCACCTCGCCGGGCGACTCGACGGACGGCGCGGCCGCGGCTTTGCCGAGCGCGAGCAGAACCTGACCTGGTCCAGCGAACTCGGTGACGACAATCGCATCGTCGAAGGCCAGTGGTGGACAGCAACGCAGTATGGCCAGCCGCTGGTCTCGCTGGCGGTCGAGTACCAGGATTCGTTGGGCCTCAAGCTCGGGGACAAGCTGCGCTTCGATGTCGCCGGCGAGCCGCTCGAAGTCACGGTGGCGAGTTTTCGCAAGGTGAAGTGGGACAGTTTCAAGCCGAATTTTTTTATTGAGTTTCCGCCTGGGCTGCTCGACGCGGCGGCGGGCACCTATATGACCAGCGCGTTTCTGCAGCCCACCAGCGGTGCGATGGCGCGGCTGGTGCACCGCTTCCCGGGGGTATCGATCTTCAACGTCGGGGATTTGCTGGCACAAGTGCGCGCCGTGATCGGCAAAGCGGTGACCGCGGTACAGAGCGTGTTCCTGTTTACGTTGCTGGCCGGCCTGACGGTGCTGTTCGCGGCGGTGCAAGCCAGTAGCGAAGAGCGGCGCTACGAGATTGCGATCCTGCGGGTGCTGGGCGCCGGACGCTCGATGATTTTCGCCAGCGTGCTGTCGGAATTTTCGCTGATGGGCGCTATGGCAGGTTTGATGGCCGCCACCGGGGCATCGCTGGGCGGCGCCTGGCTCGCGCACGCGCTCGAGCTCAATTACCGCTTCAACGCCACGCTCTGGGTCGTCGGCGTGCTGGCCTCGGTGGTGATCCTTGGGGCGGCCGGTGCGATCTCGACGCGATCGATGGTGCGCACGCCGCCGCGCACGGTGCTGTATTAGTGCGCAATCGCAATGCTCGCCCAGGCCTGCGGCACGGGCTCGCCGCGCCAGGTCAGACCGTCGATCGAGAGCTGATAGTTGCCGGGGCCGAGCGCTGAACTATTGAGTCCGAGGTGCAAGACGCCGTTGGAGTCTCGCAGCACGTTGTGCAGTACCGCCACGCGGCCCTGATTGACACGATCGACCGTGACACGGAAGGCTGTGAACGCCGACCAAGACACATCGATCTTCAGGTCCGCCATTTCCGCCTGCGGGCCACCGATCGTGATGAGGCTGCGTGGCGAGGGCGCGGTGCGATTCGGTATCAGCGTAATCGTGCGCGTCGACTTGGCGGGATCGAGCGCTTGCACGGCCACTTGCCGCTGCAGCGCGGCGATTGAATGATCGCGCGCGGCGAGCTTGCCGAACAGCACCAGCGCCAGAACGCTTAACGAGAGCGCCAGCCCCGCCGCGCCGAGGATCACCGGCAATCGCTCCCACCAGGGTTTGGCACGGGCTTCCCACGGTGGCGCGCGTCCGCCGGCCTCGAGCAGGCGCAGCGCGACATTGATGCGCTCGCTGAACCCGATCTCATCGAGCAGCTGCGGGTGCTCGCGGCAATAGCGCTCGAAATCCTGTGCGCCCTTGAGCGGCAGCCGGCCGCTCAGGTAACGCTCAACGATCTGGTTGTGCGCAATGAACTCGCGATCCATGGACGGGGCGCCGTCGCCGCGCGCTTCCGCAGGGCTTATGTGCGCTGCTTGCATGGTCCGTATCGTGCCGCGATGAGCCGACGGGGTGTACGCGACAGCTCACAGTTCCGCCGCTGCGAGCGCGGGTAGCGCGAACTGCGTCACAGTTTTCTGCCGCTGCACGGCGGCCCAGCGACGTGGAACCGCTACAGTAGCCGGTGGAGGAGCTTTGACGAAAACCAAACCCGATCAGCCTAAGCGCTCTGAGCGGCATTCCGGCGGCGTGCGCCACGACGCGCGTGGACACGCGGTCTGGCAGTGGGCCGCGGATACGGCGCGGCACCTTGCGATTTCGACCTCACAGGTGCTGCGCCGGCTCGATCACCATGGCCTGTCGCTGCAGGATGAAACACCGCCTGCCAGGGGCAAGGTGCCGGACAGACCGAAGGGGTCCGTGCCGAGCGGGTCAGTGACAGGCGCAGGGTTCAACCCCTACGAGGGCCGCCCAGCACCACGGGCGACCCGCAGCACCAATGCCGCCCGCAGTACCACTGCGGCCCCTAAGGCCCGCTCGCCAGCGTCAGCGCCTTCCGATTCCTCGTGGTGGCGCCGGCTATTCCGACGCGACTAGATCGGTCGGCGAACTCGATACCGGCGGAGGCCAGCCAGCGCGCCGTGGCGGTGTGCTTGACCCCCTTGGCTACGCAATACAGACCCAGCACCCGCGCCGCCTTGACGATCGCGGACACGTTGGCGTGCGCGAATTTCTCGGTCAGTACGCTCGCGGTCAGCGCGGCGTCGAGCTTCAGACAGCGCAGCGCGCTCGAGCGCAGCAAGGCGAAGCCGGAACGGGTGAGGTTGAAATCATCCAGCGCGACGAAGCAGCGGTGCTGGCCGCACTGTTCGATGAAACGCTCCGTGGCCGCGAAATCCTGTTCCCAGGCGGTGGCCGGAATGCAGAAGCCGAGCATGTCGTCGGCCAAGCCGGCTTCCTGGATAGTCGGCGCAAGCTGCTCGAGGAACTCCGGCGTCAGCACCGATGCCGCGCACAGCGGCAAGGTAAAGCTCGCGGGCGTCGGGGCGTCGCGCGCGCCGCGCCGCTGTATCAATCCGATCAGCCGGCTCGCGCGGCTCAGGTCCTGGGCCCGCGAATCGGAGCCATCGTCGGCGATCTCGTAGCGGTGGGTCGTGCCACCCGGGCGCAGCCGGGCATACGGTCGCGAGCGCAGCGGTGCGCTCTCGGCGGGCGCCGACGCCGTGCGGCGTGAGCTGCGCTCCTTGAAAGTGGGCAGCTCTGGCGATAGCGGCGCGCTGCTGAAGCGGCGCATGGTGGCGACTACGCGGGACCTGAGGGCCTCGAGGTCGACGTCCGGATGACGGCGGCCGGAGACGATCGCAAAGGCCAGACCGCTGCGTTCGCCCAATGGCGTTCGCGAGCAAAAAAACAGCGCCCGCCCGCCCTGCTCGATGTCTCGCTCGAGGTGCTCGGCGCTGCCTTCGAGTGCGAAGGCATCCTGGGCGTCCTGGACATAACGCCGTTGGACGGGCCCAAACTCCCCCTGGCTGAGCCATAAGAGCTCGCCTTTGGCGTCGTGCAATGACAGGCTCCTGACGCGCGTTGGGGCCAGGAGCCGCAGCAGCCGCTGGCCGAGCTGCGCGGCGGTGGCTTTAGGCTCGCGAGCCGCATCGTCCGGCAGCGCCGATCCAATAGATTTATGGGAGTCGCTCATCGCTACAATGGTGCCAGCGGACTAGCTGGCGCGGCGTGACAGCGCTCGCGTTCCGGTACGCTAGTCCACGGGCTCACTTACACTTGTCATATTTCATGTACCACGCGCCGCTCAAGGACCTGCGATTCGTACTCGATGAGCTGCTGCGCGTAGAGCAGCTCGCGGCGCTACCGCTCTACGCCGAGTTCTCGAGCGAGCTCGCGCATTCGATCCTCGAGGAAGCGGCGCGCTTCGGCGAGCAAGTGCTGGCGCCGATCAATGTGCTCGGCGACACCCGCGGGGCGCAGTACCGGGACGGGGCCGTGCAGATGCCGGCCGAATTCCGCAGTGCCTATGCGCAGTTCGTCGCCGCCGGCTGGCCGCAGCTGAGCGCGCCGTCCGCGCAAGGCGGCCAGGGTGCGCCGCTGGTCCTGGCCGCGGCCGCGGAAGAGATCTGGTTTGGCGCCAATCTGGCCTTCATGCTCTGCCCGCAACTCTCGCGCGGTGCGATCGACGCCCTGGAGGCCGTGGCCTCACCGGCATTGCAGGCGCTGATGCTGCCCAAGCTCGTGAGCGGGGATTGGACCGGGACCATGAACCTCACCGAGCCGCAGGCCGGTTCCGACCTCGCAGCGATACGCACCCGCGCACGCCCCGAGGGCGAGCAGTACCGCATTACCGGGCAGAAAATCTTTATTACTTACGGTGATCATGACCTGGCGGACAACATCGTCCATCTGCTGCTCGCGCGCATCGACGGCGCGCCCGCGGGGGTCAAGGGCATCTCGATGTTCGTCGTGCCCAAGCGCCTGGTCAACGCCGATGGCAGCCTCGGTGAACACAACGATCTGCGCTGCGTCTCGATCGAGCACAAGCTCGGCATCCATGCGAGCCCGACCTGCGTGATGTCGTACGGAGACGGCGGCGGTGCGCTAGGGTTTCTGGTTGGCCAGCCGCATCGCGGGCTCGAGTACATGTTCATCATGATGAATGCAGCGCGGCTGTCGGTCGGTGTGCAGGGCATCGGGCTCTCGGAGCTTGCCCTGCAGCAGGCCGGCGAGTGGGCACATAGCCGCGTGCAGGGTCGAGCGGTCGGAACCGCGGGCGATGCGGCCTCACCGATCATCCGGCACCCGGACGTGGCGCGCATGCTGCTCACGATCCGCGCGAATGTCGAGGCCATGCGCGCGCTCGCGCTGTATACGGCCCTGGCGTTCGACCGTGCGCGCGCGGAACTCGACGAGGGCCGCCGGGCCACCGCTCAAGCGCGCGGGGAATTGCTGATCCCGATCGTGAAGGCGTGGTGTTCCGATCAGGGCGCCGAGCTCGCCTCGCTGTCGCTGCAGATCCACGGGGGCATGGGATTCATCGAGGAAACCGGGGTTGCGCAGACGCTGCGCGATGTGCGCATCACCTCGATCTACGAAGGCACGACCGGCATCCAGGCCAACGATCTGCTCGGCCGCAAAATCGGACGCGACCATGGTGCGGCCATGGCGGCGCTGCTGTCGGACATGCTGCGCGAGCTCAACGATCTGCGAGGCAACGACCCGGCCATGCGCAGCGTTCGCAACGCGACCATCGAGGCACTCACGGTGCTGCGCGATGCGACGGCAGCGCTGCTGTACCAATTTACCGAGACTCCGGCGCGCGCCTATGCGGTCTCGGTGCCTTATCTGCACCTGTGCGGCCGCGTGCTCGGCGGCGCGCTGATGGCGCGCAGTGCCGCGATCGCGACCCGCAAGCTGGCCGAAGGCAGCGAGGACGCGAAGTTCTACCGCGCGAAGCTGCAGAGCGCGCGTTTCTACGCCGAGCACCTGCTGCCGCAGAGCTTGAGTCTGGCGCGGACCGTGAAATCCGGCGGTGCGAGTGTGGTCGAAGCCGATAGCGAACTGATCTAGAGGATGGGCACCATGTTCGCCAGTAGGAATTCGATGAATTGACGGATGCTCGCCGAACCGGCAGCAGCGGAAGCGTACACGGCGGCAAGCTGCAGCGGCTGCGCGAGCGACCAATCGGGCAGCACGCGCTCGAGTTTGCCCAGGGCCAGTCCCTGTCGGCACAGGAATTCCGGCAGTACGCCGATACCGAGCCCGGCAGCGGTGCTTGAATGCACCAGTGCCGGATCGTTGACCTGCAACGCGGGCCGCAACCGAATTTCCTGGCTCTCATTGCCGCGCCGCAGCCGCAGGGGCTGCGGCCCCTGTTGCGCTTCGACCGCCCAAAGCACCGTGTGAGCGTTGAGGTCGCCGGGCGCTCGCGGGCGTCCGTGGCGCAGCAGATAGGCCGGCGTCGCGCACAGCAGTTGCGGCGGACTGCCGAGCGGTGTCTGCATCAAGCCTGGCTGCGCCTGCGCGCCGTTGCAGATCAGCACATCCCAGCCCTCATCGGCCTCGTTCGGCAGCGTATCGGTCAGCGCCACCTGCAATTCGATCGCGTCATAGTGCTCGAGAAAGCGCGGGACCAGCGGTGTGACCAGCAGCCGGCCGTAGCCGGCGTCGACCAGCACGCGCAGCCGCGTTCGGCCGGCGAGAGGTGCAAAGCGCGAGCGTACCGATTCCACCTCGCGCAGCAGCCGCTGGCAGTGCGGTTGCAGCAGCGCACCGGCAGGGGTCAGTGCGACGCGGCGGGTGGTACGCGTCAGCAGCCGGCTGCCGAGCCGGCGCTCCAGACTGGCCACGGCACGGCTGACCGCGACTTTGGGCACCTGCAGCGCGCGCGCCGCAGCCGTGAACGAGCCCAGCTCGGCGACATGGGCGAACGCCGCCATCTCGGAAGCCAACCACATATTGTTTCGCTACCCGCCCACTACAGCCATAATTGCCGCTACATTGTAGCTCGAGAGAAACAATAAAGCGTGTCAGACCGGGTCGTATCAGACCGGATTTTCGAGACTGAAGGCCGCGTTCTCATCGTTATAGGCGAATACCTCGCCGTACCGCGCCAGGCTGATGACGGCGCGCAGAGTCTGTTCCGCATCGTCCTCGCCCATGAAGTCCTCGAGCTCGTCGATAAAGCGGCTCTTGCGGGCCGCGTGCGAAGCGCGCTCATCGAGCACGCGGCGGATGTGGGCTGCGAGCGGCACGTAGGTCAGCAGATGGCGCGCGAAGATGCGCTTGCGCTCATCGAGCACCGCGTTGGCGAACGCCAGACCGGCCTCGGTGAGCTTGATATCGCCGCCTTCGACCTCCGCAAAACGCATCAGCTGCAGCGTCTCGGCGACCGGGAACAGCTCGTCGATCTCCATCTGCAGATCGGAGGCGATCTTGGGCAAATCGGCGGTGCCGTTAAACGGTGGGGCGGCCACGGTCTCGATCAGGCCGGAGAGCAGGTTGGACGAGACGCGCGGCAGCACGCTGCCGATCCCAAGGCCCGGAAAGCGTTCGGCCCGGCCGCCGGCCACGGCGGCGTCGCCCGTGCGCCGGGAAGTCATCTCGACGTAGATGCGTTCGACCAGCTCGCGGAAGCTGGGATCCAGGCGCTTGCGCGGCTGCGGCAGCGTGACGTTGATCTCGCTGAGGATGCGGCCGGGGTTGCTGCCGAAAACCAGGATGCGGTCGCACATCAGCACCGCCTCCTCGATGTTGTGCGTGACCAGAATGACGCCCTTGATCGGCGCACGCCCTTCGGCCCAGAGGTCGAGGAAGTCGGTGCGCAGCGTCTCGGCCGTCAGCACGTCAAGGGCCGAGAACGGCTCGTCCATCAATAGGACGTCGGGGTGCACGACCAGCGCCCGCGCGAATCCAACGCGCTGGCGCATGCCGCCCGAGAGCTCGCGCGGGTAGGCCGACTCGAAGCCGTCGAGGCCGATCAGATCGATAGCCGCGAGCGAGCGCTTGCGGATCTCGCCCTTCGGCATGCGCTGCGCCTCGAGCCCGAGCGCGACGTTTTCGAACACCGTGAGCCACGGAAACAGCGCGAAGCTTTGGAACACCATCGCAATGCCCGCAGCCGGCCCCGCGATCGGCTGACCGTGAAAGGACAACGAGCCGCCGCTGGGCTCCGCCAGTCCGGCGATCAGGCGCAGCAGCGTGGATTTGCCTGAGCCCGAGCGGCCCAGCAGGCCCACGATCTGGCCCGGCTCGAGCCGCAGATTGACGCCCTCGAGCACCAGCAGCTCGCCGCCGTCCGGCTTGGGAAAAGCCTTGCGGACGTTCTCGACCGTCAGCAGCGCTGCGATGGTGTGACTCATGACGGAATTCATGCGCGGCACTTCCAGATCAGGTCAGGCGAAACTTGCGCTCGGCGTAATAGTACAGGGGGCGCCAGAACACACGATTGATCGCGACCACGAACACACTCATGGTCGCGATGCCGAGAATGATGCGGTGGAAATCCCCGGCGGTGGTCGCCTCGGCGATATACGCACCGAGCCCATGCGCCTTGACCTGGACATTGCGCCAGCTCGCGAGCTCGGCAACGATCGCGGCGTTCCAGGAGCCGCCGGAGGCCGTGATGGCGCCGGTCACGTAATAGGGCAGCACGCCAGGCAGCGCGACCTTGCGCCACCACAGCGATCCGCTGACCCCGAAATTCTGCGCCGCGTAGCGCAATTCCGCCGGCATCGCCGAGGCCCCGGCGATCACGTTGAACAGGATGTACCACTGCGTGCCCAGAATCATCAGCGGACTGAGCCACAGATCGGGGTTGAGCTTCCAGGTCACGATGCCGAACACGGCCGCCGGGAACAGCAGATTGGCCGGGAACGCCGCCAGGAACTGCGCCACCGGCTGCACGATCTGCGTGGCGCGCGGTCGCAAGCCCACCCAAATGCCGATCGGGACCCAGAGCAGGCTCGCCAGCGCGATCAGGATCAGCACGCGCAGCATCGTGATCGTCGCCAGGCCCGCGACCTGGAGCGCTTCATGCGCCGAAGTCTCGCCGAGCAGCATGTGCCCGATGCGCCAGAGCGCGAGCCCAACCAATAGCAACAGCAGCACAAACCACAGCAAATCGCCGCGCCGGCCGGTGCCGGCGCGCGCGAGCGTCACCAGCGCCTGCGGCCGTGGCGTCTTGCGGCTGGTCCATCGCACGATCGCGTAGAAGAGGGTGCGCAGCGCGCTCATGATTCGCGAGCGTTGCATCATGGTCAGTGCCCACGAATGCGGCGCCCGCCCACCCTGCTCCTGGTCGATGCGGAAACGATCGCTCCATACGACCAACGGCCGGAAGAACAGCTGATCGTAGAGCAGGATCACGACCAGCATGGTCGCGATCGCCCAGCCGATCGCGCGCAGATTACCCTGCTCGATCGCGAGTGCGATGTACGAGCCGACGCCTGGCAGTGCGATGTTGGTGTGGCCGACGCTGATGGCTTCGGAAGCGACCACGAAGAACCAGCTGCCCGACATCGACATCATCATGTTCCACAGCAGCGCCGGCATGGCGAACGGCACCTCGAGCCGCCAGAAGCGCATCCACGGTGAGAGCCGGAAGGATCCGCAGCACTCGCACAGCTCGTCGGGGACCGTGCGCAGCGACTGGTAGAAGCTGAAGGCCATGTTCCAGGCCTGGCTGGTGAAGATCGCGAAAACCGCCGCGAATTCGGCGCCCAGCACGCGCCCCGGCACCAGTGACATGAAGAACACCACGGTCACTGACAGGAACCCGAGGATGGGCACCGACTGCAGGATGTCGAGCATCGGCACCAGCAGTTTCTCGGCGCGTGCGCTCTTGGCTGCCCAGGTGGCGTAGGTGAAAGTGAAAACCAGCGACAGCGCCAGGGCCGTGAACATACGCAAGGTGGTGCGGGCGGCGTAGAACGGCAGGTGCGAGGGGTCGAGCGACAGCGGCGCCGCCGCCAGTCCGGAGATCGGTGCGAGCAGGCCGCGGCTGGCCTCGGCAAAAAAAGTCAGGATGCCGATCACCACCACGATGGCGATCGCATCCCAGCGCGAGGCCAGGTCGCGTACGAAGGCAAATGATTCCGTTCGATTCATCAGTCGCAGAAGTGTTGCACAGCCGCCTTACAAATTCTGCAAGGCGCAGCGCGGATTCGCCCAATTGATTGTTGGCGTCGAGCCGGTCAGCGCGGCGAGGGCCAGTAGAGCGGGGGCGGCGCGTTCAGACGCGCGAAATAGCGGCGTCGCTCGGCGGTACGAAGACTATGCCAGTCGATCTTGCGCGCGAAGCTGCGGCGCAGCCCGGCATCGCTGACGTAGGCATAGCGGCCCCTGCTGAGGATCACCTGCTGCGCCAGGCGCCGCGTGCGACCCGCACGCAGCAGATCCACCAGTGCACGGGATACCAGTTCGCTGCGCGGCAGCTCGCCGTGCTCGCAGCGTAAGTAGTAATTGCGCGCGCCAGGCAGAGTGGCGCGCACCGCCGCCACGGTACCGTCGCCTGCGGCGCTGATCTCGTAATGAAACTGGCCGCCTCGCCGCTCGATACCCGTGACCGTGCGCTGTCCGGTGCCAATGATGGAGGCAAAGCGCGCATCGGCGGGGGCCAGCTGTGCGCCAAGTGCGCGCGCGGCCGCGAGCAGCGCCGCATCCGGTCGCACTCCGCGCTGCGGCCACGAGCGCGGATCGAACAGATCCAGCGTGCCGCTGTCGGCCGGTAGCAGCTGATAGACACTCTTGAAGGTGCCAAACACTTTGCGGCTCAGCTCTTCCGCATTGTGCTTGCGATCGATGGCTGCCAGCCGGCACACGACCGGGTAGGTGGCACGCAGCGTCTGCACGGCCGCAATCGAGCCGCCATGCGGCGTGCCGAGTCCGATCACGCGCGTAATGCGCGCGCCGTCCGGATCGCCTTCCCAATGAGCCAGTGCGGCTCGGGCCAGCAGACCGCCCATGCTGTGGCCGACGAGCGCCAGCTGCCCGCTGGTGTCGGCGCGCAGCCGGGCCGCCAGCTGTGCGCCGAGTATCCGCAGATCCTGACGCCAGTCGTAGTCGTGCAGCACCACTTCAAAGCCTGCCGCTTGCAGGCGCAGCTTCAGTGCCAGATAGCTGTAGACGATTCCCCCGAGCGTCTCGAGCGCCTTGTCGGCACCCCAGCGCAGCTCGGCGAGCCGACCGCGCACGATGTCGCTCGGGTCGAGCCAGAGCAGATCCGCGGCTTGGCCGTGATCGCGCCAGTGCCCGAGTTGCGAGCCCATGATGCCGGGCAGCAGATAGACCGTGGGAAAGGAGGCCCGGCGCCGTGCCCGCGCGCCGGCGCGCTTGAGCGAGCGCAGCAGCGCGTATTCGCTCTCGCCCAGATAGGCCACCAGCTCGCGCCGATGTGTGCCGCTGCGCAGCGCCCGTTCGAGCTCGCCCGCGGGCCAGCACATGCGGTCGTGGACGGAGATCTCCGGCGTGCCTGAACTGCGGCGCGTCACGACAGGCCGCTGTGGCGCACGATCTGATCACACACGGCGGCAATCGCCGCGGCGCGCGCACTGCTCTTGCGCCAGACGGCGCCGATGCGCCGGCTCGGTACCGGCCGCGCGAACGGACGGGTGGTCATGCCGCGCGCGCTGCCGTAAGCACCGCGGCTCGCGAGCGTGGGCAGCAGCGTGACACCGACGCCCGCGGCCACCATTTGCCGCAGCGTCTCGATGCTCGTGGCGCGGAAATCCTGCTTCTCGTGCACGTTGCTGCGGGCGCAGACCGCGAGTGCCTGGTCGCGCAGGCAATGCCCGTCCTCGAGCAGCAGCAGGGTCTCGCCATTGAGATCCTCGATACGGACCTGCGTGCGCGCTGCCAGCCGATGCGATTCGGGCAGCGCCAGCACGAACGGCTCTTGGTACAGCTCGCGGGACATGAGGCTCTCGTCGTGCACCGGCAGCGCCAGCACGCCGACATCGATCTCGCCGTTGTGCAGCCGCTCGAGCATCGATTCGGTCTGGTACTCGTAGAGCATGAGCTCCAGGCGGGGCAGCGCCTTGCGGATCTTGAGCGCCACCTGCGGCAGCAGATACGGCCCGATGGTCGGCAGCAATGCCAGGCGCAGCTGCCCGGCGAGCGGATCGCGCCGTGTCTGCGCCAGCGTGACGATGGCGTCGGCGGTTTCGAGCATGGTGCGCGCGCGCAGCGCGACCTCCTCGCCGGCCTCGGTCAGCGTCACGCGGCGCGGGCGGCGCTCGATCAGCTGCACGCCCAGATATTGCTCGAGTTTGCGCAACTGCGCCGACAGCGTCGGCTGGCTCACGAAGCATTTGGCCGCGGCGCGGCCGAAATGGCGGGCATCGGCCACCGCCACGAGATAACGCAGATCCTTGAGCTTTAAATCCGTCATTTCGAACCGATATATGGTGTCTATCGTTATTATAAGGTCAATTGATTGGACTACCAGGCTCGCCGCGCCCAGCATGCCCGCTCGAGGCTTGAAGGCAGTACTCGCACTGGACAAATCAAGCCATTTCACCCACTCGTTGACAGGAGATTGCACATGTTAGGTATCGGACAGAAGTTTCCCACGTATGCGCTGACCGGTGTGGTATCGAACGATCCCAACAACGCATTTCAGCAGTTCAAGAGCAGCGATCAGGCCGGCAAATGGCAGGTCGTGTTCTTCTGGCCCAAGGACTTCACCTTTGTTTGCCCGACCGAGATTGCGGCTTTCGGCAAGCTTAATCGGGAATTCAGCGACCGTGGTGCGCAGGTATTCGGCGTCAGCACCGACAACGAGTACGTGCACCTCGCCTGGCGCAAGGAGAAGGAAGAGCTGCGCAGTCTGCCGTTTCCGATGCTCTCGGACATCAAGCGCGAGCTCAGCAGCGCGCTGGGAATTCTCGACACGGAAGCCGGTGTCGCGCAGCGCGCGACCTTCGTGGTCGACCCCGAGGGCGTGATCCGCTTCGTCTACGTCACCGACCTCTCGGTCGGCCGCAACCCGCAGGAAGTGCTGCGCGTGCTCGATGCGCTGCAGACCGACGAGCTGTGCCCGTGCAACTGGCAGAAGGGTCAGGACACCCTCAAGGCAGCCTGAAATGGAAAGTACAACACTTGATCTGATCCGGGAGACGATCCCGGACTATGCCCGCGACCTCAAGCTCAATCTCGGCAGCGTGCTCAGCCCCACGGGCGCGCCGGGGTTGAACGAGCGGCAGATCTGGGCGGTGGCGTTGGCCTCGGCCATCGCCTCGCGCAACAATGCCTTCACGCGCGCAATCGAGCAGGCGGCGAGCGAGCAGCTCGACGCCGCCCACCTGCAGGCGGCGCGCGCGGCGGCGGCAATCATGGGCATGAACAACATCTACTACCGCTTCCTGCATCTGGTCGAGGACGCCGAGTACTCTGGGCTGCCGGCACGGTTGCGCATGAACATCCTGGGCAATCCGGGCATCGACAAGCTCGACTTCGAGCTGCTCTCGCTCGCAGTCTCGGCGATCAACGGCTGCGGCCTGTGCATCACTTCGCACGAAAAGAAGCTGCGCGCGCACGGCATCACGCGCGAGATGATCCAAAGTGCCGTGCGCATCGCCTCGGTGGTGCATGCGGTGGCCGGTGTGCTCGAGTACAGTTCGGGCCAGTCCGGCGCGGTGCCGGATGCCGCGGCGGCCTGAGGTACACGTCAAGAGGTTCGACATCCGAGGTGGAGCTGCTGCAAATGCATTGAGCCGGCGCGCCATCGCGCGCCGGCTCGCCTTGCTCTGCCTGCTCGCGGCGAACGGGCCGCTCTGGGCAGCGAGCATCATCGATGATGATCAGTACACGTTGCAGATTGGCGTGCGCACGCCGCGCATCGTGAGCCTGGCGCCCGGCGCCACGGCCATGTTGTTTGCTGCCGGCGCGGGCCAGCAGATCCTCGGCACCAGTGATTACTCCAACGAGCCGCCGGCGGCGCAGCGCCTCGAACGCGTGGGCGATAGCCAGAGTTTCGATCTCGAGCGTATTCTGGCGTTGCATCCGGACGTCGTGGTCGTCTGGAGCGGCGGCACCTCCGCCGCGCAGATCGACCAGCTCGAGCGAGTGGGACTGAAGGTATACCGCCACCGCATCGAACGCCTGGCCGACATTCCCGAAAGTTTGCGGCGCCTCGGTGTTCTGGCTGGGACGCAGTCGCCAGCGCAAGCGGCGGCCGCGAGTCTGGCTGCGAGGATTGCAGCGCTGCAGCAGCGCTATGCCACTGCGCGCGGCGGCACGGTACTGATCCAGGTCTGGGACCATCCGATCTACACGGTGGGCCGCTCGCAGCTCATGTCGGACGTTTTACGCATCTGCGGTTACCGCAATGTGTACCAAGATCTGCCGGACCCGGGACCTGCGGTTTCGCTCGAGTCGGTACTGCAGCGGGATCCGGACCTCATCCTCGCGGTCGGGTCGGACCAGAAAGCCGCCGACGACTGGGTCCAGCACTGGCGCACGTACCCGACCCTCAAGGCGGTGCGCAATGGCCGGCTGATTGCCTGGACGGATCAGCGGCTCTCGCGGTTGGGTCCGAGCATGGTGGATGCGACCGAGACGCTGTGTAGCGCGCTGCAGCGATAGCTCCAAGAAATCCGAAATCGAGCGTTATTACAAAAGTAATAACCTCTCAAAAAAATATTCATCCTGGAATTTCTTGCCCCCCGAGGCGGGCTATCGGCTGAGATTAGTTCCCTTAGGCGGCTCACTGTACATACCGCGGCCATAATTAAGCGGATACCGCCAAAATGGCGTTATGAGGCGCGGAAGATACGCCGGTCGGCATGGCGCTTTCATCGACAGAGGATGTGTCGCCTCAGCGATCGATCATCGCCATCATCTCCTCGCCATAGCGCGCACCCGAGACGCTGCCGCGCGGCAAGGCCTCGTCGAGCCGCAGCAGGTCTTCAACCGACAATGACAGCTCGGCGGCCGCAACGTTCTCCTCGAGATAGCGGCGGCGCTTGGTGCCGGGGATGGGCACGACATCCTCGCCCTGGTGGAGCAGCCAGGCGAGCGCGACCTGACCGGGCGTGGCCCCCTTATTTGTGGCGAGCTCGCGAACCGCGGCGACCGTGCGCATATTGGCGTCGAAATTCGCACCCTGCAGGCGTGGATCGTTGCGGCGAAAGTCGTTCTGCGGATAGTCCTCGGCGCGCCGGACGCTCCCGGTCAGAAAGCCCCGGCCCAACGGACTGAACGGCACCAAGCCGATGCCGAGCTCACGCAGCAGCGGAATGATGCGCGGCTCGAGATTGCGTTCCCACAGTGAATATTCGCTCTGCAGTGCCGAAATTGGATGCACGGCATGCGCGCGTCGTATGGTGTCTTCGCCAGCCTCCGAAAGGCCGAGATGGCGAACCTTACCCTCTTTGACCAGTTCGACCATGGCGCCGACGACATCCTCGATCGGCACTTGCCGGTCGACGCGGTGTTGATACAACAGGTCGATGTAATCGGTGCCGAGGCGTTTCAGCGAAGCCTCGGCCGCTTCACGCACGTGCTCGGGGCGGCTGTCGACGCCGGCCACCTTGCCGCCTTCGATGCGAAAGCCGAATTTGCTGGCAATCACAATCCGCTCGCGACGGCCCTTGAGCGCACGCCCGACCAGCTCTTCATTGATGAACGGGCCGTACACCTCCGCGGTGTCGAAAAATGTCACGCCAAGATCGATCGCCCGATGGATGGTCGCGATCGATTCTGCGTCGTCCGGGGTGCCGTAAGCATGGCTCATACCCATGCATCCGAGCCCAAGGGCGGATACCTCGAGCCCCTGCCGTCCCAACTTGCGCTGCTTCACTTCTTCTCCATGAGTTCGAGACGATTTGCGAACGGATCGTTGAGGAAAATCCGGTTGTATCCTTTGGCGTTACCCCCGATCTTGACGCCGCGCGGCCGCGCTCGCCATACTCTCCGGCTATGGTTACCAACGCTGCATCACCCACCCGCCGGATCGCCCGCTGGTGGTGGCGTCGCTCCTCAGAAGGGGTGGGCGCTGGGCGTTGTACGCTGTAATCACAACCTAAAGGTTAGGATCACACCAGAACCCATCTCCGGAGCACTCCGGGATGGGTTTTTTGTTTGGTTTTCGTTATGAAACTGCCATTCGATATTGCGGGGGACCTGGATACGCCGGTGTCGGCGTTCGCCAAGCTCACGCCATTCGAGCCGCACTTTCTACTCGAGAGCGTCGAGGGCGGTGAGCGCCTCGGCCGCTACTCCTTCATCGGCTTCGGCGATGTCTTGGAAGTGCGGCTCGATGATTCCGGGTTCCGGATTGGCAACGAGCGGCGCAATGTGCCGGACAGCCGCGAGGCGCTGCTCGACGGTCTACGCGCCGCGTTGAAGCTCGTGCCGTTACCATTGCCGGCTCTCGGCCAGGTACCCCTGGCCGGCGGATTGGTCGGGTTCACGGCCTATGACGTGGTGCGTTTCTTCGAGCGTCTGCCCTTGCGCTTAGCCCCGCTGGCCGGCGTGCCATTGCTGCACTATGTGGCGCCGCGCTCGCTGCTGGTGTTCGATCACGTCAGCCGCGGCATAGCGCTGCTGCATGCCGGTAGCGATGCCGAACGCGAGTCTCTGCGCCGCGAAGTCATCGCGGCGCTGCGCGGTGCGGTGCCGCGGATCGCGACCGGCGGCAGGTTTTCCGCGCCGCAACCCGCGCTGAGCCGCGAGGCTTATATGGCCGGCGTGCGGCGCGCACAGGAGTATATCGCCGCGGGCGATGTCTATCAGCTCGTGCTCGCCTCGCGCTTTTCAGGTAGGCACAATCTCGACCCGTTCCAGGTCTATCGGGCGCTGCGACTGATCAATCCATCGCCATACATGTATTTTTGCCGGCTCGGGAACATGACCGTGGTCGGCTCGTCGCCGGAGGCGCTGGTCAAGCTCAACGGACGCGAGGCGCAGCTGCGGCCGATCGCCGGCACGCGGCCGCGCCATGGGGACCCCGCACTCGATGCGCAACTCGAAGCGGAGCTGCGCGCCGATGCCAAGGAGAATGCCGAACACGTGATGCTGGTGGATCTGGCGCGCAACGACCTCGGGCGGGTCGCGCGCGCCGGCAGCGTGCGCGTCGACCCCTATCGTTCGATCGAGCGCTACAGCCATGTGATGCACATCGTCAGCGGTGTGAGCGGTGAGCTCGCGGCGCAGCACGATGCGTTCGATCTATTCGCGGCGACGTTTCCCGCCGGCACGCTGGTCGGTGCCCCCAAGGTACGGGCGATGGAAATCATCGAGGAGCTCGAGCCGGTGCGGCGCGGGCTGTACGGCGGCACGGTCGGCTATTTTGGCGCCCATGGCGCGATGGATCAGGCCATCACGATTCGCACGCTGGTATTTCACGGCGAGGAGTACAGCTATCAGGCCGGCGCCGGTATCGTGGCCGACAGCCAACCGGCGGCGGAGCATGATGAGGTGCTGGCCAAGAGCGCGGCGCTGCTGCGCGCGCTCAAGCTGGCGGAGGCAGGTCTGTGAGCGCGCGGCTGCTGTTGATCGATAACTACGATTCCTTCACCTACAACCTGGTCCAGGCCTTCCTGGTGCTGGGCGCGGAGGTGCAGGTGTATCGTAACGACGCCATCACGATCGATGAGGCGCGCGCGCTCGAACCCACGCACTTGTGCATTTCGCCAGGGCCGGGCACGCCGGCACAGGCGGGCGTGTCGATGCCGATGATCCGTTGTTTCGCCGGGCGCATCCCGGTGTTTGGTGTATGTCTCGGCCATCAGTCGATCGTCGAGGCCTTCGGCGGTCAGGTGGTGCGCGCGCCCCGGCTCATGCACGGCAAGACCTCGCAGATCGAGCACGACCGCCTCGGCCTGTTCGATGAGGTGCCGCAGGCGTGCGAGGTCGGCCGCTACCACTCGCTGATCGCCGAGCCGGGCTCGATCCCGGCGCAGCTGTCCGTGACCGCCCGCACCGCCGAGGGGGAGATCATGGGTGTGCGGCACCGGGAGTACATGGTCGAGGGAGTGCAGTTTCATCCCGAAAGCGTACTGACGCCGGATGGTCCGTTGATCATGCGGAACTTCCTGCGCTGGCATGGCGGTATGCGCAGCCATGAATGAGCCCATAGCCGTGCGTGCCGTGCTGGACCGACTGCTCGATGGCGAAGATTTGAGCGAGACGGAGGCCGGGCAACTGCTGTCGGCGCTGACCGATGCGGATCTGGCCCCGGCTATGGCCGGCGCTGTGCTGGCGGCGTTGCGCGCCAAGGGCGTCACCGCCGCGGAGCTGCGCGGTTTCGCGCGCCGTATGCGCGCACTTGCGCGCCGGCCCGAGCTGCCGCCGCTGCCCGACGCGGTCGACATTGTCGGCACGGGCGGGGACCGCTCGGGCAGCCTTAATCTTTCGACCGGAGCCGCGCTGCTCGCCGCCGCCTGCGGTCTGCCGGTGTTCAAGCACGGCAATCGCTCGATCTCCAGCCGTGCCGGCAGCGCTGATGTGCTGCAGGCGCTGGGGTTGCCATTGCCGCTGGACGAAGCGGCCGCCGGCCGCTGCTTTGCCGCGCTGGGATTCACATTCCTGTTCGCGCCTTACTATCACGCCGCGACCAAGAGTATTGCCCAGGTGCGCGCCGCGCTCGGCGTGCGCACGGTATTCAACATCCTCGGGCCCTTGAGCAATCCGGCCGCGCCCCCATTCCTCGTGATCGGAGCCTTCGACTTGGTGACCGCTGAACTGATGGCGCAGGCGCTGTGCGGCACGGAGGTCAAGCGCGCATTCGTCATTCACGGCGCCGAGGGCTGGGATGAGCCGACGCCGGTCGGCGCCTTCACGCTGTTCGATGTCGGTCCCGCAGGCGTGCGCCGCGAACAGCGCGCACCGGCCGACTATGGTCTGCCGCGCTGTGAGCCGAGCGCATTGGCCGGGGCCGATGCGGCCCACAATGCGCTGCAGCTGCGGCGCGTGTTCGCCGGCGGGCGGCGCGAGGGACGAAGCGACGCGCATCGCGATGCGCTGCTGCTCGGGGCAGCGCTCGCGCTCGAGGTCAGCGGTCGCGAGAGTGCGCCGCGCGCGGCGCTGGCGCGCGCCGCCCAGGCCATCGACAGCGGTGCGGCGCGCGAGCTGCTTGCCCGCCTCGAGCGGTTCGGTGCAGATGAAGCGCAACGGGTGCTGACGACATGAGCGGCGATTTCCTGAAGGACATGGCGCAAGCGAGCCGCGAGCGGGTGACTCGCGCTCGTGCGCAGTGCGGGGATCTGGCGCTGCAGGCGTTGGCGCGTGCGGCGCCCAGCGCGCCGCCGCTGAAGCTCTCGAGTCTGGGCTTCGATCTGATCGCGGAGGTCAAGCTGCGCTCGCCGGCCATCGGGCAGCTCGAGCAAGGCACGCAGGACATCGGTGCGCGGGCCAAGGACTATGCGTTGGCCGGCGCCGCGGCGATCTCCGTGCTGACCGAGCCCACGCGCTTCGACGGCGAGCTATCGCATCTCGAGCAGGCCGCACGCGCTCTGCGCTCGAGCATCCCGGCGATGCGCAAGGACTTCCTGGTCGATCCCTACCAGGTTTATGAAGCGCGGGCCGCAGGGGCCGGTGGCGTCCTGGTCATCCTGCGCATGCTCGAGCGCACGCAGATTACGGCATTGCTCGACGCTGCCGTTGAGCTGCGCTTATTCGTGCTGCTCGAGGCCTTCGACGAGTTCGATTTGAAACTCGCCGGCGCCCTGGTGCGCGCCTATAGCGAGCGCGCGACGCTGCTCGTAGGCGTGAACTGTCGCGATCTGACCACGTTGCAGGTGGTACCGGGCCGGCTCGAAGAGCTCGCCGCGAGCCTGCCGCAGGGCGTTCCATGCGTGGCCGAGAGCGGCGTGGAGAGCAGTGCCGATGCCGCGCGACTGGCCGCGGCGGGCTACGATATGGCGCTGGTCGGCAGCGCCTTGATGCGCGCCGCCGATCGCGTCGAGTTCGCACGCTCGTTACTGGCGGCGGGGCGGCAGGGACGTCGATGTGGATAAAGATCTGCGGCATGACGAGCGAGGAGGCGGTCGCCACGGCCCTGAGTCAGCGCGTGGACGCCATCGGCTTCGTATTCGCGCCTTCGGTGCGTCAGCTCCAGCCACAGCGGGCGGCGCAGCTCGCTGCCCCGGCGCGCGGCCGCACGAGCTGCATTGCGGTCACGCTGCATCCGCAGCAAGCGCTGATCGATCAGATCCTGCGTGTCTTGGATCCCGACGCGCTGCAGACCGATATCGAGGATCTCGAGCGCTTGCGCCTGCCCTCAAGCTTAAGGCTCCTGCCCGTGGTGCGCGGCGCGGTAACGCTGCGGGGCGCGATGCCGCCCCGCCTGCTGTTCGAGGGTGCGCGCAGCGGCAGCGGCACGGCTTCCGACTGGGAGCAGGCTGCGCGGCTGGCCGGTGCCACCGAGCTGATACTGGCGGGCGGCCTCAGCGTGCACAACATCGCCTCGGCGATCGGCACCGTCCGGCCGTTTGGCGTGGATGTGTCCAGCGGCGTCGAGGCCGCGCCGGGACAGAAGAGCCCGCAGAAAATCGTGGAGTTCGTTCAGGCCGCGCGCGCGGCATTTAGGGATGGAGCATGAGTCCAATAGAAACCGAAGCTGAGCGCGCAGACGCGCTCGCGGATCTGCTGGCCGGACGCTTTCCGGACGAGCGCGGGCGTTACGGTCCTTTTGGCGGGCGCTACGTGCCGGAAACCCTTATTCCTGCGCACGAGCGGCTCGAGCGCGGCGTGCGCCGCTGGCTCAGTGACGCCGAATTCCGCGCCGAGCTCGAGCGCGAGCTGCGCGACTGGGTCGGCCGCCCAACGGCTCTGAGCCCGGCGCCGCATCTGTCCAAGCGCTGGGGCGCCAAGGTCTGGCTCAAGCGCGAGGACCTCGCGCATACCGGCGCGCACAAGATCAATAACGCGATCGGTCAGGCCTTGCTGGCGCGCCGCCTCGGGGCACGGCGCATCGTGGCCGAAACCGGTGCGGGACAGCACGGCGTGGCCAGCGCGGCCGCCTGCGCGCGCGTCGGCCTGCCCTGCACGGTATACATGGGCGAGCTCGATATGGAGCGTCAGGCACCCAATGTCGGGCGCATGAAGCTGCTCGGCGCCAAAGTCATCCCGGTCACCAGTGGCGATCGCACACTGCGCGCGGCCATCGATGAGGCGCTGCGTGATTGGGTCAGCGACCCGAACGGTACCTATTATCTGTTGGGTTCGGCGGTCGGAGGCCATCCCTATCCTTATCTCGTGCGCGAGCTGCAGGCGGTGATCGGGCGCGAAGCGCGTGCACAGATCCTCGAGCGCGCCGGCGCACTGCCCGATGCCATCGTGGCCTGTGTCGGCGGCGGGTCGAACGCCATCGGCCTGTTTCACGCCTTCCTCGGCGATGCCGGCGTTGAGATCCTCGGCATCGAGGCTGGGGGTCGCGGTGCGGCGCTCGGGGAGAATGCGGCCACGCTCGGTTTCGGGCGCCCCGGCGTGCTGCATGGCACTTATTCTTTCCTGCTGCAGAATGCAGATGGGCAGATCCAGGAGACGCATTCGATTTCGGCGGGTCTGGACTACCCGGGCGTGGGACCTGAGCATGCGCTGCTGTTCGCGCTCGGTCGCGTGCGCTATGAGACGGCCGACGATCACGAGGCGCTGGAGGCGGTGCGCGAATGCTGCGAATGCGAGGGGATACTGCCGGCGCTCGAGAGTGCGCACGCGCTCGCCGGTGCTCGCCGCTGGGCCGCCAAGCATCCGGGCGGCCGGGTGTTGATCGGCCTGTCGGGGCGCGGCGATAAAGATATGCCGACCCTGTCGCGCACGCTGATCGCACCGGTGCCCGAGAAGGCGCTATGACCGCGGGGGTCGCGAACACGCCCGCCGAGCGCATCGTCGCGGCGCTGCGCGGAGCGGCCAAACAAGGCCAGCCGGCGCTGGTGGCCTTTCTGACAGCAGGCTATCCGAGTCGGGCGAAATTCCGCGAGCACCTGAGCGCCGTGGCGCTCGAGGCCGACGTGGTCGAAATCGGCGTGCCGTTCACGGATCCGATGGCCGACGGCATCACGATCCAGCGCTCGAGCGAAGGGGCATTGCGCGCCGGAGTGACCCTGACCTGGATCCTCGAGGAATTGCAGCTGATGCCGGCCGTGAAAGCGCCGCTGCTGCTGATGAGCTATATGAATCCGCTGCTGGCCTTCGGCCTCGAGCGGCTTGCGCGCCGCGCGGCCGGGGCCGGCGTGTGCGGTTTCATCGTGCCGGATCTGCCTTTTGATGAAAGCGAGGAACTGCGCTCGGTGCTCGCGCCCCACAACCTGGCACTGGTGCAGATGGTCACACCGGTCACGGGCGGGGAGCGCCTGGCGAGGCTCGCGGCGGCCAGCCAGGGGTTCGTGTACGCCGTGACCATGACCGGCACCACCGGTAAGAACGTCGCCGCCCCCGAGGAGATTGCCGCCTACCTCGAGCGGGTGCGCGACGCCGCAACGGTTCCGGTCTGCGCCGGCTTTGGCATTCGCAACCGCGAACAGGTGGAGCGCCTCCGCGGCCTGGTCGATGGAGTCATAGTCGGCTCGGCGCTCGTGGAGGTACTGGAGCGGGGCGAATCGCCGCAGGAGTTCCTCGCCGCGCTGCGGCCGCCGCGCCGATGACCGGCGGCACAACCTGAGGGTGTCATGTCCAGTCTGACGGTCGATCGACGCTTTTGTGGGCCGCCGGGCTGGGCCAATGGCGGCTATGTGGCGGGGCTCATCGCGCAGCATTCGGCGGCTCGAGTGCGAATCCGCCTCGAACGTCCGATTCCATTGCAAGTCCCGCTCGAGCTTAACCCGGCCGAAGGCGGCGGCCTTGAGCTGACGCACTTCGGGGCCGTGCTCGCGCGAGCACAGCCCGTGGACTTCGAGCTCGAGGTGCCCGCTGCCCCGAGCTACCTCGAGGCGCTCGAGGCCTCGCGCCATTTCGTCGGCTTTACGCGCCACCTCTTTCCGGCCTGTTTCGTCTGCGGAACCGAGCGCGCGCGCGGCGACGGTTTACGCATCTTTGCCGGACGGTACGGCGCTGGCGATCTGGTCGCGGCACCCTGGGTGGCCGACACCGCGCTGTCGGACGGGGACGGCAAAGTGCGGCCGGAATTCATCAGTGCGGCGCTCGACTGCCCGGGCGCCTTCGCGGCGCGCGACGATATTGCGCACATGCTGCTCGGGGAATTCACGGCTCACATCGATCGCTGCGTGCACATCGATGAGCCCTGTGTGGTCATCGGCTGGAAGATTCGCGCCAGCGGACGCAAGTTTGAAGTCGGCACGGCGCTGTTCGACGAAGACGGTGAGCTGTGTGCCCGCGCCCGCGCGCTGTGGATCGAGCTCAAGGCCGATCGGTGACCTGGATGTCACTGCGCTGCGACTGATTTGTCATGGCCGCGCCCCTAGACTGCGTTCTGACCGAATGCTGCTCGGCTCAAGGGAGACACGTCATGGCGACTTTATGGGTGGATGGCGAGACCGGAGCGCTGCTGCGCGATTGGTTGCAGGGCGATTGGGCGATATTGTTCTCGCACCCGATCGATTTCCAATACCAGGGATTGGAAAACGATCGCTGGCTGTCGATTCTTCGCGAGGAGTTCGGCGCGCGCGGCGTGCGCCCGCTGGCCTGCAAGCGGGCCGTGGCCGAGCTCGATACGGGCTGGGCGAGTGATCTGACCGGCGATCGCAGTCTGCTGCGGCTCGAGTCCGTCGATGTGCCATCGCGGACATTGCGCGAGGACATATTGGGCATGCCATCGCGATTCGCACTGATCGTGGACGCGCAGCTGCGCCGTCGCGGCGTGCTGAAGTACAGCGCCGGGCGCTCGAGCATCTCGCCGCTGGATCTATTGGCCTCGATCGATGCCTTGCGCCGGCGCAATGGCGCCCGCATCGCCGCCTGACGCGGCCCGGCTTAACGCGAGCGCGCGAGCCACACCGCGAGCCAGACGCTCACGCCCACGCCGCCTAGCAGCACGCCGAGCAGGCGCGGCTCGAGCCGCATTCCGAGCCAGAGTATGCCGCCGAGCATGAGCGCCGCGCCGATCACGATGCGGTCGCTGCGCCGGACTTGTGCCGTGGACGCGCGACGCCACTGATCGAGCGCGCGCGCGTCCACCGGCGCGCGCAGCTGGCCATCCTGCACCTGCTCAACCAGGCGCTTGGCCAGCGGTGGCAGTGCTTTCATGATCTCGAGCGCATCGGGCCAGCCGCGGCGAAATTCGCGCAGCACGTTGCGCGGGCTCACGCGATCTCGCATCCAGCGCCGCAATACCGGGCTCGCGGTGTGCCAGACGTCGAGCTCGGGGTAGAGCTGGCGCCCGAGGCCCTCGACGTTGAGCAGGGTCTTCTGCAACAGCAGCAGCTGCGGCTGGATCTGGCCGTTGAAACGTCGCAGCGCCTCGAACAGGCGCAGCAGCACGGTGCCAAAGGAGATCTCCTTGAGCGGGCGATCGAAGATCGGCTCGCAGATCGTGCGCACCGCCGACTCCATCTCGTCGATTCGGGTATCGGGAGGCACCCAGCCGGACTGCACGTGCAGCGTCGCGACGCGGCGGTAATCGCGGTTGAACACGGCCAGGAAGTTCTCGGCGAGATAACTCTGGTCGCGCAGATCCAGCGTACCGACGATGCCGAAATCGACCGCTGCATAGCGCGGCTGCGCGGGATTGTCCAGCAGCACGAAAATGTTGCCGGGATGCATGTCGGCATGAAAGAAATTGTGGCGGAACACCTGGGTGAAGAAGATCTCCACGCCGCTCTCCGCCAGGCGCTTGAAGTCGGTCCCGAGTTCGCGCAGGCGGGCGATATCGCCGATCGGAGTGCCGCGGATGCGCTCCATGACCATGACCTCGGCGCGGCAAAAGTCCCAGTAGACTTCGGGCACGTACAGCAGCGGCGAGCCGGCAAAGTTGCGCTTGAGCTGCGAGGCGTTCGCGGCTTCGCGCATGAGATCCAGCTCATCGAGGATGGTCTTCTCGTACTCGCGTACGATTTCGCGCGGCTTGAGTCGGCGGCTCTCGGCCCACCAGCGCTCGGCCATGCCGGCGATGGTGTACAGCACCTCGATATCGAGCGCGATCATCGCCTTCATGCCCGGGCGCAGCACCTTGACGATGACCTCACGGCCATCGGGCAACTGTGCCGCATGCACCTGCGCGATCGAGGCTGCCGCGAGCGGGATCTGCTCGAAGCCGCGCAAGCGGCTGTCGAGCGGCGCGCCGTAGGCGCGTTCGATGCTCGCGCGCGCGAGGGCACCCGGAAACGGCGGCACCTTGTCCTGCAGCCGTGCCAGCTCATCGGCAATATCGCCGGGCAGCAGATCGCGCCGCGTGGACAGGGCTTGCCCGAATTTGACGAAGATCGGTCCGAGCTCTTCGAGTGCGAGCCGCAGGCGCTCCGCCCGCGTGAGCTGGGAGCGGCGTTGAAACCAGGTCCAGGGCGAGACGAAATAGACGAACCGCAGCGGCCGATACAGGTGCGTCGCAGCGACCAGGTCATCCAGGCCGTGCCGGACCAGCACGCGCTGGATTCCGATCAACCGTCGCAGAACTCGCAGCTGCATCAAGCCGGCTCCTGACCGCCGGCGAACTGTCGGGTCTTTTGCTCCAGGTGTGCCGTGCGCGCCTCGATGCGATCGAGCTGCTCGCGCAGCTCATCGACGCCACGCAGAAAATGCTCCGCCTCGGCCCGCGACACCAGATCGCCGCGCTCGTGTGCGAGATACTCCGCCAGGTTCTGCACCCCGGTCCACGCCGTCGCGCGCGTCCAGGCCGCCGCACCGCGCAGGCCGCGCATCAGCAGGTGCGCGCCGCTGCGGCCAAACACGCCGGACATGCCGGTCTCCAGATCGGGCTTGAGCAGCGCCGCGAGCTCGCGAAATTGCTGCGCGATCTCGGCATCCCCCTCGATGCGCACATCGCCGCGCTGGATCACGGCTTCGGGCTCATCGCCCGTCAATGCCAGCAGCGACAGGGGCGCGCCGCTGATCCGGGCATCGGCTGCCGCGCCGGCCTCCAGGCGATGAACACGAAGCCCCGTGCCGGTTGATTCCAGCGTTGCCGTCCAGGGTGTGCCGCGTATTTCGAGTGTGATGCGACGGCCGGCGAGCGCGGCAATGAGCTCACGCGCGCGCGGCGAGTCGATCATCGTGCGCGCGACGGCTGAGCGCAGCGCACGCTCGATCAACACCGGTAGCCACGATGCAGGGCCACGACCCCGCCCATCAGGTTGTGGTAGCGGCAGGCCTCGAGCCCGGCGGTCTGCATCATCTCGAGCAGCGTCCGCTGATCCGGATGCCGCCGAATCGATTCGGCCAGATAGCGGTAACTGTCGGCATCGCCGGCCACCACGCGGCCGAGCCACGGCAGCACGTTGAAGGAATAGGCGTCGTAGAGCCGGCTCACCGCGGGAATCACCGGTGTGGAGAATTCGAGCACCAGCAGCTGTCCACCTGGCTTGAGCACGCGCCGCATCGATGCCAGTGCGGCCGCCTTGTCGGTGACGTTGCGCAAACCAAAGGCGATCGTTACGCAATCGAAGCTGCTGTCGGCGAACGGCAGGCATTCGGCGTTGGCTTGCACGTATTCCAGACCGGCGGTCAGCGCCCGGTCGATGAGCCGGTCGCGGCCGTGCTGCAGCATCCGCCCGTTGATATCGGCCAGTACCACGAGCCCGGAGCGGCCAACCTGGCGCGCAAGCCCCGCCGCCAGATCACCGGTGCCCCCGGCGATATCCAGGGCCTGACCGCCAGCCTTGATCCCGGTCAGTGACAAGGCGAATCGCTTCCAGAGGCGGTGTGCGCCGCCCGACATCAGATCGTTCATGAGGTCGTAGCGGTCGGCCACGGAGTCGAATACGCCCTTCACACGACGTGCTTTGTCGTGGCGGGGGACGTCCTCAAAGCCGAAATCGGCGGTATCGCGGGTGTTCCGGGTCATAAGGAGTCCCTCTGGCCAGGCGGCCATTCTATTATGTCGCGCGGCATGGCCTTGCCTAGCGCCCCTGCAATTACCCATTACAGTGAGCAGATTGTACGCAGTCGCGATAATTGCGCCCGGAAAGGACTGAATCCGTCCTCTATAGGTCGAGGCTGTTGCGGCGCTGCCTACATTTTTTTTCATCACTATCCAACCGAAAATGCTGGTAATTCGCCAATATTGCGCACAGAATCCCGTCCCGGTTGTGGCCCAAAAGGCGCAACCGAGTGGGGGTCTTGTGAAGATTTGGCCGGGTGAAATCACCCGGCCTTTCTTTTTTGTGGGTGACTTTGTGGATGACAAAAATCCCGATGCAGGCGCGCGCTAAGCGCTGGGCCCCGCCTGCGCCGCGCGAGGTATTCGGGCCATTTGGCCGAGTGCGTTGCTCCAAGTTCATACAGATACTGCCAGGTGTACAGGCCGGTGTTGTGGCCGCGCACTTCAGAGGATGGGCAGTGCTCGCATCCCGGCGGTTGATTTGCTATACAAGGCGCTCAGATGACCGGCGAGCCAGCTAAAGCGACCGATACCTCACAGCCGGATTATTATCACCGCGTCGTCGATTGTCAGTGGGCCTGTCCGGCGCATACCGATGTGCCGGAATACATCCGGCTCATCGCACAGGGCCGCTACACCGACGCCTATGTGCTCAATCGCGACTCGAACGTGTTCCCGGGCATTCTCGGGCGTGTCTGCGACCGTCCGTGCGAGCCCGCGTGCCGCCGCAGCCGTGTCGAGGACAAACCGGTCGCGATCTGCCGGCTCAAGCGCGTCGCCGCGGATCTGAAGGGCGACCTCACGGGCCGACTACCCCGGGCGCCCGCGCAGACCAACGGCAAGCGCATCGTCTGCATCGGCGCCGGACCTGCCTCGCTGACCGTGGCAAACGATCTGGCGCCTTTGGGCTACGAGGTCACGATCTTCGAGCAGAACAGCGCTCCCGGCGGCCTGATGCGCAGCAACATCCCCTCGTTCCGCCTGCCCCAATCGATACTCGATGAAGAGATTGGCATGATTTTGGACATGGGCGTGGCGCTCGAGCTCAACTCCCCGGTCGCGAGCCTGCGCACCCTGCTGGATCGCGGAGCGGACGCCGTGTTCGTCGGTTCCGGCGCGCCAAGAGGCAAGGAGCTGGAACTGCCGGGCCGGCGCGAGTCGGATCGCATCCATATCGGTATCGCCTGGCTCGAATCGGTCGCCTTCGGCCATATCGGCTCGATAGGCGAGCGGGTGCTGATCATCGGCGTCGGCAACACCGCAATGGATTGCTGCCGCACGTCGCTGCGCCTGGGCGCCAAGAGCGTCAAGGTCATGGCGCGCAAGCCGCGCGGCTTCTTCAAGGCCTCGGCCTGGGAGCTCGACGACGCCGAGGAGGAGAGCGTCGAGATTATCGTCAATCATGCGCCCAAGGCGTTCGTGATCGAAGCCGGGCGCCTGGTCGGTATGCGCTTCGACAAGATGGAATACGAGCTCCAGGGCGGCGCGATCCAGAGCGAGCGAGTGCTCGCAGAGCTGGTCATTGCCTGCGATGATGTGATTCTCGCGATTGGCCAGGAAAATGCATTCCCGTGGATCGAGCGCGATCTCGGCCTGAGCTTCGATCGTGACCAGCGCCCGCTGGTCGATGCCCGGACCTTTCAATCCACATTGCCTAACGTGTTCTTCGCCGGCGATGCCGCTCAGGGGCCCAAGAACATCATCTGGGCGGTCGAGCAGGCTCATCAGGCGGCGTTGTCGATACATCAGTATTGCCACGGCGAGTCGCTCAACGAGCGCCCCGCAAGCGGCGTGAAGCTTTCCAGCCGCAAGATGGGCATGCACGAGTGGTCCTATAAGAACGACTACGCGCCGCTCGAGCGTCGCTTGATGCCGCACGTGTCGCTCAAGGAGCGCTTCAAGAAGCTCAATATCGAGGTCGAGCTCGGCTTCACCGCCGAGCAGGCGGCACAGGAGGCGGCGCGCTGCCTGAACTGCGATGTGCAGACCGTGTTCGAGGCCAAGTTGTGCATAGAATGCGACGCCTGCATCGACATCTGCCCGGTCGATTGCCTGACCATCACGCAGGCCGGCACCGAGGCCGAGCTGCGTACGCGGCTGCGCGCTCCGGCGATCGAGCCGACGCAGCCGCTGTTCCACTCCGCGGCGCTCAAGCAGACCGGCCGCGTCATGGTCAAGGACGAGAACCTCTGCGTGCATTGCGGTCTGTGCGCCGAGCGATGTCCCACCGCCGCCTGGGACATGCAGAAGTCGACGATTCACTGGCCGCAAGCCGCCGATGGGGGTCCTGTATGCCCGAGCGCAAAGCTCAAGACCGCATAAACGATTTCGTCGTCAAGATCGCGACCGTGAATGGCACCGGTTCGGCCAGTGCCAACGGCTTGCTGATGAAAGCCATCTTTCGCAGCGGCGTGCCGGTGGTCGGCAAAAATTACTTTCCATCCAACATCCAGGGGCTGCCGACCTGGTACGAGATCCGCGTCACGCGCGATGGCCATCGCGCCCGCGAAGGCCGCGTCGACCTGATGCTGGCGTTGAACTCCGAGACCTACGCGCGCGACCTGCAGGAGGTCGTCTCGGGCGGCTACTTTCTGTACGACTCGACCTGGCCGCGGCCGGCGCTGCTCAAACGCGATGACGTTACGGTCATCGGCGTGCCATTGGCGCGCCTGTGCAACGACAACTTCCCGGGCGTGCGCACGCGCATTCTGATGAAGAACATCTGCTACGTCGGGGTGCTCGCGGCGCTGTGCCAGCTGGATCTGGACATCATTCGTGCGCTGCTCGGGGAGACCTACGCCAAAAAACCGCAGCTGGTCGAGTCCAACATGAAGGCCATCCAGCTCGGCTACGACTACGCGCGCGCGAACTTCTCCTGTCCGTTGCCATTGCGGGTCGAGAAGATGGATGCGACGCGCGGGCACATTATCATCGACGGCAATACCGCGGCGGCCCTGGGCTGCGTGTACGCCGGCGCCACGATCGGCGCCTGGTATCCAATCACGCCTTCGACGTCGCTGATGGATGCGTTCAAGGGCTTCTGCGACCAGCTGCGCATCGATGAGGCCACGGGGCGCAAGAACTACCTCATGATCCAGGCCGAGGACGAGCTGGCCTCGATCGGCATGGTGATTGGGGCCAACTGGAACGGTGCGCGCGCCTTCACGGCTACCTCCGGTCCCGGCCTCTCGCTGATGCAGGAATTCTTAGGGTTAGCCTACTACGCCGAGGTGCCGACGGTCGTGTTCGACATTCAGCGCGTCGGCCCCTCGACCGGCATGCCCACGCGCACGCAGCAGAGCGACATCCAGTCGGCCGCCTATGCTTCGCACGGCGATACGCGGCAGGTGTGCCTGTATCCGGCGAATCCGGAGGAGTGCTTCGAATTTGCCGCGACCGCCTTCGATCTGGCCGACCGGTTGCAGACTCCGGTGCTGGTGCTGTCGGATCTGGATATCGGCATGAACGACTGGATGTGCCCGGAGTTCAAATGGGACGAGAACTATCGGCCCGACCGCGGCAAGCTGCTCGATGCCGCGCAGATCGCCAAGCTCGACCGCTTCTGGCGCTACTACGATATTGATCACGACGGCATTCCGCTGCGCACCCTGCCTGGTATCGATCCCAAAGGCGCTTACTTCACGCGCGGTTCGGGCCACAATCAATACGGCACCTATACCGAGGACTCCAAGGAGTATCAGTTCGTCGTCGATCGGCTGCGCAAGAAATGGATGACGGCCGCGCGCTTGATGCCCAAACCCATCATCCAGCGCGCGCAGCAGAGCACCGACATCGCGATCGTCTCGCTCGGCAGCGGCGATGGCGCGGTGCATGAAGCGCAGCTGCGGCTGCGCGCCAACGGCATTCATGCCGACTACATGCGCGTGCGCGCGTTTCCGTTCGGCGATGAAGTCGAACAGTTCCTGCAGTCGCATCGGATCAACTTCGTGGTCGAGCAGAATCGTGACGCGCAGTTGCGCTCGCTGCTGATCATGGAGACCGGCGTGGAGAAGACGCGGCTGCGATCGGTCCTGCATTACAACGGCATGCCGATCCCGGCGAGCTATGTGTTTGATGGCGTGATGTCGGTAGTGGTGCCGCAACGGCCGATCGCGCAGCGCGTGGTCTGAAGGAGTAACGCATGACGTTCATGAGTAAGCCTAAGGTCGCGCATCCGGAGCTGCCGAGAAACGCGCTGGGGCTCACGCGCCGCGATTACGAGGGTGCGAACTCCACGCTATGCGCCGGTTGCGGCCACGATTCGGTCACCGCGGCGATTGTCGAGGCCTGCTGGGCCGACGCAATCGAGCCGAAGAATCTGATCAAGCTGTCCGGTATCGGCTGCTCTTCGAAGACCACGGCTTACTTCGTCAGCGGCGCGCACGGCTTCAATTCGGTACACGGCCGCATGCCCTCGATCGCCACGGGCGCCAATGCCGCCAATCGCAGGTTGCAGTACATCGGCGTGTCCGGTGACGGCGATACGCTCTCGATCGGGCTCGGACAGTTCTGCCACGCGATTCGCCGCAACCTCAAGATGGTGTACATCATCGAGAACAACGGCGTGTACGGCCTGACCAAGGGCCAGTTCTCGGCTTCGGCGGATCTGGGCACCAAGGCCAAGAAGGGCGAAGCCAACACTCAGCCCCCGATCGATCCGGTACAGCTCGCGATCACGCTCGGAGCCACTTTCGTCGCGCGCAGCTTCTCGGGCGACAAAGGCCAGCTGGTGCCGCTGATACAGGCCGCGATGCACCACGAGGGTTTCGCGCTGATCGACGTACTCTCGCCCTGTGTGACCTTCAACGATCACGAGGGCTCCACGCGCAGCTACGCCTACACGCGCGAGCACTATGAAGAAGTCGTGCATGCGGACTTCGTGCCGCCGGCTGCACCGATCACCGTGAGCTACGGCGAAGGCGAATCGCAGCCCGTGACCATGCACGATGGCAGTCAGATCCTGCTGCGCAAGTGCGATGCGGCCTATGACCCGACCGATCGCGGCGTGGCGCTCGAATTGATCCAACAGCGCATGCGGCACAATGAGCATCTGACCGGCCTGCTCTATATCGCCAGCGGCCAGCCGGAGTTCCACGCGCAGAATGCGACGCCGGATACGCCGTTGAATCAGCTGCCCTATGAGCGGCTGCGGCCCGGCAGTGCGGCGCTGGAAAATATTCTCTCGCGCTATCGTTGAGCGCTGCGGATGCAACACTACGCGTGCACAGAAAAAAGCTCCTGCTCACCCTATTGGCCGCGGCATTGGCCGCGGCTTTGGCCTACGCTGTCCAGCACAGCTGGCCGCACTGGCGCAATACCGACCAGTTCGGACAGGTGCGGGTTTTTCCGGCCTGGCTGCACCAGCGCGGTTTCGTCTACGTGCTTTCGGGTGCCGAAGGTTGGACGGACGCTGATGAACACACCGCGCTGGCCTACGCGGCACAGGGCAATTACGTCACCGCCATCGATACGCCGCGGCTACTGGCGCATATAAACCAGAACGCGCAGGGTTGCGTGTGGATGCCCGGGCTGCTCGAGGACTACAGCCGTATCCAGCAGGTCGCGGCGGGAACGGCGCACTTCTATGAGCCGATCGTGCTGGGACGAGGAGCCGGCGCGACGCTGGCGTACATGGCGCAGATCGCGGCGCCGCCGCTGGCTTTCGGCGGCGCCGTGATGCTCGACCCGGAGCCGCAGCTGGCGCTGAAAGTCCCGCCGTGCGAACACCCCCTCAAGCCGCAGGCGCTGGGCGGCAACGTGCCGGCTCGTGTATGGCTCGATGCCAGTGCGAGCGCCGCCTCGAGGGCGTTTGTCGCGGGGATACCGGGCCAGTCGAATGTGCTGGCGCCTCGGGTGCACTCGCTGCCCGCGCTGTACGCGGCGGCGCTGCGGGATATCCAGGCCGAAACGCAGCGCGGCGGCGTGGCCGATCTGCCATTGGTCGAGGTGGTTGCGCGCGAGCCCAGCCTGGATGCGTTTGCGATCCTGTATTCGGGTGACGGCGGCTGGCGCGACCTGGACCGCAGCCTCGCGGATGTGCTGGCTGCGAAGGGCATGAGCGTCGTGGGCGTCGATGTGCTGCGCTACTACTGGCGGCGCAAATCGCCGGAAGCGGCCGCGCGCGATCTCGCGCGCATCATTCATCACTATCAGCAGCGCTGGGGACGAGCGCAGGTGGTGCTGATCGGTTTTTCCTTCGGTGCCGACGTGTTGCCGTTTTTGATCAATCGACTGCCAGCCGATGCTCGCGCGGACGTCAGGCTCATCACGCTGCTCTCGCCCGAACGCGTCGCGGCCTTTGAGGTCGAGCCGTCCGGCTGGTTCCACCAGCAGGCCGACGCCACGATTCCGATTGAACCGGAATTGAAACAGCTGTCGACCCAACGGCTGCAGTGCGTTTATGGTGAAGATGAGGCCGCCGATAGCCTGTGCACGAGCGCCGCGGCGCTCGGGCATCTAATCGTACACAAACCAGGTGGGCACCACTTTGATCACAACTACGGCGAGCTCGCCGATGCCATCATCGCCGCCGCCGGCCCTTAGTAGAACGGTAGGACGCGCTCGCTGGTCCCGACTGTGCGCGTGCCTGACATTGGCGGTGTTGCCAATGGCCTTCGTGAGTTCGCCAGCGGTTGTGCAACCGGATCGCTGGCACTGGGCCGGGATTCATGGCCACAGGGTCTATTACGCCGTTCGGGGCAGCGGCCCGACGCTGGTATTGCTGCATGGCGGCGGCGATTCCGGCGAACATTCCTTCGAAAGGCAGATCGCCATGTTCTCGCTGCATTACCGCATCGTCGCCCCCGACCAGGTGGGACAGGGGCACACCCCCGACGTGCCGGGGCCCCTGAGCTACAGCGGCATGATGCAGGACACCGTAGCCCTGCTGCAGCTGCTCAAGCTGCGCAATGTCGACCTGATGGGCTTCAGCGACGGCGGCATCCTGGCGCTGATGCTCGCAGTGCGGCATCCCGAACTCGTGCGACGCCTGGTCATCAGCGGCGTGAACATCGCACCTGAAGGTTTGACGGATGAACAGCGCGCAGGGCTGCGTGCGGTGCTGAGGCCGCGGCCAAGGACCGTCGATCAGAAACTGACGCAATTGTGGCTTAATTCGCCGACCCCCGATGAGTTGAATCTCGCGCTGCTGGCCACGATTCACAAGCCGGTGCTGGTGATTTCGGGGGATCGCGATGCGATCACGTTGGAGCACACGCTGACGATCTACCATGCATTGCCGCAGGCGGAGTTGTGCATTCTGCCGGGCACCGACCACGGCACCTTCTCGGGCCGGCCGGAATGGCTTAATCCGATAATCAGCGCGTTTCTGGATCGACCCTGAGATCGCTATTCGAGATTGCACATTAACAATGTATGAATAAACGATGACAGGTGGAACTTCGCTTCCTGCGTGCCGTCAGTTTGAGGGCAGCGCAAAGATAAGGAGGACCCCGTGCACCATTCGAATCTGCTGGTACTCAGGGGCGACCCTCACCGGGCCCCGATGGCACGTTATCGATCGGATCTGCGACGCCTGCGCGCCAGCGATCCGGCCGTGCGGGCCATGACCGATTTTCTGCGCGAGCCGCCGCTGACCGCAGCCGAGGATTGCGATCTCGATACGGCGCTCGACGACATGTTTCGCTTGGGAGTCAGGGCATTTCTCGTCGTGCGCGATCTGACGGTTGTGGGTCTGATCACCGCCGAGGACATCCGGCAGGCGCGCCGCAGCGCGGCCACGCGCATCGTCGAGGTCATGACCGCCGCCGCCGACATGCCGGCTATCGACTGGCAGACTCTGCAGGAGTCGACCATTCACGACCTGATGGAGATCTTCGAGGGTGCGAGGGTCGATCACCTCGTGGTGCTCGAGAGCGAGACGGCGCGCCACGCCAGTGTGCGCGGCGTGGTTCATCGCAGCCGCGTTGAGCGGCGCCTTCATCTGAGCGCCGACCCCCTGTAAGTGACGGCCGGCTGCTACACTGCAGCAGGTTTTTTGCCGGAGGGTACGCGGCATGAGCGCATTGAGAATACTGGCGGTGGTGCTGATTGCCGGCGGAGTGCTGGGACTGGTGTATCACCACTTCAGCTATACGCAGGACACGCACGAGGCGAAAGTCGGTTCGCTCGAGCTGTCGGTCTCGAAAAAGCAGACCGTGGACGTGCCCGAATGGGCCGCTGTCGGCGCCGTGGTCGCCGGAGCAGCGCTGTTGCTGTTTGGTGGCGGCGCCAAGCGTTGAGCCGAGGCGCGAGCAGCGACTGCTCGCGCTCGCGACGCTCGCGATTCTGGCCACCCGGCTGCCGTGGATCGGCGCCGGTTATGGCTCGGATCCCGACGGCTATCGCGTGGTCGCAGCGGCCCGCGCCATCGCACAAACCGGCGACTATCACGCCTCGCGGCTGCCGGGTTACCCGGTCTACGAAACCTTAAGCGTACTGACCGCGCACAGCGCCCCTTGGGTCAGCAACGCCGTCACGGCCCTGTTCAGTGCCGCGGCCTTCGTGCTGTTCGCGCTGATTCTGCGCTATTTCAAGGTGCGCGCCGCGATCCTGCTCGCCGCGGGCTTCGCCATGACGCCGGTGATCTACCTCAACAGCTGCTGCACCATGGACTACGTGCCCGCGCTGGCGCTGATGCTGGCCGCGACCTACGCGCTATTGCGCAATCACTGGGCTGTAGCGGGGCTGTGTCTTGGACTGGCGACCGGCTGTCGCATCACCTCGGGCTTACTCGGGATAGCGATGTGCCTGTGGCTGTGGCTCGAGCTGCCGCCCAAGCTCGCTTTGCGCCAGTGTCTGCTCCTGGGTTCAAGTTCGTTGGCGGTGGCAGGCCTGTGCTTCGTGCCGGCGTATCGGCACTACGGCAGCGACTTCTTTTCGTTTTACGACAATGCCTGGTATCCGCCCTGGGATGTCGTCTATGCGCGCGCACTGCCTAATGTCTGGGGATCCTTAGGTGTACTTGCGCTCGCGCTGCTGCTGCTGATGGCGCCGTTCTACGCGCGCGAGTTGCGTGTGCGCTGGCGCGATGCACGCACCCGGCACGCGCTGATGTTCGCGGGGCTCGCCATTGCGCTGTATGCGCTGGCTTTTCTGCGCCTGCCCGACGAGAGCGGTTACCTCGCGCCGGCGATACCGTTTGTGTTGCTGGCCATTGCCCTGGCAGCCCCAAAGCGCGTGTCCAGCGCGCTGGCCGTGGCGCTGCTGTTAGCCGGGTTTGTCACGATCGATCGCGCCGGTGTTGGCCTCAACGGCCCGGTGGTGGAAGACCACGCCGTGCGCGAATCGCAGCAACAAGCCACCCGCGCGGTCATCGATGCGGTGGCCGAACTGCCCGGACGGGCCATCGTGGTCTCTGGCTGGGTGTTGCCGCGCATCATGCTGGCGCTGGGCAGCGATCGCGAGGGTCCGCACCAGTTCATTTATTTGGTGGAGGACCTAGGCGACTACCAGCACTACCGGGCCGACGGACACTCGCTGTATTTCCTGCCCGGCGTCGATCTCTACGAGTCGCAAGCGCACGATCTGGAGCTCGCTGAATTGGGCGCGCAGCCGCTGGCGGTGCCGCGGGAGCGACAGCGGCCGGCCTCGACCGGAGAGTGAGTTTTGACTAGACTGCGCCCGCGCTCGCTAGCGCGGATTTGGCAGGAGTTGAGCAAGTGGGTAAAGGTGATCGCAAGACCCGGCGTGGCAAGATCTACCGCGGCTCGTTCGGCAAGAGCCGGCCGAAGGATCCAGACAAGGACAAGAAGCGCACGGTCGCCAAGCCAGCCGCGACCAAGAAATGAGTTCCAGGGCCTGCTAGAGAATATAGCGGCTCAGATCCTCGTCCTTCGCCAGAGTCCCCACATGCTCATCGACGTATTGCGCGTCCACGCGCAGTGCCGAATCGCCGCGCTCGCTGGCCTCGAACGATACCGATTCCAATAGCCGCTCCATCACGGTGTGCAGGCGGCGGGCGCCGATGTTCTCGGTGCGTTCATTGACCTGGTGCGCGATCTCGGCGATGCGCCGCACGCCATCGCTCGTGAACTCGAGCGCCACATGCTCGGTGGCGAGCAGTGCGCGATATTGCGCCGTGAGCGATGCATCCGGCTCGGTCAGAATGCGCACGAAGTCCTCGACGGTGAGCGAATCGAGCTCGACCCGGATCGGGAAGCGGCCCTGCAATTCCGGAATCAGATCGGAGGGCTTGGACATGTGAAACGCGCCCGAGGCGATGAACAGCATGTGGTCGGTCTTCAGCGAGCCGTATTTGGTATTGACGCTGCAGCCTTCCACCAGCGGCAGCAGGTCGCGCTGCACGCCTTCGCGTGACACGTCGGCCCCGACGGTCTCCTGCCGGCGCGCGATCTTGTCGATCTCATCGATGAATACGATGCCGTTCTGCTCGGCGTTAGTCAGCGCGCGCGCCTTGAGCTCCTCCTCGTTGATGAGCTTGCCGGCTTCCTCCTCGATCATGAGCTTGAGCGCTTCGCGCACTTTCACGCGCCGCGTGCGCGTGCGGTTGCCGCCAAGATTGGACAGCACCGACTGCAGCTGCTGCTGCATTTCTTCCATGCCGGGCGGCGCCATGATGTCGACGCCACCGAGCATCGAGCGCACCTCGATCTCCACTTCCCGTTCGTCGATCTCACCGCGCGTGAGCATCTCGCGCAATTTCGCGCGCGTGTCGGCGTCGCGCGGCTGTGCGGGCTCGTCGGTGGAAAACCCGAGGTTGCGCGGCTTGGGCAGCAAGGTATCGAGCACGCGCTCGACGGCGGCACTGTGCGCGCCATCGCGCACGCGCGCGAGCTCGAGCTCGCGCGTCATCTTGACCGCCACATCGGCCAGTTCCTTGATGATGGAATCGACCTCGCGGCCGACGTAGCCGACCTCGGTGAATTTGGTTGCCTCGACCTTCACGAACGGCGCTTGTGCCAGGCGCGCCAGGCGGCGCGCGATCTCGGTCTTGCCGACGCCGGTCGGACCGATCATGAGGATGTTCTTGGGCGTGATCTCCTGCCGCAGCGGTTCGTCCACCTGCATGCGCCGCCAGCGGTTACGCAGTGCGATGGCCACCGCGCGCTTGGCCGCGGCCTGACCGACGATATGCTTGTCGAGTTCCTGAACGATCGCTTGCGGGGTCATGGCCGCAATTCCTCGATGACCAGGTTGCGGTTGGTGTAGATGCAGATATCGGCGGCAATACCGAGCGCGCGCTCGACAATAGTGCGTGCGTCGAGCTCGGTATTCTCTGTCAATGCGCGGGCCGCGGCCTGCGCAAACGGACCGCCCGAGCCGATCGCGATCGCGTCGAACTCGGGCTCGATCACATCGCCGTTGCCCGAGATGATGAACAGATTCAGCGGATCGCCGACCAGCAGCAGCGCCTCGAGCCGGCGCAGGTAACGGTCCGCGCGCCAGTCCTTGGCGAGCTCGATGGCCGCGCGCGTCAGATTGCCGTACTTCTCGAGCTTGCCCTCGAAGCGCTCGAATAGCGTGAAGGCATCGGCCGTGCCGCCGGCGAAGCCGGCCAGCACCCTGCCATTGGACAAGCGCCGCACTTTGCGCGCATTGCCCTTCATGACCGTATTGCCGAGTGTGACCTGACCGTCGCCGCCGAGCGCAATCGCGCCGTAGCGGCGTACCGCCAGAATGGTTGTCGAGTGGGGATCGAAATGCTCGCTCATGTATTTTGGCTCATCCGCGGCGTTTGGCGCGCGGATGGGCCTGATCGTATGTGCGGGCGAGATGCTGGAAATCAAGGTGCGTGTAGACCTGTGTCGTGCTGATGTTGGCGTGTCCCAGAAGCTCCTGCACGCCACGTAAATCGTGACTGGATTCAAGCAGATGGGTGGCAAATGAATGCCGGAACAGGTGCGGGTGCACGTGCTGCGGCAACCCCTGGGCGCGCGCATGCGCGGCCACGCGCAATTGCACGGCGCGTGCGCGCAGCGGCCCGCCGTTGCGCGCGACGAACAGCGCCTCGCAGTCCGGACGAGCCACCGACGGGCGCTGCTCGAGCCAATGACGCAGCGCCTGGATCGCTTTGCTGCCGACCGGGGCGATGCGCTCCTTGCGGCCCTTGCCGATGACCCGTGCGCTGCCCTGGTCAAGATCCAGATCCCTGAGCGTAAGTCCGGTCAGCTCAGCGAGCCGCAGACCGCCCGAATAGAACAGTTCCATGAGCGCGAGGTCGCGCACCTCGAGCGCATTCCTGGGTTTGAACGCGAGCAGGCGAGCCATCTGATCGACGTCGAGCGTCTGGGGCAGGTGCTTGCCGGCCTTCGGCGCCGGCACGTCGAGTCCCGGATTGAGCTTGAGTGCGCCCTCACGCTGCAGAAATCCAAAGAACGTGCGCAGCGCGGCGAGGCGGCGTTGAATGCTGCGACCCTGCAGGCCACGCGCGTGGCTGCGGGCGGCAAAGCTGCGCACGTGCTGGTGATCGAGTGCGCTCCACTTTTCGATGCCATTGCGCTCGCACCACTGCGCAAGCGTCTTGAGATCGTGGCGATAGGCCGACACGGTATGCGCGGACAGGCGCCGTTCCGTGACCAGGAAGCGTTCGAAGCGCTCGAGCCACTGCTGGGCCTCGGGTGTCACGGCGCTGGCCTTAAGGCTAGGGTTTCGCGAGTGCGTCGGTGATCAGCTCGCCCATGCGCGAGAGGAACTCGATGCTCATGCCCGGGTGGAAGCGATCGCGATCGACGCTGCCCAGCGCCAACAGACCCAGCGCCGGATTGCCGCCGAGCGGGATCAAGGCCACCGAACCGATGTCGGTTGCCTCGGCGCTGAACAGGAACTCGCGCTGGCTGTCGCGGATCTGCCCGCAACGCGGCTTGGCGGCTGCGAACAGGCTCTCGAAGCTGCGATAGTTGGGGTCCTCGGCGGACACCGAGCGCACAAAGCGGTCCGCGTCGGGGACGAGCGGCTCGCGGCTCGAGGCGAGCACCAGCACGGCATGACAGGTATCGAAGTCCTCGCGCAGGCTCGCCTCGATTTCCGCGATGGCGTGGCTGTGGCTATGGGTGGACAGCAGGCGGCGCGTGAATCGATGAATCTTCTCGGCCAGCACATTGTTGGCGCGCGCGACCCGCACGAACTCCGCCAGCTTCTGCTCCTGCGCTTCGTATTTCTCGCGCAGCACTTCGACCTGGCGCTCGATCAACGACACGGTCGAGGCGTTGCGAGGGTGTTGCAGGCGCATGCGCGCCAGCAGTTGCGGGTGGCGTTCGAAGAAATCGGCATTGTGCTGCAGGTACTGCGCGACCGCCTGCTCCTCGGTCGTGTCCGATGGAATGCCGCGCACCTGGTTGCTCGTCATCCGGTCCTTCTCCCCTAATCAGCTCAGATCTCCACGCGTCCCTCGAAGGCCCGCTGCGCCGGACCGGTGAGCCACACGGACTGTCCCGGTCCACCCCAGTGTACGCTCAACATGCCGCCCGGCACATGCACCTCGACGTCGGTGCCGAGCAGTCCGAGATGATGGCCGACCACCGCCGCCGCACATGCGCCCGTGCCGCAAGCCAAAGTCTCGCCGACGCCGCGCTCGTACACACGCAAGCGGATGTGCGCGGCATCGAGCACTTGCATGAAGCCGACATTGACCTGCCGCGGAAAGTGGGCGTTGGACTGCAGCGCGCGACCGATGCGCTCGACCGGCGCGCTGTCGACCGCCTCGACGCGCAGCACCGCATGCGGATTGCCGATCGAGACGGCGCCGATTTCGATAGTCTCGCCGCCGGCGCTAAGCGTGTAGCTGGCGTTCTGCGCCGGCACGTCGAAGGGCAGGCTCTTGGGGTTGAAGTTGGGAACGCCCAGGTCGATGGACACCAGATCGTCGGCCAGCACCTTGGCGCGCATCAGACCGGCATTACAGTCGATTGCCACCGTGTCGCCGTTGTGATTGCCGCGACGATGCAATAACGCCGCGACGCAGCGGGCGCCGTTGCCGCATTGCTCGACCTCGCCGCCGTCGGCGTTAAAGACTCGGTAGAAAGCATCGCTGCCATGGCGGCGCGGTGGCTGCAGCACCAGCGCCTGGTCGAAACCGACACCGGTGTGGCGATTCGACAGCGCACGCCATTGCGCAGCGGTGGGCAGCGGTGCGTTGGCAGGCAGATCGAACACGATGAAATCGTTGCCGAGTCCATGCATCTTGGTGAAATCGATCCGCATGCTGTGAGCATAACCGATCGGGCTTCACCCAACGTGTGCTGGAACTACTGCGAACTCCCGCACAGGGATTGCATGGCCAGTCGCAGATTCAGCCGCGACTCTTCTGCTTCGGCATCGGACAGGTACTCGCGCTCGCCGTTGGCGCCGGTCTTATAGATGCGACGCGCTTGCACCGCCTGGTCATAGTCGGTGGTGGCCTTCTTGCACTGATCTTCGCGGCTTTGCGCAACGTCCTGTTGCACTGCCCGTTGCGCGGCTTGCTGCTGCAACGGGTCCTGGACCTGTGCGTTGCTCTTGTCCGCGCTGCCGGCGGGTGGGGCGCTGCTCGGAGCAGCGCTCGGGATGCCAAGCTTCTGTAGGTGTACCAGCTCGGCGCCAGGGGTCGGCGTGTCGCTGTACTGTACATGGCCCTGCGCATCGACAGAGCGATAGACGTCGGCCATGGCCGCGGCGAAGGGCAGCGACATCATTAAGGCGATGGCAGCGGCGTGGCGCATCGAAACCTCTCCTGCGGAGCCCCAGTATCCGGCCATACTCTAGCGCGGCGGGGTGACATACGTCACATTTGCTACTCGATGCTCTCGCCATGCAGCGTAATGTCCAGACCCTCGCGCTCCTCGTCCGGGGCGACGCGCAGGCCGACCATGACATCGACCAGCTTGAGGATCAGCATGCTCATGATGAAGCCGTAGATCAGCGTCGTGCCGACGCCCCAGAGCTGCGTCAGCACCGAGCCGTCAGAGCCGCTGATCTCCTTGCTCACGA
>OBLT010000187.1_pt1 | contig 47058 bp, 35 predicted proteins | sample 1518721 | NCBI WGS metagenome assembly OBLT01 (sample SAMEA3539307, study PRJEB22396) | soil metagenome | biome: tundra; feature: field; material: soil | place: USA | collected 2010-05 | depth 0.15 m | reverse complement strand
GCCTGGCCCGCCGCGCCCGGCGGCAGCGCGGCCGGCTCGTACGGGATCGTGCCGCCGGGTTCGTACGGGATCGTGCCGTCCGGCCAGGCGGCCGGCTCGTACGGGATCGTGCCGCCGGGTCCCCTTGATCCGGCCGGCCTCGCGGCGCCAGCCGGGCTCGCCGGAGCGGACGGCGGCTTCATGGCGGGAGCCAGCGGCGCGTCGACCTGGTCGGGGAGCCGCAGCGCCAGGACCATGGCGGCGAGATAGATCACCGTGCCCGCCCCGAGCACCCAGGCGGCGCCGCCCAGCACCTCGATCCCGGCCGCCAGCGAGCCGGCCAGCATGGACGCGGTCAGGGCCACCAGCTGGGACCGGGCGTTCGCGGTCACCAGGGTGATTTCGGCGGGGAGCAGTCGAGGCGTGATGGACGCGCGGGCCACGCCGTACGCCTTCTGCAGGACCAGGATGCCGAACGCGGCCGGCAATAGCATCACCGGCTTGTTGATCGCCGCCGCCATGGCAAAGCACAGCAGGCCGCGGGCGAGCATGGTGCCGGCCAGCAGGTACCGCCGGCCCTGCCGCATGCGGTCCAGGGCCGGCCCGATGAACGGCGCGAGGACCGCGAACGGGGCCATCGTCACCAGCAGGAAGAGCACCACCCGGCCGCGGGCCTGATCCGCGGACGTGCTGAAGAAGATCGTCCCGGCCAGCGACACGGCGACAAAGGCGTCCCCGGCGCCGCCGGCTGCGGTCAGCTCGACGAGCGTGGAAAGTCCGGTCCGGCCGGCTCCTGAGGCGCCGGTCACCTTGTGTACCAGACCGCCTGTCCGGCGGGTCGCGGAGGCGCCGGCCCGGCCGCCGGACCGTACCGCGCCGCCGGTGGCGCGGGCTGCGCTACCCGTTCGCCGCATCGCCTCGGACATGCGCATGTAACCAGTATTGTTGGTACGCGCCACTACGGCGACTCAGCCCAGCCAGCAAACAGCGGGTAACCGTACCTGCGACGAGCGTGATGAGCGAGAATTGGTAGCCGTGAGTCCCACCCGCACCCGCACCCGTACCAGGGAACCAGATCAGGCGTGCGCCGAGGCGGTCGACCTCGCGCGAGATGCCCTTGCCGCCGTCGTCGGCGCGGCCGATGTCGGCGCCCACCTTGGTGTCCAGGCCGATGGCGAACGTATCGTGACCCATCTGTTCGACTGCGCGGACCCGGCCTATTCCGGCTGGCGATGGGCGGTGACGGTCGTCCGGGCACCTCGGGCCAAAGCCGTCACGGTCAGCGAAACGGTGCTGCTGCCCGGATCGCAGGCCCTGCTCGCGCCGGACTGGGTGCCGTGGCATGACCGGGTGCGGCCGGGTGATCTGGGCGTCGGTGACCTGCTGCCTGCCGCCCCTGACGACGAACGGCTGGTCCCGCTGGTCGTGCTGGAAGGCGACGACGCCGTCACCGACTGGTATGCCGAGGCTGAGCCTGACGGCCCGGCCGAGCCTGCCGAGCTGCCCGCGCCTGGACGCTCCCGGGTGCTGTCCTCCGTCGGCCGGGAGGAGGCGTCCGAGCGCTGGTACTCCAGCGAGCATGGCCCGCGCACGCCGCTGGCGCACGCGGCTCCCGCCCACTGCGTCAGCTGCGGGTTCTTCGTATCGCTGAGCGGCGAGCTGGGCCGGCTTTTCGGTGCCTGCGCGAACGAGTACGCGCCGGACGACGGCCGGGTCGTGTCGGCCGATCACGGCTGCGGAGCGCATTCGGAGGCGATGGCGGCCGAGGTAGCCTCCCGTGCGGTCGCGCCGGTCATCGACGAATTCGGTTACGACCTCGTCGACCTGCCCGGGGTTTCCGTCGAGGAGACCGTATTCGAGCCGCTGTCCCGCGGGGCGGACTGATCCCGGGTCCTGGCTTGCGCCGCCCGGGACCTTGAGCGCTTGAGCCTCGGCAGATACCACAGGCCGAACAGGCCCATGCCCAGGCCGGCCGCGCAGGTCCAGATCCACCACCGCACGTCGGGACGCAAGCTACCGCGGAGGATGAGCAGGACGATGAGCGCGATCGCCCATCCAGCCGTGATGACCCTCGTCACCAGTTGATCGTTGCCTTCGAGCGGTGGCGGGGGAGACAGGCGCGTCCCCGGCTCGCGGGTTTGCTTCACCCCCGTAGGCTACGAGGTCGTCCGGGTGGCTGCATCCGTCCGCGGCCGTGATGTACTTAGTCCACGCTTTAGGCTGCCCGACGAAGGTTTACCAAAGATGACAACCACGCGGACCAGGACTGATGCCGGGCTGGCCACCGCTCTCCGGATCTCCGTGAGCCGGCTGGCGAGGCGGCTGCGGGCTCAGCGCGCCGTGTCGGGCATGACCGAGGCGGTGCTCTCCGAGACCCAGCTGGCCGCGTTGTCGGCCCTGGAAGTCCACCACGCGATGACCCCCGGTGAGCTGGCTGAGCACGAGAAGGTGCAGCCGCCGTCCATGACCCGCGTGATCGCTGTGCTGACCGAGCGTAACCTCGTGCTCAAGTCGCCGCACCCGAGGGACCGGCGTCAGGTCATTCTCACCGTCACCGGGGAAGGCCGGGCCGTGGTGCAAAGTGTCCGGCGCCGTAAGGACGCGTGGCTGGCCCAGCGGCTGGCCGAGCTGACCTCGGCGGAACGCGCGACGCTTCGGGCGGCGGTGCCCATCCTGGAAAAGCTCAGCCAGTCGTGACCGCGCGGCGTCTCATGACGCCGGATCCGCGCCGCCATCACGTGCGCGCAGCGGCCAGCTGGCCAGCGACGAGTAGCGCGGCTGCTCGGCGGCGCGCAGGTGGCTGCGGACCAGGTGCACACGGTCCGCGGTCCAAGATGGTCCCTGGTAGCCGTCCAGCGCCGCGACGAGGGCGGTAGCCTCGGCGGGCATGCGGCACCGGGCCAGGGTCAGGTGCGGCTGGAAGCGGTGGCTCTTGCCGGGCGGTGGAGTGCCTGCCCGGGTCGCCCCCGCGACCACGGATTCAGCCAGCCGAGCCAGGGCCGCACGGTCACCGGACAGGCCGCTCCAGAGCACGTTCGCCCGGCCGGCCGCGGGGAAGGCGCCCGCTCCGGAGAACGCCAGCTGGATATCCTGATGACGTCGGGCGGCGCGTTCTATCCGCTGCACCAGCTTGGCCGCGGTAGGCTCATCGACCTGACCGAGGAAGGCGAGGGTGACATGCCATGCTTCCCGGTTGGTCCAGCGGAGGTCCTGCCGCCTGGACCGGAGCGGCTCGACCAGGGCGTCAAGCTCGTCAAGTACGGCAGGCGGAGGAGCGATGGCCACGAACAGGCGCATCGCCTCGCCCGTGGCCGCACCGGATCCAGCCGGCCGTTTGGCCCCCTCGTGCGACCGGTGAGCTAAACCGGTGCGCGGGTGAGCGGGCTCGCTGAAGAGTTCTGCCCCCTGAGCGTGGTTACGCATAACCCACCTCGGATCTTGTCTCGGCTGCGGGTTTATAGGCTGTCGTGGTGAACCGGATGCCCCGATGGCTGCTTCCTGCGGTGCTCATGCTCCTCGTGCTGATGGTCCTGATCGGCTCGGTCATCCGCTAGCTGCCTGTGCTGTCAGCCGCTGACACGCTCAGCCACGTAGTCGATGCAGGCCGTGAGAGCTTCCACGTCCGCCGGATCGACTGCGGGGAACATGCCGATTCTGAGCTGGTTGCGGCCAAGTTTCCGATAAGATTCGGTGTCGACAATTCCGTTGGCCCGCAAGGACGCCGCTATGTCGTTAGCGGACAGTTCGCCGTCGATATCGATCGTCCCGACTACCTGCGAGCGCTGCGCGGGGTCGGCGACGAACGGATCAGCATAGGCCACCTTCTCCGCCCACGTGTACAGTATTGCACTCGATTGCGCCGTACGGGTCGTCGTCCAGGACAGGCCGCCCTGGCCGAGCATCCAGTCGACCTGGTCGGCCAGCAGGAACAAGGTGGTAACGGCGGGCGTGTTGTACGTCTGGTCCTTGGCCGCGTTCTCCAGGGCGATCCGCAGCGACAGGAAATCGGGTATGTAGCGGGGGCCCGCGGCGATCTCGTGCACCCGCTCGACGGCCGCCGGGGACATCAGGGCGATCCACAGGCCGCCGTCGGAGCCAAGGCCCTTCTGCGGAGCGAAGTAGTAGACGTCGAACTCCTCGGGGCGGACCGGAAGGCCGCCGGCCGCGCTGGTGGCGTCGACCAGGACCAGCGATCCTTCATCGGCGCCCGGCTCGCGGCGCACCGGCATCGCCACGCCGGTCGAGGTTTCGTTCTGAGTCAACGCGTAGGCGTCGGTGCCCGGCTCGGGCCAGGAGGCCGGATGCGTGCCGGGCGCGGACTCCACCACGGTCGGTGCCGACAGCCAGGGCGCGTGGCCGGCCAGGGCCGCGAACTTCGCCGAGAACTCGCCGAAGCTCAGGTGCTGCGAGTGCTCGCGGATCAGCCCGAACGTGGCCATCTCCCAGAACGCGCTGGTGCCTCCGTTGCCGAGTGCGACCGTGTAGCCAGCGGGCAGGCCGAACAGCTCGGCCAGCCCGCCGCGGATCCGGTGCACCAGCGACCTGACCGGCGCCTGCCGGTGCGACGTGCCGAGGTAGGTCGCTCCCGAGCTCGCGAGCGCGGCCAGCTGCTCCGGGCGGATCTTGGCCGGCCCGCTGCCGAACCTGCCGTCTTTCGGCTTGAGCTCCGCCGGGATCACGATGCTGCTCATTATCGCAGCTTACCGGCGGGTTGCCGTGATTCGCTGACGGGCGCGCCGGGCGCTAACACCGGCTGGTCGAGCACCTCGTCGGCGCCGGAGACGGTGCGGACCGATCGCATCGGGGGACCGATGTACCGCGCGGCCGGACGGACCAGCCTGCCGGTGCGCTTCTGCTCCAGGATGTGGGCCGCCCACCCCGCCGTCCGCGCGCAGGTGAACATCGAGGTGAACATGTGCGGCGGAACGCCCGCGAAGTCGAGCACGATGGCGGCCCAGAACTCCACGTTGGTCTCGAGCACCCGGTCCAGGCGCCGGGCCCGGAGCTCCGCCAGAGCCGCCTTCTCCAGCGCCAGCGCGACCTCATACCGCGGCGCGCCCAGCTCCTTGGCCGTGCGGCGGAGCACCCGGGCGCGGGGATCCTCGGCCCGGTACACCCGGTGCCCGAATCCCATCAGTCGTTCCCCCCGGTCCAGCGCCGACGTCACGTACCGGTCGGCGTCCCCGGTCCGTTCGACCTCTTCGATCATGTGCAGGACGCGCGCCGGTGCGCCGCCGTGCAGCGGGCCCGACATGGCGCCGACGGCCCCGGACAGGGCGGCCGCCACGTCGGCTCCGGTGGAGGCGATCACGCGGGCGGTGAACGTCGAGGCGTTCATGCCGTGCTCGGCGGCCGAGGTCCAGTACGCGTCGACCGCTTTGACGTGCGCAGGGTCCGGATCGCCGCGCCAGCGGACCATGAACCGCTCGGTGATCGTCGCGGCCTGGTCCACCCGGCGCTGCGGCACCATGGGAAGCCCAGGGCCGCGAGCAGCCTGCGCCACGAAGGACAAGGCCATCACCGAGGCGCGGGCGAGGTCCTCGCGGGCCTGCTCGTCGCTGATATCGAGGAGCTGCTTCAGCCCCCAGGCGGGTGCGAGCATGGCCAGGGCGCTCTGCACATCTACCCGGATATCGCCGGAATGGACCGGGATCGGGTAAGGCTCGGCAGGCGGCAGCCCGGGCGCGAAGGCGTTGTCGACCAGAAGGCCCCAGACATGGCCGTACGGGACATGGCCGACGAGTTCTTCAATGTCAACTCCCCGGTACCGGAGCGCGCCGCCCTCTTTGTCCGGCTCGGCGATTTCCGTCTCGAAGGCGATGACCCCTTCAAGTCCTGGCTTGAAGTCCGACATCGGTGTTTCCTCTCTTCGCTACCATTCAACCGCCCTGACCAGGGTTTGCGGTAGCCGAAACAGGTGTGAGGATCATTACCCATGGACACGACACAGCGTGATTCAGAACCGGGCGGCCTGTCAGAGGGCACGATGGCTGGCGATCCGATGACGCAGTTTGCCCGCTGGATGTCGGACGCGCAGGCGCTGAACCTGGCCGAACCGACCGCGATGGTGCTCACCACCGTGTCCGCCGAGGGCCGGCCGCGGGCTCGGACCGTGCTGCTGAAGGCGCATGACCAGGCGGGTTTCACCTTCTACACCAACCGGACCTCGCGCAAGGGCCGGGACATCGCGGACAACCCCCGGGTGTGCGCGGTGTTTCCCTGGTACGCCATGCAGCGCCAGGTCACCGTCGAGGGCGCCGCGACTGCGATGTCACGCGAGGACAGCGAGCCGTACTACAGGTCCCGGCCCCGGGGGTCGCAAATCGGAGCGTGGGCCAGCAGGCAGTCGCAGGTCATCGGCTCTCGCGATGAGCTAACCGATCGCGTCGCCTCACTTGAGCGACGCTGGCCGGCCCCGGCGAGCATCCCGATGCCGGATTTCTGGGGCGGCTACGTGCTGGTACCCGAGACGGTCGAGTTCTGGCAGGCAGGCCTGTACCGGCTGCACGACCGCCTCCGCTACCGGCGCCACGATGACGGCTGGGCCATCGAGCGCCTCTCCCCCTGACCGGGCCAGCACTGACCGGGCCAGCACTGACCGGGCCAGCACTGACCGGGCCAGCCCAGTCCCAGCCACCGGTGCCCCGGCATAGCATCACAAGCAGGAGGATGAGGAGTTGACAGCCCAGGGGCTCATTGACACGACGGAGATGTACCTCCGTACGATCTTCGAACTCGAAGAGGAGGGCGTGGTGCCGCTGCGCGCCCGCATCGCCGAGCGGCTGGCGCAAAGCGGTCCGACCGTCAGCCAGACGGTGGCCAGGATGGAGCGGGACGGGCTGCTGCACGTCGCCGGGGACCGGCAGCTCTCGCTCAGCGACGTCGGCCGGATGCTGGCCACCAGGGTGATGCGCAAGCACAGGCTGGCTGAATGCCTGCTCGTTGCGGTCATCAAGCTGCCCTGGGAGGAAGTGCACATCGAGGCGTGCCGGTGGGAGCACGTGATCTCGGAGAGCGTCGAGCGCCGTCTGCTCGAGCTACTCGGCTACCCCGTTCGCTGCCCGCACGGCAATCTCATTCCCGGCCTAGCCGAACTCGGCCTGCCGGGCGAAGCGCTGGAACGGGTGCGGGTGGCAACGAGCGAGACGGGTGAGGCGATGACAAAGGCCGCATCGGGGGACACCATGCGGGTAGTCATTCGCAGAATTGGCGAGCAAATTCAGAGTGATCTTGTTCTGATGCTTAAACTAAAGCGCGCCGGGATACAACCCGGACGCGAGGTGATTCTCATGGCCAGTGACGATGGTGTGCGCGTGACGGCCGCCGACTCGGTGGACGCCATCCCGGCCGAACTCCCCAGCCAGGTCGCAGCGCATATATTTGTCTCTATTAGCAGCCGGTATCAGTCGGTGGCCGGAGCGTGATCATGTCAATCGGAAACGCTACCTGGGCCGGGGAGCGCAGGCATGACAGGGTGGGGTGAAGCCGCTTTCGACGCATACCTCCCGGCGGACATGGTCCTGAGCCAGGCAGATATAGCGGTCGTGGTCACGGACCGGCTGAGCAACCTGCTCTACCTCAACGAGTACGCGGCGAGGCTTTTCCGGATTTCCGGTGACGTGGCGCGGCTGGCCGGCTGCTCTGTGCTGTCGCTCGGATTGCTCGCCGACGACGACGTGCGCAAGACGGAGGATCTGGCCGCGCAGGTGCTCCGCGGCCGGTCGTGGGAGGGAACGTTCGAGAGCATGCGCGGCGACGGGTCGCGCGCGCTTATCCGCGCCTTCGCTGTGCCCTTGCGTCACCCGGGCGGCGACATCGACGGGATGGTGATCCTGGCCCGCGAGGCGAGCAAACGCGACGGCCAGGGGGAGCAGGACAGGCTGGCCCTGCTCGAGCGGGTGGGCGAGCGGCTGGCCGGCTCGCTGGAGATCGGCACCACGCTCAAGCACGTGGCGGAGATGCTCGTGCCGCAATTCGCCGACCACTGCTTCATCGATCTTTATCAGGGCGACCAGCTCATCCGCCGGGTGCAGCGGCATGCGAGCGACTGGCTGCCGCCGCCGGGTACCTGGGCGCAGGTGGGCGAGCAGATTCACTATCCGGAAGGCCATTTCTGCCAGCAGGCGATGGCGCGTCTGGACACGATCGCGATCAATGACCTGGACAGCGGGTACTACCCGGCGCCGAGCGCGGAGAGCATGTCGGCCGCTCACCAGGCCGGCCTGACGTCCGTGATCGCGGCGCCGCTGTCCGCCCGGGGTGAGCTGCTCGGCGTCATGAGCCTGGCCCTGTCCCGGCTCACCGAGCGCGACGAGCGCCACTACGACACGCCCGACCGCGACCTGATCGGCGCGATCGCCAGCCGGGTGGCGATCGCGATCGACAACGCGATGCTGTTCGAGACCGAGCGGCAGACCGCGCTGGCCTTCCAGAAGAGCCTGCTGCCGCAGGCGATCCCGGAGCTCGACGGCCTGGAGGTCGCCTGCAGGTACGTGCCCGCCAAGCCGCTTGAGACGCAGGGCCAGGGGATCCAGACCCAGGTCGGCGGCGACTGGTACGACATCATCCCGCTGGCCGCCGGGCGGGTGGGCATCGTCATCGGCGACGTCGAGGGCCGGGGCGCACGGGCCGCGGCGATCATGGGTCAGCTGCGGGCCGCGCTCCGGGCGTTCGCCCAGGACGAGAAGTCGCCCGCGGACATCATGCGGAAGCTGGATGAGTGGTGCCGGTCGCTGGCCCCCCCGGACGAGCACGGGGCGCAGCTGGCGGGCGACCCGCCCACGTGCAGCTGCATCTACATGATCTACGACGCGTGGTCCAGGGAGCTGACCTTCGCTAACGCGGGCCACGACGCGCCGATGCTGATCAGCGGCGGCCAGGTCCGGCAGCTTGAGTTCTTGTACAAGGGCGTCCTGCTTGGCGTGCGAGGCAAGGGGATCCGCGGCCTGCCCACGTACAAGGAGCAGACGATCGACATGCCCCCCGGGGCCATCCTGGTGTTCTACACCGATGGCCTGACCGACCGGCGGACTCGTGCCGACGGCTCGGGGCACTACTCCGAGACCGAGGCCACCGACATGCTGCGGTACGCGGTCCGCGCGGCCGCGGCCAGCGGGGATGCTGACGCCGTGGCGACGGCGGCCGAGTACGCGGTGCCCGGAGACATCGATGACGACATGGCCATCTTGGTGGTGAAGTCCTCGCCCTCCGAGCTCGCCTCGACCGAGCGCGTGTTCCCCGCCGAGCCGATCATGGTTTCCGAGGCCAGGCGGCTGGCTGCCCAGACGTTCGGGTCCTGGGGCATGGACGCCGAGCAGGCCGAGCTGGCCTGCCTGCTGGTTTCCGAGGTGGTGACCAACGCGGTCCTGCATGCCTCGATCACGCCGAGTCCGGACCGTGGGCTCGACCTCGAGCTTGAGCCTTTGATCATGCCCGCGTCTGCCGGGTCGGCCCCGGTGGCCCCGGTGGCCCCGCGCGTTCCGATGGCCCCGATGGCCCCGCGCGTTCCGGTAGCCCCCGTGGCCCCGCCCGCTCCTGCTAAACCGCTGGCCCCGCCCGCCCGGGAGTTTGCGCTGCGGCTGCGACGTGGCGCGACCTCGGTGTGGGTGGAGGTCTTCGATCCCGACCTCCGGCTACCCCGGATACGTACCGCGGGAGAGACGGACGAAGGCGGACGCGGCCTCTACCTGGTCGAACAGCTAGCGACCCGGTGGGGTTCCCGGCCGACTCCGGAAGGCAAAGCGGTGTGGTTCGAGATGCCGCGAAGCGGTAAACGAGCCTGACTGCGGCCCGTCCCCCGGATGCTTCAGTGGCCGTTGTGCGCGGCGTACAGCATGATAACGACGAGAACGAAGATAGTAATTGCCCCGGCCCAGTGTTTACCCGAGACACCTAGCTTCATCTTGCCGCGCACGCGGGTCCATCCGAACCCGACGAGTACGCCGAGGAACAACAGCAAGATAAGTCCGGTCATAGCCGCCTCCTGAACCTGCGGTTTTGCGACCCGCTTCGAGACTACGGCATTCGGCCGCCGGGCGCGAGACGAGGTACCGTGAGGTTGCCAGGCAAAACCGGCGAATGGGTCCGGCCAGGCAGAGCCGGACCCGCCCGACCTGCAGACGGAGGCCACAATGGCGGAGGCGTACATAGCCGGTGCGGTACGCACCGCGATCGGCAGGCGGAACGGCTCCCTGGCCGGTGTCCACCCGGTCGACCTCGGAGCTCACGCCCTGCGCGGGCTGATCGACCGCACCGGGGTCGATCCCGCCGCGGTCGACGACGTGATCATGGGCTGCGTCTCGCAGATCGGCCCGCAGACCTTCGACATCGCCAGGAACGCCTGGCTGTCAGCCGGCCTGCCGGAGAGCGTGCCTGGCGTCACCATCGACCGGCAGTGCGGGTCGTCCCAGCAGGCGGTCCATTTCGCGGTGCAGGGCGTCCTGTCGGGCACCCAGGACCTGGTGGTCGCCGCCGGGGTGGAAAGCATGAGCGTCGTCACCATGGGCTCCACCGTGACCCTGGCCACGCAGGCGGGCATGCCCTCCCCGTGGGGTACCGGCTGGCGGAAACGCTACGGTGACCAGGAGATCTCCCAGTTCCGCGGCGCCCAGCTGATCTGCGAGCAGTGGGGCCTCAAGCGCGGTCAGCTTGAGGAGTTCGCGCTGGAGAGCCACCAGCGGGCGATCCGTGCCATCGACGAAGGCCGGTTCGAGCGGGAGATCGTCCCGCTGGATGGCTTCAGCCAGGACGAGGGCCCGCGCCGGGACACCTCGCTGGAGAAGATGGCGGGGCTGGCGCCGCTCCGCGACGGCTGGGAGATCACCGCCGCGGTCTCCTCGCAGATCTCTGACGGGGCCGGCGCGCTGCTCATCGCGTCGGAAGCGGCCCTGGACCGGTACGGCCTGACCCCGCTGGCCCGGGTGCACGCGCTGACCGTGGTCGGCTCCGACCCGGTGCTGATGCTGACCGGCCCGATCGGCGCGACCCGTAAGGTGCTGGCCCAGGCCGGCCTGACGGTCGCGGACATCGACGTGTTCGAGGTCAACGAGGCGTTCGCGCCTGTGCTGCTGGCCTGGTCGCAGGACACCGGGGCGTCGCTCGAGCGGACCAACCCGAACGGCGGGGCCATCGCGCTCGGGCATCCGCTCGGAGCGACGGGAGCGATCCTGATGACCAAGCTCGTGCACGAGCTTGAGCGGACGTCGGGCCGGTTCGGCCTGCAGTCCATGTGCGAGGGCGGCGGCCAGGCCAACGCCACGATCATCGAGAGAATCTAACGACCCGGCCCCCTCCGGGCCGCCCTGGACGTCCGGATCGCGCAGCGTGTAGCCGATCCCGCGGCGGGTGTGGATGAGCGGCGGGCCGAGCCGGTGGAGCTTGCGCCGCAGGTAACTCACGTACGTCTCCAGCACCTGCGGTTGGCCGCCATAGTCGCGGCCCCACACGCGCTGCAGTAGCTGGGTTCTGGTCAGCACCTGGCCCTGATGACGTATCAGGCAGGCCAGCAGCCGGAACTCGGTCGGCGACAGGTCCACCGGCGCTCCGGCCCGGTGGACCGTCCACCGGGACTCATCGAGCACGAGGTCGCCGCAGCAGAGCAGGCCAGGCTCCGCTGACTCCGGCCGAACGGCGCTAGTGCCGGCCCAGGCGTAGGCCGGATGAGCCGGGGTGCGCCGGCGCACCCGCGCGATGCGCGGGTGCGCCGGTGATGGCGCTGCCATCGGCTGACCAGGCTGGTTTACCAAGAGGTCGGGGCCACGGCCGGCGTGCTGACGGTCCCTGTGCTGGTCCCTGTGCTGGTCCCTGTGCTGGTCCCTGTGCTGGCTCCTGTGCTGGCCCGGCCGCCCACGTCGGCCGTGGTCAGCGGGGTGAACAGCACCAGCGTGGCGTGCAGCATCCAGTGCGACCGTGATCCCACGACCACCGCCAGGTCACCGCGGGCCAGTGCGCTGGTGGTTAGCCACGCGTTCTGGGTGAACGTGCTCGGCTGCCACGATGGCATGGCACTCGACGGCATGGTGGCGGTCTGGGAAACCGTCGCCGTGGTCCTGGTCACCGTGACCGTGACCGTGAGGTCGGTGTTAGCCACCTGCACCGATACCGTCTGCGCCGCCGGGGTGGGCGTCAGCATCCGGGCGGCGACCAGCGGGCTTCCGGCCAGCAGCGTCGTCGCCGGGACCATGTTGCCCGAGGACATCGCCTGCTGCGTGGCGCTGGTACTGGCGGTCAGGGCCGACGTGCCAGCCGTGGTCGTGGCGACGTTCTGGATATGGGTGGCACCGGAAAGCAGCCAAAGATGCAGCGAGGAGTTGGAAGACTGCAGGATGAGGAACTTCTTCGTGGCCAGGACGACGATGCCGCGCTGCACGTCCAGCGTGTGGCCGGCGTAGGAGGCCTGGCTGAACTGCCGGGCCTGGGTCAGCCCGGCGAGCTGCGAGTACGCGGTGTGCCTGGACTGGCCCCACTGGTTCATGACCGAGTTGAGCGTGGCTCCTTCGCTGCTGAAGCGGGCCGCGTAAGCGGCTGGCTGGGCCGTGCTGGCCGCCGGCTGGCTCGTGGCCGCGATCGCGACCGCGGCGATCGAGCCGACGCCGACCAGGGCCGCGGCCGCGATACCGACGCGGGCCTTCCTCGGCGCCTGACGGCTTTTCCCGTAACGCTCGCGGGCAATCATGGATGTCTCCTTCTGCCATGGACGCTGCGCCCGCTTCGCGCGTCCGGGTTTCGTCGGTCCGGGCCTGTGGGTGCTAGGTACCCGATGGACGGCCCGTTTGTATCCATGGGTCGAGACTGCCCGGATAAGTCCCGGCGGTGACCGGAATCGCGGCTCACGTAAGCAGTACGTTCGCGACTTCACATGCTCACGCGGCGCTAGCGCATGGCCCCGCAGCGGTCAGCCAAGGAGTTCAGCGCTCGGTTACATTCGCTCCGGCATGGGCACCCCGAGCAGGCCGAGGCCGGTGCTCAGTACGTCATGGGTGAGGGCGGATAGCGCGAGCCGGCTCGCCCGCAGCGAGGAAGTCTCCGCCTTCAGCACCGGGCACTCCTCGTAGAACGTGGTGAACAAGCTGGCCACGTCGAAGAGGTACGCGGCCAGCCGGTGCGGCTCCGCGGTCTGGCCGGCCTGGGTTAGGATCGCGCCGAAGCCGAGCAGCCGCAGCGCGAGGGCCCGTTCGGGACCCGCGGTGATGGCCACGGCCGAGCTGCGGACGTCCTGCGCCGCGGCTCCCGGTCCGGCGTTCCCGGCATCGGCCGCCCGGCGGAAGATCGACCGGATCCGCGCGGTCGCGTACTGCAGGTACGGCCCGGTGTTGCCGCGGAACGAGATCATCCGGTCCCAGTCGAAGACGTACGCGCTCTCCCGCGCGGTGGACAGGTCAGCGTATTTCACGGCGCCGATACCGACGGCTTCGGCGACCGCATCAAGCTCGCCGGCGTCGAAGCGCGCGGCCGCGTCGAGCTCGCTGAGGATGCCGCGCGCACGGTCGACGGCCTCCTGCAGCAGGTCGCTGAGCTGGACGTTGTCTCCAGACCGGGTACGGAGCCTGTTGCCGTCGGGGCCGAGGACCAGGCCTATCCGGGCGTGCTCGAAGGAGACGCCCGGCGGTATCCAGCCCGCCTGCCTGGCCACCGCGAACACCATCTGGAAGTGCAGCGCCTGGTCCGAGCCGACCACATAGATGGCGCGATCACTGTGTAGCACATCGACCCGGTACCTGATGGTGGCCAGATCCGTGGTGGAGTAGTTGTAGCCGCCGTCGCTCTTCCTGATGATGACGGGCATCGGCCGGCCTTCGCGGCCCGTGAAGCCGGGCGGGAAGGCGCACAGCGCGCCGTCGCTTTCGACCGCGATGCCTTGGTCTTCCAGCTGGGCCACCGTGTCGGCGAGCATGTCGTTGTAGAAGCTCTCGCCCTTGATGTCATCGTCGGTCAGCGTGACACCGAGCCGGCCGTAGATGCGGTGCAGGTAGTCCTTGGACAGGTCGACCAGCTCCTGCCACAGCTTCAACGTGGCCGGGTCGCCGCCCTGCAGGTCCACGACCCGCATCCGCGCGTGCTCCGCGAATTCCGGGTCGGTGTCGAATTTGCGCCGGGCCGCCTGGTAAAACCTGTTCGGGTCGGTGCGCAGCAACCCGGCTGCTGCGGATTCCTCGCCCACGTCGAGCAAGTACTCGATGAGCATGCCGAACTGGGTGCCCCAGTCGCCGACGTGGTTGTCCCTGATCACCCGGTGCCCGGCGAACTCCAGGACCCGGGCGATGGCGTCGCCGGCGATCGTCGTGCGCAGGTGCCCGACGTGCATCTCCTTGGCGATATTGGGGGACGAGTACTCCACCACGATGGTCTGCGGCTCGGCCGCCGGCGCCAGTCCGAGCTTGGCATCGCCGAGCATGCGGGTGGCCTCGGCGGCGATCCAGTCGTCGCGCAGGGTGAAATTAATGAAGCCGGGTCCGCTGACCGCTGGCTCGGCGGACAGGTCCGCGACGTCGAGCCGGGCGGCTAGCTCCGCGGCCACCTCGCGCGGCGCGCGGCCGAGCCGCTTGCCGAGCGGAAGGGCCGCGTTGGACTGAAAGTCGGCGAAGGCGGAGGGCCGGATCAACGGGTCGGCGTCGCGGTAATCCGGGCCGAACGAAGCCACGATGGCGTCGCGTACCCGCTGCGCGAGCACCTGCTGAGGATCGGCCATACCGTAAGCCTAGCGGGGATCGCGACCCGGCCTGCGGCAGCGGCGCCCAGCTACGGCCGACCTTAACGGGCGGCGGAGGAAGTGCCCGCCGCGGCTTGAAGACCGCCCGGGGCTGAGCCGCTGCGTGATCTTTTCCGTGATCTGGCCGCGGGCCAGGTCGGCCGCGAGCAGGCAGGCAGACGTGACGGCCCGGGCGGTGCTCGCGCCGTGCGCGATCACCACGGTGCCGCCCAGGCCAAGCAGGACAGCTCCGCCGTAGCTCTCCGCGTCCAGCCGCGCGGTGAGCTCCCGGAGCCCGCGGCGCTGCAGGAACGCGCCGACACGGGCAGCCGCGGTACCGGTAACCGCGGCCCGCAGTTCGGCCGCGGCGAACCGGATCGAGCCTTCAAGCGTCTTCAGCGCCACGTTCCCGGTAAAGCCGTCGGTCACGATCACGTCAAGCTCGCCGGCCAGCAGGTCGCCGCCCTCCACGTTGCCCGCGAAGCTCAGCGGGAGGGCGCCGTTCGGCGGGTCGCTGGCCAGCAGCTCATGGGCGCGTCTGGTGAACTTGTTCCCCTTCCCCGGCTCCGTCCCGATGGTCAGCAGCCCGACTCTGGGCGCAGCCACACCGAGGGTCAGCTGGGCGTAGGCGACACCAAGCTGGCCAAACTGGACGAGCATCTCGGGTTTGGGGTCCGCGGTCGCGCCCGCGTCGATCAGCACCGTACGGCCGGGGCGGGTCGGCAGCACCACGGCGAGTCCGGGCCGCATGACACCAGGCAGCGGACGCAGCCGGAGCCTCGCGGTGGCCACGATTCCGCCGGTCGACCCGGCGGAGACCACCGCGGCCGCGTCGCCCCGCCTGACCAGCTGGCACGCGACCGCCACGCTTGACCGCGGACGGCGCAGGCTGGCTAGCGCGCCCTCGTCCATGGCCAGGTTGTCCTCGGCCGGCACGACCTGAAGCTCATCCGCGGCGTCCATCGCGGTCAGCGCCTGGCCCAGGCGCGTCGCGGGTCCGGTCAGCACCACGCGGACGCCGTGCTCGCGCTGCGCCGCCAGCGCCCCGGCCACGATCTCGTCGGGAGCATGATCACCGCCCATGGCGTCGACCGCGATGACCGGGCCAGCGGGGCCGAAGCCGCGGCGCGGGACGCTGCCCGCCAGACGGCTGCCGGAGTCCTCGGCACCGGAGTCGGTGATCCCGCCGGGTTCCCCCGCCTCCCCGAACGCCTCGCCGCTTTCCCCGTTGCGCCGGGGACCGGCGGTGCTCTCAGCATCCCGGGCCGGGGAGCGCCGAGGCGAGCCGTCCGGTGCCGTGCTCAGCGGGTCACCGGGGTGCGCGGCCAGAGATGATGTCTCATCCTTCGTGTGTCCTTCAGCCGAGGTGTGCCTGTCTGGTGGGCCCATTATGGCCCTGACGAGGCGCTCGGGCCTGGCCGGCCGGGCGGCGCCCAGCGTGCCTCCCCGGGTAACCGCTACGCTGCTCCGCGCGTCCGCTACGCTGCTCCGCGCACCTGGTGCGGTCGCCCGCGGACCGCGCCGGGCCGGACGGGCGGTAACCGTTACGCGCCGTGCATTGTACGGCTAAAAGGGCACAGAATGGAGCGGCTGTCTAAACCAATGTTTAAAGATTGCCGTGAGCCGGACGAATACTTTCTGCGAAACGCGATATTTCTCTGGCCGTGAGAAAGGCGGAAGGGGGAGGAAGGGGAATCGGAACCAACCTGACCTCAAGAACGTCAATTAAAATGTGGCAGCTGTTATGCAAGGCGTTTGCCAGCAAACGCTGCAGCCGGGGGGAACCGCTGGGGAGCGAGGGTCTTGGCTGTTTTTCGCGCGGTGAGCGGCATAGTGGCCGTTCAGCGCCGAACGGAGGGAGAAGATGCGTGACAGACATCCAGCAGGCGGTACCCCCGGCCCGCTCGGCAGGCCGCGGGTTTCATGCCTACTCGGCGAAACATCTTGACACGCTCGTGCAGCGGGCAGGCCTGGCCCCTGAGGAACGGCTTGCGGTGCGGGCGGTGGCGAGCGTGCTTCCGTTCCGGACCAATTCGTACGTGATCGAGAACCTCATCGACTGGGACGCGGCTCCGGACGATCCGATTTACCGGCTCGTCTTTCCCCAGCCGGACATGCTGCCCGCGGCGGATGTGCGGCGGCTCGCCGACCTGATCAGCGGCGGCGCCCCCGATGCGGCGCTGCGCGCGGCCGCCCATGAGATCCGGATGCGGCTGAACCCGCAACCCGCCGGCCAGCTCCTGCTGAACGCGCCCAGCCTGCACGGCCGGCCGCTGTCTGGCCTGCAGCACAAGTACCCGGAGACGGTGCTTTTCTTCCCCCGGCAGGGTCAGACCTGCCATGCGTACTGCAGTTACTGCTTCAGGTGGGCGCAGTTCGTGGACGAGCCTGACCTGAAGATGGCCACGGACGACATCGGCGTGCTGGTGGCCTACCTCGGTGAGCATCCCGAGGTGACCAGCGTGCTCATTACCGGCGGCGATCCGATGATCATGGGCGAGGCGGTCCTCCGCCGGTACATCGGGCCGCTGATCGACCCCCGGAACGGCCTTGACCACCTGGAGTCCATCAGGATCGGCACCAAGTCGCTCGCGTACTGGCCGCAGCGGTTCGTCAGCGACCCTGACGCCGACGCGACCCTGGGGCTGTTCGGCGAGGTGGTGGCCTCGGGCCGGGCGCTCGCCGTGATGGCGCACTTCTCGCATCCGCGTGAGCTCTCCCCTGCGCTGCCCGGCGAGGCGGTGCGCCGGATCTGCAGCACGGGCGCGGTGATCCGCACTCAGGCCCCGCTGATCAGGTCGATCAATGACGACGCGGCGGCGTGGCAGGCCATGTGGCGGACGCAGGTCCGGATGGGCATGGTGCCTTACTACATGTTCGTGGAACGGGATACCGGTCCGCAGGATTACTTCGCCGTGCCGCTGGCCCGGGGCTACGACATCTTCCGCGAGGCCTACCGGGGCGTTTCCGGTCTGTGCCGGACGGTTCGTGGTCCGTCGATGTCGGCCACCCCGGGAAAGATATGCGTCGACGGAGTGGCCGAGGTGGCGGGGGTCAAGGTTTTCGTCCTGCGCATGATCCAGGCCCGCGACCCTCAGCTGGTGGGCCTGCCGTTCTTTGCCCGGTTTGACCCGGCGGCCACCTGGCTCACCGACCTTGAGCCGGTGTTCACCGACCGGTTCCCCTACGAGCCTGTGCGCTACGAGGCCGCCGCTGACGAGCTGCCCGGGCTTTGGCCGGACGAGCCGGGCGAGCTGATGGTGCCGGCCATCTGACCGGATTCCGGCCCAGGTACCGCCGCGCGGTCCTGGCCGTCGGCCCGGCCCCGGATAGCGAGGCAGCTGGCCGCGGCCAGGACCACGACGGCGCAAGATATATCGCAGTAGGAGCACCGGTCAGGTGACGTCACGACCGGAGCGGGTATGCTCCCGGACATGGACCTGAACGGTACTGCAGCCATTGTTTCCGGCGGTGCGAGCGGCCTCGGCGAGGCCACGGCCCGGGTGCTCGCGGCGGCCGGCGCCACGGTGGTCGTGGCTGACCTGAACGAAGAGGGCGGGAAGCGGGTCGCCGGGGAGATCGGCGGCGTGTTCGCGCGCATGGATGTGTCGGACGAGGCCTCGGTACAAGCGGCGGTGGACGCCGCCGCGACTGTCGGGGTTCCGCTCAGGGCCGCGGTCAGCTGCGCGGGCATCGGCTGGGCGGCGCGGACGCTGTCGCGTGACGGCACCCCTCATGACCTGGCCAGCTATCAGAAGGTCATCACCGTCAACCTGATCGGTACCTTCAACCTGATGCGCATCGCGGCGGCCGCCATGGCCAGGACGGAACCGGCGGACACCGACGGGCAGCGCGGCGTCGTCATCAACACCTCCTCGGTAGCGGGCATCGAGGGCCAGACCGGCCAGATCGCGTACTCCGCGTCCAAGGGCGGCATCATCGGGATGACCTTGCCGGCCGCACGGGACCTCGGCGTCATCGGGGTGCGGGTGAACACGATCTGCCCCGGCATCATCGACACCCCCATCTACGGGTTCGCGGAGAACGCCGAGGAGTTCAAGGCCAAGCTGGTCGCCCCGGTAGTATTCCCCAAGCGGATGGGGCGGCCGGATGAGTTCGGCCACCTGGTCCGGGTGCTTATCGAGAACGACTACATGAACGCCGAGGTCGTCCGCTTCGACGGCGGGATCAGGTTCCAGCCCAAGTAGGCTGGCCGGGGCACGGAACCGTTAAGACCCCGATCGTTGGGCGGCACGCATGGGCGGAATTACCGGCTGCCTGGCGCTGGCAGACGGAGCAGGCCCCGACACCGAGTGGGTGGGTCGTGCCACGGTGCGCATCGCCCATCGCGGACCCGACGACCAGGGGTTCTTCACCGATCCCGATCTGGCTCTGGGCTTCAGGCGGCTGGCGGTCATCGACCCGTCCCCGGCCGGGCGCCAGCCAATGCACTCGGCCGATGGCCGCTACGTGATGGTCTTCGACGGCGAAATCTACAACTACGTCGAGCTGGCCCAGCGGCTGGCGGGCCGCGGCGTCCAGCTGCGCGGCCGGTCTAGTTCTGAGGTCCTGCTCGAGATGTACGCCTGGCTTGGCAAGGACGTCGTGCGCCAGCTCAGGGGCATGTACGCCTTCGCGATCTGGGACCGGCGCGACCGGGAACTCTTCTGCGCCCGGGACCCGTTCGGCATCAAGCCGTTCTTTTACGCGCTGACCACCGGCGGCCACCGGCCCAGGTCAGGACCCCAGCTCAGGTTTGCTTCCGAGCGCAAGGCGCTGGCCGACTCCGGCGAGGTGACCGCCATCGACCCGGATGCGCTGCGCCGCTACCTGTCGTTCCAGTACGTACCGGCGCCGGCCACGCTGGTGCCGCCGGCCCGGTCGCTGCCGCCCGGGCACGTGCTGATCGCGCGGCCCGGCGGCCGGGTCGACGTCTTCAGGTACTGGCGTCCTGAGTTGCGCCCCGCCAGGTCCCCCTCGTCGAGCTCGCCGGAGAAGATCCTGGCCGCGATGCGCGACTCGGTGGCCGTGCACCTGCGCAGCGACGTGCCGGTGGGCGCGTTCCTGTCCGGCGGGGTGGATTCGGCCACCCTCTGCGCGCTCGCCGCCGAGTCCTCTCCTGGCCTGCTGACCTTTACCGTCGGTTTCGAGCGCGAGGGCTACAACGAGATCGACGACGCGATGGCGACGGCGACGGCGCTCGGCGTGAAGTCGGTCCCCTACGTGATCAGCCCGGACGAGTTCGTCGCCGCCCTGCCCAGGATTATCTGGCACCTCGATGACCCGATGGCGGACGCGGCCGCGGTACCGCTGTGGTTCGCGGCCCGCGAGGCACGCAAGCACGTCAAGGTGGTGCTGTCCGGCGAGGGCGCTGACGAGCTGTTCGGCGGCTACGGCGTCTACTACCAGCCCGGCATGGTCCGGGCCGGCAAGGCGCTGCCGAGCTGGGGGCGCGCGACGATCAGCCGGGTCGCCTCCGAGATGCCAGCAGGCGCGAAGGGGAAGGGCCTGCTCAACCGGACCTCAACCCCCCTGCGGCGGCGTTACATCGGCAACGCCTACGTGTACCAGGCGGATCAGGCGCGGCTGCTGGTCAGGCGCGGGAACGGCAGCGAGTTCGACGTGACCGACCCGGTATACCGGCAGGCGGCTGAGGCCGGCCTGGACGACGTCGCCACCATGCAGCTGGTCGACGTCAACACGTGGCTGCCGGGCGACATCTTGGTCAAAGCGGACCGGATGGCCATGGCGCACGGCCTCGAGCTGCGCACGCCGTTCCTGGACCGTGAGGTGCTCGCCGTCGCCGCGCGGCTGGCCCGGGTGGAGAAGACCGCCGCCGGCACCACCAAGTTCGCGCTCAGGGAGGCCATCAACGACCTGCTGCCTCAGGCTGCGGCGGAACGGCCCAAGCTCGGTTTCCCTGTCCCGCTCGGGCACTGGCTCCGCGGCGGCATGTATGGTTTCGCGGAGCAGGTTGTCCGGACGGCGCAGACTGGTCAGTGGCTGAACCAGAGCGCCGTGCTCGACATCATGCGCCGGTTCCGGGCCGGTGACCCCACGGTGACCTGGCGGCAGGTATGGCTGCTGGTCGTATTCTCGCTGTGGCACCAGATCTACGTGGAACGCGTGTACGACCCGGTGACCCTCGGCTGGGAAGCCCCGGCCATCGGATGACGACCCAAGGACACGAGTGACAAGCCCCAGGATCAGCGTCGTAGTGGCGTTCTTCAACAACGAAGACGATCTCGCCGACTGCCTGGAGTCGATCGCCGCCCAGACGTTCACCGACACCGAAGTGATCATGGTCGATGACGGGTCAACCGATGGCAGCGCCGATATCGCCCGGGCGAAGGCAGCCGCCGATCCGAGGTTCACGCTGATCAAGCCGGAGCACGGCGGCCCCGGCGGCGCGCGTAACCGGGGCGTCGAGCGCGCCCGCGGTGAGTTCCTCGCCTTCGTCGACGGCGATGACATGCTGCCCGCCAACGCGTATGAGCTGTTCGTGCACGCGCTGGAGAGCTCGGGATCCGACTTCGCCAGCGGCGCCGTCTTGCGCATCGGGCCGAAGGGGATCAACCCGTCGGCGCTGCATTCGCTGGCCATCAAGGGTCGCCAGGTCAGGACGCACATCACCAAGACGCCGCGGCTGCTCTATGACGTGTCGGTGTGGAACAAGCTCTTCCGGCGCCGCTTCTGGGATGCCCACCAGCTGTCTTATCCGGAGCATGTGGTGTGGGAAGACATCCGGCTGATGACCAAGGCGCATGTGCTGGCCGCGGCCGTGGACGTGATCCCCGACATCGTCTACTACTGGCGCGAGCGCGCGCAGGGCGGCCTGTCGATCACGCAGAGCCGGACCAGCATCGCCAACCTCCGGGACCGGATGACCGCGCTTGACGACATCGACGAGTTCATCGCGGCGCACTCGACGGCGAAACTGCTGCGGGCCCATCAGCGCAAGGCCCTGAAGAACGACCTGTGGCTGTACGTCCAGGACCTGCACAAGGTGACCGAGGCGTACCGGGCCGAGTTCACCGACCTGGTGAACGGGTATCTAGACCTTGTGGGCCGCCGGGTGCTGCGCAGCCTGCCCGCGACGCACAAGCTGGCCTACCATCTGGTCCGGATCCGGGCCACGCCGCAGCTCGCCGAGCTGGCCGCCTGGATGATGGACCAGCCGGTGCGGCAGGTCCCGATGGTCAGGCGGTGGGGCCTACTGCGCGCCGACTTGCCGTTCCGGCAAGGGGCGCCGGTGCCGGTTCCGGCCCGCGTGTTCCGGCCGCACTGGCGCGACCTCGACCCGTACATGCAGGTAGACGACATCGGCTGGGCCCGTGACAAAAAGGGGCAGAGCGGTCGGCTGGTGGTCACCGGGCGGGCCAACGTGCCGTCGGTCGATATCGCCAAGCGCAGGAACACCTCGAAGATCGTGATCCTGCGGCCTCCTGGCCGTCGGCTGCCGGTGATCGTGCCCGTCCGCTCGTTCCTGAATCCGGACGCCACCGCGCTGTCCGAGCAGGAACGCTACAACTACGACTGGTCCGGTTTCCGGTTCGCGATCAGCCCCCGCCGGTTCCATCACCCCGGGGAGTGGCAGTGCTACATGCTCGTCCGCGGCCACGGCGTGTGGCGTCCGGCCCGGGTGCACACCCCGGTGCCTGGCCCCGCCGAGCGGCCTCAGCCGCGGCAGCTCGGCCCGGGACTGCGGTTCGGCGCCCGGTGGGCCGGGCTCGGCCTGAACGTGGCGGCCTGGCGGCTCGGCGCCTTCGCGGCCGGTCACGCCGGGCAAGACGGCGGCCCGGCGTCCTCGCCGGATTCCGCGTCCCTGGCGGATCCGGCCGTCTCCGGCCGCCCGGCGGTCGAGATCGAGGTCGAGGTACCCGGAGTCGCCGCCCCGGACGTCCCGGCCGAACTGGTCCTGGTGCGCAATCGCGGCGCGGCGACCCGCTCCTTCCCCGCCGCAGCACGTGGTGGTGGCAGGTTCCTGGCGCGGGTGCCGTTGAGCGATCTGGCCGGGGCGGGGGATGTGGCGGACCGGGTGGGCCGGGTCGTCGGGGATGACGGGATGGCGTGGGATGTCTACGTCAAGCTGGCCGGGCGGCCGCGGGTCAGGGTGGCGTGGCCGGACGGCATGCTGGAGAGCAGGCACCTCTTCGGCCACCGTGAGGCCGTGGTCGGGCGGAGCCGCTACGGTGACCTTGTGATGGCAGAGCGCACCCCGCGTCCGGTGATCGACGAGCATGAGTGGCAGCCCGACGGGCGGCTGGTGCTGCGGGGCAGCTTCCTCGGCGCGGACGGCCGCTATGAGACCGTCGTGCGCCGGATAGGGTCTTCCGATGTCCATGTCATCGGCTTCCGCCGTGACGGCGAGCGCTTCAGCGTCGAGGCCGACCTGGACCGGATGCCGTTCTTCGGCTCGGCCATCCCGCTGCGCGACGGCGACTGGAACCTGTACGTCCGCCCAGTGGGCGGTGGCCCCGACACGCTTGCGGAGCTCAAGTACGACCACGACCGGCTGAACGATGTACCCGGAACTCGGGTGGCTGCGGGCCGCAAGTGGTACCGGCTAATGATCACCGGTCACGACGACCCGATGCTCACCGCCGAGCCCCAGCTGCGCCGCATCGAGCAGGGCAACTTTGCTCAACGGGCGCTGCGGCGCGGGTTCTACCCGGCGATGGGCCGCACCCCGGTCCGCGACTCGGTCTTTTTCGTCAGCTGGAAGGGCAAGCAGTGCGGCGACAACCCGCTCGGCATCGCGGCGGAGCTGCGCCGCCGCGGTGACGACCGCGAGCAGCTGTGGGCCGTCACCGACTGGTCGGTTCCTGTGCCCGACGGCGGCGCCGCCGTGCTCCGCGGTACCCAGGAGTACTACGAAGCGCTGGCCCGGTCCAGGTACCTGGTCTCCAACGACGACATGCAGGCGCCGTTCCGTAAGCGAAACGGGCAGATCTACCTGCAGACCTGGCACGGCACCCCGCTGAAGCGGATCGGCTTCGACATCTCCAACCCGCAGTTCATCAGCGGCACGGCCTACTTCGACCACCTGGCCGCCGACATCGCGCAGTGGGACCTGCTGCTGTCGCCGAACCCGTTCAGCACCCCGGTGATGCGCCGCGCTTTCCGCTACGACGGGGAGATCGGCGAGTACGGCTACCCGCGCAACGACCTGCTGCGCTGCGGCGACACGGCCGAGCTGGCGGCGCGGGTGCGGGACCGGCTCGGCCTGCCCGCGGGCAAGCGGGTCGTGCTGTACGCGCCGACCTGGCGTGACAATCAGGTGTACGCGAACGGCCGCAGGTACCGGTTCGACATGCGCCTGGACCTGGAGCGGGCCTGGCGCGAGCTTGGCCAGGACCACGTGTTCCTCATCCGCGGGCACCACCATATGGCGGACGACGTGCCGGCCGGGATGCGGGACGGGTTCGCGTTCAACGTCACCGCGTACCCCGACATCACCGAGCTGTTCCTGGTGGCCGACGTGCTGCTCACCGACTACTCTTCGGCCATGTTCGACTACGCGGTCACCGGCCGGCCGATCGTGTTCTTCACCTACGACCTGGCCGAATACCGAGACAACCTGCGCGGCTTCTACTTCGACTTCGAGGCAGAAGCACCGGGCCCGCTGCTGGCCACCTCGGCCGAGGTGATCGCGGCGATCAAGGACATCGACGCCGTCGCCGCCTCCTACCGCGACGCCTACCAGCAATTCGCGGCCAGGTTCTGCCCCCTCGATGACGGCAAGGCCTCCGCCCGCGTCTGCGACCGCCTCTTCACGTCCTGACCCGCCACGCCGGCCCGGGTTACCGAGGGTCAGCGCCCGGCCGTGGGCCCCTGACCAGCACCGAGCCGTCCCTGCGATGAGGGAAGGGGCACCCCGGGGCCCGTGGACCCCGGCCATCCGGCTCGACAGCCGGGTGATCACTGTCCCCGCAAACGCGGGAAATAAGGCGACAAGCGAATTTTGGACCCGGCTGAAGGAGATCTTGATGGCCGGGAATTACCGAGGGGCCAGGCGCATCGCGGTCGGCGTCGCGGTCGCGAGCATGGTGGTGCTACTGGCCGGCTGTGGGACTGATCCAGGAGGTGCCCGGCCGGCGGCCACGGGGCCACAGGCGGGCAGTCGTGCTCAGGCTGAGATGTTCGCCCGGCAGCTTATGGCTCGGTTCGCCGTCCCGGCGGGCGCCCGGCCCGCCCGGCTGTCCCCTGTCCCGCTGGTGCTCCGCGACCCGTGGACAGGCCCGGCGGGATCGTCAGCTCCGGGTTCAGTGGACCTAGGCCAGCTTGACATGGGCCCTCTGGCCCTGCCGGCCACCAAGGCGTTCATGCTGACACATGAACCCAGCGGAGCCGACCTGACCGGGACCGGGCAGGCGAACAGCCCGGACGGGGTGCGTGAGCTGTACATCCGGCTCGGTTCCCGTTCTCTTCCGCCGGGCATCAACGACGCCGAAGCGGCGGTGCTGATGGTCCCGCGAGGAGCCGTTTCCACGCTCATCAGCATCTACGTCCACGTGCTCTGGTTCCCGTCCAGGACCGAGACCGAGCATCTCGACGCGGCAGACTTCGGCGCCGTGACCATCAGCGCCGTCGTGTACGGGGCGAAGCTACACCGCGTGACACGGACATTTAGCTCAGCCACGGACATCGCCGCGCTGACCGGGCTGCTCAACGGCCTCCCGGCGGCACCGGACACGACGCAGTCATGCCCCGCCAGCAACACCTTCCAGATCGGCTTCGATCCGCGAACCGCTGGGCAGGCAGAGGTGGTCGTGACAACGTACGGGTGTTACGGTGCCACAGTCACTTCGAGAGGCATCCCGCAGCCAGCGCTGCTGGACACCGGCAACGCCGTTGCGGCGGCCGCAGCCCGTATGCTCGGCGTCAGCGCAGGTTAGGGCCTGGAAATGAACAACACGCTCAACCGGGCGTCGCGGACGGTCAGGCCGGTTCGGGTGGTGGTTCCGGCGATGAGGTTAACGGCGACTTCGTGGCTGGTCAGCGGCTGCCCGGCCCAGTTCATCGAGATGTGGCTGAACAGGCGGTGTTCGGGTCCTGGAGCACACAAATCAACCCAGAGCCTGAAATCTCCCTGGAATTGCCGGCCCGATGGAACATCGGGCCGGTGATAACCGGCCCTAAGGACCATCGAGCCGGCTGGACCTGGCGGCCCGACACGTGATCCGCAGGTCAAGCCAACCGGGTCAGCGCGACCTGACACCGGACTAAGCCACCGCAGGCTCGCCAGCATCGCCGGAGTGCGAGTGTCTCACCGCCCGGTCTGGTCTCGGATAGCCTGAGATCCAAAATGCCGCCAGGCAGGGGACCGGTGCGCGGAAGGGACAGATGGTGTCGGAGCGGGACTCTGGGGCTGAGAACCCGGTCGCGGCGACCGGGCTGGCTGAGCCCACAGGGCCTGCGGCCGGGCTGGCTGAGCTCACGGGACCCGCGGCCGGGCCAGCGGAACCATCGCCGGGCCGCCGGCCGGGTGACTGGCTGGTCGTCGCCGTTCCCGCGGCCGTCTCGCTCGTGGTCGGCGGGTACGAGATCGGCGGCCCCTCGCTCTGGCGGGACGAGGCCTACACCAGGGATGCGATCGGGCGATCGGTCGGCCAGATCTTCACCTTGCTCGGGCACACCGATGCCGTGCACGGCGCCTACTACCTCCTCATGCACGTCATCGCGGCCGCCGCCGGGACCTCGGCCACGGCCCTGCGGTTCCCTTCGCTGTGCGCCATGGTCATCGCCACCGCGTTCACCGCGGCGACCGGCCGCCGGGCGGCCGCGCTGGCCCAGGGGCCCGGTACGACCGGCCGGGCCGGTAATCAGGTCGCGGCGCTGACCGGGCTGCTGTCCGGCCTGGTGTTCGCGACCGCGCCGTACATGACCTATTACGCGCAGATGGCCAGGTCCTACGCGATCGTGACGATGTTCGCCACGATCTCCAGCTACCTGCTGCTCCGGGCCTACCCCGATGGCCGGTGGCGGTGGTGGGCGGCGTACGCCGCCGCCGTGGCCCTCACCGGTCTGTTCAACCTGTTCGGGCTGCTCATCCTGGTCGCTCACGGCGTCACGCTGCTGCTGACCGACCCCCGCGGCCGGAGCGGGAACGGCCGCCGGGTCGGCCGGGTGCCGCTGCGGTGGCTGGCCGCGAGCGCCGCGGCGCTGCTCGTGCTCAGCCCGCTGCTGCGCCTCTCGTTCCGCGAGCAGAAACAGATCGCCTGGGTGTCGCGACCTGACGCCAGCACGATCGAGAGGCTCTTCTCCAACTTCGCGGGCTCGACGGCACTGATCCTTCCGGTCGCCCTGCTGGCGCTGGGCGGGGTCGCGGCCGCCTGCATCGCGGACAACTGGCGCCCGCTCAATCCCGCGGCGATCGCGCTGCCCTGGCTGACCGTGCCGCCTTTCCTGCTGATCGCCGGGTCCTACGTCAAGCCGGTCTACGTCGAGCGGTACGTCGAGTTCTGCCTGCCCGCGCTGGCGATCCTGGTCGCGGCGGGCCTGGTCGGCCTGACCAGGGCCATGGCGGGCATGCCCTTGAGCAGGCTCCGGCCGACCTGGGCGCCGTCCGCCCTGGTCGGCCTGGTTCTCGCCATCCTGCTGATCGGACCCCAGCAGGCGATCCGGCAGAGCGCGGCCCGGCCGGACAACCTGAGGCTGGCGTCGGCTATCGTCGCGGCCAACGAGCAACCCGGCGACGTGGTCTTTTATCTCCCGGTCGACATGCACGTGATCGGCACCGGGTACCCAGCGCCCTTCCTGAAGCTGCGGGATATCGCGCTGGCCAGGTCCCCGATCGCCTCAGGCACCTTGGCCGGCAACGAGATCACCAGCCCGGCCGAGCTGAAAAGCCGGTTCACCGACGTCAGCCGGGTGTGGGTGGTTACCGGCTCAAGCAACTACAAGTTCCCCGTGCCGTCCACCCCGGTGGACAAGGAGAAGATGGCGCTGCTCGCCGGGATGCACATCATCCACCGCTGGATGGCCGGCGAAGTCATGCTCACCCTGTACGGGCGTTGACCCGGAACGGAGCCCGGCCCCTGCGTCGGTGTCAGGCGCCAGAGGACTCGGCCTGCGGGGCGCCGAACCCGCCAGCCAGCAGCTGCTCCCGGATCTTCCTGCGGCCACGGTGCAGCCGCGACATCACGGTCCCGACCGGGGTTCCCATGATCTCGGCGATCTCGCGGTAGGGATAACCCTCGATGTCCGCCAGGTACACCGCGGTCCGGAACTCGCCGGGCAGATCGCGCAGGGCCCGCAGCAGGTCAGAATCGGTGGTCCGGTCCAGCGCTTCGGTCTCCGCCGACGGCACAGGCGGTGCGAGCCGGTCGGCGGACATCTGCCATTCCTGCAGGTCACCGCCGAGTGCCTGCTGGGGCTCCCGACGTCGCTTGCGGTAGACGTTGATGAAGGTGGTGGTCAGGATCCGGTTCAGCCAGGCCCGCAGGTTGGTGCCCGGAGTGAACTGCTGGAACGCCGCGTACGCCTTGACCGACGTTTCCTGCACGAGGTCCTCGGCGTCGGTCGGGTTCCTCGTCATCCGGAGCGCCGCCGAGTACAGCTGGCCAAGCTGCGGAATGACATCGCGCTCGAATCGCTCGCGATCCTCGCTAGAGTGTTCGGCTCGGCTCATGTTCGCTCCGGTGTTTTGTCATCTCACTGTATATTTACGCACAACAGGCCCGGAAACGTCCCCCCTGTTGCGGAAATCACGTTGGCGGTGGATGGGGTGTCTTGCCCTTCTACCCCCGACGGCCCTAACGATGCCTAAGTGAGCTGAACGAAACCTGAAAGCCGACTGAAAGGATGGCCAGAAGCAGGCCCTCCATGACTCGCCGGGCCTGCGGTCCAGCCCGTCAGATCCAGCCCCGGCCTATCCGGTACCACATGTGGCTCAGCCAGTCCTGATAGGGGATGACCTTACCCGCCAGGATCGAGTAAAAATACCAGAACATCAGCAGGACGCACAGCACGTAGGCGCCCACGACACCGGCACCGATCGAGCGGCGCAGCACGCTCGCTTTCGCCGGCCCCAGGATCAGCCCCAGGCACAGCACGATGGACAAGATCAGGAACGGCTCGAACTCCAGCGCGTAGTAGTAGAACTTGGTCCGGGTCACCAGCGGGAACCAGGGCGCCCAGCCGGCGATGACGCCGAGCAGCACCGCGCCGGCCCGCCAGTCCCGGTGCAGCAGCCACCAGCCCAGGCAGAACACCAGGGCCAGCATGGAACCCCACCAGATCGCCGGGGTTCCGATCGCCAGCACCTCCTGCGACCACTCCGCGCCCGAATATTTCGACGGGCAGTAGTGCGCCGGGCCCGCCACCGGGCCGGTGTAGCACTCGTAGAAGAAGGCGACCGGCCTGGTCATCAGCAACCAGTCCCACGGCTGCGACTGGTACGGATGCGGGGAGCGCAGGCCCACGCCGAACTGGATCGCCGCTAGGTGGTACTCGTACAGCGAGTACAGGGCCGAGATCACCGGGGTGTGCACGCCGTGCAGTTGCGCGTAGTTCCGGTCGTAGCCGGTGCTGGTGGCGAACCAGCCGCTCCAGCTGGCGATGTAGATGCCCAGCGGGATCACCACGAAGGTGACCGGCAGCCACAGCGCGTCGCGGAACGCGCCCCGCACGGACGAGCCCAGCCCGGCTGTCCGGCGGGCGCCGATATCCCACAAGATGCCCAGCGCGGCGAACGCGAGGATGTACCAGGCCGCGTTCCACTTGGTGGCCACGGCCAGGCCCAGGAAGATCCCGGCCGCGACCCGCCACCGGCGGATCCCGAGCCGGGGCCCGGACCCCCGGACCTCGCCGGCCTGACCCGCGACCTTCGCGGCCAGCCGGGCGCGGGAGGAATCCCGGTCGATGACCATGCAGCCGAACGCGGCCAGCACGAAGAACATCAGGAAGATGTCCAGGATCCCGGTCCGCGAGGCCACGAACTCCAGGCCGTCCAGCGACATCAGCAGCCCCGCGACGCAGCCCAGCAGGGTCGACCTGGTCATCCGCCGGGCGATCCGGCACATCAGCAGAATGGCCAGCGAGCCGAACACCGCGCTGGCGAACCGCCAGCCGAACGAGTTCAGGCCGAACAGCCACTCGCCGCCCGCGATCAGCAGCTTGCCCATCTCCGGCTGCACCACGTACTCACCGCACTTCGACGTGCCGCCGCAGGGTGCGAAGATGTTGGTGTGCCCGGCCGCGATGATGGAGTTGGCGTTATTGACCAGGTTCAGCTCGACCCCGTGGTGCAAGATGCTCCAGGCGTCCTTGGCGTAGTAGGTCTCGTCGAAGATCAGGGCCCGCGGCACCCGCAGCCGGTCGAAGCGCAAGAACGCGCCGAACGCGGTGACCAGCAGCGGGCCTAGCCATCCCCACAGCCGGCCGGCAGGCATCGGTGAAGCCAGCCGGGCTCGGAGGACCGAAAGCCGGCTGGTTTCGTCGGCGGCGGGCATGGCGGGCATGTCCGCCTCGGTAGCCGTCATCGGGCACATGCTACTGGCGGCGGTAAGGTCCGGCTAGCCGGATGATGATGTGTCCGGCCCATCGACCAGAACAGGACGCGATACGTACATGTCGGGACGCGAGAGCGGCAAGGCGCGGCGCGAGGCTAGCGAGGCGCGGCGCGAGGCGGCCGAGGGGCGGCGCGAGCTGGGCGAGGCTGGCGTGCTGACCCTGGCTGCGGCTCCCATCGGCCGGGCCGAAGACGCGTCCGCCCGGCTGGTCGCCGCGCTCGCTGAAGCCACTCTGATCGCGGCCGAGGACACCCGCCGCGTCCGCTGGCTCGCCTCTCACCTGAACGTCGAGCTCAAGGCGCGGGTGGTCTCCTACTACGACGCGGTCGAGACGCGCCGCACCCCCGGCCTGCTCGGGGACCTGCAGGCGGGTCAGGACATCCTGCTCATCACCGACGCCGGCACCCCGGCGATCAGCGATCCGGGCTACCGGCTCGTCGCCGCCGCGGCCGCGGCCGGCCTGCGGGTGACGGCGCTGCCTGGCCCGTCCGCGGTGACGACCGCGCTGGCGGTCTCCGGGCTGCCCACCGACAGGTTCTGCTTCGAGGGGTTCCCGCCCCGCGGCAAGGGCCAGCGCAACACCAGGTTCGCGGAGCTGGCCGCCGACAGCCGGACCCAGGTTTATTTCGAGGCCGGCCGCAGGCTGGCCAGCACGCTGGCCGAGCTGGCCGTCTCGCACGGCGCGGACCGCCGGGCGGTGGTGTGCCGCGAGCTCACCAAGGTGCACGAGGAGATCGTGCGCGGCACGCTGGCCGAGCTGGCCGCGTGGGCGGCCGCCGCGGGCGGCGGCTCAGGTACCGTCCGTGGCGAGATCACGCTGGTCGTCGCCGGAACCGACCGCAGGAGCCGACGCCGAGCTCGGGACGCCGGAGACACCGGCGGACCTGGACCCGGCGGACCCGGCGGACCCGGCGGACCCTGAGGGCTCGGGGATCCTGGGGTCCTGGTGCCGACGGCCCGCTAGCCGACGCAGCCAGCGGCCGCCCTCGGTGCCCGGGCTGAAGGCCATGACCGCCGCCAGGCAGGCGAAGGGGACGGCGGGCAGCACGTACCGGTAGTCGAACTCGGCGGTCGCCGACGGGATCACGACCAGCGCCAGGGAGATGGTCCACGGCAGCAGGGCCTCGCCGCCCAGCCGCCGCCAGGCCAGCACGAGGCCGCCCAGGCCGACCAGCAGGATGAGCCCGTACACGGTGCCCGGCAGGTAGACGTGCCGCTCGTACACCCGCACGACGTTGGCGAACGGCGCCACCACATCGGTGAGCGGGTTGCCCTGGATGTAGGCGGCCGCGAAGGAGTGGTACTTGCCGAGGCTGGGGTCGTTGTCCCAGCTCGGAATCGGCAGTGAGTGCGGGTTGAACAGGTACTCGTCGTAGGTTGCGGCGTTGGGGAACACCACCCGGTTCCAGCCGAACGCCCGCCAGGTGTCGTCGGCCACGGCCTTGGCGTAGTCGAGCGGCTGCGCCTCGATGGCGCGAATGGCGAAGTTCTCCGCCAGCTGGTTCGGCGCCGCGGCGAACTGGGGCGGCTTGTAGCGGTCAAGCGGGGACGGCGAGGTCCAGATGTAGGCCTGCGCGATCGGCCGCTGCGCGGGCGGGACGACGGTGCACAGCCAGAGCTCGTCGACGGGGACGTTCATCTTGGGGCACTCGGCGAACGTCATGACCCGGGAGTACAGGAACACGCCGGTGGCGTCGCTCATCGCCAGCTGGCCGTGCTCCAGGTCGAACACGCCGGCGTAGGCGACCACCGGGAGCAGGCACACGACGATGGTGGCCGCGACCTTCCGCCAGCTGACCCGCCGGATGAGCATGAAGACGGCGAAGACCACAAGCAGCGGCAGGCCGACCGCCCGGAAGCAGTCGGCGAGGCCAAGCAGCAGGCCGACGCCCAGGCAGGTACGCAGGCTCGGGCCCGCCGGGTTCCACAGCAGCATCGTGGTCGCAAGCACGAGCAGGAACAGCAGCGGAATATCGGCCATGATCAGGTGCTCGAGCTGGATCTCGAACCCGTCGTAGAGCACCGGGACGGCGGCCAGCGTCGCCAGCCAGGGGCGGGCGCCGCGGTGCCGGGCCAGCGCGTAGACCATGACGGCCACCGCCAGGCCCATGAGATGTTGCAGAATCGTTACAACAGCGTAACTGTGGAAAGGTTGCAAGATCTTCAGCCAGATCGAATACCCCGACGCGCGGGTCGGGTCCAGCTTGAAGTGAACCGTGTTCTGCAAGTATTCGAACGAGTCGTTGAACCAGGCCTGCCACCGGTAGCCAAGCTCGGCGTCGACGCGGAGCAGGACCGCCGGGATGGCCACGATGATGAACAGGCGGTGCCCCGACCAGGTCCGGCTGGCCAGCGAGCGGAAGCCGGCCCGGCTTGGCCTGACCAGACGGATTGACCAGGCGCGCCGCGCCGATGGCTCACGTGACGGGGCCGCAGGCATTACCCTCAAGCCGTACCCTCCTGTGCTGGGTTGATGACCCTGACAATCCTGTGCTGGGTTAATGACCCTGACAATAAACAAGTGGCCGGTTCGGTGCTTCGTCCCTCGCCTACGGTAATAGAAGGCGCGACCAAGGACGGCCAGAAGCGACCGGATCCGCCGACGGTGAATGGAGACGAAATCGTGGAGCTGACCGTGGTCATGCCCTGCCTCAACGAGGCGGAGACCGTGGCGACGTGCGTGGCCAAGGCTATGGGATTCCTGGCCGCGAGCGGCATCAGCGGCGAGGTGCTCGTCGCCGATAACGGCAGCACAGACGGCAGCCAGCGGCTGGCCACCGAGGCGGGGGCCCGCGTCGTTCCGATCAGCGAGAAGGGCTACGGCAACGCGCTGATGGGCGGGATCGTCGCGGCCCAGGGCAAGTACATCATCATGGGCGACGCCGACGACAGCTACGATTTCACCAACTTGATGCCGTTCGTTAACGAACTGCGCCAGGGCGCGGACCTGGTGATGGGCAACCGGTTCGCCGGCGGCATCGAGCCCGGCGCCATGCCCCCGCTGCACAAGTACCTCGGCAACCCGGTGCTCAGCTTCGTCGGCCGGCTGTTCTTCCGCAGTAAGATCGGCGACTTCCACTGCGGGCTGCGCGGGTTCAGCCGGGACAGCATCATGGCGCTCAACTTGCAGGCGAGCGGGATGGAGTTCGCCAGCGAGATGGTGGTCAAGGGGACGCTGGCCGGACAGCGGATGGCCGAAGTGCCGACCACGCTGGCCAAGGACGGCCGGACCCGGCCGCCGCACCTGCACACCTGGCGGGACGGCTGGCGGCACCTGCGGTTCCTGCTGCTGTTCAGCCCGCGCTGGCTGTTCTTCCTCCCTGGCCTGGTGCTGCTGGTGGCCGGCTTGGCCATCGGCGCGATCGTGGTGCCGCACCCGTTCAGCGTGGGCGCGGTGACCTTCGACGTGGACACCCTGGTTGGCGCGTCGGCCATGGTCGTGATCGGCTTCCAGGCGGTGCTCTTCTGGTTGTTCACGCAGGTCTACGCGGGCGCGGAAGGCTTCTTGCCTGAGGAGCCCGCGGTGCAGCGGCTGCTGGGCAAGCTGTCGCTTGAGCGCGGGCTGATCGTCGGCGCCCTGATCGGCCTGGCGGGCATGGCCGGGCTGATCTTCTCCATCCTCTACTGGCACGGGCAGGGCTTCCACCAGCTCAACTACGAGCACTCGCTGCGGCTGATGATCCCCTCGGTGACCGCGCTGATCGTGAGCTGGCAGGTGATCCTCGGCACGTTTTTCCTGTCAATTCTCGGCATCCGGCACACGCGCCATCCTGCGATCGGATCACCACAGTCCGTTCCGGCCAGTGATGTCAATCATCTCCAGCAGCAGGCAGCTGCCCCTAGGCTTTAGCCCATGCGCACTATCTTGTCCGCTCCGGCCTGGCCTTACGCGAACGGTCCCCGGCACATCGGGCACGTCTCGGGTTTCGCGCTCCCCTGCGACATGTTCAGCCGGTACCAGCGGATGGCGGGCAACCGGGTGCTGATGGTGAGCGGTACCGACGAGCACGGCACGCCGATCCAGGTGCAGGCCGACGCGGAAGGCGTATCGGCGCGGGAGCTGGCCGACCGGTACAACCGGGTGATCGTCGATGACCTGGCCAGCCTGGGCATGACCTATGACTTGTTCACCCGGACGACCACGCGCAACCACTACGCGGTCACCCAGGAGTTCTTCGGTAGGCTGCTGGAGAACGGCTACATCTTCCCCAAGACCACGCTCGGCGCGATCTCGCCGTCCACCGGCCGCACGCTGCCCGACCGCTACATCGAGGGCACCTGCCCGATCTGCGGTTACCCGCACGCCCGCGGCGACCAGTGCGACAACTGCGGCAACCAGCTCGACCCGGCCGACCTCATCAACCCCCGGTCCCGGATCAACGGCGAGACGCCGGTCTTCACCGAGACCGAGCACTACTTCCTGGACCTGCCCGCGTTCGCCGAGGTCCTGGGCAGCTGGCTGCAGGACAAGGCGGGCCAGTGGCGGTCGAACGTGCTCAAGTTCTCCCTCAACCTCCTGGACGACCTGCAGCCCCGGGCGATCACCAGGGACCTGGACTGGGGCGTGCCGGTCCCGCTCCCCGGCTGGCGGGACCGGCCGGACAAGCGGATCTACGTCTGGTTCGACGCGGTGATCGGGTACCTGTCCGCGTCGATCGAGTGGGCCAGGCGCAGCGGCGACCCGGACGCCTGGCGCGCCTGGTGGACCGACCCGGACGCCGAGTCGTACTACTTCATGGGCAAGGACAACATCGTCTTCCACTCCGAGATCTGGCCGGCCATGCTGCTCGGCTACAACGGGCAGGGCGCCCGCGGCGGCTCACCCGGCCCGCTCGGCCCGCTGAACCTGCCGTCGGAGGTGGTCTCGAGCGAGTTCCTGACGATGGAGGGCCGGAAGTTCTCCTCCTCCCGTTCGGTGGTGATCTACGTCCGCGACTTCCTGGCCCGGTACGACGTGGACGCGCTGCGCTACTACGTGGCCATCGCCGGGCCGGAAAACCAGGACACCGACTTCACCTGGAGCGAGTTCGTCCGTCGCAACAACGACGAGCTGGTCGCGACCTGGGGCAACCTGGTGAACCGGGCGGTCTCGTTCGCGGCCCGCAACATCGGGTCGATCCCCGAGGCGGGCGCGCTGACCGGCCTGGATGAGGACCTGCTGGCCAGGTCCCGGCAGTCCTTCGAGGTCGTGGGCGGCCACCTTGGCCGGTCGCGGTTCAAGTTCGCGACCACCGAGGCGATGCGGACAGTAGCCGAGGCGAACAAGTACTTCTCCGAGCAGGCGCCGTGGAAGCTGCGCGAGTCCGACCCGGAGCGGATGCGCACCGTGCTGCACGTCGCCCTGCAGCTCGTCGACGACGCGAAGACCCTGCTCACCCCGTTCCTGCCGCGCTCGTCGGAGCTGGTGCACCAGATGCTCGGCGGCACCGGAATCTGGTCGGACATGCCCCGGGTCGAAGAGGTCGACGAAGACGGCGGCCGGTCCTACCCGGTCATCACCGGAACCTACGACGGCGCGGCCCGGTGGGCGTCGGTGCCGCTGCGGGCGGGCGCGCCGCTGGCCCCGCCGACCCCGCTTTTCACCAAGCTCGACACCGCAGTGGTCGATTCCGAACTCGCCCGGCTGGAGTCCTGATGCGCCGGATTCTTTCCCCGAACGAGCCGTGGTGACCGCGCCCACACCGCCTTCACCGCTGCCCAGGCCGGCGCTCGACAGTCACACTCACCTCGACATGATCGTCGATATGACCGGCTCGCCGCTGGCCGGGGTGCTCGCCGCGGCCCGGGCGGCGGGCCTGGCGCGGGTCGTCACCGTGGGCACCACGCTGGAGTCGTCCCGCTGGTCGGCGCGGTGCGCCGAGGAACACGACGACGTGTACGCGGCGGTGGCGATCCACCCCAACGAGGTGTTTGCCCGGGGGGACGAACCCGAAAGCCCCCCGGAGCCCCCCGCGCACGGGGGGGCTGCCCGCCCCCCCGTTTCCCCCTGGGAGGTGCTGGCCGGTATCGAGGCGCTGGCCGCCCGTCCGCGGGTGCGCGCGGTCGGGGAGACCGGGCTTGACTACTACCGTGACCACGCCGCCCCGGACGTCCAGCGCTGGTGGTTCCGTGAGCACATCAAGATCGCCAAGCGGACCGGCAAGGCGCTGATGATCCACGACCGGGAGGCCCACGACGACGTGCTGCGCATCCTGGAGGCCGACGGGCCGCCGCCCCGGGTGGTGTTCCACTGCTTCTCCGGCGACGCGGCCATGGCCAAGCGCTGCGCCGAAGCCGGCTACGTCATGTCGTTCGCGGGCAACGTGACCTTCTCAAGCGCCCAGCCGCTGCGCGACGCCGCGGCCGCCGCTCCGCCGGATCTCATCCTGGTCGAGACCGACGCGCCGTACCTGACCCCGGTGCCGAACCGCGGCAGGCCCAACTCCCCGGCGATGGCGGCCTACACCCTGCGCTACCTCGCCGAGCTCAAGGGCATCGACCTGGCGGCCCTTTGCGACACCATCACCGCCACCGCGCTACGCACCTTCGGCCCCTGGTAGCGAAGTGGATGACGTGGTAGCGGCGGAGCCGCTCGTGCGGCTGCTCGGGCCGGCGGATGTCAGGCAACTCGCGGCGCGGCTGGGCGTGCGGCCGTCCAAGCGGCTCGGCCAGAACTTCGTGATCGAGGCGGGAACGGTGCGCCAGATCGCGTCGCTGGCTGCCCTGCGGCCGCAGGACACGGTGCTCGAAGTGGGGCCCGGGCTCGGCTCGCTCACGCTGGCCCTGCTCGAGGCCGGGCCGGCCCAGGTCACGGCGGTAGAGGTCGATCGCGTGCTGGCTGACGAGCTGCCTCGGACGATCGCCGCCCGCGCGCCCGCGGTGGCGGACCGGGCCGTGGTGCTGACCGCCGACGCGCTGAGCGTGACCGAGGCGGACCTGGCCGCGCCCACCGGCCGCGCCCCGGACGTGCTGGTCGCGAACCTGCCCTACAACGTGGCGGTGCCGGTGCTGCTGCACCTGCTGGCCGCGCTGCCCTCGGTGGGCCGCGGGCTGGTCATGGTGCAGGCCGAGGTGGCGGAGCGGATGTGCGCGGGACCCGGTTCCCGGGTGTACGGCACCCCCTCGGTCAAGCTGGCCTGGTACGCGGCGGGCCGGCCGGCTGGGACGGTGCCGCGTTCGGTGTTCTGGCCGGTGCCGAACGTGGACTCACGGCTCGTCGCGTTCACCCGGCACGACCCGCCGGCCACGACGGCGAGCCGCGAGGACGTGTTCGCCGTCATCGACGCGGCCTTCAGGCAACGGCGTAAGACGCTGCGGGCGGCGCTGGCCGGCTGGGCGGGCTCGGCGTCCGAAGCCGAACGGCGGCTCCGGGCCGCGGACATCGATCCGGGCCTGCGCGGGGAGGCGCTCGGCGTGGCCGACTTCGCGCGGCTCGCGGCGGTGCACCCAGGACCACCGCGTACGATTTGGCCATCGTGATCGGTGTGACGGTGCGGGTACCCGCCAAACTCAACCTGCAGCTCGCGGTGGGCCCGCCGCGCGGCGATGGCTACCACGACCTGGTGACGGTGTTCCACGCCGTCTCGCTGTTCGACGAGGTCACGGTGGTCTCGGCCGGCCAGGACGGGATCGCGGTGACCGGCGAGGGCGCGGACCGGGTCCCGGCCGACGGGGACAACCTGGCGCTACGCGCGGTGGCCGCGCTCCGGGCGGCGATGACCGGTGCGGCAGCGGGCCGCGCCGGGGTCCACGTCACGATCGCCAAGCGGATTCCGGTGGCGGCGGGCCTCGCGGGCGGTAGCGCCGACGCGGCGGCGGCCCTAGTCGCGTGCAATGAGCTCTGGAGGGCGGGCCTCAGCCAGGCCCAGCTCGTCGAGGTCGCGGCGCGGGTGGGCAGTGACGTGGCCTTCGCGCTGCTCGGCGGGACCGCGGTCGGCCGCGGCCGGGGGGAACGGCTGAGCCCGGCGCTGGCCCCGGCCACCCCGTACCACTGGGTCCTGGCCTTTGCCGATGGCCACCTTTCCACTCCCGAGGTGTACGCGACGCTGGACCGGCTGAGGGCGGCCGAGGCGGCCGAGCCTGACCTGGACGCCGCGCTCATGTCGGCGCTGCGCTCGGGTGATGCCCGGTTGCTCGGCCGGGCGCTCAGCAACGATCTGCAGCAGGCCGCGGTGACGCTGTTCCCGGCGCTGCGCAAGACGCTGGCGGCGGGGCTCGAACTGGGCGCGCTGGGCGCGCTGGTGGCAGGCTCGGGACCAACCTGCGTGTTTCTCGCGGCTAGCGCCAACCGGGCGCTGGACCTGGCCGTGTCCCTATCCGGCGCGGGCGTGTGCCGGTCGGTGGCCCGCGTCACCGGGCCGGTACCAGGCGCGGCCATCGTCCCCGCGGCGAAGTGACCTGAGCACAGTGAACCTGATCAGCCTGGAAAAGGCGGCCAAGGCGTACGCGCACCGGAGCTTGCTCGACGGCGTGTCGCTCGGGGTGTCGGCCGGAGACCGGATCGGCGTGGTGGGCCGCAACGGAGCGGGCAAGTCCACGCTGCTCGCGCTGCTGGCCGGCCAGGCCGAACCCGACACCGGCCGGGTGGCCATGGCCACCGGGCTCCGGCTCGGCTACCTACCGCAAAGCGGCCAGCTGACCGGAACGGTGGGCGAGGTCGTGTTCGGCCGGGCCGGCGGCTCGCTGCCCACGCCGTGGGAAGCCGATCCCAGGGCGCGGACCATCATGGCCGAGCTGCTCCCGGGTATCGGTGTCGACGCCGCAGTTCAGCGGCTGTCCGGCGGCGAGCGGCGCCGGGTCGCGCTCGCCTCCCTGCTCGTCGCCGAGCGGGACGTGCTGCTGCTCGACGAGCCGACCAACCACCTGGACATCGAGGCGATCGACTGGCTCGGCCGTCACCTGCGCGACCGAGGCTGCGCGGTCATCGTGGTCAGCCACGACCGCTGGCTGCTGGACACCGTATGCGAGCGGACCTGGGAGGTCGACCGGGGCCAGGTGCATTCCGCCGAGGGCGGCTACTCGGCCTACGTGCTCGCCCAGGCGGAACGGGAACGCGGCGAGGAAGCCGCCGAACGCCGCCGTCGCAACCTGGTCCGCAAGGAGCTCGCCTGGCTGCAGCGCGGGGCCAAGGCCCGGACCACCAAGGCGCAGTTCCGGGTGGAGGCGGCCACCGTGCTCATCGCGTCGGAGCCGCCGCCACGGGACAGCGTCGAGCTGACCCGGCTGGCGACCGCCCGGCTGGGCAAGACCGTGATCGAGCTCGAGGATGTGTCGGTATCTGTCGGCACCACGGATCGTGAGCGCACCCTCCTTGATCAGGTGACCTGGCGGCTCGGCCCCGGTGACCGGATCGGAATCGTCGGGGTCAACGGCAGTGGTAAGACGTCGCTGCTCAACGTGCTGGCCGGGTCGGTGCCGGCGGATCCCGCCCCGGCCAGCCCCCCGGACAGCTTCTCCTCCTCCTCCTCCTCCTCCTCCTCCGCTCGCCCGGGGCTGCAGGTGGAAGGAACGGTCATCCGGGGCAAGACCGTGCGGCTCGCCTACCTGTCCCAGGAACTCGCCGAACTCGACCCGGACCTGCGCGTCCGCGCGGCGGTGGAGGAGATACGGCTGCGCATCCGGGTCGGCAACCGTGAGCTTTCCGCGGGCCAGCTCCTCGAGCGGCTCGGCTTTACCACGGAACGGCAGTGGACCAAGATCGGCGACTTGTCCGGCGGCGAGCGGCGCCGGGTCCAGATGCTCAGGCTGCTCATGGACGAGCCCAACGTGCTGCTGCTCGACGAGCCGACCAACGACCTGGACATCGAGATGCTCACCGAGTTCGAGGACCTGCTCGACGACTGGCCGGGCACGCTGGTGGTGGTCAGCCACGACCGGTACTTCCTGGAGCGCGTGACGGAGCATGTCGTCGCGCTGGTCGGCGACAGCAAGCTCGCGTTCCTCGCCGGGGGCGTGGATGAGTACCTGGACCGGGTCCGGGCCGTCCGCGCTGCGCCAGGAAGCGGACGGGCCGCCGCCAAGTCCCCGCCGTCCGCTGCCGAGGAGCGCACCGCGCGCAAGGAACTGCAGCGCCTTGAGCGTCAACTGGAACGCCTGTCAACCCGCGAGACGAAGCTGGCCGCCGAGCTAGCCGCGAACGCCACCGACTACGAGAAGCTCACCGCGCTCGGCGCCGACCTGCGTGCCACTCAGGCGGAAAAGGCGGACCTGGAGGAGCGCTGGCTGACCGTCGCGGCCGAGCTGGACGCTTGATCGACCGTCGTCTGCCGACGACGCGGCGACCCGCGGCTAACTCGGCGGCGTCGAAGGGGGCGAGCAGGATACGCATCAGGTCGGCCAGGTGCCGGCGCTCCCCGGCGTCCAGTCCCGCCAGCAGCGCTCGCTCGCGGCCCAGCAGGTCGGCCAGCGCGGCGTCCACCCGCTCCTGGCCCTGGCCGGTGAGGGTGACGAGCACGCCCCGCCGGTCGCTCGGATCTGGCTCCCGGCGGACGAGGTCCGCGGCGGCCAGCCGGTCGATCCGGTTGGTCATCGTGCCGGACGTCACCAAGGTCGCCCGCAGCAGCGCCCCCGGGGTGAGCTGGAACGGCGGTCCCTGCCTGCGCAGTGCGGAGAGTACGTCGAACTCCCACGACTCCAGGCCGTGATCGGCGAACGCCCCGCGCCGGGCGATGTCTAGATGCCGGGCGAGCCTGGAGATCCGGCTGAGCACCTGCATCGGCTCGACATCCAGGTCCGGGCGCTGCGCCCGCCAGGCCTCGACTAGGTCGTCGACCTCATCGCGTAGCAGTGAGTCCGGCAGGATCCCGGCCTCAGAGCCTGCCTCGGCGGCAGAGTCCGCTGCGGTGCGGGGTCCGGCGCGCTGGCCCATTACTAGAGGATATCTCTTGACGTCAAGAAGACTCGTCCTGTACAAGGGGATCAGGTCCACATGTGTCTCTTGTTATGAGAGAAGGATCGACCACGATGTGGGACGCCACCCTATATCTGCGGTTTGGAGGCGAGCGCGCCAGACCGTTTTTTGACTTGCTCGCCAGGGTCGGCGCTGAGCTGCCCGGCTATGTGGTCGATATGGGCTGCGGGCCGGGCAACCTGACCGCCATGCTCGCGGAGCGCTGGCCCGCCGCCACCGTGTGCGGCGTGGACAACTCACCGCAGATGATCGAAGCCGCCCGGCAACTCGCGTCCGCGGCGCCCGTGGCGGCCCTGCGATCCCCTGGGTCTTCGGGGTCTTCGGGGTCTTCGGGTTCGGCCATAACGAGCCGCGCCCCCGGGCTGTCCTTCATGATCGACGATGTTCGGCACTGGGAGCCGGAGAGCCTGCCGGATGTGATCATCTCCAACGCGGTGCTGCAGTGGGTGCCCGGCCATCGGGAGCTGCTGACCCGCTGGGTGGGGCAGCTGGCTGACGACGGCTGGCTGGCCTTCCAGGTCCCGGGGAACTTCGACCAGCCGTCGCACGCGATCCTGCGTGAGATGGCGGCGTCGCCCCGGTGGCGCTTGTTGCTGCGGGACGTGGAGCTCAGCCGGCAGTCGGCCGACCCCGCGGATCACGCGACGCTGCTGGCCGCGGCGGGGTGCGAGGTCGACGCCTGGGAGACGACGTACGTGCACATCTTGCCGGGATCCGATCCGGTGCTCGAGTGGTATAAGGGCACCGGGCTTCGTCCCGTCTTGGCCGTGCTCGACGCGGAGCAGGCCGCGGACTTCCTCGCCGAGTACGGCAAGCAGCTCCGCGCGGCCTATCCGCCGAGCTCGTTCGGCACCGTCTTCCCCTTCCGGCGCGTGTTCGCCGTCGCACACCGCACTGCTTAAGTCGATGCACTGCTTAAGTCGATTATTCCCATTGATTTAATAGGGAAACCCTGGCAGAATCACGGCATGCGCCGTGGCTCGCCTCTCCCGTCAGCGCTTGCCTGTCAGCGCGTTCCCGCCGGCGCCATCGGCCTGGCGCTCCGCGTCAAGCGATGTCTGACCTCGCACTGACCGGACAGCTCGTTTCCCAGCCAGCTTGCCTGGTCCTTTAGATCACCGGGTTCCCGCTGGCGTCGCCGCCAGTTATGTCAACGTGAGGGAGAGAAACGAAAATGAGTACGATGATCAGGCCAGTGTCACCCGGCAGTGTGCAGCCTGGTCGGCTACTCGGCGCGCGCCAGCTAACCGACGTGGTGCGACGCCTGGCGGCGAGCCCCGCGGAATGGCTTCCCCGGGTCAGGCTGAACCCCGACGGCCGCTGGTACGAACGGATCCACATCGGCGACAGCCACGAGGTCTGGGTGATCAGCTGGCTGCCGGGGCAGGCCACCGGGTTTCACGATCACGGCGGGTCGGCCGGCGCGTTCGCGGTGGTGTGGGGCACGCTGACGGAGCACCGGGTCGTCGGCGGCGTGACCACGGGACAAGTGCTGGCCAAGCCGGTGGGGGCAGGCGGTTCGCGTGCGTTCGGCCCGCGCTACATTCACGACGTGCGCAACGCCGCGAGGTCGGCGGTGGCGGTGAGCGTGCACGCCTACTCACCTCCGCTGCCCGAGATGACGCGCTACGACCTGACCCCGGCCGGGCTGGTGAAGCTGCACACGGAAAGCGCCGCGGCGTGGTGACCGAACGGCCGCCGGGCGCCCGCTCGATCGAGCAGATCCTGACGGCGGCGCGCGCCCGCCTCGTGCGGCTCACGCCGCACGAGGCCTACCGCGAGGTGTCCGGCGATGGCGTGCTCATCGACATCCGGCCGGCCGCGCAGCGGGCGGACGAGGGGGAGATACCGGGATCGGCCGTGATCGAGCGCAACCACCTGGAGTGGCGTCTCGATCCGGCTAGCGCCGCCCGGCTGCCCTGGGTCACCGGGTACGACCACCGCATTATCGTGATCTGCCAGGAGGGATTCACTTCCAGCCTGGCCGCCGCCGCCCTGCATGACCTGGGGCTGCACCAGGCCACGGATGTGGTCGGCGGATTCCGCGCGTGGACGGCCGGCGGCCTGCCGTCCGCATCCGCCGCCGCGGGGACCGTCACGCTGGCCGCTGGCGCTGCTCCGGCCTGGCGGCCGGCCGAAACCGCTCCTGCGGCCGAGCGCTAGCACGGCCGGGCGCTAGCCCCCGGCCGATTGCCGGCCGTTCGCGTCCAGCTGGGAGAGGCCGTTCCAGGCCAGGTCGATCAGGTTGGCGGCGACCTCTTCCAGCTTGGGCTTACGGGCATCGAGCCACCACTGCCCGGTGAACGCGACCATGCCGACCAGCATCTGAGCGTACAGGGGGGCGAGCTTGGGGTCGTGGTGGCGGGAGGTGAGGAAGTCGGCCAGGATGTACTCGACCTGGCCGGCGATATCGCTGAGCAGTGTGCCGTACGTGCCGGTGCCCGAACCAGGATTAGAGTCCCTGACCAGGATGCGGAAGCCGTCGGCGTTGTCGTCGATGTACCTGAGCAGGGTCACCGCGGCCGCCTGGAATTTCTCCCGGCTGTGATTGCCGTCAAGGAGCGTGGTCGCCATCGTCAGCAGGCGCTCCACCTCCCGGTCCACGACGACCGCGTAGAGACCCTCCTTGCCGCCGAAGTGCTCGTACACCACCGGCTTCGAGACGTCGGCCTGCGCCGCGATCTCCTCGATCGAGGTCCCTTCGAACCCTCGCTCGGCGAACAGCCGGCGACTGACGTCTAGCAGCTGCTCCCGCCGTTCCTTCCCGGTCATCCTCTTGCGGCCTGATCTTTGGGGCTGGGCACTCACCGGTTCATCATCGCGACTCCGCGGCCGCCGCGCCAGGTACCACCCGGTCGGCGCGCCGGGTCATCGAGCCGAGTTTCCTCGTCGCCGTGGCGGGACGCTTGGCCGAAAGCCGCTCCTCGTCTGGCCAGCGCACGTCATAGGCCCAGCCCAGCTTCTCGAAGAACCAGATGACGCGGGCGCTGGGGTCGAGCTGGCCCTTGAGCGCTCCGTGCCGGGCGCAGGTGGGGTCCGCGTGGTGCAGGTTGTGCCAGGACTCGCCGAAGGAGGCGATCGCCAGCCAGGAGACGTTCCGCGACCTGTCGCGCACTTCGAAGTCCTCGCTGCCGAAGGTGTGGCAGATGGAGTTGATCGACCAGGTGATGTGGTGCAGCAGCGCGATGCGCACCAGGGTGGCCCAGAAGAAGGCGGTCAGCGCGCCCTGCCAGGACATCCCCCACAGGCCGCCGATAAGCGCGGGGAGCAGCAGCGTGACCGCGACCAGCCCGGGGAACCACCCGTCTACGCCCTTGACGCGCTTGTCGGCGAGCAGGTCGGGGGAGAACTTCTCCTGCGAGGTCATGTTCGGGTCGAACAGCCACCCGATGTGTGCGTAGAGCAGCCCCTTGGACAGCGCCTTCCAGTCCTCCCCGTACCGCCACGGCGAGTGCGGGTCACCTTCCTTGTCGCTGTACTTGTGATGCCGGCGGTGGTCCGATACCCAGGTGATGACCGGGCCCTCGATAGCGAGGCTGCCCGCGATCGCGAGCGCGACCCGCAGGCCGGTCTTGGCCTTGAACGATCCGTGGGTGAAGTAACGGTGATAGCCAACCGTGATACCGAGTCCCGATACCCAGTAAAAGACCAGCGCGATGGCCACATCGTGCCAGCCAAGGCCCCAGCCCCACAGCAGCGGTATGGCGGCGAGCAGCGCCAGCAGCGGGACGGCCACGAACACGCCGACCAGGACCCGCTGGAAGGTCGAACTGGGTTCGTCCTCCATGTCCGGCCTGGCCGGACGCATCTGGGTTCTGGTGGCTCCCCCGGCCGCAGGCGAGGTCGGCGCTACGGCCTGATCCGTGGCGCTAGCGGCCAGCGGCGGCGGCAAGGTCGTGGCTTCGGCCGCGTTGACGGTGTCGGTGGATGTGGTCATCGTGCTCCTCGTAGGTACGGAGTGGTGGACAGGAACGCTTGTACGCTTACGTAACCGTAGCCTACGAGACCGTAGGTTAGGCAAGGCTTGGCCGGTGAATTTCTGCTCGTAGACCTATGAATTCCGGATGGCTCGCGTGATATAAGTCTCACTATGCGAGATTATTTAGCTCTCCGTACCACCCTCGCTACACCCCGCCTTGCTTAATCCCCTGGCCTAGGACCCTCAGGCGGGCGGTCGATCGGCTTCATTCTCGGAGCGGGTTCCGGGTAAAGTGTGCCGCGGGGCGATCCCGGGTCGTCTAGCCAGGCAGGACGACGGTCTTTGGCACCGCTAACGAAGGTTCGAATCCTTCCCCGGGAGCAATAAGCTGGTTCGACCGCCTGCTCCCGCAGGTGATCGAGCTCTTGCGGAGTTCGCATATTCGAATCTCAGCATGCGGGAGAGGTTCCTGGCCGCCAGCAACCTGCCATCCGATCATGGCAACCTGGCGGTATCCTGCGGATGAGGGGTGGGTAAACAAATCCGCCGTCGCATCCCCGGGACCCAGGGTGTCCCTGGAGCATCGCTCTGGCGGTGATACCCCTGGAGGCCCCGGACACCCGCAGATATTGGCGCGCTACCCGAGGAGACTAGCCGCGTGAGCGAATCTCGCCCGGTTGCTGTCATTGTCCTTGCCGCAGGCGAGGGCACCAGGATGAAATCGCGGATCCCCAAGGTGCTGCATAGCCTGTGCGGCCGCAGCATGCTCGGGCACGCGCTCGCGGCGGCCAGCGAGCTCGAGCCGCAGCGGCTCGTCGTCGTCGCCGGGCATGGCCGGGACCAGGTCGGCGCGGAGGCGGCAGGGTATGCACCTGGCGTCTGCCTGGTGGTGCAGGAACGGCTGGTCGGTACCGGAAACGCGGTACGCATGGTGATCGAGGCCCTCGGCGCCATGGACGGCACCGTCGTCGTTACTTACGGTGACATGCCCATGCTCCAAGCGCAGACACTGCAGGCGCTCGTCCGGGAGCATGTCACCGCGGGAAATGCCGTGACCGTGCTCACCGCACGGGTCGCGGATCCCGCCGGGTACGGGCGGATCATCCGGGACCAGGCCGGCCACCTCGCCGAGATCGTCGAAGACGCCGACGCGACTGCCGGGCAGCGGGCGGTTGATGAGATCAATTCCGGCTGCTACGCCTTCGACGGGGCTCTCCTCGCCGACGCGGTGAAGCGGTTCGCCACCAGCAACGCGCAGGGTCAGGAGTACCTCACCGATGCGGTGGGGATCATGCGCGGTGACGGTCACCTGGCCGGCACCGTTCTCGCCGTCGATCCGGACGAGATCCAGGGCGTGAACGACCGGGTCCAGCTCGCGCAGGTACGCCGCGCCTACAACGGCCGGCTGCTCGAGGCGTGGATGCGGGCCGGGGTCACGATCGTGGACCCGGCCTCCACCTGGATCGACGTTGGCGTTACCCTGGCGCCGGACGCGGAGATCCTGCCGGGAACGCACCTGGAGGGAAGTACCGTGATCGGGCCGGGTGCCAGGATCGGTCCCGGCTGCCTGCTCAGGGACACCACGGTGGGCCCAGACGCGACGATCACGTACGCGGTCTGTGAGTCGGCCGAGGTCGCGAGCGGGGCCAGCATCGGGCCGTTCGCCCGGCTGCGCCCGGGCACGCGGATAGGGCCGGCCGCGCACATCGGCAGCTACGTCGAGCTGAAGAACGCGACGGTCGGAGAGGGTTCCAAGGTGCCGCACCTGTCCTACGTGGGCGACGCGGACATCGGCGAGCAGTCGAACATCGGCGCGGCCACGATCTTCGTGAATTACGACGGGGTAGCCAAGCATCACTCCACGGTCGGCAATTACGTCCGGATCGGCTCCGACACGATGCTCGTGGCGCCGGTGACCATCGGGGACGGGGCGTTCACCGCCGCCGGGTCGGTGATCACCGAGGACGTGCCCGCGGGCGCGCTCGGCATCGCCCGCGGCAGGCAGCACAACTCTCCCGGGTGGGTGGAGCGGCGGCACGCCGGGTCGGCTCCCGCCGCGGCGGCCGCGCGG
>OBLT010000184.1_pt1 | contig 47523 bp, 39 predicted proteins | sample 1518721 | NCBI WGS metagenome assembly OBLT01 (sample SAMEA3539307, study PRJEB22396) | soil metagenome | biome: tundra; feature: field; material: soil | place: USA | collected 2010-05 | depth 0.15 m | reverse complement strand
CTGCCAAGGCGTGCACCTTGTCCCGGCCATCGATCACAGTCCACGCCACCGGTTGCAGATTCAGGCCGGTCGGAGCAAAGCGCGCGCTGTCGAGGGCGCGCTCGACGAGGGCGCGGGGCGGGGCCTCGTCGCGATACCGCCTGACTGACCGTCGCGATTGCAAAAGCTGCTCGGCTTGCTCGGGCGTGGGGTTGTGCTCAGGGCGGCTCTCACGCAGGTCGGATCGCGACATCGAGGCCAACGACAGGGCGCCCGCGCGGCACACTGAAACGCAATGGCCACACTCCACACAACGCTCACCCTGATCGGATATGGGCAGTAGCCCGTCGGGTTTGCGGATGAGATTCGGTGAAGGAAGAATGGCGCTTCAACCGACTACGCTCCGGCGCAGGCATCGGTGACGAATGACTACGACACCGACGGGCAGCTCTTCATGGAGACGCATGCCGGCGCCTTCCTGAAATCGGGCGGACTGACACTGCCCTGATTTTTGCATGGACGTAACCACGACAATGCAACCGTCGCTCGCAAGTGCTGGCTCGGGTCTTCGCATTTCTTGGGATTCCTCGGCGTGGCATGCCCGGAAGACAGCCCGGCAGAAGCGTTTCTCGTTTACCATGAATTAATCTACGCCTGCCAAAGGTTCGACGAAGTGATCTTGCAAGCGAGAAATCCGCCGTCGTCGATCGTTTTCGCGAATGCAAGTACAGCCGCGCCCGAGAAAGGAAATACGAGATGATCTTTGGTTCTGCAGCAAGCGAAGCTGGTTCTCCTGACTCTTTGGCAGCCTCACGACGAAGAATCTTCAGGTATCTCGTAGCAGCGCTGTTCGCTGCGTGCACCGGCCTGCCAAGCGCCGCTGCTGCAAAGACTTTCATCGACTACTTCCAGCCGACGCCTACCGCCTGCCCGGTCACTTCCAAGACATGGGGCGTCTCGGGCGTGCTTCCGCGCGACACCTGCAATGGGCTGGAAAACACCAACGTTCCGCCCCAATACTATTACTGGGACGGCAAGATCATCCCATCTCCGGACGGCAAGTACTATATGTTCGCCGATCGCTGGGCCGGTTCGACGGGCTTCGGCAACTGGGGAAACTCTCAGACGATCTACGCCGTCAGCGATACGCTGCTCGGGCCGTACACGGACAAAGGCTACGCGTTCGACAATGGGCCTGACTCGGGTGACCGCCACAAGGGCCACAATGCATCGGCGTGCGTGCTCCTGGATGGCACCTACTGCCTCTACGTCAACGAAATCGTGCCGTTCACGATATTCACGTCGACCTCGCTCGCCGGGCCGTGGACTCCATGTCCGAATCCGACCGGGGAGTTGATCCAAACGAGCGGCGTGACGGTAAATTTTGTTCCGGGTGGTGACATGCACATGGATTCCAACGTCAGCCTCGTGATGCGCCCCGACGGGAACTTCGAGGTTGTTCAACGGCACGGGGTCATCGCGCTCAGCACAACCGGGATATGCGGCCCATACAAAGTGCAGCAGCCCAGCAATACGTATCCCTCAAACCAGCAGCCTCCATCGGGCCTGCCCAGCATCTATCCCAACCGGCAGAAACATGCTTCGGATGACACCTATGCGCCGTCATCCCTCGAGAGCACCTACGTCTTGGCGGAGGATCCGGTGATCTGGTACAGCGGGGGGCAATACCACGTCCTTTACGACTACCCAGATGATCGTGTCGGGTACCATCTGACGTCGACCGACGGCATCCACAACTGGACGGATCAGGGGTTTGCGTTCGATCCGAGGATGGCCAAACAGCTCTTCAGCACTACGGACGGAACGGTCGACAACTGGTTCAAGATGGAGCGGCCGGGCGTGATCATGGAGAACGGCCACGTCACTCATTTCACCTTCGCCGTGTCGGATGTGGACAAGAACAATCAAATTACGGCCAACTCCAACCACGGAAGCAAGGTTCTCGTGATGGCATTCGATGGCGTAGCCTTTGATGCCGAGACGGGCGTTGGGGGAGATGGAGGCGCGGGCGGGAACTCGGGCGCGGGTGGTCGCGGAGGCATCGACGGCGGCGCAGCGGGAAGCGGGAGCGGCGGGACGAGCGGCAGCGGGGGAATGCGCAGCGACGCGGGAACCACGGGAGCCGGTGGCAGTGCCGGCACGGGGGGGAGCAGTGCCACGGGCGGGACGACATCGTCCTCGGGCTCGGGCGGGGCGATGGCAAGCGGGGGCAACAGTGGACGAGGCGGCAGTCCGGCGACGGGAGGCAGCGCAGTTGTTGTGGGAAGCGGCGGAGCTGTTGCGGGAAGCAGCGGATCCGGAGGTATGGCAAGCGGCACGGGCGGGTCGAACGGCGGCCCGCGCGGAGGGGCGACCTCGCAAGGTGGCGCGACGAGCGCGAATGGCGGCAGCAGTGGATGCTCCTGTGTTCTGGCCGGCAACCGTGGCGCAAGGAATACGTACGTCTTGTGCACAGCGACTCTTCTCGGACTTCACGCGATCGCACGAAGGCGAGGCCGGCGAAGGTGCGGGAAGAAATCGGATCAAACCCAAACCAGAGGTGACACGTGAGATTCACAATCCGACCACTAACGAATTGTCTTCTGCCCTTGGTGGCCGCAACGGCGTTCTTGGCCGGCTGCAACCAATCAAACACGGCGACGCCCCAAAGCGGCGGGACGACGGGCGGCGGTGGTGTCGGTGGGACTGCAGGAGCTGGTGGATCGGCCATCTCGGCGGCGGGCGGATCAGGTGGCACGCAGGCCGCCCAAGGCGGCGGTGGAATTTCATCTTCGGGTGGGAATTCGAAGGGGGGGAACGGGGCTGGTGGCACGCAGGCCGCCCAAGGCGGCGGTGGAATTTCATCTTCGGGTGGGAATTCGAAGGGGGGGAACGGGGCTGGTGGCACGGTTGCCTCGGGTGGTCGCGCTGGAAGTGGTGGTTCCGCTAACGGCAGTGCGGCTGGTGCTTCAGCCACCGGCGGACAGACGGGTTCCGGCGGATCGACAGGTGCCGGTGGCGGGCAGCCCGACGCCGTCCGTCTCATTCAGAACTTCAACCAGTCCTGGAGGTTCAAACGAGCCGACGTGACGGGCGCGGACGCGATCGCCTTCGACGATTCTTCATGGGACAACATTGGCCTGCCCCATTCGTTCAATCTGCCCTACTTCATGAACGCGAAGTTCTACGCCGGCTACGGCTGGTACAGAAAGCACTTCACCGTCCCAGCGTCATGGTCGGGCAAGGGTGTCTTTCTCGAATTCCAGGCCGCGTTCGATCAAGCGCAGATCTATGTCAACGGCAAGCAGGTCGGCGAGCACATCGGCGGCTACAACGGATTTTCCATCGACGTCACGTCAGCCATCACGACCGGAGACAACGTCGTCGCTGTCCGTTTGAACAACAACTGGAACGCTCAACTTCCCCCCATCACCGGCGATCATACCTTCCAAGGCGGCCTTTACCGAGACGTCAACGTCGTCGTTACCGATCCCCTGCACATCACCTGGTACGGCACGTGGGTCACCACGCCTACGCTGGCGACCAATGCGGGTTCTTCAAGCACCGTGCAGACCAAAACCGAGGTGCAGAACAGCCGCTCGGCCGCAGTCCAGGCTACGCTGAAGACCGACATTGTCGACAAGGACGGCAAGGTGGTCGCTACGATTTCTACGCAGCAGCAGATCGATGCGGGCAAGTCTTTCACCTTCGACCAGACGACGCCGGCGATCAGCAATCCGTCTCTGTGGCACCCGGACCATCCCACGATGTACAAGGCGCTGTCGTATCTCTCCGACAGCACCGAGACCGTGGATACGTTCACCACGCCGTTCGGCTTTCGTTGGTTCAGCTGGTCGGCGACAGCAGGATTCTCGCTGAATGGTGCGCGCTATTGGATCCAAGGTGCCAATGTCCATCAGGACCACGCCGGCTGGGGCATCGGCGTCAGCGACTCGGCCCTTTACCGCGACGTCAAGATGGTCAAGGACGCCGGGCTGAACTTCATTCGCGGCTCGCACTATCCGAAGGCGCCGGCGTTTGTCGACGCATGCGATCAGCTTGGCATCTTGTTCTGGTCCGAGAACTGCTTCTGGGGAGGTTTCGGAGGCGGTCCGGGCGGCTGGTCCTACAGTGGCTCGTACCCGAGCACGTCGGCTGATTTCGACAAATACGACGCCAACGTCTTGGCAAGCCTTACGGACATGATCCGCATGCATCGCAATCACCCGAGCATCATCGTGTGGAGCATGGGCAACGAGGACTTCTTCAACGGTGGCGGGCCTGGGGACAGGGTAATCGCTCTGCTCAAGAAGTCGGTCGCGCTGACCCACGAGCTCGATCCGGCGCCGACGGGGCGGCCGGCGGCAATCGGCGGCGCTCAATCCAAAATCGGCAGCACGGAACCTGGCACGCTTGGCGACGTGGCCGGCTACAACGGCGATGGTACGGGCTACGACAATCCCGGTGTACCCAACATGGTCTCCGAGTACGGCGCCGATGTCAGCTGGACTCGGCCGGGCAACTATGAACCGGGCTGGGGGAATATGACCGTATCGAACGGAATGCCCGCCCAACCTGCCTGGCGCGCGGGAGCGTCTCGGTGGTGCATGTTCGACTACGGCAGCCAGATGAGCGCCCAGTACATCAACTCCGGTCTCGTCGACAACTTCCGCATCCCGAAGCGAGCGTACTACTGGTACCAAAACACCTACGCGAAGGTTCCTCCGCCGACTTGGCCGACGGCGGGCACGGCAGCTGGATTGAAGCTCACGTCGAGCACGACGACACTTTCGGCGGTGGACGGGACGCAGGACGCCTGGCTCCTGGTCACCCTCGTGGACTCAAGCGGTAAGGCGCTCAACAACACCGCAACCGTGACGCTCACGATCAAGTCCGGGCCGGGCGAATTCCCGACCGGACCGAGCATCACCTTTACCCCACCGGGTGGCGGCTCGGCGTCGGACATCGCGATTCGCGACGGCCAAGCCGCCATCGAGTTTCGGACCTACTACGCCGGCACGACAGTCATCGAGGCTACTGCCTCGGGCTTGACTAGCTCCAGTGTCACCATCACGTCGCAGGGAAGCCCAGCCTGGGTTGAGGGAACTACGCCCAAGGTAGCGCCGCGCCCTTACAGTCCGTAATCGCCAGTACGCTCCGAACTCAGCGATGGCGGAGACGCTCCTTGCAAAGTCAAAAACGCTTGCTGCCCTGAAACAATCGTCGTTTTGCCGTCACTAGCTTAGAGACAACACACAAGAGGTTCCCATGTCGACAAGAATGATCGCTCTTCGTACGAGACCAATCGCCGCTCGATGCCTCGCTCTGGCAGCCTTGAGCGTTACCTATTTCCTGACAGGTTGTGAGGCGAGCAACACGACCCTCCTCGGGAAGACTGATGCCGGCAAGTCGGGCGGACAGGACGCTGGCAGCAGCGGCACCGGCGGCACGAACGGCACAGGCGGCAGCAGGGGCACCGGCGGCAACACGTCGCTGCCTCGCAACGCCTGCACCGAAGCCGGCGGGTCGTGCGTCGCTGTCGCGCCTGGAAGCTGCCCGGGCGTCACCCGATCTTCCCTGTCCTGCGGCTCGGGGATTGGCTCGATCTGCTGCATGCCCGGCAGGGCTGGCGGGACAGGTGGAGCCAGCAGCAGCGGCGGAGCCGGAGGCAGCGCTGGCCGCGGTGGCAACAGCGGATCTGGCGGCAGCACGGGCCGCGGCGGCGCCAGCGGATCTGGCGGCACGAACGGAAACGGTGGCGCGAGCGGCACCGGAGGCAACACCTCCGTCCCCGTCACCACTTGCACCGAGGCTGGCGGCACGTGCGTCGGCGTCTTTCCCGGAAGCTGTGCCTCCGGCACCATGAATCCGTCGTTGTCCTGTGGCTCGGGCGTTGGCTCCGCTTGCTGCATATCCGGTGGGGGCGGCGGACGCGGCGGCAACAGCGGAGCCGCAGGGCGGACAGTTTGTCTGTGTGGTCGGATCGCCCGTACCCCGAGGTACCTGCAAGGTCTGATCTACTGGCCGACGAGCCGCTACGGTGATTGGGCGGCTTGATGCTCGCTCTCGCTGTAGCCGACGGCAGATGCCGCTCCCACGTCGTCCGAAAGGAGCCCGTTAATGTGGATGTCACGGAAAGGAGCACCGGAGAGCGAAGGAGGCAGATCACCCAGCTGGTCGGGCGAGCCCGCGTCGTCGCCTGCGGCGTCCGCGCTAGGCGCCGGTGAGGACGCGCAACCCAAGGCTGCAAGAACGGCGAGGAAGCCAGCAAGGCGGGAACTTGGAGACGTGGAAAAATGCATTGAGGCGAAGAGTCTTGGCCGCTTGACGATGGGCCAGAGCTTTCGCCGTTGTTACGGACTGCCGGGCTTTGCCCACGAGTTCGGCGCGGCAAGACCGTTCTTGACGCCGGTCATGAGACCGCTGACGATGCTCTGTTGAGTCACGGCGCCAGTGTTGCGGTTGAAGAGCGCGAACGACTCGCTGCTCGAGCCGCCGTTGTCCCACCAGATGGGAACGATCCCCGCCGTCGTGGTGTCTTGCGCGTAAGCCAACGCATGCGTGGCACGGTTACTGAGCGGCTGCGAGTCCATCGAGCCCCACTCGCCCACGAAAATGATCTGCGTCGGCAACCACACTCGGATTTGCTGCGCAATCGAATTCTGCATGCTGGTGTAGTCGGAAGCGCTTCCCCAGGCGTAAGGCGTGGTGCTGAGCCCGAAATTCGTCGGGTAGTATGTGTGAAGCGAGATCACGAGGTTGGGGTCGTTGATAAAGCTCACCTTCTGGATCGACTGAATACCGGCCTGGATGGGGCTCGCACCGATGGGTTGGATCATGACGATGCGGGTGGCGTTGGCGCCGCCGGTGTCGCGGATCGCCTTGAAGCATGTCTCGAGGTAGAGATTGGGACAGCGCCAAGAGCAACAAGCCTGCGGACATGAACGCCTTCTGGGCCATGTGGAAGACTGTGGTCGACAAGTACGGCAGCAACGACAATGCCTATTTTGAAATCTAGAGACCGCCTACGCCGATCTGAAGACGAACCCCTGAGAAAGCAAGGGAGCCTCGACGGCCTGCTAGGGCGAAGGTCCGCCGGAGCGGGTCTTGAAGAGCTCCAGGAGCTGTTTGCGCCTCTCTCTGTCGGGGAACATCCGTTGACAACGATCCAGGGTCGCTTCAGCCTCGGCAAGTCGGGCCGATTGCGCCTGCGCATTGGCGAGCCACTCGCACGCCGGGCGCAGGCTTGGCATCCTGCTTAAAGCCCGATTGAAATGGTCTTCCGCCGCTGCGTAGTCGTGGACATGTGTGTCCGACCAACCCAACGTCAGGTCCCGCCACGGCGAATCAGGCGTAGGTAGCAGGGGCCTTGGCGGGGGGCGATCCGCACGCAGCAGCAAGCTTGCTACGTGGTCGGAGTACAGCGGTCGCCAGCGCTCGGACTTGAGGAGCTGTTCAATCTGCTTTGGCTCGCGCCTGGGCCACAGAACGAATTCAGCGCCGGAGTCCCAGATGATGTCCTCCCATCCGTCGTGCAGGCTCGCGACCCGTTGGTATTGCCGATAGGTCTTTGTGTCAAACACCGTGCCAGCGCGGCCGTCGATGAAGACCTGCAGGCGTCCTTCCGTTCGCAACTCGATGTAGCCGCCCCAGTTGTACAAGCTGAAGATCTTGCCTTCGAGGTGGTTTGCCTCCACGAGATTCATGGCTTCGACGGGAAAGCTATCGAGAGAGGTCAGGTAGAGAAAGGCGTTGCCAGAAAGTGGATAGGGCAAGAGCCGCAAGCCGCCCCAGATCACCGCCACCACCGGGGGGACGAACCGCCAGATGCGCGGTCGGTCCAGTCGGGGCAGGCTGCGTGCCATGCCCGGCCGCAGCCAAGAAAGCCCCGCGGCTAGGGCTGGAGCCAGTAGCAGACTTTGCGAAATACCGAACAGCGGAATAAAGCGACGGCTCTTGATGGACATGACCAGGGTGACCAGCCCAATGGCAATACCTGATAGCGTAAGGCGGGGCTGGCGCCGGTAGGTGCCAAGCGCAAGCACTATCGAGACCGACACCACGAAGGCGGCGATCGATGGGTAGTACAGGGTACTGCGGATGCCTCCCGGTTCGTACGGGGGCAACCACTCGGCCACGCGAAGAAAGGGCGAGTGACTGTCCTGGGCAAAGCGGATGGGCCACACGAGAGCGTCACTTCCGTTGGCATTGACGAAACAGGCAAGCAAACAGGTAAGGCCGATGATGGCCGCTCGTCGAGGTGCGTCGCCGTAGAATAGCGAAACCGCCAACACCATGATGATGGTGAACAGTCCTAGCAAGAAGCCGCTGTGCAGGTTCGCCCACAGCATGAGAACCAGGGGAATCACCCACAGCCTGCGCGACAAGGGCAGCGCCAAGGAGAGAATCACGACAAAACCCAGGAAGGTATGGAGCTGAGGCCGTATGTCGAAGAAGGGCGCCCCGATGGCAATGGCGGCCAGCATGGCGAGATAGGCACTCCCTGAATGTCCGCAGATCTGCCGCAGCAAACGGAAGAGGAGGCCGAAAGTAGCGACCAGAATACCCCACTTCCACCAGACCAAAGAATTCATGCCGAAGACTTTTCCCCAGGCGTGAAGGAGGAGGTCCGTCAGCCACTCGGGATGGAACCAGGGTCGGCCGTGGCAAGTGAAGGAGAACGGATCCGTGAAGTCAAGAGTGCCGGTCTGCGCGATCCAACGACCTCCGGCAAGGTGCCACCAGAGATCCGAGCCCTGCATCGTGGTGAACCCAAAGGACCAGCAGGTCAAGATGACGGCGAGCCACCAGAGGAGAGAAACCGATGGTGGCTCGGGTAGGGGCGGCGCTGGCGAGCTGCCTTTGCTCCCAGGTGTCGCACGGCCGGGCGGCGTGGGCTTGTTCTTGGCGCTCGCGTTCCGCATCCCGCCCGCCTTCTACTCCGATCGCTCCGCGGCCGAAAGGACTCTTGTGCGAGAGAAACGACGCTAGTCAAGACGAAAGAGGCGAGATCTCCCGACCTGCGCGATGAATCGCAGGCTCTCTGCGCCGCGGGTGTAGATCCGAAAGAGGAAGGGCGCGGCCTGCTTGCAGCGGGGAGTGAGGTGCACGATGCGGATGCCGCGAAGCCTGCAATCCTGAATGAACGCATTCTCTGAGGCGAGGGAGATGCCGTGGGTATCGTGGCTTGCGTGGTAGAGAGGCAAGTCAAGCCATCCTCCGCTGTACGACGGGCGAAACGGCGGAATGCCGCGAAAGTAGAAGTAGAGGTCGGTCGAATAGACCTGCTGAGCATCGGTGATTCGCTCGCGAACCAGCACCTGTTCGAGGGCACGATAGTTTTGGGAGGCCGTGCGCCAGGAAGCGATGGTCGTGATGTCCTTCGTTGCACAGGCGCCCAGAAGGAGCACCAGTGCAACGTACGAAACACGTCGCGGCCACGACACGTGCGCCGCGACAGTGCGCAACCGGTCGACCCAGAGCGCGTGGACTGAAACCAGCAGGAAGGTGAGCGACACCGGTAGCCCGAGAAGCACCGCTCTGCCGCTGTCGGCCGTGGCCATGACACCACTGTAGAAGAGGCAGAAACAGAGCCAGACCGCTGCCGGTCGCTTCAGCTGGCTATCCTTGGAGAAGAGACAGAAGATGAGCGGCAGGGTCAGGATCGGAAAGATGCGGACGAAACTGGCGACGTATGCCGACAGGAAGGCCGATGGGTTGGAGAGGACGATTGACAGTGGTGTACCCAGCGCCGGTATCTCGGCAGTGCGATACCAGTTCACGGGAAACATGTGCTGGTAGATATTGAACGCCTGATAGGTCTGGAACGGCGAATGCCTGGACAGAACATTCACGGCAATTTGGCCACCATAGACAAGGACGCACGATGCCAGTGCGAGCAGGATTCCAGCGATCCGCTTCCGGTAGGCAAGTGATGCTCCGGCCATGAGGAATACGCCTGCCAAGAGCGCGTGGTAACGCCACAGAGAGGCCATGCCCAGGAGCCCACCCGCAAGCACATACCACCATCTCCGTGGCGTGGGCGTGAGCAGCGCCAGCATGAGAACACACGTGCCAACTGTGAAAAACACCATGGCTCCCGAATCAGCACCTGGCGTGTACAGGTAGTCAAAGACCTGTGGAAAGAGGAATACGAGAAGGGCGGCAATGAGAGACGGCACAAGTCCAAGTCCGCGCAGCCGAAAAACGCCGAGCAGCGCAAACGCCAGGAGCCAGGTCAGTGCCGCGTTGATGCCCAGGGCCGCCAGCGGCGGGTATCCGAAACGAGATAGCAGGCGAAGGAGCACCGTGTAGCCCACGGGGAAGAAACCGTCGTAGAAGGTCTCTAGGTGACGGGGATCGAGCCTCTGCGAAAGGGCGTAGTTCCCCCAAAAATCGTTCAGAGGCGTGTGAGAATCCGTCAGAATTCCGACCAGCGTGATGACGACCGCGAATGGAAGTGCAGCGCAGGCATTCCGCCAAACAGCTTCTAGTCGAGAGCTCTCCAGGCCTTGGCCCGCCATCGCCGGAGAGAATACGCCATTTCGCATCCGTCCACCCAACCTGGTTCCCCTTGCAGGCACCGCATCCCGCTCGACCTTACGGTAGATGCAGGTGTAGAGTCACCGCGCGTGGAAGATTCGGCTTCAACCAAGACCGGTGTGTCGGTGGTGATTCCCGTGTACAACAGCGAGGAAATCCTGCCGGCCTTGCTCGAGCGGTTGGCCGCCGTCTTGCCCCAAGCAGCGGCATCCTATGAAGTCATCCTGGTCAACGACGGCAGCCGCGACAACAGCTGGACGCGCATCCAGGAGCTGGCCGCCCGCTATTCCTTTGTGCGCGGCTTCGAGCTCATGCGCAACTTCGGACAGCACAACGCCCTTCTGGCTGGCGTCCGGGCTGCGCATTTCGATGTGGTGGTCACCATGGACGACGACCTTCAGCATCCACCCGAGGAAATTGGTAAGTTGCTGACGGCTCTGACCGCAGACAAGGACGTGGTCTATGGCGTCCCGGCGGTGATGCCCCATTCCCATGGGCGAAATCTCGCTTCACGCCTGACCAAGCTCGTCCTGCAGAAGGCCATGGGCGCTGAGATTGCCAGCAGGGTGGACGCCTTCCGCGCCTTTCGCACACAGCTGCGTGAGGCGTTCGCCAATTTCATGGGCGCGTACATCTCGCTGGACGTGCTTCTGACGTGGGGGACCAGTAGATTCGGCATGGTCACGGTCGACCATCATCCGCGCCGCGTGGGAGAGTCGAACTACAATTTTCGCAAGCTGATGACCCACACCCTCAACATGATGACCGGGTTTTCGCCACTGCCCTTGCAGCTGGCCAGCCTCCTTGGCTTTGGCACGACGGCGTTCGGCGTGCTTGTCCTGACCTACGTGCTTATTCGGGCTTTCGTCCAAAAAGGCGCACCGCCTGGCTTTCCGCTGCTGGTTTCCATTATTTCGATCTTCTCCGGCGCCCAACTGGTGGCGCTTGGGATTATCGGTGAGTACCTGGCGCGTGTTCACGCGCGGTCGCTGGATCGGCCGCCCTATGTCGTGCGAAGAAGAACGTCATAGGAGAGGAATCTACGCGCGGCTTATCCTTTTCTGAAGACGAATAGCTTTTGGGTTCCATAGTCCCCCACCGGGGGTAGCTGCGCGAACCAGCGATTCCATTCCATATCGGGATTAGCAACATCTACCGTCGCTCCCAGGGCTTGAGCAAGTAAGGGTTTCAAAACCCGAGTGCCCCAATAGTAGGTGCTTGCGAAGTTGACAATCTTGACCAATTCAAGCCTTGGAGAAACCGCGTTGCAGACATCGTCCTGGTCCAGGTACCGATTGAATGGAGGCATTGGAATCTCAGGCAATCCCCATTCACGCCGGAACGCATTTAGTTGCCGCCATCCCTGAATGGTGGCTTCGGACAGCAGCAATAACCCTCCCGGCTTCAACACGCGTGCACATTCCCCTAGGCCTTGTACCTGCCGAGCCCAATCCCCGAGACTAATGATGACGCGAATCACGACCACCTTGTCGTAGGCATTGTCAAGCTCGTTCAGCCTGGTGATATCGCCGACGTCAAAATCCACCGAGCCGCGTAGTCCCGCAATGCCGTTGCCGAGCCGTGCGCGAGCTTCGGCGATCATTTCTGGAATGAAATCCAGACCACGTATGGCGATCCGCCTCTGCCCTGCGAACTGAATCGCCGAGTATCCATTGGCACATCCAATGTCCAGAACACGCTCGCCTTCGACGAGGTACTTCAGAATCTCGCGAATCTCCATGTCAATGACGTTGAAGTCAGACCAGGAAGCCGAGGGTGATTGGCCATGTTCCACCGCTTGGTGTGCCCAATATTCACGTATTTGGTCAAGACTGAACTTGTCATCACCCATTGTCTAATGACTCGTTCGCAGATCCGCGGGACAGCTGTCACTATTGCGGAAGCGGAAGATGAAGGCGCAGTGCGCTGTAGGGGTCTTGAGGATTTCGATGAGCATCGAGACTCAAACCGTACCACGTGATGAGCCCTCGATGCACTGGATCGGCAATCTGATCAATCAGGCTGGGTGTCTTTTTCGTCGGTGCCAGCGACCGTCGACTTGAATGGCTGAAGTTTTTCCGCGGACGTGCCGAAAGCCGATCCGTGCAGAACTCTACGCCGGTTCCGAATCACACCAGGAAAGTCGCGGATCTTTGGCTCGACGGCGCCCCACCGAGCGAATCCGATCTTCGCGCTGCAAGCAGCCTGGTGGCGCGTCTCGGAAGCCTCGAGGGCGTGCGACCGTTTTCCGCCGTAGTGCAACGCCTAGTCGAGCATGTTTCGAGTCCGGACTTCGACCTCAACGAGGTTTGCAAGTTGATCGAGCTGGATCCTGCGTTGGCGTCGCGGATTCTGCGGGTGGCCAACTCGGCCGCCTACCGCGGGGCCGGGCCGTGTGCTTCGGTTGCCCAAGCTGTGGTGCGCATCGGCGCGACGAACATCAGCGGGCTAGCCATGGCCATGTCCGCGATGGCGTTGTTTCACGATCTCGGTGGCATCGGGCGAAAGATTCGGGATCACTCGGCGGGAACCGCGGTCGTCGCGCGCGAGATGGCGGTGAGCCAGGGCTGCGCGCCCCTGTCGTCCAAGGTGTTCTTGGCCGGTCTTCTGCACGATATCGGCAAGCTGCTCATCATTCAAAGCGGCGACCGGGGGTACGCCGAGCTGGTCGCGCGCGAGATGGTGCCGTCCAGCGTGCATCTCAAGGAGCTATCCATGTTGGGCTTCGACCATGGAAGGTTGGGCGCTCACGTGCTCAAGTCCTGGAACATTCCCGCACCCATTCCTCAGCTCATCGCGTGGCACCACCAACCCGGACCCTGCGGCGCGACCGAATTGGCCAAGGCGCTGGATCTGTTGCGCCTGGCGGACGTCGTCGATTGGTTGCTCGGCAAAGGCTGTCCGGCCGATTCGCCATGGGTCGCTCGGTTGGCGACGTCGCCTGATGGCCTCCGTGCTGGGCTGTGCGCCGACACGTTACCTTCGCTATGGAGCGATCTGCGCGCCATTCGTCAGGAGGCGCTGCTCGTCTTCAGATAGTCGCGGGCATCAAGTGCTCTGACGAGGCTGATTCGAACACGCGGGACAGCCTACTCCATCCCGCGCTGGACTGCGTGGTCCGTTGCCGGGGGCGAACCCGACGCGTCGCATGGCGCGGCTGTCCCTGCGAGCCACATGTGGTTATGGCGCCTGATCGATGGGATTCAACTTATGGGGCCGTTTCTCCGATATTCATGGAAGTCATATGATCTCTGCGCCGTCGCCCACCCAGCCGTCGAAGGCACAACCGTCCCGTTTGGTCGGGCGCTACGTCATGTACGACGAGATCGCATCCGGTGGCATGGCGAGCGTCCATTTTGGGCGGATGCGCGGTGCGGTCGGCTTCTCTCGCACGGTCGCCATCAAATCCCTTCATCCGCACTTCGCACGCGATGCCGAGTTCATCTCGATGTTTCTCGATGAGGTCCGACTGGTGTCGCGGATCAAGCACCCCAATGTCGCAGCGCCGCTGGATGTGGTTCTGATCGAGGAAAGCGCAGAGATCTTCTTGATCATGGAGTACATTCACGGTGAAACCCTTGCGTGCCTGCTACAAGGCGCGCTCTTGGCCAACGTCACCGTGCCACCAGCCGTCAGCGCGAGCATCATCAGTGGAGCCCTTCACGGTCTCCACGCCGCGCACGAAGCGACGGATGAGCTTGGCGCTCCGCTCAACATCGTCCATCGCGATGTATCGCCACATAACATCATGGTGGGTGTAGACGGCGTGCCGCGCGTGCTGGACTTCGGCGTCGCCAAGGCGGTCTCGCGAAGCCAGTCGACCCGACAAGGACAACTCAAGGGCAAGGTGGCCTACATGGCACCTGAGCAGCTGGGTGCGAGTCCGATCGATCGCCGCGCGGATATCTTCGCAGCCGGAATCATCTTTTGGGAGGCGCTGACGCTGCGTCGGCTCTTCGTGGCGGATGATGCCGTCGGCATCATGGGCAGGGTGCAGATGGCTCCGATCGATCGCCCCAGCGCCAGCAACCCCAGGGTGTCACCGGCTCTAGACCGGGTCGTTTTGAAGGCCCTCGACCGCGACGTCAACCTCCGATTTCAAACGGCCCAAGATTTCGCCGACGCTATCGAGGAGGCCATCGTCCTTCCCTCGGCACGCAAAATGGGCGAATGGGTTGCGTACCTAGGTGGCCAGCACCTAGCGGATGCCTCCGCGAGGTTGTCCGCGATCGAGAGCTCATCCTTCGAGGATGATACGCTTGACCCTTCTGTCGAAGGACAGCGACCTCAGAGCGCGGACAGCCTGGTGCGCCCTGTCGTCAGACGACCGGGGACCTACAGCGAGATCACCGCCGTGGCCCCACAGGTTCAGCGCAGGCATTACGAAGGTGCGATGCGCACGTCAACTTCCATTCTCTTGGCAAGGGGGCTGTCCTGGGGGCGAAGGCATTGGCCCGTGATCGCCGGCGCGGCCATCCTCATGTTGACCACGATGGTGGGCGTGGTTGGCATCGTCCGCGCGTCTCACCCTGCCGAAGCAAAGACCACGGTCGACTCCAGGCAGGCTGCCAAACCATCGATCGAGGCAATCGCCCTCCCTGCACGAGAAGACCTCGTCCAGCCCGGCCTAGGCACCACGGCGGTGTCTGTCGAGTCGAAACTGCGCCCGTCCGCGATCCCCCGTCCGGCGTCCCCCAGAAACACGACTGCCCAATCGTCCGCGACGCATCGGCAGACCAAGAAGGACTGCAATCCGCCCTTTTTTGTCGACGAGAAGGGCATTCGACGGGTGAAACCTCAATGCTTGTGAGATCCGCGATAAGGATGGCGTTTTGAGATGAGAGTCTGCTCGATTCTGGTTGCGACTTTGATGTGTGGCTTCTGGCAGGGGAGGGCCACGTCGGCGGAGGATCCGCTGACCTGCGCGCAAGCTTATGAGAAAGCGCAGGAAGAGAGGACGGCCGGCCGACTCAGCGCCGCGATCGAACACCTCAAGAGTTGCATCGATTCGACCTGCCCCAAATTCATCCGCGAGGATTGCCTGCGCTGGATGGATCAGACGGAGAATGCTCTTCCCACGGTCGTATTCTCGGTTCGCGAGGATGGGAAAGACCTGACGAACGTCGAGATTCTTTGCGACGGCACCCTGCTGACCGGAACGCTCGACGGCAAGGCGTTGCCGGTCGATCCCGGCCTTCACAACTTCACCTTCAACGTCCCGGGCCTTGCTCTCGAGGGGCGCCTGCTGCTCATTCGGGAGGGCGAGCGCCATCGAATCATCAATGTCGATTTCGGCACATCGCCCGAGAGTAGCTCGTCGCCGTCGCCGTCGCCGTCGCCGTCGCCGTCGCCGCCGTCGCCGCCGTCGCCGCCGTCGCCATCGCCATCGCCGTCACCATCCTCGAGTGTCAAGACCGTGTCGCCGGCCCCGCCCGCGAGGACAGGCGCCTTGGCTTACGGCCTCGTGGGCGTCGGCGCTTTGGGAGTCGCGGGCTTCACCGTGTTCGGCCTGCTCGGGCACAGCCGCCAGGGAGAGCTGGAACGTACTTGCTCGCCCAATTGTCAGTCGGGCCAGATCGACGGCGTAAGGACCCAATACCTTCTCGCGGATACGTGCCTAGGCGTAGGTCTGGTTTCCCTCGGTTTCGCAACCTACCTGTTCGTGAAGAGCCACGGCAAAAGCTCCCCCGACCGGAATGGGACAACCTCGATTAGCTTCATTCCCCGGTCCACCGGTGCAGGAGGTGTCCTCCAGCTCTCTGCCCGGTACTGACCCCTATGCGAAGAACACGACTTATGATCTCGGCATCAAATGCTCGCCGAACCCTCTTGCCCATTCTTGCCATCGTGGCGGGAGGGGCTTGCGTCCAGGGGGCTTGTAGCCTGCGCTCCCTCGACTACTTGGGAAACGCTCACGGGCACGGTGGCGCCATGATGGACAGTGCGAAGAGGGACGTCGACGCACCCAGCACACCAAGCCCCGACACCGCAATCGTCGATGTATTCGACCAGGATAGTCTGGAGGAAAACGGCGCCGAAGACGGACTGGCAGCTGAAGTCCCCGGCGAAGGGGATCCAGACTCGGATTCGGTTGTTGGCGCGGTCGATGGGAACGATGACGTACCTGTCAGCGGAGCCGGGGGCGCGGGTGGTGATGGAGAGGTGGGCTTGGGAACTGGCGGCTCAGGCGCGGGCGGCAACCTCGGTCTGGGCGGCGCGGTTGGAGCGGGCGGCGCCGGGACCGTCGACGGCTCTCCGGATACGGGCGATGCCGCCAGCGTTGGTGGATCAACCAGTTCCGGTGGCGCGGTTGGAGCGGGCGGGGTTGGGACCAGCGGTGGCTCTCCGGGTACGGGCGCTGCCGCCAGCGCCGGTGGATCAACCGGCTCCGGTGGCAGGGTCAGCGCGGGAGGGACGACCGGTCAAGGCGGCACGACGACCATCAGCTTGGTGAAATTGACCGGAGCAACCTTTGGCACGGGGCCCGCCTACTTCAGCAACCCCACCGCGACCTTCGACAAGGCATTCGACGGCGATATCACGACCTGCGACGACGACTCGAACACCAGTGGTGGCTACACGGGCATCGACTTGGGCGCGCGCGCGACGTCGGTGGTGGAGATTCGCTACTACCCGAGAAGCAACTGGACCAATCGCATGGTGGGCGGCAGGTTCCAGTGCTCCACGACCTCGCAGACGTCGGGTTACACCGACCTCTACAGGATCACGTCAGAGCCCCCCTTGGCCTGGTCCACGGTGAAGATCTCCACCTCGGCCACTTGCCGGTACCTGCGCTACTTGTCGCCCGACAATGGCTTGACCAACGTTGCCGAAATCGAGTTCTGGGGGCCAGCCCAGTACTGACCCCTATGCAAAGAACACGACCTATGATCTCGGCATCAAGCGCTCGCCGAACCCTCTTGCCCATTCTTGCCATCGTGGCGGGGGTGGCTTGCGTCCAGGGGGCCTGTAGCCTGCGATCCCTCGACTACTTGGGGAACGGTCACGGGCAAGATGGCGCCATGATGGACAGCGCGAAGAGGGACGTCGACGCTCCCAGCACACCAAGTTTCGACACCGCAATCGTCGAGGTGTTCGGCCAGGATACTCTGGCGGAAAACGGCGGCGGGGACGGACTGGCAGCTGAATTCCCCGGCGAAGTGGAACCAGACTCGGTTTCGGTTGTTGGCGCGGTCGATGGAAGTGATGACGTAGCTGTCAGCGGAGCCGGGGGCGCGGGTGGTGGAGAGGTGGGTTTGGGAACTGGCGGCTCAGGCGCGGGCGGCACCGGTACAGAGATCGGCAGCGGCGGTGGCATGGGTGGCACCGACGGCGGAACGGTTGATGTTCCCGCTGGCAGCGGCGGTGCAGGTAGTGGCGGAACTCCAGCCAGCGGTGGTCGAGGAGGCGGCGGTGCAGGTAGTGGCGGAACTCCAGCCAGCGGTGGTCGAGGCAGCGGCGGTGTCAGTGGCCCGGATGCGCCGCCCGATCTCGCGGTTGATAGTGTCGACGCGATTCCGCAGCCAACTGGGTTGGTAGCGTATTACCCGTGCGAAAGCGCCAACGGCGTGGTTTTGCCCGATCAATCGGGGAATGGCAACGACGCTACGCTGAGCATCGGCTCGGCACCCGCTGGCGGCACGCCGCCGTCGGGAACTGGCTATCGATTCGAGGCGGGAAAGGTCGGCAATGCCCTGACACTGCTCAAGGCCGGCTATGGCTACGTGTCTATGCCGCCGTCGATCTTCAACGGAGCGCCTGCGATCACCGTCGCGTTATGGATCAAGGTGAACACGGCACAGAACTGGCAACGCGCCTTCGACGTCGGAATCAACGCGCACCTCGATAGGGATCCAAACACGGGAAGCAAGTACTTCAATCTGATACCGCAGAACGCAACTTCGCAGATCGAGATTGCCATCACCGCGAATGGCTTCAGCAATGAGCAGTTGCTCCACGCCAACCCCATCGTCCCGGCCGACGGTTGGCGGCACGTCGCAATGACCATTGACGGAAGCCAGGCGGTGGTGTACGTCAACGGCCCGGGCATCAGGGGGACGACGACGACAAGCAGAACGTTAACCTTGCGGCCCATTGACCTCGGCACGATCGACTATGCGTACCTCGGCAAGTCCCAGTGGGGCATGGACCCGTACTTCGATGGGCAGATCGACGAGGTTCGCGTCTACCGCCGGGCCTTGTCGGCCACCGAGGTGCAGACCCTCGCGCAATTCACCGGACCTTGAGTATTTTGGGTCGAGCAGGGGACGGCAGCAGGCGGGCCTGGGAAGCCCGCTTGCTGCCGTGAGGATTGCGCCCGAGTCACTTGGCCGCGACGGTGATGGTGACCTCGACGGTGCCCTTGTCTTGCCCAGTCGCGCGGGTGGCCGAGGTGACGTGGGTCAGCCTGCCGACCAGGGCTGTCCCGATGGTGTCGTTGCCCGAGACGAGGGTGACGCTGGTGATCATGCCGGCGCCGTCGAGGGTGATGCGCAGCTTGACCGTGCCGAGGACTTGGCAGCCGTGCGCGCGCGTGGCTCGCTCGACCAGTGCCCGCAGGGCCTTGGCTTCGCCAATGTGATCGGCTTTGTCGACGGTCACCTCGATGTGGCAGGCCATTGCCTTGGTCTTGTCTCCCGACTTCTTTTCGACCTGTTTGACATCTTCGTCCTTTGCGAGCTCGTCCATGGGTTCGGCGGCTGCGGCGGGGGCGCCTGTAGCGTGCATGGCGCGTCCAGCACCGTAGGATCCAGAAAGGTCGTCTAGGCTCCTCATCGACTTTGCCGCGCGCATGGCCGGCCGGTTGTAGGCCGGGGCTGGCGAAGCGGGCGAAAGTGCTGCCATGGATTGAGACTCGGCGACCGCGTAGTTGGACACGCCCTCGGGCATGGGCAAGGGTTGGCGAACGGTGTCGGACTGGCCGGTGCGATTCACGACTTCCGAATCGATGGCCACGAACGATGTGAACGGCGTGAGCAGGTTGTAGAAGAGACCGAGATCCGTGATGGCGTCCTCGACGGGCTTGCCGCCGCCCATGTGAAACTCGTCTTCCAGCACCTCGACCCACTTGCGTGCCCACAGCGCGCGCAGAGCGTGATTTTCGTTGCGCGCGTCGGATGGGCGCAAGTCGACGGCGTGGTGGAAGGCGCCGTGGCCGGTGCGCCCGCTGATCTCGATGCGGGTTGGTTTGTCGCCGCGGTACTTGCCGTAGATGAGCAGCGGCCGCTCGGCGAGCAAGTCGGGGATCTTCTCAGGCGCGACCTCGTAGGCACCGCTGTCGCCGAAGTGAACCTTGATGTCGGTCAGCAGTGGACGGTCGATCATCTGGCGCAGCTTCTCGGCTTCGGCGGCGGCTTTCTGCGGACCCAGCACCACGAAGGGTTCGCCGAGCCCCGCGCGCGCCATTCCCTCGATGAGGGCGCGGTTGACCGAGCTGCCGATGCCGAAGGCGAACAGGTTGGCCTGATCCAGGCGCTGGCGAATGAAACGGAAGGCCTTGGCCTCGATGCCCACGTACCCGTCGGTGACTACCACCACGGTGCGCGAGACACCTTTGCCCACGGGCGGAATGGCGTAGGCTGCCTCCAGCCCGCCCATCAGCTCGGTGCCGCCGCTGCCGTACTGCTTGAGGATGGTGTCGATGCCTTCCTTGATGTTCGTTTCCGTGGCCGGGCGCGAGCCCGACGGGCTCCACACGTAGTTGGCGCCTGAAAAGAAGACCAGATTGAAATGGTCGGTGGGGCGCAGCTTCGGCAAGAGGTTGCGCATGAGCTCCTTGCTGGTCTCGATGGGGAAGCCGTGCATGGAGCCCGAGACATCGAGCAGAAAGATGAGCTCGCGGCCCGGAATATCGGCCAGGGTGGGGCGCTTCGGCGGTTCGATCAGCAGAGCGAAGAATTTTTCGGCGGCCCGGCCGAGGCCGGCGGCGGGCTCTTCGAATTGCAAGAGGCCAGTCTCGATCTTGTCGCCGGCCAATCGGTAACGCAGAATGAAGTCCTTGTTGCCGCCGCCGCTTTGGTCGAGCTTGATGTCCGCCGTAGATGGGCCGGCGTAGCTCACCGCGATCTTGTGTGAAGGCGACGAGACTTCCTTGAGGCCGATGCCGGTTTGCAAGTGGACCTTGACGTCCCAGGCGTAGGGCTCTTGTTTGCCCTCGGGGAGATGCGGATTGGCCATCCACCGATCCGTGTTCGGATTGGCGCTGCCAGCGTAGCGCGGGCCCACCACCGTTGGATAGACGAATTCATAGGTCGCGTTTTCCGGGACCACCAGCTCGCTGTAGTCGAGCTCGACCTCGATGCGGTCGCCCGGCATGATGTTGGCCACGCTGGTGGTGAAGACGTTGGGCCGCTCTTGTTCGAGTAGCGAAGCGCGCTTGCCCGACTGCTTGGCGGCGTCGTACTGCGCGCGTGCCTCGGCCTTGCGTTCGATCTTGGCGTCGATGGTGCGGGCGCCGATCTTCATGCGCATGGCGTGCACGGCCGCCCGCGTGCTGGCCGGGAATACGTAGATGGCCTCGATGGGCCTTCCGCCCGTGTTCTCGAAGATCTGGTGCACCTTCACCGCCGCGATGACGCCGGCGATGTTCACTTCGGCCCAGGTCTTCTTGAGCGGCACCTGATCGTGCGCGGGATCCCCGCCAGCGACGTAGAGGTAGGGCGACAGGCTGTGGTCGGAGCCGTCGGGGCTTGGGCTACCCGATGTTTGCAGAATCATGGGGCCGGTGTACTGCACGGCCTTGAGCACCTTGGTGGGGCTGGTGACCGGCGGCCTCTGGGGCTGTGCCCAGGCGAAGGCCGTGATCATGGAAAGACAAACGGCGGTGGAACTTGCCAAAAGTCGGGGCGAAAGCGAGCGGCGCATGTTGGACCTCCTGCCCCGGGCGAAGGTAGTTTCCGGGGTCAGAAGCTACCAACGCGCGAACCGGAAAAAAGATCTACGGTCTGGTTGCGAAAGTCAGCCGCCGGTGCTGGCGAGGAAGAAAGCATGTTCAACACAGAGGACACAGAGGACGGAAGAAAATGAGTTTCCGGATTCCAGATCCGGGCCCTTTCCTTTACATCCGTCTCTGTGCTCTCTGTGTCCTCTGTGGTTCAATTCCTTCCTCTCGGCTCGCCAAGAAGGCGAAGGATGGAAGCAGCGAGGTCGTTCGTTGAAGCCACCAGCGCGTCCGGTGCTTCGGCGGCCAGCGGGGCGGGATCGCTGAAACCCCAGGCCACCGCCACCGCTACCGTACCTGCTTCGCGTGCGGCCCGGATGTCGGGGACCGTGTCGCCGATGTAGACCGACGTCGCCCGGTCCGCGCGTTCGGCCTTGATGAGCCGGCGCAGACGCGTCGCCTTGCCGAAGATACTGGCGCCTGCCACGACGGTCTCGAATCCCTCGATGCCGAAACGGCCGAGAAAGTTGCGCACGTTCTCCTCGGAGTTCGAGGTCACGATGGCCAGGTGGCAGCCGGCCTCGTGCAGGCAGCGGATGGATTCGGCGATGCCGGGGAAGGGGCTGACGCCGTGGAAGTGGTCATGCAGATCGGCGCGCAGCGCGATCATCAGGCGCGGCAGTTTCCACATGGGGATGCCCAGCGTCTGCATTAGTTGTCCGGCGCCCATGCGACGCAACTCCGGGATCTCGGCTTCCTTGACCGTGCGCAAGCGCAGGCGGGGAGCAATGCGGTTGTAGGTCAGCAGCGATTCCGCGAAGGAATCGGCGACGGTGCCGTCGAAGTCGAAGATCACGAAGGGGCGAGTCATGGCCGGAAGGCCACGGGGTTATAACTCGGATTACCTGCTACTCGCGAATGTGACAACGACGATCCCGGCCGTCGCGCCCTCGGGGCGGCCGGCGATCGCCTTTCCGATCAGTCTCTTGGCCATGGCGTTGGCGACATGGGTGTCGCCAACGACCGGTTCGCAGGCCGTGATCGTGCCGTCTCCGTCGATGCTGATGCGTAGGCGAATCTCCCCGTGGGGTGAGTGGGTGGGGCACGGCCAAGATACGGGGCCATGCTTCACGAAGGCCAGGGTCGCTCGCAGATCGCCGATGTCTCGATCGCTTGCGGCGTTCACCTTGACCGCGCACGCAGCACGGGCACTTCCCTTTCTGCGTCCGCGACGGTCACCGTCGTCGGGGGGCAAACCATCGAGCGGGTCGTCCGACACAGGCTGTTTCGGCCGTATGAGATCGTGGCCGAAGACGAGCAGTGATCCAACCGCGGGCGCGGCGGTCGCCGCCGTCCTGGGGGTGGAGATGAACGAAGCGATGAGCAGGCAGGCGAACAAAATCAGGGCATGTGCGCGTCGCATGACAGACCTCCTGCCCCCGGGAAGCTGATCCCCACGGGCCTAGGTCTTCGAACGCACGACTCGCGAAAAGGATCTACGCTATAATTCTCATCGGACATTGACAGGCGGATTCGATTCGCTGAAAGCACACCGCGAGGGACAATGAGCGCATCGCAATACAAGCCCAGGGAGAGATTTTCCAATCAGGCCGCCCCAAGCCGGCCGAGCCAACCAGCGCGCAGCGGTGTCTGGTGGGCTGCCGGATTGTGCCTAGCTTCCGTGGCGGCTTGCTCGGCGCAAACGACCTCGACACCACCCGGAACCGGCGGAGCAAGCCGGAATTCCAGCGGCGGCGCCATCAGTTCCGGTGGCACACCAGGAACAGGTGGCACGATGAACGGGGGTGGGGGTGCCTCCACTGGTGGGGCAGTCGGCAGTGGTGGAACCATCTCGACCGGTGGCGCGGTAGCAACCGGCGGTGCTGCCATTCCGAGCGGCGGCGGCGCGATCGGTTCCGGTGGCACACCAGGAACAGGCGGCAAGATGAACGGGGGTGGTGGTGCCTCCGCTGGTGGAGCAGTCGGCAGTGGTGGAAACACCTCGACCGGTGGCGCGGTAGCAGCCGGCGGTGCTGCTGCAACCGGCGGTTCTGCCATCGGTGGTGGGACAGGATCTGGCGGCAAAAGCGGAACCGGTGGCACGAGTGCTGTCGGCGGATCCACCGGAGCAGGTGGCGGCGGCGGGGCCAGCGGCCCCCAGACCTACACAGCCACCTGGGCAGCGGTGGACCAGCATCCGGCAGCGCCGGAGTGGTTCCAGGACGCCAAGTTCGGCCTTTGGCATCACTGGGGGGCCTTCTGCTATCCAGCGTACGGGAGTGAATGGTACCCGCGCAACATGTTCAACAAGAGTGGAAATTCCGCGGAGTACCAGCACCAGATGTCCGTGTACGGCGACCCGTTCGGGAATTTCCCATACGACAAGTTCCTCACCGGTGGCACTGACAAGTCGGGCAATCCAGCGCTATTTGCGCCCAAGCTGGTCTCAAACGGAGGCAAGTGGGATCCCGACGCGTGGGCGCAGCTTTTTGCGGACGCAGGCGCGAAAGTGGCCGGCCCAGTGGCCGAGCATCACGACGGGTTCTCCATGTGGAACAGTACGTGCAATGAGTGGAATGCAGTGTCCAAAGGTCCGCAGCTCGACTTGGTCGACACGCTGGTGAAGGCCTATCGGGCCAAAGGGATGAAGATCGTGGTGTCCACCCACACTGCGTACAACTTCACCGGGTACTATCAGTGGGCACCCACTCAAACCGATTCCAGCCTAAAGAAGCTATACGGCCAAATGGCAATTGCAGACGAGAGGGCACTCTGGCTTTGCAAAGAGAAGGAGCTCATCGACGGCTATCAACCCGACTTGATGTGGCATGACTTCGATTTGACGAATGTCGATGCTACGTCCCTGCAGCAATACCTGGCTTACTACTACAACAAGGCAGTTTCATGGGGTAAAGACGTCGTCGTCACCTACAATGACGGTTTCGCGGGCCATGCGGGCGAGGTCCATCAGGAAGAGAGGGCTGGGGAAGCCAGTATCAATCCGACGTTCTGGCTATCGGAGGACACGCTCAGCTCGAGCACATGGGGCTACACGCAAGGCATGCAGTACTACTCCTCCAAGTCTCTTATCAACGCTTTGATCGACAGGGTGAGCAAAAACGGCTTCCTGCTGCTCAACACCTCCCCGATGGCCGACGGTACCTTTCCACAGCAGCAGCAGGACATCCTGCGCGCCATGGGTGCGTGGCTCAAGGTGTTTGGCGAGTCGATCTACTCCACCCGGCCATGGACAAAGTGTTGCGAAGGCCCGACCCAAATGGGCGGCGGCGGAATGGGCTCGCCGGTCGAGGGCAAGGCAACAGATATCCGCTTCAACAGAAGCAAGGACAACAAGACTCTCTATGCGATCGCCATGGGCTGGCCAACTGGCAATCAAATGGTCATTACGACGCTGAAGGCCGGATCGTTCGATGTTTCCACGATCAAGGACGTCAGCTTCGTTGGTGGAGACACCTGCGTGTTTACCCAGGACAGCTCGGGTTTGAAGGTGAGTCTGTCTGCCAACCTCAGCAACAGCAACGGCTATGCCGTGAAGATCACCTTCAACGGAACGATTCCAACCCTTCAGTGAGCCCGCTTCCCATCGCAAGATCGGAGGACGTCAGGCAAACACCATAGAGGGACCACGATGAATCGGACCACACAACGTTCAGCAACGTCGAGGACGCCCTACTTCTTTGTGTCGCTCTTCGGCTTTGCATTCGCATGCCAGAGTGGCGGACAGAGCGCAGGCGGGAATCGATCGGGCGGCTCGACATCGGGGACGACAGGCTCGGGTGGTGTCAAGACGACGGGGGGCGCGGTCAGCTCGACGGGCGGTGCTTCCGCCAACGGGGGAACGATCGTGTCGTCCAGCGTTTCTTCGGGAGGCACTGCCAGCAACGGCGGTGCCAGCGGCGGGACGTCCGGCTATGGCGGCACGGTGGTCGGAGGGACGACCACGCGCTCCGGCGGCGCCGTCTCGTCGGGCGGTGTTGCCACCACTGGTGGTGCCGCCACTGGCGGGATAGGTGCCCAGGGCGGGGCCGGCGGCTCGACGACGGGTTTGGACGGAGGTACGTCCCCGTCGCCCGATGGGGGAACCAGCAAGGACTGGCAGCAGCTGCAGAGCAACTTCATCGACTGGCGCTTCGGTATGTTCCTTCACTTCGGTATTCTTACCTACACAGGCTCGTGGGCGCAGGGCAACCTACCCATCGATCAATTCAATCCCACCAAACTCGATTGCAACCAATGGGCAGACGCGGCGGTTAGCGCCAAGATGAAGTTCGGTGTCCTAACGACCCACCACCACGATGGCTTTGCGCTGTGGCCAAGCAAGGCCAGCACCTTTAACGTGGGCAACATCTCCTGGCGCTCGGGCAAGGGCGATGTGGTGAAGGAATACACCGATGCTTTCCGCGCCAAGGGTCTTGGCCCCGGGCTTTACTACTCGGTATGGGACGCGACCCAGAACAACGCTCCCTCGGATTCGCTCTCGGCCGCGCAAATGCAATACATCGAGACCCAGCTGACCGAGTTGCTTTCCAACTACGGCAAGATTCCCTTGCTGGTGCTCGACGGCTATGCGTGGAAGATGGGCCACCGCAAGGCGCCCTTCGCCGAGCTCCACGATCTCATCAAGTCCCTGCAGCCCGACATCCTGATCGTCGACCATGACTGCGTCCAGGGTCCCTGGGACGCCGACCTGGCGATGTACGAAGAACCCAAGGGCGTGTTTGCGCCGACGGGAAACACGGTCGCGGCTGGTCAAGACAACAAGATCAACAACAGCGGCGGCAACGACTGGTTCTGGGCACCCGACATCGGCGGCTTGATGACCGTCAGCGACATCGTCGACGGACATCTCAAGAAGCTGGAACCCAGCTACACCAATTTCATGCTCAATTGTCCACCCAATCGCGATGGCCTGCTGGACACCACCATTGTGTCCTTGCTTGGTCAGGTCGGCAATGCCTGGACGCCCAACGCCAATCGCGCCTCGTTGCCCGCGCAGGTGCCTCTGAACGAGCATCCCTACATGCCTGCCAATGCAACCGCGACCAGCGGGACTGCCTTTAACGCCATCGACGGGGTCAATGACTCCAACAATTACAGCGTGTGGACGACGTCCAGCAGCTACCCGCAATCGCTGACCTTGGACCTGGGCTTGACCAAGCCCGACGTGGGCTACTTCGGCTATCTTCCGGGCTATGCTGGCACGGGACCGACCAACGTCGGCAACATCACCTCGTACAAGATACTGGTCAGTCTCGACGATACGACATACACCGCCGCAACCTCGGGCACCTGGGCCAACAACGGCTTGTACAAGGCGGCGGTGTTCGGCCCCGTGACAGCACGCTACGTTCGCCTGGAAGTGGATGCTGCCAGCGGCACCACCGGCGCCCAGGCAACCGAGGTGGTGGTCGGAGCGCGACGGTGAAACAAGACAGCTCCCACAATTCGGTTGAAACTGTCTCCAGGGAAGGAACATTCAATGAGCAACAGCCACTCAACGAGAGCCGAAGTGACGAGACTGACGGTTTGCCTGGTCGCCTTGGTGACTGGCTGCAGTACCTCACCGGGAGGAACGACACCGATTGGCTCCGGCGGAGCGATCGGAGGGGCCGGCGGAAGGTCGTCAGGAAGCCGTGGATCTGCAGGCGGTGGCGGCAGCGCGACGGGGAGTGGCGGCGTTACGGGAGGTGCCAGCGGGACGACTGAGCTGATTCACTACTATGGACGCTGGAATCGGCTCGCCGATCGCGCCATCACGGTCAATACGGGCAGTCACGTCGTGGCGCAGTTTTCGGGGACGGCTATTGTCGCAAAGTTCGATACTTCACTCAATCAGGCCCCGTATCCGACACTCGCTTGGCGCATTGATCAGGGTACATGGCAGGAGCATGAAGTGGCAGCGACACTGTCGCTCGCTACCGGTCTTTCTGCCGGCACCCACGAAGTCATGCTGATGGTGCGCGGTCTCAACGAGAGCGCGAGCCGATGGAGCCCACCCCTTATCTCCAGCATTACCTTCCTTGGCTTCGACGCAACCGGCGGCAGCCTGCAGTCGTCTTCTCGGCCGGTCAGACCGAAGATCGAGTTCCTTGGGGATAGCATCACCGAGGGGATCAACCTTTCGCTCGGTCAGCCGACGCCGTGCTGGAGCGCGGACGGCCGGCGGGCCTTCCCTTCGCAGACGGCGCAGACGCTCGGTGCTGAATGGCGGCAGGTCGGTTTTGGGCGGCTGGGTTTGCTGATTGGGGGGAATGGCGGCGTGCCAGTCGCCAACGACGCCTTCAATTGGATCTATCAGGGCGTACCGCGCGACGACTGGCAAGCGGACTGGGTTGTGGTGAACCAGGGAACCAACGATAGCGGGGCATCGGCTGCTTCCTTCCAGCCAGCCTATGCGACATACCTCGGTACGATTCGTACCGGCTACCCCGGCGCGAAGATTGTGGAGATGCGTCCGTTCAATGGAGCTCACGCTGCCGAGATCAAGGCCGTGGTGGATGCGCGGAGGACCGCTGGCGACAATACGTACTACGTTGATACGACCGGCTGGCTCGGAAATGGCGACTTCACGGATGGCACGCATCCGAACGAGCAAGGCAGCACAAAAGTGGCCACGGCACTCGTCGCAGCGATGAAGTCGATCGGTTTCCCATGACAGACAGCGCAGAAGACGTGAACCGGTTTTGCGCTCGGCGAATGGGCCACTTGTCCATGGGTCGGTCTGGGTCGGGTCGCGGGTTTGGGTCGGGTCGCGCGAACGACCACCCTCGATGGCAGCACGGGCTGGGTTACGTTCCCCCGCGCACACACCGGACAGAGGCGCCAGTAGTGCTCGGGTATTGGTTCGCGAAGCCAGCGCCGAATTCGACGCCGAACCATTGGGTTGGGAATGCTCGCCGACGCAGTCGCGCTCCAAAAAAGATTGGGTGGTGTTCCTGGGAAAGCATTCGGATCGATGGCGGGGTTGGATCGCGTGTAGTCAGCAATCGACGCCGGCTCCCGGACTGTCGGAAGTCGCCACCCCGTGCCTCCCAGGGTCGCGCCCACGCCGCCACAGTAGCTCTTGGCATCGGACCACACCTAAGGTGTATCGATTGACCATCGGAGCTGTGGACGACCTGACCCTGAAGGACAGCATTGCTGCCGACGGCGCGGTACCTGTCGCTTTCAGCCCTGACGGGAACGAAATGTTCACCGCGGCCCACCTGACCTCGGAGTTCATCGATCGGTTCAGCCTCAACGCCACGGACGACACCTGGACGAGCACGACGAAGGTAATGACCACCTCGTCGCTGGGTGGCGTCTTGATCTTGCAGTAAGCTAGGAACTCAACGACATCCACCTGCGCCCTACACCCAGGAAAACAAGCCCATTTTGGGTGTTCGTCGACATGGTCAGAATCGCGGAGGCCGCAGTCTAGCGTGGTCTCGATCACGCGTGAACCTTGTGATCGCCATCGCTTTGATTCGGATCAGGTCCGGCGTACCATCGTTGGGAGAGCTGGACGAGCGAGCGCGTTCCCCGGGGCCATCTCGGGGCGGGCAGAGGAGCGGACCATGACAGAGAAGGATATCCGAGACCACATCAATGCGTTTCTCCGAACCAAGCTGCAGGCGCTGCTGGTCCCCGCGTCGATGGGGCTCGGGCTCGCGCTCGGAGGGTGCGACGCCTCTCCGCTGAGCTCCAACCCGGATGGATCCGGGGACACCTCGCTTCTTCCTCCCGGCGCCGGTGGCGGCGGTGGAAACTCACCCGTCGAAACGGGTGGGACGACCGGAACGATCTACGGAATAGGCGGATTCGTACGTGGCGGCGCCGGCGGCTCTGGCGGCTATGGCGGCTTGACTGGGGCCCAGGGAGGGGTCTACGGATTTGTCGGCGGCGCACCTGCCTCTGGCGGCAGAGCGTCCGGCGGAATAGGTGGGGGGATGGGAGGGATCTACGGGTTCCCACCGTCCGGAAGCGGCGGGATCGGTGGCTCCGACGGAACCGCAGGAATACGGGGCTCGGGCGGAACCATTTACGGCACAAGCGGGTTTTCACGTGGCGGCGCTGGTGGCGGAGGGGTCCCGCCGTCCGGAGGTGCCAGCGGAACAGGAGGGAAAGGCGGATCTGGAGACGGCGGGCCGTCGGATGGCGGCGACGCGGGCGATTCCGGGCGGGCGGAGACCTCGGACGGACTGGTTTCCGAGGCAGGTTTTTCGAAGGAGGTCTTCTTCAACGAGTAGGAGGACCGGCGGATGGTCCCCGACTGACGCCGTGGCACCGACCCGCGTTGGGCCCGGAAGAACGACAGCGTGATCAAAGTCCTCGAGCAAGTCGGATTCTTTCCTCACACGTGTGTGTGGGAATTGACCCTCGCGTGCAATCTGCGGTGTAAGCACTGCGGCTCCATCGCCGGCAGACAGCGCTCGGCCGAGTTGTCGCTCGATGAGTGCTTGCGGGTGGCCGGCGAGCTCGTGGCGATGGGCTGCCAGCACATCACCTTGATCGGAGGCGAGCCCACGCTTTACCCAGGCTGGAACGAGGTGGGCAGACGACTGGTCGAGCTGGGCGCGCAGGTCAACATGATCTCGAACGGATTGACCTGGTCGCCCAAGCACGCGGAGCAAGCCAAGGCCGCCGGCCTCTGCGCGGTGTCTTTCAGCGTGGACGGCTTCGAGAAAGAGCACGACGAGTTCCGGTCGCGTGGGTCGTTCGAGCGGGTTGTGCGTGCCATCGACACGACGGTCGCGGCCGGCATGCGAGCCGGGGTGAACACGACCATCAACCGGCTCAATCGACACCAGCTTCCCGAGCTGCGGAAGTACCTCATGGACCACGGCGTTTTCGGCTGGCAGGTGCAGCTGGCCACCCCGTCGGGAAACATGGGAGAGCACCGGGATCTGCTTCTGCCGCCGGAAGACCTGCTTTGGCTGGTGCCCCAGATTGCGGAGCTGTGCCGCATCCCTTGCCCGGAATTCGAGATCTACGCCGGCCACAACATTGGCTACTTCGGCAATCCCGAACCGGCGCTTCGCACGGCCGACGTTGCGCTGCCATTCTGGCTCGGTTGTCGGGCCGGCTGCCAGATCATCGGGATCGAAAGCGGCGGGGACGTGAAGGGCTGTTTGTCCCTGCCCTCGTCGGTGCACGGCGAGCACCGGTTCGTCGAAGACAACCTGAAGGAAAAGAGCCTGTACGAGATTTGGACTCACCCGCGTGCCTTCGCCTACAATCGACTCTTCAAGGAGGAGCAGCTCCTCGGATTCTGTCGCGTCTGTCGCTTTCGCGACGTGTGTCGCGGCGGTTGCGCCTGGGGCATCTACGCCCAGGGCGGACGCGGGAACGAGGATTGCTTCTACCACCAGGCCGTCAAGCACGGGCGCTTCGATCTGCTTGCCGAAGAGCCGACCGCAGAGGAGACCGGCTACTTCGCAGGACCGCCGCGGGCTACACCGCCTTGTACATGAAACCGCAGGCGATGTGGAGACCTGGTCTCTCCACCTGGACGCCATACTTCCATGATGCCTATGGACTCCAGCAGATGGGTGGCGAAGGAATACCCGCTACCTCAGCATCCGTGGTTGAGAGCCACCCCTGTGCCTTCATTTCGATGGATTGCGCCGGGCCGGCGTCGCTGGCCGGGAAGTTCAACACGGCGTCGATGTCGAGGGTGTTGGGCGAGTTGTGAATGGTCACGCTGCTGCTTGCGGAAGTGGCGCTTGCCACAACGCTGACCCTGACCCATTGGACGCAATCGCCAGCGGTGGACGGCCACAAGGTGGCAGATTGCACACCCCAGGATGAAGTGAGACTCAAGCCAAATCCGGCATCCCGCGCGCCGCTGGGGCTCGCCAGCACCAGCGCCACGCAAAGGCCGGTCTGGGGATCGAATTTGGCGAGCCTTTCGCTGCCTTCTCTCGCCGAGCACATCGGCCACGGGGTCAGAGAGCCCCGTGTGCGGTGTTGCAGGCTGGGCTAGATCAGGTATTGGCAACCGTGAATCTAGGTTTATCAGGCATGAAACGTGGCGGCCCCTCACCCGCCTCGCTGCGCTCGGTGACCTCGCTCTCCCCGCTGCGCGGGGCGAGGTGGGTTCAGGTCAGGGTTCCCATCACAACGCGTGCGGAGCCTGCCGGCTCCGCCGGCAGCGCGGCGACGCGGGAGGGTTTGGGAACCCTCCCAGGGTTCCCATCACAACTCCGGGCGCAAGCGGTCGATGCGGCGGCGCAGCTCGTCCATTTCACTGTTCAACCTGCCCAGGCGGCGGCTGACGATGAAGACGTAACTGAACACGGCCAGCCAGATGAATCCGTAGGCAAGCGCCACCATTTTCATGATTTCTTCTCCTCTACCTGGTCGAGTTGGATTTCCAGGTCGACAAGCCTTGCGTAGGCGTCTTCCGTCGCCAATCGGGCCGAAAACAGCACCCACCACAGGGCCGAGAAGGCGAGCAGCGACAGCCAGAAGGCGCCGCGCATGCCTGGAACGAGCGTCGACACCACGGTGCTCTGGGGATGGATGCTACGGAAGAACCGCACGCTGAAGTAAACCAGGGGAATGTCGATGGCGGCGAAGAGCGCCAGGGCCGCAGCTAGCCGGCGGGCGGCGGCACCCCCATAGCGCCGGGCGAGCACATAGGCCACCAGCATCAGCCACAAGAGCAGGGACGAGGTCAGGCGCGCCTCCCACTGCCAGTACACGCCCCACGCCGCCTTGGCCCACAGTGGGCCGGACACCAGCACACATAGGCCGAAGACCACGCCGAGCTCTGACGCCGACACGGCCACACGGTCGCCCCGCTCAGAGCCGCCAAACAGGTAGGCGATGCTGCCCCCGGCGCACACGATGGTCGAGAGCATGAGCAACCATGCGCAGGGCACGTGGAAGTAGAAGATCTTTTGCACGAGTCCCATGGTGATTTCACGTGGGGCCTCGGCGATGGCCTTGCACGCCATCACGAACAGGACCGAGGTGATCGCGCAAGCGATCAAGAATCGTGTCGATGAGGGGCGCGTCTGGGTGGGCATGGTGGCCTTGATGGAAAATGATATCGCAGTTCTGGGGTGGTTACTCGCCGCTGACCACGGGTTCGAAGACCCACAGGCCCAGCAATATATAGATGACGTCCGTGGCTAAAAGGAAACGCGTCCAGAAAGCCACGGGTTCGAGATCAGGAGAAAGCGGGTCGAAAAGGCACGCGGTGGCGCGGCTGGCGGCGAGCAGTACCGGAATCACGATGGGGAAAAGCAAGGCGCCAAGCAGCGCTTCGCGGCTGCGCGAGCGCAGGAGTGCGGCCGAGAACACGACCCCGGTGGAGGCGAAGCCGAGGGTGCCGAGAGCGAGGACCAGGGCCAGCCAGCCGAGATGCGTGAACACCCCGGCCGAGAAGAGCACGCCGACCAGCACTGCCAGCAGAATTTCCACGGCCATCATGAGCACCGAGGTCGCGATGAGCTTGCCAGCGTAGATGGCGGCGCGCGGGGCAGGGGAGAGCAGCAGCGAGCGGATGGATTCGTTCTCACGCTCGCGGTCGAGCACGCGCGCCAGGGCCACGGTGCCGGTGAACAGCGTCGCGGCCCACAGCACGCCGGCCGCGGTGATGGGCCCCTGCGCCGGGTCGGTGGCGCTGGCCAGGGCGAAGGAAAAAACTAGCACCACCAGGGCGGCCGAGAAGCCCATGGTGTAGAGCACCTCGCGGCTGCGCCCCTCGATGCGCAGATCCTTGAGCGCGATGAGCATCGTGTAGCGCCAGAAGCTAGTCACGCAGGGCCTCCTCGTACAGGGCGCGCACCTGTGCGGTGGAGAAACCCGAAGGTTCAGTACGATCGATCGCCACGCGACCGCGCCGGATGACCACCAAGTGGCCCGCGACCTGGGCCGCGGCGTCGAGGTCGTGCGTGACCAGGATGACCAGGCGGCCCGCATCGCGCTCGCGCAGTAGCTCCTGGGAAAGCCAGCGCACACCGACGGGATCAAGGGCCGACGAGGGTTCGTCGAAAAGCAGTATCTCGGGCTCGTGCAGAAGCGCACGCGCCAGGGCCAGGCGCTGAAGCATGCCGCGCGAATAGGCCCGCGCCGGCAGGTCGTTGCGCACGTCCGCCAGATCGACCCGCTTCAGCATGGACGTGATGCGCGCCTCGGCGTCCTTGAGGGCATACAGCGAGGCGAAGATGCGCAGGTTCTGCCGGGCCGAGAGATCGGGGTACACGCCCGCCTCGTGGCCCACGTAGCCGATGGTCCGCCGCGCGGTCGGGTTGCGTGTGATGGGCTCGTCTCCGAGGAAGATTTCGCCGGTCGTAGGTCTGGACAGCGTGGACAGGATGCCGAGCAGCGTGGTCTTGCCCGCGCCGTTGGGCCCGACGATGGCGGCGACTTGCCCAGGCGCGAAGGTCAGCGACACGTCGACCAGCGCGCGCTGCCGGCCATAGCTCTTGCAAACCCTCGCCACGCGAAGGTGACGTTCACTCACGGGATCACCCGGCTTTGCCCCCGTGGGCAACCGCCTTGCGCGGCCGGCGCGCGGCCACGAAGCCACCGGCGACGAGCAGTCCGGCCAACACGCCGGCGATCCACTTGCCGGTCTGGTGGCGCGTGGGCAACCCGAGCACGGTCAGGCGCAAGGCCTGCCCCGGCGCCACGGTGTCGAGCTCGAACATGCGCAGCTCGTTGCCATTGTCGTCGCGCTCGGCAGGACGCGTGCGCAAGCCAGGGGCCGACAGGCCAATGGAATATTCGCTCGGGATCAGGACCAACCCACCTTGCAAGCCGAGCGGCATGGCCTGCACGATTTCGAAATCAGGCGTTTCGTGGGTGGTGAGCATGTAGCCCAGGCGAACCTGGACGGCCGCCCCCGGCGATTGCGTAGGCGGCAGCATGGCGTGCACATAGACGCCTGAGCCCTCCTTGATTTCCAATTCGACGCCGCCCGGTAGTTTTTCCGCGCCGGCGAATCCATCCGGAAGTGGAATGTAGAGCCCGCGCGGGCCCGGATCGAAGACCTTGTCCGAGGTGTTTTCCACGAGGAGGTTCTGCAAGACCCCGATGGCATCTTCGCGTAGCTCGACCATCATGCGCGACGAAGAAGAGATGTGCAGCGCGGAGAGATCGCTGGTCTTGCCGGGCACGCGGATTTCGGCGACGGAGCCGCGCTTGTCCTCGAGCAGGAACGCCGGCGTACCCACCCGGATGCCGTCGCGCTCAATCACGGCGGCGTAGGGCGAGCCCTCGCCCGATTTGAGATCGGCGAAATGGGCGATGCCCGAGTCGTCGCTGACCGCGTGGACGAACTCGACCCCGCTCGCGCCGTGCCGGGTGCGACCCAGATCGACGCCGATGCCGGGGATGGGCTTGCCCTCGGCGGAGAGAACACTGACCTCCAAGGTGCCGACCTTCATGCCATCGCGCGCTTCGACCTTGCCGGAGCGCACGCCGAGGGGCTTCGGCTGGGCAGGCTTGCCCGCCGCGGGTTCGCCGGTCATTTCGTTCATGGCTAGGGCGGCCTGGGCGCCCACGATGAGGAGCAGGCGCGTGCCACCCTGCTCGGGCACGGTGAATTGCGCGGTGGTAAGGTTTTCGCCCTCGACCGTGGCCATCGCGCCGAAGGTGCTGTTCGCGGGAACGCCCGCGAAGATGGCCCGGCCGTCTTCGCCCGTCATGACGGTGGCGGACTTCGACTTGCCGTCCTTGGTCGTCCACGAACCCACCACGTTCACGTTGGCGACGGGATCGGTCATGGACGGGTGCGAGACGCGAACCGAGACCGTGCCCACCGGTAGATCCCCGACGAATAGTGGCGCGCTGGTGGCGGCGTTATGCTCGGGCGGCGGCATCTGACCCAGGGACGGGCTGGCTGCCAGCGCGAGCGCGAGCCCTAGAGTTTGGCAGAGAAAGGTTGGTTTTCGGGTCATTTACGCGCGCAACCATAGCACGTCAGCCCCTTTACGCGTCCGGATAGACCGACTTGCGGAGGAAACCTGTCCGGATTGCTGCGCAGGCTTGGGCAGAACGGGCTTTATCCCAAGAGGATTTCGTTCCAGTCTTTGATGGTGTATTTGCCCACCAGACCTTCGAGAACGAAGGGATCCTCCTTAACGAAGGCCTCGGCGGCTTCGCGGCTTCTGAACACGCCCATCGAACCTTCCCTGCCGCCGGCAAAGGTGCCGATGGCCAGGGCTTCGCCGCGGGCGGCGTAGGCGTCCACCAATACCTTGTGGCGGGGATAGACGGCCATGATGGATTCCATGGAAGCGCTCCCGGGTTCGTAGAAGACGACGGCTTTCATCGTGCCTCCTTGCTACTGCCTCCCAATGGAAGCAGCTCACCCCTGAGATGTTCGGGCAGTTCGAAAGAAGCCGAGTTTGTACGCGCGGCCTTGCGCGGACGCGCAGTGGTCCTTGGAGGCATGCCGGCGGTCTTGTCTGGGGCAAGCGTTGGCTTCGTGGGCACTGGCGGCGTTGCCCGGGGGATCGAACGGGGCTGGCCTGCAGGGGGCGCAGCGCCCGGTGGTACCGGCGTTCCCAGCAGCAATGGCTTCTCGGGTGGCGTTGGCACCGCTGGCTTGGCCGGGGCCGGGACGACGGGCGCTTGTGTTGGCGGCAGCGGCGGCGCGACCTCTTTCTCCGCGACCTGTGTGCCGGCGACGGGTGGCGCCACTGCGTAGCGCTGGCGCATCTTCACGATGGCGAAGGTCACTAGAAAGGTCAGGGCCGCGATTACCAATACCAGCAAGACGTTCCGGCCGGTGGTCTCGCGTGGCACATCCAGATCGTGGTCGCTGGCATCGTCGAGGATCGTGCTATCGCCCATGCGGCTGCGCGACTGGAAGTGCCCGCCCCGCGTCCACCGGCCGAGGAAGCGAGCCAGTCGGCTTTTCTGCGGCCTATACTGCCTTCTCATCGGAATCGATTCCGTGATCACCTCGTGCATGGGTGCCCTCACCGCGGCCGGCGGCATGGGCGCGTAGGGGATTCTTGCTGGCGGGATCGGCGTCGGCGAAACCAGGGGGCCAGGCTGCGCGAATCCGGACGGCAGTTTGGGCAGGTGGATATCGTGCCCAATGACGGTGCGCGCGGCCCCGGGCTTACCCGAATCCGGGGGCTCGTCCCCGTTGCCGAGGAAACCAAATCTGGTCTTGGAACCGGCCATGGCTTGTACCGAGATTACCAGGCCCGGCAAAAAGCGGCTATGCGTTGACAAACAACTGCATCCCGAGGTGTTGCACGTTCGCGTCGACCAGTCCAATCTGAAGTCGGTCGAGCCGCCCGCCGCGTGCGCGACCCCTCAACCATGCGCGTTCTCTTTGTCGTCAACAATCCAAGAAGCCTTCGCCCAACCTACACGACGGCCTACTTGGCGGTGGCGGCGCAGAGGCGAGGGCACGAGGTGGCCTTCATTTCAGTCGACGATCTTGCACATGAACGCGAGGTCACGGGGCGCGTGGTCACCCCGACCCCAGGCTCCCATGCCGATCCCTCGTCCCTGCTCGCGTCTCTGCGAGCGCCCGAATCCCGTCACGAGGATGTGCCCTTGGCCGGGTTCGACATCGTACTTCTGCGCAACAACCCCCATGTGGGCGACGGACACTCGGTGCGCGTCAATCCGGCCATCGAGCTGGGGCGGCGGCTCAAGGAGGCTGGGGTCATGGTGCTGAACGATCCCGATGGTCTGCGCCGAGCCGGGTCCAAGATGTACCTGGCGGGCTTTCCCACCGCCATCCGCCCGAGGACGCTCATCACCTGCTCGGCGAACCGCGTGCGGGCCTTTCTGCGCGAGCTCGACGGCGCCGCGGTCATCAAGCCACTTTTCGGATACGGTGGGCGCAACGTCTTTTTCGTCGGTCGCGGCGAAACCGCCAACCTGTCGCAGATCATTTCCACCGTGCGCAGCAGCGGCTATCTCATCGTGCAAGAGTATGTTGCGGCCGCCGCCCGCGGGGACAAACGCGTGCTGCTGCTGGCTGGCGTGCCCCTCGAGGTGGGCGAACGCGTGGCCGTGTACCGTCGTCTGCACGCCAGCGATGACATCCGCAACAACATGCACCTGGGCGCCTCGCGCCGTGCTTGCCGGCTGACTCAGGCCGAACGCGAGCTGTGCGAAACCATCCGTCCGCGCCTCATGGCAGACGGGCTCTACTTCGTCGGACTGGACATCGCTGGCAACAAGATCCTCGAGATCAATGTCTTCGCGCCGGGTGGGCTGCACAACATGCACGAGCTCTACAGCGTGGATTTCGCCGATGCCGCCATCGCCGATCTAGAGCGCAAGTTCAAGCTGCGCGGCGCCTACCGCGAGCCGGTCCCGCCGCGCATGTTCATGCGTGGGTAGGGGCGCCTATCTCCTCCGCCAAGGGCGCGCTGACTTGGTCCCACTCGGGGGCAGCGGCGGAGATGACCGTGGAACCAACCTTCGGGACTACTTCCCGTCAGAATCGCTGCGCGGGCACGTCGACGGTAACGGCTCCGCCGTCCCAGCCAACCGGAGGAACAATGTTGGCCGCGTCGACAGTGATGGCTCCGCCGTCCCAACCCGGCGGCATCACCACCACCGGGTAGCCGAGCACGAACGGATCCAGCGTCGTCCATAGTCCATTGTGAGGTGGCAGCGGGTAGCCGCAGCAATGGTAGGAAGGCGACGTGTTCGGGACGACCACGAGATGGAATGCCTGCGTGCTCCCTCCCACCAGCGTTACCAGGATGTCACAGGTCGCGCTGGCGTACTGGTTTATGCTCCCAGACACGTTAAGGGACGCGCACCCGGAGCTGCAGCTGCTGCCGGTGCATGAACCGCTCGTCACCTCGACCTTGGTCAGGTAGGGCTGGCCCGTGGCACTGCGCACGGTTGTGGCTGGGACAGCGGGGTCACACGGGGTTACATCCGTCGATGCCAGGCAGGCCTGCTGTTCCGTAAACACGTCGGGGGCACTCGGTAGTCCATCCAGTCCGGATCCGGAGCTCGAGTCGACTGCCGTTCCGATCGCCCCCGCATCGGACTGCGCGGCGTCAGGCGCGGCAGCGTCGGGCTTAGCATTGATGACGGCTATGCCACCGTCGGGGGCTTCAAAGCTCACGCTGACCGAGGCTGGTGACAGGCTCACGGGATTCAGTGCAACCCAAGTTGGTCTGCCAAGGACATCGCAGCAGGCATAGGTGGGCGATGGATTTTGCACGATGGATAGCTGCAACGGCTGCACGCGACCGTCCACCGCCGTGACGAGTAGCTGACACGCCGGTCCGCCGGGCTGAGCTAGTGGGTCGTAGACGCTGATGGTTTCGCAGCCGGTGGCACAGGCGTCTGCCTGACAGTCGCCGCTGGTAACGGTGACCTTGGCCAGCAGGGGCCCACCCGTGGCTCGCACGATGGCCGCGTTGGCCCGCCCCGGATCGCAGGTGAAGGCGCTGGTGCTCGCCTCGCACGACTGCTTGTCAATCGGCGGCCCCGCGGTCTCCCGGCCGGCCTCGGGGCCTGCTTCGGGGCCGCTCGGGGCCTCGCGCTCGGCCTCGGGCGCGCTTGCGTCTGCTTTGGGAGGGGGCTGCTTGGCTTGGCTATCGCAGCCCGATGGCGAAAGGGTCAGCAGCAGAGAAAGGACGAGGGTACCGGCTGCCCCACAGAGCGACGGGATCCGGATCGTATTGTCAGGGTTTTGCATTGTCTTCGGCTCCTTTTCCGTGGGTAGTCGTCCCAGCGGGCAGGGAATGCAAGGACTGGACCGTCAGCCCAGAGGGGTGACATCCCCGAACGAGCCACTGCAGCAGCGACGGCAGCCTCAAGCCTGCACCGGCGCAAACCAGCACGCGATCATGCACTTGGGAGGACGCGAGCGCGTATTTACGGGGTCCCATCGGCCATGAAGGTCGTCACGCTCTGAGGGTCCAGCGAGGCGGTGAAGGAGCCGCTGGTCACCGTGACGGGGCCGTCGTCGGCGAGCTTCTTGCTGTTTGAGGTCGTGTATTTGTGGGCGTTCGTGAAGGTACCGCTGGTGATGGTGAAGTTCTGCGTCTTGGCGGACGTGTCTCGATTGAGGACGATGATGACGTTGTTGGTTCCCGCATACGCCTGGACGTTCACGTTGGTCTGAGGCTGGTAGGGGGCAGACGCCCGGTACGAGCCCGGCCGGACGTACTTCGAGAACTGGCCCATTACGTACCCCTTGTTTGTAAGGGTGCCGCTCGACGTGATGAGGTTGCAGTTGGGCACGCGCAGGTACCACCAGACGTAGCCGTTCATCTGGCTGTTCATACAATCCATGATCTCCTTGGCCATCGTCATCATCGTACCGATGTCCTCTGGATCGAACATGTGCTCGGTCATCCAGACTTTCTTTTGCTTCTGGATGGCGAGGGTATACGTGCTGGCGGGTGCGCCGTAGAGGTGCAGCCCGATGTGCGTGATGTGAGACGCCGCCGTCGAATCGTTGAGCACCGGATCGGAGTAGGATTTGTCGTAGTTGGAGGTCTCCGGCATCAGGATGGAAGCCCCGACGTCCTGCGCATTGTTCTTCGTGAAATCGAAGAGCTGGGTCGGGGTCCAACTACACGAAACGTAGGTTACGTGGATATCGGGCTCGTTCTGCAGGGAGATAACGTCCACATCGCTGCCCATATAGTCAGCGAAAGACTTCAGATACGCGGCATAGTCGGCATAAGAGCCCGTGTTCAGGGAGCCCGCGACCGTGTTGTTGTTGCTCTTCATCGAGGCCGGAGGTGTCCAGGGGCTTGCCATCGCGTACTTGGCCCCACGCGCCTTGGCGCCCGAAGCATTGGCTTTCTCCGTCCCCCACGCGCTCTGTCCCTCCACCCTGACCTCGACCCGAATGATCGACAATCCGAGCTGGCTGGTGGTGTCGTTCTTGAAAGCCGTGTCGAGCTCCGTCGTGGTGAGCGCCCCGTGCCCGACCGAGGCGGCGCCGAACCCGTCTATCTCCTGCTGCAGGTTCGCGAAATCGATACAGGCAGACGAGGACGGGCAAGCCACCGTGCTCCCGCCTGCGCCGCTCGCGCCCCCTTTGCCAGTGGCGCCGCCCGTGCCCGTTGCGCCGCCGTTCCCAGTTGTGCCGCCTCTGCCGGTGGTGCCACCCGTGCCCGTTGCGCCGCCGTTCCCGGTTGCGCCGCCAAGGCCGGTAGCTCCACCCATCCCCGTTGAGCCGCCCGCGCCGGTGGTACCGCCTGTGCCGGCGACGCCGCCAGTGCTCGTTGCGCCGCCCGGGCCGCTCAGACCTCCGGCACCGACGCGTCCGCCGAGCCCCGTCGCCCCGCCGGCTGCGGTCATCCCGCCACTGCCCGAAGTGGTTGTACCCCCCGTCGAAACCGGGTTTGTCGCTCCGCCTGCGCCGAGGGTTCCGCCTACGCCGCTATTCGATGATGCCCCCCCGTTAGAGCTGCATCCGAGCGCAGACGCGACGGCGACGGCCGCCGAGAGGACGGCCCCTGGGAGTCGCCCCCGAGACAGGTTCGGGCGGGTCCTGAAGACCAATGTACGGCTGTTGTTCGTCGCCATAGAGAACACCTCCGATTCGGGACGATCAAATCCTACGTTCTTGGCTCAGATCAAACAAGGCGCCTTGTGCATAGGCGCCTTGTGCATACCGTCGCCGGGCGCGGTGACGAGGGTGATGACCCCGCGCCGCTGGAGGCAGCAACCGTCTCAGCGGGTCCTTTCCAGAACGCGCGAGGGGATGTCTTGGGCCTCCCTGCCGGACAGCTCGCGATAACGACGGTACTGTTCGCGCGCCTCGTCCTTCTTGCCTTGGCCCCAGAGCACGTCCGCCAGATCTACCGCCTTCGTGCGAAAGCGCATTGGCAAACAGTAGGCGAACCCCTGCTTGAGTACCTCGGCGAGGAGCCGTTCGCCGTCAGCGGAATCGCTGAAGAGTTGCAGTTCCTGCGAGGTGTGACCGATGATTTCCTCACGACTAAACCCAAAGCTGTGGGTAAACATCTCGTTCACATCCACGTGTTGCAAGGTCTCGATGGAGGCGATCGACAAGGCTACCGGGCTGCTTCGGAAGACGGTGGCAAATCGCTCCTCGAATTCACGCAAAGCCAATTCTGCGCGTTTGCGTTCCGTGATCACGTCGAACACAGCCACAAAGTGCTCGGGTGCCGGACAATACACCGAGAGCGAAAACCACATCTGTAACGCCTTGACGAAGACCTCGAATCGTTCGGCATTGCCGATCCTGGCGACTCTGCCGAAGACTTCAAATGGTTGGGGGTCGGATTCGCGGATGCCGGGAAAAATCTCGGTCATCTTCTTGCCGACGACGTCCTTCAGCCCGGTTTGTGCCTCGAAGGCGGGATTGACGGCGAGGTAGACGAAGTCCAGCGGCTTTCCATCGTCAAACAGCATCCGGCAATAGGCAAAGCCGTTGAGCATGTTTTCGAACAGGGAACGATAGAGTCTCTCACTCTCCCGCAAGGAACGGACTTCGAGAGTATCGTCGATCGCCGGTGCCGTCGGCTTGTAGCTCATCGAGTGGTCCTTCCCGTCAAGCCGTCGCCACGGGTTGTCTGTCAGCTTGTTCATTGCCTAGGCCTTCTTGCCTATTTCGGCAGGGGTGACGCAAAAGTGGAGGCGTTCTTCGCGAGCCGGGGAGATGACCCAAGCTGTCACGCGGCCACTGCGAATTCCAATCGAAGGGGAAAGTCAAGCCTGGGGCCGTTCCGCCGATACATGCAGCATGGCCGAACGTGGAAGAGCAAGCCAGGGCAGGTAGGCGGACGGGCGGTTTGTCGACCGCAAGGGGCTCGGACAAGACATGCAAGAGACAGCCAAGACATTAAAGCCAATCCTATTCGTGGACGACGATCCCAACGTCCTGACGGGTCTTCGCAACGTGCTTCGGACGAAGCGTGATGGCGCAAAGGGCGGCGGGGCGGCACCCTGGAGATTCAGGGCAAGAGACAACGGCATGAGCGGAGAGGAACAGTCATGACTGAGCAACTTCATATCCTGTGCGTCGACGATGAACCCAAAGTGTTGGAAGGACTGGTTCTGAATCTGCGGCGACACTATCGAGTCTCGACCGCAAACAATGGACAGGGCGGGCTGGCGATCGTCGATGGCACCGACCCGCCGGCCGTGGTGGTCTCCGATATGCGCATGCCGGAAATGGATGGAGCGGCCTTCTTAAGCCAGGTCAGGGAGCGTTCGCCGGATACTGTCCGGCTCCTGCTCACCGGACAGACCGACCTCGAATCGGCAATCGCAGCAGTGAACCATGGACAAGTCTTTCGATTCCTTACCAAGCCGTGTAGTCCACCGACCCTTCTCACGGCCATTCAGGCCGCTGCCGAGCAACATCGGCTCATCACGGCCGAGAAAGAGCTCCTGGAAAAAACGCTGCGGGGAAGTATCAAGGCGCTCACCGAAGTCCTATCGCTCGCCAGCCCGCTTATCTTCGGGCGCGCGACACGTCTCAAACAACATGCGGCGGAATTGGTGGCGGGACTGGGAGTGCCGTTTTCTTGGCAGCTCGAAGTGGCGGTCATGCTGTCTCAAATCGGCTGCATCGTTCTTACCCCCGAGAACAACGAGAAGCTGTACTACGGCAAGCCGCTCAGTCCCGTGGAAACCGAGTCGACCCAGTGTGTGTCGAAGATCTCTTTGCAGTTGCTGGAAAACATCCCGCGGCTTGAGTTGGTTTGCGCCATCCTGGACGCACAGGAATACAACTTTGACGGCACGTGTTCGCCGCTCGGTGCGCCCCATGGTGAATCGATTCCGCTCGGTGCGCGGGTTCTCAAGCTGGTGTGTGCCTACGATTTCCTTGAGGCGGGCGGAATGTCTCCCGGAGTAGCTATCAGTACCTTGCAGGGCCGCAAAGGCCACTACGATCCGAAACTCCTCGGCGCCCTCAGTCGCGTAAAAAACAAAGCGGCTCCCGGGGTTGGGGAGATTAAGCTCGCGGCTCTTTGCGCTGGGATGCTTCTGGTCCAGGACGTCATGGCAACCAATGGTTCGGTGTTGGTTCCCCGCGGCCACGAAGTCACGGAAGCCATCCTGACCCGTCTTCGCGGTCTGGAGCCCGGCAGCGTGCGGGAGCCCCTGCTGGTTCTTGGTTCCTAAGCCTACACCGACTGCTCGACGTGCTGTCAGTTCAGCCAGTCTCGTCCCTCGCCACCAGGCATCGGGTCATGGTACAATGAACCGGTGCGGCGAGTTTTTCTCCTTTCCCGGGTGCTGGTCTGGGCGGTGCTGCTCGACTGCTCGTCCAACTCGGCCACCAGCCGCACCGACGCGATGCTTGCCGACGCTGCGCCCGACACCGCGCTCTCGCTCGGCAAAATCCGTTTGATTGTCCGAGCGGTCACGCAGCTCGCTTTCAGATGAGCCCACGAGTGGCTGCCAAGAACAAATGGGCGAGAATCGAGGCGTTGCTGCGCAACCGCGGCTTTATCGAGAGGTACCGTGCCGCGTTTCTGGCCCACATCGCGGAGCTGGCAGACGTCGTGTTTCCATTCGGAACCTTCTGGATGCGCAAGTTCGGCAAGGTTGCCTGCGAGGTCGCGGAGACTGTCGAGGAGGCGATCCTCGGCCGGTCAGCGGATCCTGCGCCTGCATAGTTTGCGCATTTGCCGAGTCGCCCGGAAAGTAAGTCCACCAAGCTCCCAGAGCGACGGCAGACATCCGCCCGCTGCCAGGCTCAGGTGTCCGCTGAACCATCGCGAGAGGCAATCTATGCGCCAAGAAAGCCGCCTTCTCGCTCTCGGGCGCTCTGCCAAAGCATTCGGCGGCCCGTTTCTCTCAGCTGTTGATCACAAGCCGGTCGATCTGCGCCGTGGCTTCCGCACACTACCCTCGGCGCTCGGCGAGGGATGCTCACGCTCGCACACTACCCTCCGCACACTACCCTCGGCGAGGGATGCACACACTACCCTCCGCACACTACCCTCGGCGAGGGATGCTCACCCTCCGCACACTTCCCTCGGCGAGGGATGCTCACAAATTGCGATCTCAAAAACCGAGCGTCGAGGTGGCGCCAGTATCTCCCCTACGTGTTCACCGAACACGGTGCGGTCATGGCCGCGTCCATCCTGAACTCGCCCAAGGCCGTCGGGATGAGTGTCGAGGTGGTCCGGGCTTTCGTGCGACTCCGACAGATCCTCGCCTCGAACCGCCAACTCGCCGCCAAGGTGGAAGAGCTTGAGCGCAAACTTGCCACCCCAAGGAAGTAGGGGCTCGGTCGTTTCGACTGGTGGTGGGAGTGGTGGCATTGTGGTGGATGGCGGCAGTTCCGGCGTCGGTCTGGATGGTGGCGGAGATATGGATCTCGACGCCGGCAGCAATGGCCAAACAAGCAGCGCAACCGGGCGCGCCGGGGGGGGCGAGTGCCAGAGAGCTGAATGCGGCCCCTAACGCCCCCCGAAGGAAATCCCGAGGGCAAGGGTGGTAGCGAGGTAGGGCTTTGTCACGTGCGTGACAAAGTGGCCGGCAGGGTCCGTCTTGGTTAGCCAGGCGGCTCCTCCAAATACGAGAAGGCGTAAGTTGAACCCAACCCCGCTGTGGCCCCAGCGTGTGGCATCGACGCCGGTGGCGCCGCTGAACTCGTGGGCGCTGGCCTTCCCATCACCCTCTGAGCATTCGGTCCACCCAAAAACGCCACTATAGTGGTGGTACCCGACGAGGAAGGGCATGCGCACGCGCCAGTGCGCGCCTGGCGGCAGCGGGTCGCTGAGCCCTGGCACAATCCCGACCTGGAGTCGGGCTGCCGTACCGCTGCTGCAAATGGATTCACTGACATCAAAGCCGGCTCCCACTTCCAGTATCTGTAGAAACCGCGCAGACACGGAAAGGTCAGTGACCAACACGTGAAACTCACCTTGCTCGTTCGCAATCCCCAGCCCGGGTGGCTGCACGCGAACGGTGTAGACCGTGCGAGGTTCGACAATCCGCTGATTCGGATCCTCATGGGCAGCGGCCGCGGACGAGGCAAGGAAGACAAGGAGGGCCAGACGTTTGTTCATAGGGTTCCTGTATCAGGTTCTGGATTTGAGGATCCCATTCCTGTAGTTCTCAAGCAACTTCCCACGCCGTCCGCGCCTGTCGAGCGGGGCCGAACTATCCGCGGACAGGACCATGGCCTAGCTCCTGTGCGACCAAGCGGCCAAGCTCAGCGTGAGCCGCGTTCAAGAGCGACGTGTCCCACCCAAGGACGTTGTTTCTCGACCTGTCCTCGGTGGGCTGCACCACGAGTACTACGCACGGGTCGCCTGAGACTGACCGCCGCAGCACAGTCCGTGGAAGGCCGCGCGGCACGCGATTCGCTCGTCCGCAGCATGCTCCTGCGCGTGGTCGCCGCGACCGATCCTGGCAGCCGTTTTCGGAGCACTCGGTCGTCGATCGGCATTATTTCGGCGAACAGGAGCCTATTTCCTCGACCCGGTTGGCGCGGCGCTGAGCTTGACTGCCTTGGAAGACAGGCCGAACCTGATGTCCTCGACCTGGTCTGGCGCGCGGAAGGTGATGTTCCCATCATAGACTGCGCGCAGCCACCGATATTCAGGCGCGGAGACATTCACGGTCAGTTTCACGTCGGACGTCGTGCCGGCCTTCAAGGTTTGGGGCAACGAATCCGCCAAGGGCGCGCTGACCTGGTCCCACTCGGGGGGCAGCGCCGTAACGCCGGCTGGTGCCGGCTGGGGTTCGGCCGCGGCTTGTAGCTTGAGCAATCGGGGATTGAAGGACACTTCGGCGCCGCGCTCGCCCGTGGTAGCGATCCGAACCGTCACCGTCTGGGGCTCTTTCGCTTTCGCTGGGACCATGGGCTCTAGCGCCAGGGAGATGGCCAGCACCGGCTTGTCCTTGCTCGCGTTCTCATATCGGCCAAGCTCGACCAAGATCTTGTCGACGTGTGGATCCGCTGTCGGTAGGGGCGCGACCAAGTGTTGCTCTTTGCCGTGGACGCGAACCGCGACGGAGGCGGCCGGCATACCCATGACGGCGGGCGGACCAACCGCGCTGGCGGGCAGGTTTGCAAGCGCCGCCACCAGGGTATCGTGTTTGTCGAGATTCAGTTGATAGAGCCCCGCCCGCGCACCGTCCTCACCGCGCGGCAGGAGAATGGTCAAGACGCTGCCGCGCAGCTTGAAACCGGCGCCGACTGCACCTGGCCCCTCGGTGAGGGTGATGTCCGCTTCGATGGGCGCCGCGACGGCCGCACCGGCCCCGTGATCATGCTTGTCGGCCATCGCTTGTCCTTTGCACACGAAGAGCGCCACCGCTACCGCCCAAACCGGTTTCACTTGTCCTCTCACTTGCCGACCTCGACCGTGGTTTCGGCCGAGAATGCGCACCCGCGTAGCAGGTTCTGACCGGCAACGGTGTCGTCGCCACCGTAGCTCGCGAAGCTGGCGCGCATGAGGTAGGAACCCGGTGCAAGATCGATGGTCGCAGAGAAGGGACGCGATTCGGTCTCGCCAGCGCCGATCCACAGCAAGGGGCGTTCGGTGCGCACGGCGGGCTCCAGCGCAACGCAGACAGGTTCGAGCGGCAGCGAGGTGACCCCCGGTTGCTCGACGGCCCGCTCGGCGTACCACAGGCGAACGTGCTCGGTGGGTTCGTCCTCGAGTCCGGAGGTCGGGCTGCGAATCCACGTGCCCTCGTCGCCGCGATTTTCGAACGACAGCACGACGGGCAGGGTTTGCGGCCCCGGCGACAGGGTTTGCGGAACCTCGAGATGAAGCTTGAGGGCCGCCTTGGCCACCGCCCGCGTCTGGACCGCGGCCTTGTCCAAGGCCAAGAGCAGGGGGGTGTAGGGTTCGAGATCGGGCGGACCGCCGCCCACCACGTGGTCGAGCCTCGAACCGCAGGCGACGATGGACACCAGCACCCGGACCTCATGCGGCGATAGATTCACGGGCGGACCGCCTTCCAGGGTGTCCTCGACCGCGCGCACCAGCTCGGCCAGGGTCGTGTCGGAAAGCTTGGTCTCGAATCGGCCTATCTCCTCGCCGCTGGCGTCTCCGAACGAGCGCAGCGTGGTGAGCACCGACTTGCCCATCCCTTGAATCATCAGCCGCTCTGCCCAGAAGTCGCCGACGAGGGTCAGCCGTTCGATCCCGAAGCCCACCATCAACGACGGGACGTGGCCGAGCGCCGCCAGCGCTTCGCGCATCGATTCG
>OBLT010000182.1_pt1 | contig 47949 bp, 52 predicted proteins | sample 1518721 | NCBI WGS metagenome assembly OBLT01 (sample SAMEA3539307, study PRJEB22396) | soil metagenome | biome: tundra; feature: field; material: soil | place: USA | collected 2010-05 | depth 0.15 m | reverse complement strand
CTTGAACTGTTACGTTATGATCATCCAGCGCTGCAACTTTGAGGGGAGACCTCAGGGTCAGCCTAGTAAGGTGGGCACTCTGCACACGCGGAAGTTGAACCCGTCAAAGGATGATGGTGGGCAGCCCTGCCCACCATCATCCTTTTGCACTTGCGTATCCCTGTCAGCAAACGTGACGACCTGCTAAAATGCGCGACGTCTCATCACTTCCCAAAACATCCATGCAACAAGTACCCGATACCATGACCGCGACCGAGCGTCGCGCCAGCATTGGCTTGGCAGGCATTTATGGCCTGCGCATGCTGGGATTGTTCATCGTCCTGCCGATCTTTGCCATTTATGCGCAACATCTGCCCGGCGGTGAGAGCCATCTGTTGATAGGCGTCGCGCTCGGGGCTTACGGATTGACCCAGGCAATTTTGCAAATCCCGGCCGGTTGGCTGTCCGACCGCTACGGGCGCAAGCCGGTGATTTACATCAGCCTGATATTGTTCGCGGTGGGCAGCTTCATCGCCGCTGATGCCAGCAACATTTACTGGATCATCATCGGGCGCGTGGTGCAGGGCGCGGGCGCGCTGAATGCGGCGGTGATGGCGCTCACTGCCGATCTCACCCGCGAAGAAGTCCGCACCAAGGCGATGGCGATGATAGGCATCACTATCGGCATCACCTTTTCGATATCGATGGTCCTTTCGCCGATGCTCAACAACGTTCTCGGCGTGCCCGGCATCTTCGCCCTGACCGGCGTGCTGGCCCTGCTGGCGATGGGGGTGGTGAAATTCGTGATACCCGATCCGGCCATCACCCGCTTCCACAGCGACACCGAAGCCAGTTGGGGACACTTTGCCGAAGTGCTGCGCAACAAGGATCTGTTACGGCTTGACTTCGGCATCTTCTCGCTGCACGCGATCCTGATGTCGGTGTTCATGCAAGTGCCGTTCGTGCTGCAGAAAGACGGGCTGGATTTGTCGCACCATTGGTATATTTATCTGCCGGTGATGTTGCTGGCGTTCGGGCTGATGGTGCCGCCCATCATCATCGCGGAAAAGAAGGCCAAGATGAAACAGATATTCATGCTGTCGATCTTTCTGGCGATGTGCGCGCAAGCTCTGCTGATGTTCGGGCAAAACAGTTTGTGGGGCGTGGCGCTGGCGCTGCTGATTTTCTTCACTTCGTTCAACGTGCTGGAAGCCACGCTGCCCTCGATGATCAGCAAGATCGCGCCGCTGGCCTCCAAAGGCACCGCGATGGGCGTATACAGCAGCGTGCAGTTCCTCGGCGCGTTCTCCGGCGCGGCGGTGGGCGGCGCGTTGATGCAGTTTGTCGGTGGCAATGCGGTGTTCGTGTTCGCGATCGCGCTGCTTCTGGTGTGGCTGATGGTCGCATCCACGATGCAGCCTCCGGCAGCGGTGAGTACCAAGCTGTATAGCTTGGAAGAAATGTCCGGTGCACAGGGTGTATTATTGCAAAAGCAACTCGCGCAAGTGCAGGGCGTGCGCGAAGCGATAGTGATCGCGGCGGAGAACATCGCCTGCCTCAAGGTGGACATGCAGGGATTCGATGAAGCGGCGGTAGACAAACTTGTGATGAAAGGAGCATGACATGTCGGTGAATAAAGTGATTCTGATAGGCCGTCTGGGCAAAGACCCGGAGACCCGTTACATGACCAGCGGCGAAGCGGTGACCAACTGCACACTGGCGACTTCCGAAAACTGGAAGGACAAGAGCGGCGAGAAGCAGGAAAAAACCGAGTGGCACAACCTGGTGTTTTATCGCCGCCTCGCCGAGATCGCCGGAGAGTATTTGAAGAAAGGCTCGCAGATTTACGTCGAGGGCAAACTGCAAACCCGCAAGTGGCAAACCAAAGAAGGGCAGGATCGCTACACCACCGAAATCGTGGTCAACGAAATGACCATGCTGGGCGGGAAGCCGTCTGGCGGTGGCAGTTTCGAAGTGGTGGAAAACAAACCTGCTGCGGCTTCATCCGGCAGCGCCGCAGCGCCTGCCAAGGCAGAACCGGCAGCGAAGGGCAGCTTCGATAATTTCGACGACGATATTCCATTCTAGCGGGTACCAGTTTTAATAATGTAAATATCAGCCCAGTATTGTATGCGTATGCTGGGGTTTTTCTTTGTTCGCTGCTATGTGGTGACTGCTAAACAGAATCAGTATATACGATCAGCGGATACAATTTTCACAGCATCGGTCTTCAGCAGACTATTCATCTGTTTCGTAATGAATCTCGAGCTTCTTCATTTTCTCCCACAGATTCTTCCGGCTGATGCCGAGCGCAGTGGCTGTTTCCAGGATATGCCCGCCGTGGCTGCGCAGGATGTCCTGAATGAATTTCCTTTCGCATGCATGAAGATATTCGTTCAGTGATTCGATGCTTTGAATATGTTCTGGCAAGGCCATCGGCACTTCATCGAAGAGTAGTTCCGCAGTGAGCACATTTTGTTGGGAGAGGATACATGCGCGCTCAAGGCAATGTTTGAGCTCGCGGATGTTGCCCGGCCAGGGGTGATCCGATAATGCTTTTTCAGCCGACCGGTGCAAAGTGCGTGGGTCAGAATGCTCTGCTGACCATGTTTCGAGCAGCCGTCCAGCCAGCCACAGGATGTCCTCCTTACGTTCGCGCAAAGGCGGAATATGCAGATGGATGACGTGGATCCGATAATACAGATCTTCGCGGAACTTGCCTTCTTCCACCATTTTCTTCAGATCCTGATGCGTGGCACAAACCAGCCTGATGTCTACCGGGATCGGCGTTTCTCCACCGACATGGACAATTTGGCGTTCCTGAATGGCACGCAGAAGTTTGACTTGCATCGTTGGCGACATTTCACCGATCTCATCAAGGAAAAGTGTGCCGCCGATGGCCAGCTCAAAAACCCCTTTTTTGTCGCGCACGGCTCCGGTGAAGGAACCCCTGACATGGCCAAACAATTCTGATTCCAGCAGAGTCTCGGTAAGCGCGCCGCAATTGACTGCGATAAAAGGAGTTGCGCCAGCTGGATCGTGTTGATGGTGAAGCGCCCGTGCAACCCACTCTTTGCCGACACCGGACTCGCCGGTGATCAATACAGACGTCGAGTTCTGGGCGATCCGGGGTAGCAGTGATTCAACCGTGCGCATTGCGCTGGAGATGCCCAAGTTGATTTTGCCGGCTACTGCCGGCCTTGATTCTACACACAGGTGTTTTACTGTTTCCAGGAGCTTGTGGATGTCCAGCGGTTTGGTGAGATAGTCATGGGCACCAAGTTTCAGGAGCCTAACGGCGCGGTCGATTGTTCCGTAGCCCGTGGTAAAAATGAACGGGGGCAGTGTTGTTGCAGTCGCTTTCAATTGCACATACAGGTCTTCGCCATTGATGTCGGGTAGCTGTATATCGCTGATAACAACATCATACTTCTTGTGGGTCAGGGCCTGGATCGCGTCTCGACCGGTCTTGAACCAATCACATTCGAAGTCCTCCAGATCCAGACGATCCGAGAGCGCTTCGCCCATGATTGGATCGTCTTCAATCAAACAGATACGATATGGCATAGCGTTCATGCCGCACCTCCCAAGGGGATATCTACTGTGAAATGCATCTGGTTATTCGATTCCCTCTTGACACTGACGTGTCCTCCAAGTTGGTGCACGATCTGATATGTCACCCATAAGCCGAGACCGTGCCCACTTTCACCCAAAGAGGAGAATGGTTCGAACAGGTGTGCGATCTGCTCGTCGGATAAAGTCTTGCCGTTGTTTTCCACGGAGAGCTGCAGTTGATCGTCTGCGATGGCGATATCAAAGGTAACCTCGCCTTGCTGCGATGCCGCCTGAACTGCATTGAGCAGCAGGTTGATCAGGATCTGGCGCACGAATGTGGCAGGTAAAGCCACTTCTTCATCTATGCTGTTGTGCCAGCCGATGTGCAAGCCTTTTTTGCGGGCCATGGGTGTGATCAGGGTCAACACGTCCTCGATATCCTGTGGTGTCAGATTGCGGCTGTGTATCTTGGCTTCAACCAGCAATGCACCGACGGTATCTTTGATCTGGGTCAGTCCGCGCTCGATCAATGTGATGGTTTTCATCGTGTGCGGATCGACATCACTATAGCATTTTAGCGTGTCGATGGCGGTGAGCATCCCGCTCAGCGGATTGTTGATTTCGTGGGCGATGCCTGCCGAGAGTTGTCCCAGTGCCGCCAGTCGTTCCGATTGCACCATTTTCTTTTCCAGTTCCCCCTTGTCCCGGAGATCTTTCAGCATCTGTGTATAGGCCTCGAACAGTCTGCCGAGTTCATCGCGATGGGCGTACAGTTCGGGATCCAGATCTTCCGGCCACTTCCTGCTGATTTCCCCCATGCGCGCTGTCAATTGCACTAGTGGCCATGCCATACGCCGGCCCCAGTACCAGTTGATCGGCAGCAGGATGGCAAGAATGATGGCCCCTGCTGCCAGGCCACGCCAGGCGACATGGATGAAGCGCGGCAGGAAGACATCCTTGGGGTGGACAATGATCAGCGTGCCGAGATGGGCGACCTCGTCGGCAATGGGGGTGACGTAATAATAATATTTGGACCCGGGCAGATTGATCTCCTGCGAACTGAGTTCATCCATCTGGCTGATCCGGTCTGCGAGCAAGGCATACTCCGGACTCAAGCGACGCATTTCGGTGAGCATGGGGGCAGCGTTCAGGTGCGCCGAGACAGCAACACGTAGCATATTGTCGACAACCAGTATGGTTTCCGCATTGACCGGGTTTGCGCCGGTGAGCGTACTGGCGAGTGGTGCCGCGATGATCTCATATGCCCGCGCCATATCGTCGTGCCGGATCGCCGGTATAAGACTCGATTTGAGCGAATAGCTCATGATCTCCGCGTCGATGTGCAGATTCTCTTTGAGATCATCATAGGCGTTAAGCATGAACGTACCCGCCACGGCCAGCTCGGTGATGATGATGAGCAGCCCTCCCCAGAGAGGGATCTTGTATCTGAAACTAAGACCTAGTATCCATTTCATAGTTTGTACATAGCGCACATCATTTATTGAGCATTCTGTTTTGCCCCGAGCATATTGGAGGCAACAAAGGAATTCGAAGTAAATTGTAATATATTGATGATAATGATTTAAAAATGAATTTTGTTACCCGATGGTAACAATTTTCATATAAGTCTTTGTTGTTGTTACCAGATGGGAACATGATCTGTTTGTTTCGAGATTTTATGAAATAACAAATCTAAAGTCCTGCCCGGCATTTCACAATCAATATTGGTAATATTGTTCTGCCGATTCATGCTGATATGTAACGACAAGATGAACTCTGCGGATACATGGATATTTCGAGCAAGAGTTTACGTAACATAACATCATCAATTCCTTGCAAGTCCCGTGCCTTATAGATGCCCTTAATAGATGCCAAGTCATGATTGTCATTGAGGCTTATTGATTTGTTGTGTGCATATAAATCACCTGCAACTTAAATAGGAGAGCTGACAAGCAGATGGTTTATCCCGCAAATTCAAAGATGACGTTAACTCATTCTGTGCGTTATCGCACAGAACTTCACGGGCGAGAATTTCATAAGCATGCTGGCATTCCAATGGTGATTGTCTGCAATTTTATGAATAAAATTTTAATGTTACCGAAAAGTAACACGATAATGCATAACGGTTCCAAATCTTGCTGAACCTTACATATTCAAATTATGGGTTGATTTAAATGCTCGACCAGAAAAATAAGTATTAAGCATCTTAATTTGCTCACTGCCATGTATTTCAATGGTTTTATTTTCGCCTGCTTTTAAATGATCCTGATGTTGTAGCCCTGCAGTTAGTATGCAGCAACTTTATGGCACGCCTATTGCTAAATTTGAGGTATCAACATTAAATCAATAAAACAGTTATTAAATCTTTGGAGATGAAAATGAACTACCAAGCCCCTAATAAAGAGTTGCTTAGTATTGTATGCGCCACCATGGTATTGGCCTTTTCGGTTAATATTTTTGCTGCTGTAGATGTTGATGCCGCGAAAGCATTGGCACGCGAGAACAGTTGTTTCAAGTGTCACGGTACTGATAAGGATAAAGACGGGCCGGCCTATACCAAAGTTGCCGCCAAATATCGTGGCAATGCCGATGCCGAAGCAAAATTGATTCATCATATTACATCAGGGGAAAAGGCAAAGTTTCCCGATGGGCACGAAGAGGATCACAAGAATATTAAGGGCAAAGCATCACCAGACGAAATAAAGAACCTCGTGGATTGGATACTTTCGCTCTAGCTCGTAGCAGGAGGATAATAAATGAGTCATAAAACTAAAGTGAATACCAAAATGCTGGTAGGCGCATTTTCTGGTGCTATCGTCCTTTTCTTTTCAGCTTCGTCGTTTGCTGAAAATGCGGTAATGGTTAAAGTGGATGCCGTTGCAGCGCAGAGTCTGGCGCATAAAGAAAGCTGTTTCAGGTGCCACCATGTGAGTAAGAAGAAAGAAGGACCTTCTTACCAATCAGTCGCCTACAAATATAAAGGTGTCGCCGATGCGTCTGACATACTTGTTAAGCACATCACCTCCGGAACAGATCGGATCAAGCTTTCCGATGGTCATATGGAGGATCACAAGTTCACCAAAACTAAAGATATTGATCAGATCAAGAACCTCGTGGATTGGATACTTTCGCTGTAAGCATTCAGGGCTTATCCAGCTAGGCACATTTATAAGATTGGGGCGAAAAATGAATTTCTTACAAAAAAAAATGTTCTTGTGTGTATTCATCGGATGCTTTGGCTGGGTATCGGCCGCATCGGCTGAAGATATGACTGAACAACAGAACCAGGGTGCCAGTGCTGTGGCTCCGGCGCCGGTTTTGGCACCAGTCTTATCCCCAGTTCTTCCTGATATGGCGCCGGTTCCAGCACCGTTAAGTGTGGCAGCCATGGCATTGAATAAAGATGCGGCCTGTACGAGGTGCCATGACGAATCTGAGACTAAACCGATTCTGGCTATCTATCAGACCAAACACGGTGTCAAGGGGGATCCCCGCACTCCCAGTTGCCAATCTTGCCACGGCGAGAGCGAAAAACATTTGCATGGAGACCCTAATCAAAAGGGGCGCGCGGCGCCTGATGTTTTGTTCGGAAGCAAAAGAGGAACATCCAGTTCATACGCACCGAGCGATGCGAAGGTACAAAATGAAGCTTGCCTCTCCTGTCACTACGGGGATACGAATCGTACCCGCTGGGCGGGCAGCGCCCACCAGGCTAGCGACTTGGCCTGTCCTTCATGCCACGAAATCCATACAGCGCATGACAAGGTTCGCGACAAGAAGACTCAAACCGAAGTCTGCTTCACTTGCCACAAGGAACAGCGCGCTGACAGCCACAAGATATCAACCCACCCGATCGATGTGGGCAAGGTCGTATGTTCTGATTGCCACAATCCACACGGTTCGGCCGGCCCAAAATTGCTCAAGAAGAATACGGTCACCGAAACCTGTTTCATGTGCCATGCAGAGAAACGCGGCCCTTTCCTCTGGGAGCATCAGCCCGTAACGGAAGACTGCACCAATTGCCATACGCCTCACGGATCCAACATCTCGCCGCTGCTGAAATCGCGCCCACCGTTTCTGTGCCAGGAGTGTCACGATGGCCCGCACAACAGCAAGACTCCTGTAGGGCCCAATGCAGCCGGCTTTCAGGGTGGACTGTCTTCCACGAACGCCATAGGGGGCGCGCTATTCCCAAGCACTCAGGCGGTTGCACGTGGCTGCATGAACTGCCATGCCATGGTTCATGGCTCGAATAGCCCAGCCGGCGCTTACTTGCATCGCTAATTTCAGGGAAGGAATTTATCATGAGAACGAATAAAGAGCTTTTTGTTGTCAGGAAGTTGACCCTGGCGGTGCAAGGAGCGTTGCTGGCGATGCTTGCCATGCCGGTGGTTGCTTTTGCTGCGGACGATGACGTCACGGCCTTGACGCAGCCTACCAACTCTGTCGAAATCGGAGTTGGTGGCACGTCCAAGGACTCGGCCAAATTCGGCGAATATAACGGCCTGGACAAATCAGGCGCCAACCTGGTTGGCAATATCAGCATACGCGGCGGAGATGCGTACAATGCCCACGAGGGGGGCAGCGGAACCAATCGCTGGTCGATCACCGGAACCGATCTCGGAACGACATCCCGGACGCTCGGCGGAACGGTAAGCGATCAGGGGAAGTGGGACCTGGGCATCAGTTACGATCAGCTGCGCCACAACATCACCGACTCTTACCAAACGCCTTTCCAGGGTTCTATGGGGGGCAACAACTTCACCTTGCCGGCAACATTTGGCGTTATCAACACAACTGCCCCTGGTTCAAATGGTCTGTTACCTGCTCAGACGTCAAGCCTTCAGCCGAAAAATGTCCACACTGACAGGGATAACACGTCTTTCAACGCCAAGTATATTTTTGATCCGCGCTGGGACGTGAGGTTCGATTTCAATCATCTCGCACAATCCGGTGCGAAACTTCTGGGTGTCGCGGGCGATCAGGCGAATAATCAGCCCGGTGTTACTTTCGCTTGGGCAGGTCAGACGCCCATGGTGCTGATGAACCCCACCAACTACACCACTGATAACTTTAATTTCGCCCTGGACTGGGTCGGTGACAAGGGGAATGCCTCCGTGAACTATTACGGATCGCTGTTCCGTGATGGCTACAATAGCGTGTCCTTTAACAACCCGTTCGCAAAAGCCGGCACAACCGCTGCACCGGCCACTGGTACGGCCTCAGCTTTCCCGGTTGATACGATGAGTACCATGCCCAACAACGATTTTTACCAGCTGAATCTGACCGGTGGCTATGCATACTCGTCGGCCACAAAACTGGCGGGCGGACTTTCCTACGGGCGCAACACACAGGATGACGCTTATGCGGCAACGGGCCTGACGCCTTTGGGGGTTCCGCAAAACTCGCTCAACGGCCTGGTCGTGTCGACGCATGCGGATTTAAAGCTGAGCCATCAGACGACCAAGGATCTGCTCCTGAGCGCCGGTCTGAAATACAACGAGCGCGACAATCAGACCGCGTCGAATACCTATGATTTCAATACAATCAATCAAGCCGCCAGCGCCACGGTTTACGATGCAACTTTGAACGCCCCGATGAGCAACAGGAAAACCCAAATTGAGATCGCCGGGGATTATCATATCGACAGCAATCAAAAAATTCATCTGTCATTCGAGAACGAGAAGATCAGTCGCTGGTGCAACAATGCTGCAGCGAACAATCAGCAAGGAACTCTGAATGCCGCGTATTCGGGTGTGTCGGCTTATACCGCAGCGACCTGCGCGCAGGTACCGGATAGCAGGGAAGGCAAGTTTGCGGCCGGCTACAGGCTCAGAGCGAGTGAAGATTTGGGTTTTAGTGCCGGATATGGCTATTCGAATCGTCAAGCGGACATCAGCCCATCTTTCTACAACCCCATGCAGTCAATAGGTGCAGGGGCAGGCGGTGAGGGTTTTGAAGTTCCGGGGTTCGTATCCTACTTTCAGGCCTCTCGCAAGGAGCAACTGTTGAAGGCGGGAGTCAATTGGCAGGCGAACGAGAAATTCTCCGTCAGTCTGAATGGCCGCTATACCGACGACAATTACGACTCGATGTATGGCGTACAGAATGGCAAATCGTGGAGCATGAATCTTGATACCACATATAGTTACAACGAAAACAGTTCGGTTTCTGCATATGCAACAACGCAAGATATGCGCAGAGACCTGACCAATCTTTATGGTGTCGCTGCGACCACTGCTACTACCACCAGACTCAACATCCCGGTGGGTGGGACCTGGACCAACACACTCAAAGAAAACGATATGACCATCGGTCTCGGCACCAAGCAGGGCGGATTCAAGGGCGGCAAGCTTGATCTCGCTGGCGATTTGATGTATTCGCTCGGCAAGACAGGCTACGGCACGCAATTGAACTATGCTAATGCTGACTTGAACGGTAATACATGTAGTTCAGCCTATTATTTGACGTGTGGCAACTTGCCGGATATCAAGAACGAGCTGATCCAATTCAAGTTCACCGGCAACTATAAGGTCGATAAGGCCGCCACGGTCACGATGGGTTACATGTATCAGCACCTGAAATCAACCGACTTCTTCTACAACGCGTATCAGACTGGCTCAACACCAACGACCCTGTTGCCAACCAATCAGCAGGCGCCAAGCTACAGTGTGAACACGCTGTTCGTCGCCTACAATTTTATGTTCAGGTAAGACTGATTTTAGTATGAAGAAGATGGCGGGGCCGTAATTCTTGCGTCCCGCCTCTGTATAGCCTCGAATCACGGGGAACGGTATTTGAAATTTGAAGAAGTTAGCTATGGAGAGGGTTATGGATAACAAACCTGGGGTTTTAAAGCGTACATGGATCTTTCTGAAGAGTCCAAGCGCGAAATATTCCTTAATCGGCATTGTCACCGTATCTTTCTTCGCTGGCATCATCTTCTGGGGCGGGTTCAATACCGGGATGGAAGCAACGAACAGGCTGGAGTTCTGTATTGGCTGCCATGAGATGTACGATAACGTATACCAGGAATACAAGCAGACCATACATTACTCGAACCGTACCGGTGTGCGCGCTATCTGTTCCGACTGCCACGTGCCCAGGGACTGGGGCCACAAGATGCTGCGCAAGATCGAGGCTAGTCAGGAAGTTTGGGGCAAGCTCACGGGCTATATCGATACCAAGGAAAAATTCGAATCTCACCGGATGGAGTTGGCGACACACGAATGGGATCGCATGAAGGCAGCTGATTCGCGTGAATGCCGTAACTGCCACACTTTCGAAGCCATGAGCGGGGAAGTGCAGAAGCAGTCTGTCTATAACAAGCACATGAAGGCGAAAGACGAAGGCCAGACCTGTATCGATTGCCACAAGGGCATCGCTCACCATCTGCCAAAAGAGTACAGAGACCCGGATGAGTAATGTCACTTGGATGTTGAAGATATATTTACAGAAGTATTTTGACCTTGATAGTTTAATATATGAAATGAAAACGATCGCAATGCGGTCGTTTTTTATTCAGTGATCTTGTACCTATAACTGTGATGTGTTTTTGTGTTGTGTAAGTTTCAGACCTTGGTCAGATAAGCGGCAAGCTGATCCATCGTTCCACTCCAGCCATTCCGCATCGAATCGAATCCGCCCTCGAAGGTCTTGCGCTCCTCTTCTGTCGGGTTCAGAGGAGCCCAGCGCACCGTGACAGTTGTTTTCCCCGCATGCTCGGCGAAGGTGATCGTGCTCAGCATTTCCAGCGGCCAGGACGGGCTCATCGGGTGCCTGGTCAAGCCTCCCTTTTCATCGGAAAAGGAATTGACGAAGATGATGCGTTCGGGTTTCACGATCTCGCGATAGATCCCTTTGATCGGATAGTCGGTGCCATCGGGGCCGCGCATGACGATGCGATGGGCGCCGCCCGGTCGCACGTCCATTTGGCAGACCGGGTTCGTGAATCCCTTCGGTCCCCACCATTGCGCCATTTGCTTCGGATCAGTCCACGCCTGCCACACGAGTTCGCGCGGCGCGTTGATGATGCGCGTGATGAGGAACTCGTGATCGTCCGATGCAGACTGAGACGTCGTCATCGCGGTGGTTCCCGAACTAAGGTTTTTTGCGGGCTGGTTTTTTGCGGACATTTTTCTTCCCCTTTGGTTGAAGTTTGCGGAGGTAGTCCTCCAGCCGGTTAAGGCTTTGTTCCCAGAACCGGCGGTACTGCTCTACAAAATCGGCGACCTCGTGCAGCGGTTTCGCCTCCAGTCGGCAGGGCCGCCACTGCGCCTGGCGGCTGCGCGTGATCAGGCCGGCGCGCTCCAGCACCTTGAGGTGTTTGGTAATGGCGGGAGTGGTCATTTCGAATGGCGCGGCGAGCTCCGTGACCGATGTCTCGCCCGAGGCGAGACGTGCAAGGATCGCGCGGCGAGTCGGGTCGGCGAGTGCGGCGAAGGTGGTGCTGAGGTGATCAAGAGACATCTGCAAAGTCCGATCTTTGTATTTAACCAGATGGTAAATTACATCAGCCCACGGTTGTTTGTCAAGCCTCCGGTTGAGGGATGGGGACTAGACATCTCTTTTGTGCGAAAAGCGCTTGCGAGCGAAGAGACAACCATAGATTGCAATGTTGACGACGATGACCGCACCAGCAATCGCGAACTGGATTTCTCTGGTGAGGCCGGCGGGATAGATGATAGCCAGGAGATAGTGCTCAACGAAGCTCTCCGCGTAGCCTGATTGACCCGCCTTGAAACGAAGGTAGTTCTCCAAGTACGTGAGTGGGCAACTGCGACCAGTGATCTCAACAAAGAGCGCCCAAGCGGCAACTGGAAGATGAACAAGAGGGATCCAGCGCCACCACACTGCCATTGCGGCACCCAGAAGGGCGAACAGGATGAACGCCAGATGGAGCAAGAGGACGCAGTCGGCAGCCAAACGGAAGGACATCGTAAATAGGGTCAGACTGAGCTAACCCAGGTTTTCCGAACACTCAACCATTACGAGCTTTCATTGCTTTCTTCCTCGCACCACTAGGCCAGCAAACCGGACAAGTATCAGCACCGCGATATTTATGTCCACGACTACACGTTTTCCAGCCACCGCGATTTGCTTTTGGCATGGTTAGCTCCTATTCAGCTTAATGTTCAAGGTAACCGGCGTTTCGGGCGGCCATTGGGGACGGAGCGCAGTTACTTTCGTTCATGGTTCGCCCCATCAGGCAATCCATGATGATTTCACATTGCCGGTTTTACTTGGAGAAATGAAAAATATCCCCAAAAAAATGTGACAACCGGGTCATGCCCCAGTCGCTCGATGCACCTTCAAGAACGATGAGCAGCAGGAATATAAAAATCGATATGAGCACTACCATTTTGTTTTTCACGATGCTTCCTTCTCCAAGAAGTTAAAGGGCCAAGGTCGAATTGTTTTGGTTAGCCGGGATGAAAAATCATTTGGCGTACGCACATATACAACGTCCTTCATCGCCACAAAGCCCCATTTGAGATTCGGTCAGACTCATGGTCGAACGCACTACTTCTTTGCTGCCATCGAATAGGACGTCGAAGCGAGCCGGTTCATTCCATTCGTCGCAGTAACGCCATTCCCACACCAGTTCATCACGTGCCTTGAAGTTAGCGGTTGCTGACGGTTCAGATGGACCCAGAATGCGAAGCACTTGACTCTTTGTCATGTTGGGGCGAATGCGCGCAAAAGTTTTCATGCCCATTACATTCTCAATATGTTGCATCTTGCCATCCGATCCGATATGCACCATGAATGTATGAATGCCTCGGGGGTAGGCGAGTTGCTGAGAACCATCTGAATCTTGCCAGCGCATCGCCGGGTTGCCCATGATACGCAACACATCCTCAAGCCGGGATTCGTCAGGCTTGAGGCCTCTTCCGCTATAAGAAGCACAGGCGACAAGTAGAAACGCTGACAGTATCGTTATAAAAAGCCTCATGCCACCTTTCTTGCATCTGGTATCTACTGCGGATGCATCATTGAATGATCATGCCCTGCCATCGCGTCATTGCCGTGGTCGGCAATTTGCGCGGGGCGATTTAACCCTGAATCAATAAGTCCAAGCCCAGGCAATACCCAGACCCTTAACCAGCAGGGAGAGTTGCGGAACCCATTCCGGCACCCGGTCCCCAAACAGGCGCCAGGCGTCTAACGCTCCCGGAACAGCCAGAGCCAGAGCGACCCGGTCATTGGAATGTTTGGTTGCTTCGGCTATGCCGACAACGTCACCTTGTTTACGATCCTTCAGAACAGTCAGATAAGCCAGGGTGATCCCCAGATGGGCGCAGACCACGCCAGCCCCGAAGTTGCCTGGCGGTTCTTTCATCTCTTTCCCGTTGTGATCACGAAGCGCTAGCTCCGCCATCAGCCATTGTGTTTGAAATCCGGCGGACGCCACCTGCAACCGGTCGGCGTCAGTGAACGCCGCGCCTGGATAGACGATGGAAAGTCCGTCGTGGCTAACCCTGTATCCTTTGGAAGTAGCGACCACATAATGGCCGAGCTCGTGGGCACCGATGCCGCTTGCAAAACCAAGCGCAAACATTCCCCATTCCGGAGAAGCATCATCAAAAGACCATCCTTGGCCATATGTCTTCATGGGCAGAAAGGTGGATGCAAGCAGAGCCACGAACCAGGAATATCTGATCAAGGGCAACCTCTTAAATTATCGGGGTCGAATTGTTTTGATGCTGGTACGGGCGCAGACGCAGTTACAAATGATCGACCGCTTTCAGCGCAATAAAAAAAGCCGGTTGCTTACACAACTGGCTTTTTTTGCTAATCACTACGGCGCGGAATAATGCCGAGGTTAAGCGTAATAGCGCAAGCGTCTGGAAAACTGTTGCAACGCTTCGTTGCCGCTGGTTTCGGCGCGACGACACCAGTCCTCCAGGTCTTTTACCATCTGCTCCTTGGTTGCCGTGGAGCGTTGCCAGATCGCGATGAGGTCTTGGCGCAGGGTGTAGGCAGTATTCAACTTCGGACTAGTTTGAATGACCAGACCTAATTTCAATTTTTCTTGCTCGCTTAGAACGGTTGCATCGACATGCAGCCAGTGCTTGACACGCTTGAGATCGACTTTCCCCAAGTCGGGCATGCGCAGTTTGAGATGCGCGATCTCCTCGCGATAAGTTCTTTGCAACGACTTGGCGTATTTCGCCATCACTTCGTAGCGGTTGATCATCACCGCGTGCAGCGTATCGATATCACATACCGTTTTGGCGGTATCGAGTCGCACTTTCGGCGCGATCCTTTTAACCTTGGCCAGCCCCAGCGCAGCCAAGCTGCGGATGTACATCCAGCCTATGTCAATCTCATACCATTTGTTGGAGAGCTTGGCGGAACCGATATAAGCGTGGTGATTGTTGTGCAGTTCTTCGCCGCCGATCAGGATGCCCCACGGCACGATGTTGGTGGAGGCATCGGCAGGCTGGAAGTTGCGATAGCCCCAGTAGTGTCCGGCCCCATTGATGATGCCCGCCGCCGTCACCGGTATCCAGGCCATTTGCACCGCCCAGATGGTGAGACCGATTGGCCCGAACAGCAACAGGTCAATGACCAGCATCAGCATGATGCCCAGCATACTGTGCCTGGAGTAAAGATTTCGCTCCAGCCAGTCGTCCGGTGTGCCGCGACCATATTTTTCCAGCGTTTCATGGTTCCTGGCTTCCTTGCGATAAAGCTCCGCGCCTTCCAGCAGCACCTTTTTGATGCCCAGTATTTGCGGGCTATGCGGGTCATCCGCGGTTTCGCATTTGGCGTGGTGTTTGCGGTGGATGGATGCCCATTCCTTGGTCACTGTGCCGGTGGTCAGCCACAACCAGAAGCGGAAGAAATGACTAGCGACGGGGTGCAAATCCAGTGCGCGATGCGCCTGGTGGCGGTGTAAAAAAATGGTCACCGACGCGATGGTGATGTGAGTGAGTGCCAATGTGGTGAGCACATAGCCCCACCACGGTAAATCCAGTAAACCTGAAAACATGCTACCTCCCAACCGCAACCCCTGATTGCAATTTTAAATCGTTGTAAAAGTACCGCCATTTTACAGAAGTACGCGTGCTATTGGTGACTAAATTCGTTCCAGTATCGCCGCAAAAAATCCATCCGTACCGTGTAAATGGGGGCGCAGTTCCAGGTAATCAACCGCTTCCAGCTCGATCTTTTGGTGCTGCAATACTTCGCTGACCGGGCGCAGCACGAAGTCGGGATGGGCGGCGAGGAAAGCTTGCACGATGTGCTGATTTTCTTCCGGCAGGAAGCTGCAAGTCGCGTACACCAGGCGTCCGCCTTTTTTCAGCAGGCGGCTGGCGGAGGCTAGGATGGCGGCTTGTTGATGGGTGAATGCTTCGATGCTGCCGGGCGACTGGCGGAATTTCAGATCCGGGTTGCGGCGCAGGGTGCCCAAGCCGCTGCATGGTGCGTCCACCAGCACGCGGTCGATCTTGCCGGCCAGGCGTTTTACCTTGAGGTCGTTCTCGTGCGCGATGAGCATCGGCTGGATGTTGCTGGCACCGGAGCGTTTCAGACGCGGCTTGAGATTGGCGAGACGTTTTTCCGAAACGTCCATTGCATACAGGCGGCCTTGTGAATTCATCATGGCGGACAGCATCAGCGTCTTGCCGCCCGCACCGGCACAAAAATCCACCACCATGTCGTTGCGCCTGGGCGCGAGCAGGAAGCCGAGCAACTGGCTGCCTTCGTCCTGCACTTCTATCTTGCCCTCGGTGAACAGCGCGTCGCGATTGAGTGGGATCTTTTCTTTGAGGCGGATGCCGATGGGCGAGTAGGGCGTGGCGCTGGCTTCGATATTTTTGTCATGCAGTTGTTGCAATATGTCCTCGCGCTTGGCCAGCAGGGTGTTGACGCGGATATCCAGCGGTGCACCTTGCTGCATGGACTTTCCTATCGCGAGGATGTCTTCATCAGAATAGGAAGCGCGCATCTTTTCCACCAGCCATTCGGGCAATTCGGCTTGCACGGGTAACGGCAGATCCTCGATCTTCACGCCCTTCACCGTGGTGAGCCACTCTTTCTCTTCGCGTTTCAATACCGGTTCGAGTTCGCGCAGGTTGTAGCCGCCGAATCTGAGCAGATGGGCGAGTGCCATACGGCGCGGTGTCGCATTCCCGGCGCAGGCGTGTTCCAGCAGCAAGCGGTGGCGCAACACGCCGAAAACGGTCTCGGCGACCAATTCGCGTTCGTTGGAGCCGATGCGTTCGTTCTTGAAAAAATAGCGCAGTGTGGTGTCGGCGGGATGCGCCAGCGGCAGGATGGCGCGCAGTGCCTGGATGACGATTTCTAAACGGTATTCGGTTATAAGCATGGTTTTTTGGCGCGTATTTATAGCGGGTTAACAATTGTTTTAGGAATGGCAAAGAAGGGCGTGGTATCCAATTTGCGTAAAAAAACAACGATGGTTTTGTAGGGTGCGTCCCACGCACCATCGTTGTACCAAAGGCGGTGCGTGGGACGTATCCTACGATATTTCACTTTTGCAAAATGGAATTAATCATCTGCGGCGCGGATGCCTGAAATCACAAACTCTTCGGTCACTTTACCTGAACTGTCAACCTGGCTGAATTTCACCGGCAGCAGGCGGTATTCCAGCCCCAGCCAGATTTCAAAATAGGCTTCTCCTTGGGTGTGCATTTTACGCAAATGCAGCGCGCGCAACTTGCCCATCGGGGTGGCGATGTCCTCTTTTGCGCCAACCTCGATCTGATATTGTTGGAGTTGCGCACCATCGCTGATGGGCAGCGGGAAAAATTCCCCGTTCATGGGAAATTGCGAGAGCTGGTACATAAAGCTCAGGATGTCCTGCGCGTCTGCGGGCAGCACGGTTTCGTCGCCGTGCGAAAAGCGCAGTTTCTGTACTGCCCGGTCGAACGTGGCTTGCAGGCTTTGCGTGCCGCCCCTGGTGATTTTTTCTTCCTCGAAGGTATCGGGTTGCAGCCCGTGTTCGCCGATCTTGCCGTGACTGGTCTGGATAAGCCGGTCGCTATTGCGCAGGCTGGCCAGCCCGGCAGTTTGCCGCACTGACTTCAGGGTATACCGGCCCCCGTGGATATCAAGCTGATGGTGAATTTCGCCTGTCCTGAAATCATCCGCGCCCTTGTAAACGGCAAAGGTGAGTTGCAGGTGCTTGGGAAACGGGCGGATCGCCGTGGTTTCTTCCGTTCTATTCATCGCGACCATCGCTTTGGTTACCGGCTTGGCCGATGCGCTATCGTCAGGTTTGGTTAAGGGATTCGCAGGTTCTGGTTTCGCAAGTTCCGGCTTCTCGGCGATCAGTTCGACGGGTTTGGGCAGAGGTTCCAGCCTGACAGAGAGTGGCGGCAATTGCACCTTGGCTTGCGGCAATTGTATATACGGCAGCCACAGAATAGCGGCATGTATCAGCACTGAGAGTGCGATGGCCAGGGCGATGCGGCGGGTAGGGGTGCGAAAGGCTGCGATCACGGCACGAAAACGAATTTGCTCAGTACCTGCGAGAATTTGTCGCCGTCCTTATCGGTGATGATCATCTTGTATGGAAAGTTGGCGTGCTCTTCGACCAGCCATATCTCCGTCCGGCTTGCATCCGCTTCCGGCACGCTGGCCACATACAGCCCCTTGAAAGTGCCGAGCGGAACCGTCACGCTCTGGTCGGGTGTGATGCGGTAATTGTAAACGTCTAGCTTGTTGCCGTTGGTCATATGGAAACTCAGCGTGTCAGTTTTTGCCAGCGACAGGAACATGAATTGATACATCGCACTCAGGCGGTCTTGTGTACCGTCGGGCAACGGCAATACGCTGCGTTGTTCGTGATTGATCAACGTCAGTTGCCTGGCATTCCAATCGAACTCGGCAATACGATCCCTGCTCTCGTCACGCTCACGCTGATCGCTGAAACGCAACGGTTGCAGCCCTTTTGAGCTTACCAATCCGCTGCTGCTATAGAGAATCTTTCCCGGTTTGATTAGCGCCAGCAAGCCGACCGGGCGTATGGTGCTGGACAGCGTGTAGCGATCTTTTTGGCGCGTGTAAATCTCTTCGATCTGAGCGACTTTTATGCTGCCTTTGTAAACATCATAGGTGGCTGACACGCTGCTCGGCGAGGCAGCCATGGCAGGGCCGGCGATACACAGCATGAGCCATGCGAGAGCTTGTAATGACAATTTCATGATTACTCCAGACCCGGGGAAAACAGTGTGTGACCAATTTGCTTGCGGCGCTTGAGCAGCACCTTTCCCTGCCCGGTCAGTTCAATCTGGTCCGTGCACAGCCAGCGCATGGCTTGCGGATAAATGCGATGCTCTTCGCGTAATACACGTGCAGCCAGCGTTTGTTCGGTGTCGTCTTGCAACACCGGCACGGCAGCTTGAATGATGATCGGGCCGTGGTCGAGATCCGGGGTGACGAAATGCACCGTGCAGCCATGGATCTTTACCCCGTCGTGCAAGGCGCGCGCGTGGGTGTTGAGACTGCCATAGGCTGGCAATAGTGATGGGTGGATGTTGATGAGTCTGCCGTGATAACGGGCCACAAAACCTGCGCTAAGGATGCGCATGAAGCCGGCAAGCGCCACAAAATCCGGATTAAATGCATCTATCGATTTTGCAAGCGCGGTATCGAAACTGTCGCGATCCGCATAATTGCGATGTTCGACGACAGCAGTAGGAATGCCATGCGCTTTGGCGATGCTCAGTCCTTCTGCATCCACGCGATTGCTGATCACCGCCGCGATGCGGCAGGGCAGCTTCGCTTCGAGCAGGGCCTGCATGTTGCTGCCGCGACCGGAGATCAGGATGACGATATTCTTCATGTAAAAACTCAGTAGTGGAATTGAGGATTGCGGATCGAAGAATGAGTGGGGTTTTGCTAGATTCTCAATCCTCGCTCCTCAATCTTTGCTCCTCGATCCTAAAAAAGGTTCAGTTGACTTGCGTCTGTGCCTCGTTGTTTTCGCGCGCACGAATCACACCGATAACGGTTGCGGTTTCACCCGTGGCGTTAAGTTGTTTCAGCGCCGCATCCGCATCGCGCTTGTCCACGATCACCACCATGCCGATACCGCAGTTGAAGGTGCGATACATTTCCTGTGGGGCGACGTTGCCCATCTCGCGCAACCAGTCGAACAGCGCGGGGGTGTGCCAATCTTTGCCGTTCAGTTGCGCGACCACGTTTTCCGGCAACACGCGCGGCACGTTTTCCAGCAGGCCGCCGCCGGTGATGTGTGCCATGCCTTTGACGGTGAGCGATTTTATCAGTGCCAGCAGCGGCTTCACGTAAATGCGCGTGGGAGCCATGATTAAATCAGCCAGCGGTTTGCCATCGAGTTTTTGCCTGAGGTCAACTTTGTGGGTACTGATGATTTTGCGCACCAGCGAATAACCGTTGGAATGCGCGCCGTTCGAGGCGAGGCCGATCACCACATCGCCCGCCTTGATGTCCGTGCCGCTGATGATGTTGGCTTTTTCTACCACGCCTACCGCGAAACCTGCAAGGTCATATTCTCCGGCCGGATACATGCCGGGCATCTCGGCGGTTTCGCCGCCGATCAAGGCGCATCCGGCCTGTTCGCAACCCAATGCGATGCCCTTGATGACTTCGGTGGCGGCATCCACATCCAGCTTGCCGCAAGCGAAGTAATCGAGGAAGAACAACGGTTCCGCGCCTTGCACCAGAATGTCGTTGACGCTCATGCCGACCAGATCGATGCCCACCGTGTCGTGGCGATTCAGTTCAAACGCGAGCTTGAGTTTGGTGCCGACGCCATCCGTACCGGACACCAGGACGGGTTCGCGATATTTCCTGGAAATCTCCACCAGTGCGCCGAAGCCGCCGATACCGTTGAGCACTTCCGGGCGCATGGTGCGCTTGGCAAAAGGCTTGATATTCTCGACCAGGCGGTCGCCCGCGTCCATATCCACACCGGCATCTCGGTAGGTAAGGCTCCCGCTGTTAACAGATGAAGAATTGTTAGTCGGGTTATTCAAGTTGAGTTCTCGCTTTCTTCAGGATAAAGTGCTGCACGATTTTTCGCGAATTTTACCCGAAATGACCCTGTCCCGCTTTGCTGCCTTGCAATGGCTATCCTTTGCCGTGGTGGTTGCTGTGCTGATGTATTTGCTCAGCCCGATACTCACGCCGTTCGTCGCAGCGGGCATCTTGGCCTATATTTGCAATCCGCTGGTGCAACGGCTGTGCGCCTGGAAAATACCGCGCACGCTGGCGGTGTTGCTGGTGATGAGCGGGTTGTTGCTGCTGTTCGCCTTGCTGCTGCTGATCATGTTGCCGCTGTTGGAAAAAGAAATCAGCCGGTTCGTGACTCGTCTGCCGGACTGGATTGAAGCTGCACGCGTGCATCTATTGCCGCTGTTGCAAAAATGGTTTGGCGCGGATTTGCAGTGGGATAGCCAGGCAGTGAAGAATTTGTTGCTGAGCCATAGTCAAGGCGCGGGCGGGATTGCGGAAAAACTGCTGCCATGGCTCGGCAGCAGTGGCGGCGCGATCATCGGCGTGTTGCTAAATCTGCTGCTGATCCCGGTGGCGATGTTTTACTTGCTGCGCGACTGGAACGATAATCTGGCGCGCGTGGATGATCTTATTCCGCGCCATTTGCACAGCAAAGTAAAAGAAATCGTCATCGAGGTGGATCGCATACTGGCGGAATTTTTACGCGGGCAGATTTCCGTGATGCTGTTGATGAGTGTGTATTACGTTCTGGCGCTATCGCTGGTAGGCCTGGAATTCGCGCTGCCCATCGGTATCGTCGCCGGCATGCTGGTGTTCGTTCCGTATCTGGGCATGATCACCGGCTTGATTTTGGCCACGCTGGCGGCGGTAATGCAGTTCACCGAATTCAGTAGCGTGGTGCTAATCTGGGCAGTATTCGGCGCAGGACAGTTGCTCGAAGGTATGGCCGTCACTCCCTGGCTGGTTGGTAAACGCGTCGGCCTGCATCCGCTGGCAGTGATTTTTTCACTGCTCGCTTTTGGGCAATTGTTCGGCTTCTTCGGTCTGCTGCTGGCATTGCCGATGTCCGCCATCTTGTTGGTCGCGCTGCGCTACGGCAAGGCGTGGTATCTCTCCAGCACTATGTATCGCAAACCATGAGAAAGCCTCTTAAAATTCTTTTTACGGGCGAATCGCGGCGTCGCGTGCTCGTTCACTTCTCGCCTATCTATCCGATATGTCTCGTCGTTCACTGCGCGGCTTCTTGCGCTTCATCCCTTAAAAAGAATTTTAAGAGGTTTTCTTGAGTCAATTACTGCTCGATATCGCTCCCGACAGCCAGCCGACGCTGGATAATTTCGTGGTAGGGCGCAATCTGGAATTGCTATCGGCACTGCGCCATGCTTTGGCGGGCAGCAGCGAGCGGTGTTTCTATGTGTGGGGTGAGACCGGCAGCGGCAAGAGTCATTTGCTGCAAGCCTGCGTGCGTGCCGCACAGGACATGCAGCAAAACGCGATGTATACGCATGGCAGCGTTCCGCAAAGCGCGGCAGTCGCGGCGGTGGATGATGTCGAGCAACTTGATGAAGCGGCGCAAATCGCATTGTTCAATCTCTACAACCAGATGCGCGACAGCGGCGGCATGTTGCTGGTCAGCGGAAAGGAATCTCCGCTGCATCTCAAGCTGCGCGACGATTTGCGTACCCGCTTGGGGTGGGGCCTGGTGTATCAGGTGCATGTCCTGAGCGACGAAGAGAAAGCCCAGGCGCTGGTGCAACATGCACACTCGCGAGGCTTTGTGCTGCCGTCAGAGGTCACGCAGTATCTATTGCGCCACGGGCGGCGCGATCTGCCCAGCCTGATGGCGGTGCTGGACGCGCTGGATGTGCATTCACTAAGCTTGCACCGCGCGCCGTCTGTCCCGCTACTCAAAGAAGTCTTGCAACAAAAGACCACCGCACAACTACTGCGCTCGCCGATACCGCGTTAAAAAATGGCTCAAAATCCTCATTTACTAATCTGTAAATTCCGGTTTTTCGCCATTCTTTGCCTTGTCTCAGCATCGCTCATAACGTTGTGCGGCGGTCTTTAAAGAATTGGAGTTGAAGTGAACCTTACCTTATTTGATCTGGACAATACTTTATTAAACGGCGACAGCGATTTCGAGTGGTCGCAGTTTCTGATCCGCATCGGCGTGCTCGACCGCGAACTGTTTGAAGCCAAGAACCTCGCCTTCTACGAACACTATAAGGCGGGAACATTGGATATTCACGAGTTTCTGGATTTTCAATTGAAACCGCTGTCACGCCATGCGCGCAAAACGTTGGATGAGTGGCATCAGCGATTCATGCGCGAGCAGGCGTTGGGTATGATCACCCATGCGGCGCGCGACCTGGTCAATCGCCATCGCGCGGCGGGCGATGTGTGCGTCATCATCACCGCGACCAATAGTTTCGTCACCGCGCCGATCGCGCGCGAATTCGGTGTCGAGCATTTGATTGCCACCGAGCCGGAACACAAGGACGGCGAATTCACCGGACGCGTCGCCGATGTGCCGTGCTTCCGCGAGGGGAAAATCACGCGTCTGGAAAACTGGCTGGCGCAACACGGCTGGAATTGGAGCAGCTTTGCCGACACGACTTTTTACAGTGATTCACTCAATGATTTGCCGTTGCTCGCCAAGGTGAAAAATCCCATTGCGGTGAATCCGGATGACACTTTGCGCCAGCACGCCGAACAGCACGGCTGGCAGGTGATGAGCTTGCGCTGATTGGTTGCGCGATCAGCCCGGCCGACCATCCGTGCGTGCCCGCCAATAGACCGGCAAATAGCGCAGCAGCCAAGGCGAAAAACAAGCCAGCCAAATTATTGCTGCGGCAAAATACAGCCAGTATCGCCCCTGCATGGGCAGCATGTCCGCCAGCACACGCAGCAGGGCGACAAGCTGCATTCCCGCAAACATCAGCTTGATCGGCATATCCACTTTCATGGGCAGGCCGGAATGCCCGAGCGTGACGCGCGTGGCCATGCCGATCAGTATCGTGGCAAAACAACCTATGGCCAATGCATGCAGCGGTGCCAGCCCCCAGATTATGGCAGTGCCGTGGCTGATGAACAGCATGAAACTTTGCACGCTGAACAGCAGCATGGCGATGCCCAGCCAGGCGAAGCCGATGTGCAGCACACCGAGCAACGAGATGTGCAGTGTGTGGCGCGAGCTCCATGCGTACGTCAAATAGAATGCGGCGACCGCCAGTGGTATATCGCATAGCCATGACCAGGCAGGCGCATCGGCAAGTTGCAGCAGGCCATGCGTCACGCTGGACGCCAGCATGACCCACCATGGCCAGTTCGGTCTGGCCACATGCAGATGCGGCAATGCACTGCTGGTGAAGAACGGAACCATGCGGTGTGTGACGCTGGCAAATACCGGCAACAGGAACAACCACACACCGACTTGCGTTGCAAAGCGCAGCCATGCCGGATTGTCACTTGGCAACCAAATGAAGAAGGCAATCAGTCCGCACCAGCCAATGCTTAGTGCGACGAATATGATTTGCGGGTGTCGTTTGTCGGAAGGTGGTGTGTCGAGCAATACACGCAATAATGCATACAGTGCCACTCCCCAACCAAGCAGCGTGCTGCATATGGCAGCCAACAGGATATTGTGACCGATGAACAGTCCAACGTAGAAACCAATGGCCCCCAGCATGAGCAGTACGAAGGCAGGCACATAGCGTTGCGCCGGTATTTCTTTGCCATTCATCCAGCGCGGATAAGTGGTCATTAAAAAACCGAACATGAAGAATGGGAACAGGCCGTAGATCATCAGGTAAGCATGTGCGGCACCGGGCGCGATCGACCAGACAAAGGGATGCCCTGCCACGCCATAGTGTGTCACCAGTTCGATCAGCCACCACACCATCACGGCAATGGCTTGAAGAGCGCCGCCGAAGAACATGACACGATGCGGTGCGGCGGTAAAGTTATTCCAGAGTTTTGAAATCATCATGCCCTGTTGGATGCCTTTGATATGAAGCCGGGTTTTCAGTATTATCACGAACCATTTACTTTTAACTCTGCTAAGGAAAAACTGTGAAACGCAATACATTTATTTTGATCCCGCTGGCACTTCTTACGTTGACTGCGCTTCCTGCTGCTGCGGAGGACACGAATATGACCATGCCTATGGACAGCAAGGCCCCCACACAAAGCCATCAGGGCAAAGGCACGATCAACAGTGTGGATGCCAAAGCGGGTAAGATCAATCTGAGCCACGAGCCGATCCCGAGTCTTGATTGGCCGGGGATGACCATGGATTTCGATGTCCAGGACAAGGACTCTTTGACTAAGCTGAAACCCGGACAAAAAGTCACATTCAAATTGATCGAGGCTCGCAAGGGAAAATACGTGATCAGTGAAATCACCGTGGTCAAATAGCCACACAGATGCCAGCTGCGAGGCTTGCACGCCCCGGCAGCCTGGATGGTTGCACAGCTCCGCATCATGAGTCGGCTCCAATTCTGATGTCGCGCCCCTGGTCTTTCAGCAGCTTTTCCTGCCACCAGAGATAAACGACGGGGATGATGATTAACGACAGGAAAGGGGCGGTGACCATGCCGCCGATCAGGGGAGCGGCGATGCGTTTCATGACGTCGGTTCCGATGGATTGTCCGTACATCACCGGCAGCAGACCGGCGATGATTACCGAGACGGTCATCATCTTGGGGCGCAGTCGGAGTACTGCGCCTTGAATGATCGCCTCTCTGAGCATTTGCGCGGAAGTCAATTTTCCGGCTGCGCGGAATGATTCAATTGCTTTATCGAGGAACAGCAGCATCACCACACCGAATTCCGTGGCGACGCCCGCCAGCGCGATGAAGCCCACGACCACCGCCACGGAGACCGGGTAGCCGAGCAGGTAGATGAGCCATATGCCGCCGACCAGCGAAAACGGCAGACACAGCAACACCAGCAGCACTTTGCCGAAATTCTTGAAGTGCATGAACAGCAGCAGGCAAACCAGCAGCAGCGTGATCGGTATCAACCAATACAGTCGCGCCCGGGCATGTTCCAGATTGGCGTATTGTCCTGACCACGCGATGGCATAACCCGGTTTGGCTTTGACTGATTTTTCGATTTGGCTCCTGGCCTCTTCGACATAACCGCCCAGGTCGCGGTTTTCGGTGTTGATGTAAACGTAACCGACCAGCCTGCCGTTTTCACTCTTGATTTCCGTCGGACCATCGTGGATACTGAGACGCGCCAGATTGCCCAAGGGTACGCTTTCCCCGTTGGGCATGGTCACTCTGCTGTTCGACAGTGCATCGACGGAATTCCGAAACGATCTCATGTAGCGCAAATTGATCGGGTAGCGTTCCCGTCCCGTAATCAGTGTGGAAATGTTTTTTCCGCCGACCGCGCTTTCGATAAGCTGCTCGACATCCGCAACCGTGATGCCATATCGTGCGGCACTGTCACGATCCACCTCGATGTCGAGATAATGCCCGCCCTCGATGCGCTCGGCAAAAACGCTGCGCGTCCCCTTGATTTTCCGCAGCACGGCTTCAATCTCTTGCGCCAGTTCTGAAATGCCTTTTGAGTCCGGTCCGGTGATCTTGATGCCCAGCGGCGTGCGTATGCCGGTGGACAGCATGTCGATCCGGGTGCGTATCGGATAGCCCCATGAGTTGGTCAGGCCGGGCAGGTTAACCTCACGATCAAGTTTTTTGATGAAGTCTTCTACGCTTTCTCCCGCAGGCCATGCGCTCCTTGGCTTTAAGCGTATCACTGTTTCAAACATCGACAGCGGTGCGGGATCGAGTGCGGTATCTGCTTTGCCCGCCTTGCCGTAAACCCGCTCTACTTCGGGCATCTGGCGTATCAGCCGGTCGGTGATTTGCAAGATGTTGGCCGCTTCGTCTATGGAAATTCCCGGCAGCGTGGTCGGCATGTAAAGCAGGTCGCCTTCGTACAGAGGCGGCATGAACTCGCTGCCGATCTTGCTGGCGGGCCAGAGCGCGCTCAGCAATAACAGCAGTGCCAGAAAAATCGTTGTTCCCCGATTTTTGAAGGCGCGATTCAACATCGGCTGATACAGCGACTGCAACATCCGGTTAAGCGGATTTTGATTTTCCGGTTTGATTTTCCCCCTGACGAAGTAGCCCATCAAGACCGGTGTCAGCGTCACGGCTAACAAGGCAGCGGCAGCCATCGCGTAAGTCTTGGTGTAAGCGAGCGGCGAAAAAAGTTTTCCTTCCTGACCGGTGAGGGCGAACACAGGCAGAAAAGACACCGTGATGACGAGCAGCGAGAAGAACAGCGCGGGGCCGACCTCATGCGCGCTGGCCCTGGTGGCCTGCCACCAGTGATTCGCTTTTTCGTCTCCACGTTCCAGATAAAGGCGTTCGAGATGCTTGTGCATGTTCTCGATCATGACGATCGCCGCATCTATCATCGCCCCAATCGCAATCGCGATCCCGCCTAGGGACATGATGTTGGCGGTCACGCCCTGCAAGCGCATCACCACGAATGCCGCCAGGATGCCGATCGGCAAAGTCATGATGGCGACCATGGAAGAGCGCAAGTGCAACAGGAAGATAATACACACCAGCGCAACCACGACCGACTCTTCGATCAGTTTGCTTTGCAGGGTATCGACTGCCTCGCGGATCAGGCCGGAGCGGTCGTAGGTCACGACGACTTCAACGCCCTCGGGCAAGCCCGATTTGATTTCTGCGAGGCGTTGCTTGACTGCTTGCACGGTATCCAGCGCATTGGAACCATAGCGCATCACCACGATTCCGCCCGTCGCTTCTCCCTCGCCATCAAGGTCGGTCACGCCTCTTCTAGCCTCGCCGCCGATGCTGATATGCGCAATATCGCGCAATAAAACCGGAACACCATTATTGCCGGGCAAAACGGGAACCTTGCCGAAATCAGCCAGCGATCTGAGATAGCCTTTTTCGCGCAGCATGAATTCGGAGCGTCCCATTTCCATCACAGCTCCGCCGCTTGCCGAGTTGCTGTCGCGCACCGCCTTCGCCACTTGCTCCGTGGTAATGTGATAAGCCGCGAGACGGTTGGGGTCGATCTCTATCTGGAACTGCCGCACCATGCCGCCGACGCTGGCCACTTCCGCCACACCGGGCAGACTTTGCAGTTCGTACTTGAGGTAATAATCCTGCACGGCGCGCAATTGATCCTGATCGTAACGATGATTGCGATCGACCAGCGCGTATTCGAAAACCCAGCCCACCCCGGAGGCATCCGGCCCCAGCGCCGGTGCCACACCTTGCGGCAAACGGGACGCAATCTGGCTTAAATATTCCAGCACGCGCGAGCGCGCCCAGTAGGGATCAGTGCCATCCTTGAAGATGATGTAAACATAGGACTCGCCATACATCGAGAAGCCGCGCACCGCCGTCGAACCGGGAACCGAAAGGAATGCGGAGGTGAGCGGGTAAGTGACCTGGTCCTCGACGATGTCCGGTGACTGTCCCGGATAGGAAGTTTTGACGATCACCTGCGCATCGGAAAGATCGGGGATCGCATCCAGCGCCATATCCCGCAACGCATAGATGCCTGCCAACGCCAGCATCAGCGAGAAGATCAGCACGAACAGCCGATTGCGCAATGACCAGTCGATGACCCGTTTGATCAGGGCATCATCATTTTGCATCGTGCTTCTTTGATTCTAGGCTATCACTTGGCTTCATGCGTTCATGGGACTGCATGCGTTCAACGGCGGCACTCATGGATGCAGCCGAATCAAGCAGGAACTGACCGTTGACCGCCACTTCTGCACCTGGCTGGATGCCGTCGGTGATCTCGATCAAATCGCCAGTCTCAATTCCCGTCTCAACGTAAACAGGAAGAAAATTTCCTTCTCCCCTGTATAGCATCACCACGTTACCTTCTCCGGTGCGCAACACCGCCGAACTGGGCACCGCAAGCGCATCGTGGGATTGGGCATGGATGGTAACGTCGACAAAACTGCCGGGGCGTAAATGCAATTGCGAGTTGTCGATCTCCATCCTTGCGCTGACTTTATTGCTATCGGCGACGGGACTCAGAAAGGCAAGCCTGGTTTTAATGGATTGTTTGCCCGGGCTGGAGATGGTGACTTCGTCGCCCGCTTTCACCTGATTGTCTTGGTCTGGATACAGTGTGGCCGTGACCCATACCCGGTTGACATTGGCCAGTGCGAACAGCGTGGCGGCAGGCATGACATTGTCGCCTTCGCGCGCATTGATTTGCGTCACCACGCCGGACTCCGCCGCCAATATCGGGACGACCTCGATCACGCGCTTGTGGTCTTCGAGCTGCTGTACGGTTTCGATGCCTATATCTTCGTACAGAAACTTGGTTCGCTCGCGCGACAGTTCTTCCAGCAAGTCCATCACGTATTCGTTTTCAAAGATCAGCGAGTCGCCCGTTATGGTTTGCAGTATCTGGTTGCGGCGGCTGACGAACTTCAGGTAGTCATTTTGCTGCATGATCAGTTCGGGGGAATAGATCTCGTAGACCACCTGCCCCTTGTGTATATTCTGCCCGACGGAATGAATGTACGATTTTCTTATCACGCCGTCGAAAAAGCTGTGGATGTTGTACAGCGTGTGCTCGTCTGCCGTCACATTGCCGTAAGTACGGACTTCACCGGCTATGGCGGATCGCTTCACGCGCGCCAGACGCACGCCCAATTTCTGGATGGTCGCGCTATCAAAATGGATGCTGTGGTCGTGGGCAGTGTGACTTTTGGATTCGACCAAGTCCATGCCGCAAATCGGACAAGTTCCCGGATGGTCTTGCATGATTTCCGGGTGCATCGGGCAGACCCAGACTTTTCCCTGTCCGGCGGGGTTGATGCTGGGCAAGGAAGCTAATTTTGTTTCAGAAAATGCGGCAACCTTTGGCGATGCAGTGTTGGCATCAAGCCATGAAATAGAAATATGCGGATAGATGAAATAGGAGGCCAGAATGATGACGCTCAACAGCACAATGCCAGCTGCTTTTAATTTCGTCATGTTCGTGCCCGGTTTCCTGATTTGCAGAGTTAAAAAAGGGAGGCCGGAGCCTCCCCAAAATATTACCGCAGCAAACTTATTTAAGGATAATCATTTCGCCTTTGCCCTTGTTCGGGTTAGCGTCTTTCTTGCTCACCAGAACCGAGATGGCGCCGCGCAGGGCCGCGTTCATGGAATGGTCAACGATCGCGATACCGGCCACTTCCTTGTCTTTCGGCGTCACGAGGTCGACGGTTACAGCTTCAGCCACGGCCACGTTGTATGTTTGAATTCCGACCAACTGGTTCTTCGGGTTGCCGTTGATGTATACGCGATCCCAGATGCTGGCGATAGGATGCAGCGCGACTGGCAGGTTGATGTTGGCGTTCACGAAGTAGATACGCACGCGCTCGCCCGGCTTGGCTTCCAGCACGTCATGGTCGCCCTTCGGATCATGCACTGGATCGTAATGCAGCACCTTGCCGTTGATCAGCGAACCTTTCCAGGCATTGGCATCATTCAACATCGCGCCATAATTTTCAACGTCCGGGAAGTATTGCTGTTGAATCAGCACGTATTCGCGGTCAGCCTTGGGATAGTTTTTCGTATCTTTCGGCTCGACGATGATAATGCCGTACATGCCGCGAGCAATGTGCTGCACCATCGGGCTCGCGCCGCAGTGGTACATGAACACGCCGGGAACCTTGGCTTCAAATTTGAAATGCTTGCTTTCGCCTGGCTTGATCGGGGCGAATTCATCCAGCACGTTGACCTGTGCTGCGTGGAAGTCCATCGCATGCGAGTTCTTGTTGCTTGCCGGGTTGATCAACGTGAAATCCACTACGTCGCCTTCGTTTACGCGTACTGGCTTGCCTGGTACGGTGCCGTCAAACGTCCACGCTGCCATGGTGTCTGCGCCGCCGACCAGAGCACCATTGGTCTGGATGTCAACTTCCATCGCGGTCATCGTGACATTGACCGTTTTTGCCAATACTTGCTGCGCCGAACAAAGCGCAGCTACTGCCATGATGGCCAGAGTTGCTTTCTTGAATGTTTGCATGGTTTTTCCTCTCTTAATGATTGTTAACTACGAACTACTTCTCCTCCACAGTGCTGCTTCTTGCTACTACTATCAGGTTCCGAATTTGCACTTGCACAATGTGCGCAGGTGCTGAACCAGATCCTTGATTTCTTCGTCGCTGAACGTCCCTGCCCATGGCGGCATCAGGATGGATTTGCTGATGGATGAACCGCCTTCCTTGATGACCTTGAACAGCATCTCATCCGAACGCGCGGACATCGCTTTTGCATCGGTATGGTCGCGGGGCTGTACTGACATGTCGCGGATGTTAACGCCCTTGCCGCTTCCTTCCATGCCGTGGCACTGCACGCAATAGGCTTTGTAGTTGTCGGCGGCGGTTTCCTTGGCGTGCGCTTGCACGGAAAGTGTCGCCAGAAAAAACAGGAACAATAATTTATTTGGCATTTGCGGCCTCCTTGCTCAACGTTTCGAGGTAATGGACCAGTTTCTGGATGCTACCCTCCGACACTGCCTTGTTTGGCATCCATGTCTTTGGTTCCCATGCCTGCGGGTTGCGGATGAAGCTCGCGATGAATTCGGGTTGCAGCCGCTTGGCTGCGGTATACAACTCGGGGCCGGAGAGGCCGCCATATTCGGGTTCGATCAAGTGGCAGGCCATGCAGCCCCAGAACTTGTCGAAATTCATCTCGCCCATCATTTTGTCTATCGTGCCGGGTTCGATTTTTTCCTTGGCGATCAAGTCATCATGCGGTTTCAGCTCCATCAGTTCGTGTGCAACCTTGGTCGCGTCTGCCTTGGAGAGTGCAACATGGTCTTTGAGCGTCGATGCATCAATTTCGTCGCTTTTCGCCCCCACCTTGATATGGTCGCCGTAATACATTCCGGCGGGACGGATGCGTTCCGGCTTCTGTAGCCAGGACACCAGCCACTCTTGGCGATATTTGTTGCCGGCGTAAAAGAGATCAGGCCCCTTTTTTGCAAAGGCTACTACTAATGTTTGCGCCGCTGGCCCGGTAATGTTGTGGCAGGCGGAACAATCCCTCTGGAGCATTCCTCCTTCAGCCAGGGCTGCCCCGGAAAAACCGAGCAAAGCCGCAAAAATAATTCGCTGCATGTTTATTTCCTTCTTCTTCCCTGGTCGATGGGCTTGCCCATGAAATTAACATTGCCAAACATCCCATAACCTTTCTTCATCGATTCACTGTAGAAGAAATCTGGGTCGTAAATCTTGTCCTTCCAGGCATACCAAGGATCCATTGGAATCCCCTCATACTCGAATACCGTGATCGGGCCGCCCAGCATGCCTCCCATATTCAAGTGCCGATCCACATGGTCATGGAAAATAAATCGGCCGGGGTTGTTCATCTGCACGATCATGTCGTAGCGCTCGCCCGGCCCGACCGGAACGGTGTCCATATAGTAAGGGTTTGCAAGCGCATAGCCATCCTTATGGGTGAAAAGCTGGTCATGTCCATGCATATGCATCTCATGCACCTCGTCACCCGCGCCGTACATGCGCAGCCTCACCACATCCCCCTTCTTGATCCGGATCGGTTGCGACAGCGGGAACGACTTTGCATTCACGGAAAAAAAGTCGGCCACATCCGACGGCGCCCCGCCCTTGCCGTAGAGATTGGCGTAGGGAGATTCCCAAGTACTCATCATCATGATGACGTCCTTGGTCACGGTTTTTTCGAGTGCACTCGGGTTTTTTGGATCGACAATCAACGGACCCCACATTCCACGGATTGCAACATGCTCCCAGACATTGACGTGGCAGTGATACCAGAGGCTTCCCGGCCGGTCTGTTTTGAATTTGTAAGTAAATGATTCACCAGGCTGGATTGCTTCCTGGGTGACGCCGGGAACGCCGTCGCTCTTCCAACTTCCCGTTTGGTCAACCCCATGCCAGTGCACGGTGTGGGGCAGCGTCGTGTTATTGGTTACATGGACAGTAACGTCATCACCTTCCATAACGTGGATAAGCGGTCCAGGTACCTGTCCGTTGAAAGCGAACACACTGGCGTTAAAACCGGGCGCAACGTTGATTGAAACCTCATCGATGGTCAGACTGAATTCTCGCTGCGCACCCCAACTCAAGGTTGGCAACATTGATAATAAGAAAGAGAAGAGCAATATTTTTCGCATCGTTACAGCAAAGCTTTTCATATTCACCCCCCAATCCATAAATGATTTATTAATAATACATCTTTAAGTGAAAAAAAAAGCCAGACAACAAACCAATAACCTTTAATTCAACAACCCAGCGCATCCGACAATTTGTCGGACTTGAACTTTATGTCATGTCATTGATAAATGTCAAGTATATTTTAACAATGGCTAAAACCACGCCTATGTATTCGTATTTGCATATTTAAATCAGTTACTTTATGTATTGAGGGACGGATTCAAGGGTGAAGGGTGAAGAACAGATTTTGGCAAATCTAACCGGCTGTTTTGGCTGATGAAGTAATCGGGAAAGCGGTAATGACCTCCAACATGGGGCAGATGAGCAAAGTGGACTGATGCAGGCCACTCACGTATACAAGCTTGATGGCGTTGTGGGAGGCGGGGATTTTGTGGGCAGGGCGCGTACTTAACGCTGCAATCCGGCTTCGACTGCCAGCCTTTTTTCTTTGCCGGTTAGCCGCTCCACCAAGGTGAGCGCGAAATCCATTGCCGTGCCGGGGCCGCGAGAGGTGATCAGCTTGCCGTCTTCCACTACGGCGGCGGGTCGCTGAACGACCTGCGGAAATGCATCAAGTGCGCCGGGAAAGCAGGTGGCGTGTTTTCCGTCGAGCAAACCGGCGGTGGCCAGTACCGAGGGCGCGGCGCAAATTGCAGTAACGTATTTCCCTTGTTGCGCCATTTGCTGCACCAGCTTCAATACCCGCGCATCGGCTTTCAGATTGTTACTGCCCGGTTGTCCGCCGGGTAACACCACCATGTCATAGCTGTGCGTCAATGCTTCGTCCAGTGTGGCGTCAGGCACCAGTAGCGTGCCGCGACTGCCGCGTAATGCGCCGGCATTCAAGCCTGCCAGCGTGACGGAAACGCCGGCACGCCGCAGAATGTTAACGACTGTGATGGCCTCGAGTTCCTCACTGCCGTCGGCAAATAATATTAAAGCGGTTTTCATAGGTGGGTTGGTTAATCCAGTCACTAAACTGACAAGCGGAATTTACTCATGAAAACGCTGCACCGCAAGCGCAATGTTCAAAGGGGGCTGGATCATTGTGTATCTGGAATGCATTTTTGAGAAGATAAACGCGATCCCGGATCTGATTCCAACACTTCTCAAAACTCGATCGAAGGCCTGAACAAGAGTGTCGTTAAGCTATTGCTACGATCACGCAGAATGCCGTTGTACTCATCAGGACTTTCCCACACAACACCGACGTCCAGGCTGGCGCTATAGCGCTTACCTTTTAGGGGATATTTTTTACCGACAATAAATTCCTCGCGCACCGCTTGGCCGCCATGCTGGGAAAATTGCACTTTCAGGTCGAGAGAGCTGTTCTTGAGCCAGAGTAATAATGGCGCGCGGTAGTCCAGATCGCTGCGGTGGATACTGATGTATTTCACGTCGGTGACACCCGGATTGGCGTTGAATTTCCAGCCAAAGCGAAAACTCCAACCCAGCTTTTCGTCTTCAAAATCACGCTTGCCCTTGATCTTCCATTCCAGTTCGTACCAGTTGTCGGCGATGAGCACGTTGTTCTTGATGTGCTTGCTTCCAGCGCTAATGAGGTATCCGGTATAGCCCAGGTTGCTGCCGGTGCGCGTTTCTCCCGGCCGCACCAGATTTGCGATGTTGCCAAAGAACGCGGATACAGCCCATGGCTCCTGGAATCCGGCGGTGGCAGATTCGAAAATATTGATGCTGCTGTTCCCGATCTGCCCCTGCTTGTACAGTCTTGGTGTGTGTGATTTGAGATAGGTGCCCAGAAGCGGCATGGGATAGACGCTTGCTTCCAGCAGCATGTAGCGGGGTATGGCTGAACCTTCGATGAGTTTGCCGTAGATCACCATTTCGTTGTCCGAAGTGATTGTCGGGATCGGCTTGCTGGTAAGAGGAATGTTGAGGTCAACGTCGGTGTAATAGGGATCCCATTCCCATATCACTTCAGCTTTGTTATTCGCATCGACAGGCGGGGCACTTGCCGCAGGTTGCAGCGCGGTTTCGCCGCTTGGTACCGACAGTGAAGTCGACGTATCGGCGGCACGCGCAGACAAAGGCATGAGGAAGATGATCATCCAGACGACCATGGCGACGAGCACAAGCAGTCGTGCTTGAAGGCGAGGCAGTGCGGCATCGCTGATCTTTGACCGGGCATGGAAGCGATGCCCGCCATTTGCGACGGTCTCAGAATTATTAACTGGTACACACAGTGATTGGATACATCCACGTTGCATAGTGGTTAACGAAAAGGAAAATAGCATTGTAAATTTTTGGCTGCAATTTTGCGTTTATATTTCACCGCTACAGGATTATACGTCACGCCTTTGAAGAAAATTTATTCGGGCATCGATACTGTCTTTCATGACGTAATTCTAAAAACTTCCAACGAGACGCACACCTGTCAATTCAGGCGTGATTTCCGGCAACAGTACCACTTTGACGGAGCGCACCGGTCGATTATGTTCAACCACGCTTTGCCCGACCAAAGTGCCAACCAAGGCACCCGCCAGCACGTCCGAGGCGAAGTGGGCATTGTGGTAACTGCGCGCAACGCCAACCAGGCTGGCAACCGTGTAAGAAGAATATTTCACCCACGAATCATCGTAGTGTCCGGAGATGACTGATGCCAGGGCGAATGCCTGTGTGGTGTGCCCGGAAGGAAATGAAGAGTTTGATGAATAACCTATGCTGAACGGGTGGAATTTCGCGATGCCGACATTCTCGCGCGGGCGAGCGCGACCCGTGATGAATTTGAGGGTGGGCGTGACTATGCCGCTGGCGATAAGGCATGCAGTCAGGCCGTCTTGCGCAACCGCAGACGCCTTGTCGTTGTTCCCCAGCGCACCAGCCAGGTAAAAGCCGCCGAGCACCCCTAACGAATACTCTGCACCGAAGCGTTCGACATTGAGCAGGAAGCGGCTGTTGTTGGGTGCATGGCGGCGCATCTCGTCGCGGACAGGGCGATCCAATATCGCGGCGACACCGACCAAACCGGCGGCTGTCAGACCCATATCCCGCCATTCCTGTTCTTGCCAGCGTGCTGGAGCAGTGAGGACGTGCTTGACGTCGTCCACCAATATTTCTGGATAGGAGGAGGGCGGCGTGTCATCCGCGTGAACAGAGCTGTTCAGGCACAGCTGCAATACGCCTGCACAGAGCAGATTTTTGCAGGTCGGGCGCATCTAATTGCGAGATTCAGTCGCGGAAATTCTGATACTGCAACGGGAAGTCGGTGATGGTTTTCTTGACGAAGGCGATGGCATCTTGCAGGTCGTCGCGGTTCTTGCCGGTGACCCGCACGGTGTCGCCCTGGATGCTGGCTTGCACTTTCATCTTGCTGTCTTTGATGTGCTTGACGATTTTCTTCGCCAGTTCGATTTCCACACCGACCTTGACTTCGCAACCGCGTTTCACTTTGTTGCCGCTGACTTTTTCGATCTTGTCGCTGATCTCCAGACACTTGATGTCCACTCCGCGCTTGGTCAGCTTGCCACTCAGAATGTCTTGCACCTGGTTGAGCTGAAATTCATTGTCGGCCCAGACGGTGAGCTTGAGTTCGGCTTGCTCCACTCGCGCATCCGAACCCTTGAAGTCGAAGCGCGTGCTGACTTCCTTGTTAGTCTGCACTATGGCATTTTTGACTTCGGTCTTGTCTACTTCTGAAACGATGTCGAAGGTTGGCATGGCGGCTCCAGTTCAATACTAAAGTGCATAAAAGGATTTAACCAAAACTGCAAACGTAATTCACTTCCTCGTTTGTTTCGATCACGAAGCGGCTATTGGCTGCCACAGAGAACTGGCTGCCGGCGGTATAGGTCTTGAACTCCGGTTCGTCGCCAATCTTTACACGGCAAGTGCCGGAAGTGATTTCCATCAGTTCTGGCGTGCTGACATTGAAGGTGAGCATGCCGGGCAGAATCACGCCGACGGTCTTGCGCGTGCCATCGGCAAACAACACCGAGTGCGACACACACTTGCCGTCGAAAAATACATTACCTTTTTTAATCACGCTGACATTATCGAATTGCGACATGCTATTTCCTCTCGGTTAGCTCGTTGGTTTTTACGCCTTTTTGGTAAGTGACATATATATACACCGGGATGCCGAGGTCGCCGAGCTGCTTTTCGATGAGCGGTTTTACTTCATCCCAATTCAAGCCGGTCATGCCGCAAGCCAGACGCGGCAATGCAACGCTGCCGACTTTTTCCTTTTGCACAAAGGTGCGCAAAGCGTACAGCGCGCGATTCACATGGCTGAGCGTGGCATGCCCGGGTTTGCTGCCGTGATCGTAAGCGGCATCTTGCGTGAACAGATTGACGATGTAACGGCCATCGGAACTCATCCAGGCCCACACCCCGCCGGACTTGGGATGCTTGGTCTGGCAGAAGTGACGGAAGTCCTTGTACATCGCGGGCATGCGCTCGCGCAGTTGCAAGGCCAAGCCATGGTGAAAATCATCGTTGGGCGCGACACCTTGCGCGATGGCTTTCGCACCGCTAAATAAAATGTCTCCGCTCAATTCGTGAATCATGCTGCGCCTCTTCGTGTTTATTTGCGTTTGTGCAAATTCGCCGCGATGCGCAGACGCAACGCGTTCAGCTTGATGAAACCCGCCGCGTCTTTTTGATTGTATGCGCCCTTGTCGTCCTCGAAGGTGGCGATGGTCGGGTCGAACAGCGAGTCGGTCTTGGAGTCGCGTCCGACCACGATCACGTTGCCCTTGTACAGCTTGACGCGCACCCAGCCGTTGACGGTTTGCTGGGTGTGATCTATCAAGGTTTGCAACGCACGGCGTTCCGGCGACCACCAGTAGCCGTTGTAAATCATCGAGGCGTAGCGCGGCATCAGATCGTCTTTCAAATGTGCCACTTCGCGATCCAATGTGATGGACTCGATGGCGCGGTGCGCCTTGAGCATGATAGTTCCGCCCGGGGTTTCGTAGCAGCCACGCGACTTCATGCCGACGTAGCGGTTCTCCACCAGATCGAGACGACCGATGCCGTGCTTGCCGCCGAGTTGGTTCAGTTTAGCCAGTATTTGCGCGGGAGTCATGCGTGTGCCGTTGAGTGCCGCGATGTCGCCGTTGGCGAATGCTATGTCCAGATATTCGGCGGCATCCGGGGCTTTTTCCGGAGACACCGTCCAGCGCCACATATCTTCTTCAGCTTCTGCGGCGGGATCTTCCAGATGACGGCCTTCGTAGGAAATGTGCAGCAAGTTGGCATCCATGGAGTAGGGCGAACCGCCTTGCTTGTGTTTCATTTCCACCGGAATACCATGCCGTTCGGCATAGGCCAGCAATTTTTCGCGTGATAGCAGATCCCATTCGCGCCAAGGCGCGATGACCTTGATGTTCGGATTCAGCGCGTAAGCACCCAGTTCGAAACGCACCTGGTCGTTGCCCTTGCCGGTCGCGCCGTGCGCGATGGCTTGCGCGCCGGTCTTGTTGGCGATCTCAATCAGACGCTTGGCGATCAGCGGACGCGCGATCGAAGTGCCGAGCAGATATTCGCCTTCATACACGGTGTTGGCACGGAACATCGGGAACACGAAATCGCGCACGAATTCTTCGCGCATATCGTCGATGAAAATATTTCCCGGTTTGATGCCGAACTGCAATGCCTTGTTGCGCGCCGGTTCCAGCTCTTCGCCCTGGCCGATGTCGGCGGTGAAGGTGACGACTTCGCATTGGTAAGTGTCTTGAAGCCATTTCAGAATGACCGAGGTGTCGAGCCCGCCCGAGTAGGCAAGTACCACTTTTTTGATTCCGCTCATTTTACGTTCCAGTTGATTGTTGTTGCCATCGTTCCCACGCTCCGCGTGGGAACGTATCCCTGCCGCCCTGCGGTGTAATGCTGTGTGCCAGCGTTTTCGACGCAGAGCGTCAAAATCCCGTTCCCAAGCATAACCAGCGACTTGGTTGTCGTCTTTGAACAACCTAGTCGAATGGCTATAACCAATGACTTGCTCAGCGTCTTTTGCTGGGCTTAGTCAGATGGCTAGTAGTCATATCAGTAGTTTCATCAGAGCATGGGAACGATAAAACATGGCATGGTAGGGCGGGTTTCACCCGCCCTACTATTTGTCCACTCGCCCCAGCAGCAAATATTCCATCAATGCCTTCTGCACATGCAAGCGATTCTCCGCCTCATCCCACACCACGCTTTGCGGGCCATCCATCACGCCGTCGGAGACTTCTTCGCCGCGATGGGCGGGCAGGCAGTGCATGAACAGCGCGTCTTTCGCGGCAACGCGCATCATGTCTTCATCCACTTGCCAGTCGGCAAAGTCTTTCATGCGTTCTTCGTTTTCCGCCTCGAAGCCCATGCTGGTCCATACGTCGGTGGTCACCAGATCAGCGCCGCGCGCGGCCTCCATCGGGTCGGCGAATTCTTTGTAGTGATCCTCGCCGAATAATCCCGCGCGTTCCGGCTCGACTTCATAGCCGGGCGGGGTCGAGACATGCACGTTGAAATCCAGTATTTCTGCGGCTTGCAGCCAGGTGTTGCACATGTTGTTGGAGTCGCCGATCCACGCCACGGTCTTGCCTTGTATCGAGCCGCGCTGCTCGATGCAGGTGTAGATATCCGCCAGGATCTGGCACGGGTGGTATTCGTTGGTCAGGCCGTTGATCACCGGCACGCGCGAGTTCGCGGCAAAGCGTTCGATGATGGATTGCTCGAAGGTGCGAATCATCACGATGTCGCTCATGCGCGAAATCACTTGTCCGGCATCTTCCACCGGTTCGCCGCGTCCCAATTGCGAATCGCGCGTGTTCAGGTAGATCGCCGAGCCGCCCAGCTGCTGCATGCCGGCTTCAAAAGACAGGCGCGTGCGCGTGCTGGCTTTCTCGAAGATCATCACCAGGGTGCGATCGGTTAGCGGCCAATACTGCTGATAGGCTTTGAACTTTTGCTTGATGATGCGGGTGCGATCGAACAGATATTCAAACTCATCGCGGGTGAAGTCCTTGAACTGCAAAAAGTGTTTTACTGTCACAGTCTGTTTTGCCGAAATGGGTTTTGCTGACATGGTTTGATTCCAATCAGGATTGCAAAAATTCTTTTATCAGCGGGCACAAGCCATCTATTAACAACTGCGCTTGGTCTTGCGACATGATCAGCGGCGGCAACAGCCGTATCACGCTGTCGGCGGTGACATTGATCAGCAGTCCTTTGGCGAGTGCCTGTTTGACCAAGTCGCCACAAGGCCTGTCGAGTTCGATGCCGATCATCAGACCCTGACCGCGAATCTCCTTGAGGCCGTTCACGCCTTGCAAGGCGGTGGTGAAACCCTGCTGAATAAATTTTCCGAGTCTCTCAGCGTGCGCCAGTAGTTTGTCCTGTTCAAGAATATTCAGCGTGGTCAACCCTGCCGTGCAAGCCAGCGGATTGCCGCCAAACGTCGAGCCATGATTGCCGGGCTGGAAGATCCCGGCTGCCTTGCCAGCGGTGATGCAAGTGCCGATAGGCACACCCGAGCCCAGCCCTTTGGCGAGCGTCATCACATCCGGCAAAATGCCGGTGTGCTGATATGCGAACCACTTGCCGGTGCGACCGATGCCGCATTGCACCTCGTCCAGCATCAGCAGCCAGTTTTGTTTGTCACAAACTTTGCGCAGTTGTTGGAGGTAATGGATGTCCAGTGTGCGGATGCCGCCTTCGCCCTGTATCGGCTCGACCAACACCGCAACCACATTGCTGTTGTGCTGGGCAACGTGACGGATCGCCTCCAGGTCGTCGTAAGGCACGCGCACAAAACCGCCGACCAGCGGCTCGAAACCGGCTTGTACCTTGCGGTTGCCGGTGGCGGAAAGAGTCGCCAGCGTGCGCCCGTGGAATGCCTTTTCCATCACGATGATGGCAGGGGCTTCGATTCCTTGCTGATGCCCATACATGCGCGCCAGCTTGATTGCCGCTTCATTCGCTTCACAGCCGGAATTGCAGAAGAACACTTCCTGCATGTTAGTCAGGCTGCACAGCTTGTCGGCGAGCAGTTCCTGTCCATTCACCTGATAGACGTTTGAGCAATGGATCAGTTTGCCGATCTGTTCGCTCAGTGCGGCAGTGAAGCGCGGATGCGCGTGCCCCAAGGTGTTCACGGCAATGCCCGCCAAGCCGTCCAGATAGCGTTTGCCTTCGGTATCCCACAGCCATGCGCCTTCACCGCGCACGAAAGCGACGGGGAGGCGGGCATAAGTATTCATTACATGTGACATAAAATAATGACGGCGGACCAGCCGCCGTTCAGTAACAAATCAAGAGGCGTATATTGAGCTAAATAACCCTGTCTAGGCAAGGAAAACCGTTGCTTCGGTACGATTATGTTTGAAGCCCGTTCGCCCTGATAACCAGCGACTTGGCTGTCGCCTTTTGGCGGCCTAGTCGAATGGCTATAACCAATGACTTGCCCAGCGTCTTTTGCTGGGTTAGTCAGATGGCTAATAATCATATCAGTAGTTTCATCAGGTATCGAAGGGCAACGGGCTTGGATGCGCTCTGCATAACCTGTGCCGGACTTGTCGAAGCATCAGCCAGAACGGGGGATCTTAAATTTCACTTGCTCGGAGTCCACAAAGCAAACAAGCCGACATCGCTGCCGGCTTGGTTGCGGTGAATCAAAGCGGCTGGGCGCTTACGCCATTGCCTTGATGGCCGCAGACAGACGGCTCTTGTGTCGAGCGGCCTTGTTCTTGTGAATGATTTTCTTGTCAGCGATGCTATCCACAGCGCTCACGGAATCTTTGTAGACAGCTTGAGCGGCAGCCTTGTCACCTGCCTCGATCGCCTTGATGACCTTTTTGACCGCAGTGCGCAGCTCAGAGCGTAAGCTGCTGTTGTGGGCATTTTGTTTTACTGCTTGACGGGCACGTTTCCGAGCTTGTGCGCTATTTGCCATGACTGCTCCTTGAAAATTCGGTTACAACGAAAGGCGCGCATTCTAGTGACTCACCCAAGCTTTTGCAAATTTTTTTGCGAGGACAGGCGGTTAGGCGAGTTGGGGGCTCAATAATTGTTTGAGCTCGCCCCTATTTTTACTTGCGCGAGGTTCGTGTTGCGCGCGGTGTCAGACCAGCAGATTTGGCGATCTCCAGCAGACCCAGCAATGCCCTATAGGCCTGACGAGCCTGGTCATGTACCCGGCGGATTTGACTGAGCAACTGCCGGTTGGCGATGGTGCGTGCCGAGGGCGCGCGTCCCTGCCATTCATAAAATCCGCTACGCGAAACATGCAGCACGCGGCACATCGCTGAGAGATGGAACTGCTGGCGATGCCGGGCAATGAATCTGTACTCCACGGCAGTTCCCGCGCAAAGTACGCTACGGCTTTTTTTAGGATGTCGCGCTCCTCGGTCATCCGTTTGAGTGCTGCGCGCAGTCGCTCATTCTCGCTAGGTTCATCTTCCGGCTTGCGTCCCGGCCCTCGGAAAGCATGTTCTTTGCCGACTTTGCCCAGTTGCTCTTGCCACTTGTACAACCGGTTGCGAGCGATCCCTAGTTCCAATGCAAGCTGGGTTGCGGGTTTCTGCCCAAGCTCAAGTAGCCTGATCGCTTCCAGTTTGAATTCCTTGCTAAACCGCTCTCGCTTGCGTTCAGGATTCCGTTTGCCGATGTTGTTCCCCATTTAACACCTCCGTTCACAATGTCTACTTTCAAACGTATCCGGAAAAGCCGGGTTAGCCCAGTCTGTCCCCCGCTGTTCGCACGAAACCGCAATAAGTGAATATGTTCCTGTGAGGAGAAGTAAAAACAACAAATTGTTACAACTCTCCTGATGCTAGCAACACTTTTTTTACAGATGATTGCTAGAATTCGTTTAGGCATCAGATTCGAAAGTTACCTCGATGATCATGCCGTCAGTTCGAATTCTCCCCCGCCCTTCAGATGTCACCCTGGGTTTGCCAGGGTAGGCGACTACCCCGTTTTTTTGTATGGTTAGCCGCTTGGTAGCATGGTGCTAACCGGGTGGGCGTACTTAAGCATCCAAATCTGGTATGGTTCGTTTTAAGAGAGGTGCGTATAGTTCATTCTGGCAATGTTGGCTTGCTGCCCATAAAAAGCCCGGATGCCGTTCCGCTCTTCCCAACTTTCATTAAATTATTGAGGTCAATCATGAACAGGAAAAAAATAGCACTTCTTTTAGCTTGTGGGGTAAGCATGGGACTTTCACCGATTTCAGGTTCTTCCTTTGCGGCCGACGCTCCCACCAAGAAACCAGCCGTCTCCAAACCGTTTGCCGATCCAAAAGCACATGAGAAAGATCACTGTGATGAGCATGGGTCCGGCATGATGGAAGGTTATGGTCGCGGCATGATGGGTGACCATGAGGGCGGCATGATGGGGGGTTATGGCTCCAGAATGATGATGGAATCATCACGGATGAACATGGTCAGGTCACTTGATCTCAGTGATGAGCAACGTTCCAAAATCAAAAAACTGTCCGACCAGCTGCGCCATAATAATTGGGTAGCACAAGGTTCTATCATGGACGAATCGGCAAAGCTTCGCGATCTTTATGAAGCAGACAAACGTGATCCAGCGACGATTGGCAATGTATACCAAAAGATTTTTGACATGAAGCGCCAGATGATAGAGGCGATGATCGATACCCAGAACCATGTTGAGGAGTTATTGACCCCTGAACAAATCATTCAGTTGAAGGACATGCATCACATGAGGGACATGCATCACATGCCGGGGCCTAAGCACGGTTATCCGATGAACTGAGTCACTGTGTTTTGCCAAGCTAATACCCGGGTCTAGAAACTCGGGTATTTTTTATGCGGTAGCCTATTCACGATGAGTCCATGCCGCCCGCCTCTTTGCAGCACGCCGATGGGTGCGGTCGGATCACCGTGGCGGAATGGTTTGCAGAGGATTGCGGAGAGGCGGCGAATGATGCGGTGTTTTAGATATGGAAGGGATAAAAAAATCTCGATGCCGACTCCTTTGATCCGGTGCAGCCACCATGAGGACTTATTTGGCCTTGTGCTCCAGCGCGATGCCGAACAGCTCCAGAGCAACGCCCAAGATAAGCAACAGCGCGCCCGGCCATGCTTCTGGAGCGAGGAGCATCAGCGCTGCGCCCAGCACCACCATGATCACTGCACTGGCGCGCCGGGTACGTGGATTCTTTATCATATGGCTTTCCCCGCTATTCCTTGGTTTGAGTTTTAAGTATAGTTTAGATAATGACTTTCGGTCGACATGATTTTCGATCGCCCTGCAAGGGTGCTAATCATTAAATCAATGACGGAGATCACCATGAAAAAACTGAAAAATGAAGCAGAATTATTTAAGGGAGCGTTACTCGCAGGCGTGAAGTATGCGGAGGGGCGTGGTGTAGTCGAGTTTGAACCAACCGATTCGGCAAGTGAGAAACTGTTATACATCTACAGACTGCTGGTCCATGATAAAGTCATTCAGCCATTGCCTGAAGATCAGGTCGCTGAAAAAACTTTGCGGCACAAACTTGCAATCTGGTACTCAAAACAACTGCCCAAAGATCATCCGCTCTTAAAATAAACAAAAGGGTCAGCTCGATCCTACCCCATTGATCGCACGAACATCAGCGCGACATTCGCATTCAGTGCTTCGAGATGAGTAAAGACGACAATACAGAGAAATTCCGCATCGACAAGTGGCTTTGTGCTGCGCGTTTCTTCAAAACGCGTTCCCTGGCAGTTGACGCTGTTGATTGCGGTAAAGTGCATATCGATGAGGTGCGCGTCAAACCGGCTAAAGCAGTGGCGGTGGGCGATATGCTGAACATCCACATTGGGCAGCATCAATTCGTAGTCGAGGTGCTGGCACTGTCCAATAAACGCGGTCCGGCAGCCGAGGCACAGAAACTATATCGTGAGACCGATGCCAGCCGTCAGCGGCGAGAAGCCATTGCTGCCCAACTCAAGGCGCAGCCGCAGCCTTTCTTTTTTAAGGGTAGGCCGACCAAACGTGATCGACGCGAGATCGAGCGTTTCAAGAAAGGAAACGGATAACCGTTGCCGACCTGCAGCCGACATTCAGAATCAGGGTTTCAAGGCATTTGGCAACCACGTTTCGTTGTATTTACTCGATATCATCTTGACTCATCAAATAGTGCTTCCAGACGCATGCTGAGTGCAGGGCTGGGTTGATATTTCATTACTTGGGGAAAATGCAGTTGCGGACTCAATTCAAAGAATAGCCATTCCCGATGCATTCGGTAACGATACAGCAGTAGCACGACATAATCCGTCACCGCATACGCCGGGTTACTGACCCCAATTACACTCGCCTGATACAGCAAGGCGGTACGATCATTCAGGGTATGATAAATAGAGAAATCCTGACGCAGGTCGAAATTCTGTTTGTCATTGAGCCATGTGGCAGTACTGGTGGCACGAAACAGAACCGGCTCGCTTATAAAACGCTCCAGGTCAAGTTCAGTGGTTTCACCCACGCCCAGGGTATTAAACCAATACACAGACTGCGTTGCTGTCAGCCGCCATTCACCCATCGGAGCCGAATAGCTACCCCTTGTGCGTACGAAAGGCCGTACCGGGATTGGAAATTTAAGCCCCCAATCAGTACTAAAGTGCCAGACGTTTGCCACTGCTGTCTCATAGCGCGCAGCCAAGCCAACACTCGAAGGCGCGACGACCTGATTACGAAGCACGGCCTGACCTTGTGTTGGTGCGGCCTGACCTGGTATTATTGGCTGATTTGTTATATTGTTCTCAGGGTCTGTTTCCAGCAACAGATGTAATCGCCCCTCGGTTACAGGCAATCTCAAATTTAGCCTGGCTGCAAGATCGAACCTGCGGACACCGTTAAATCCCGCCACTCTGGTAAGGTCCATCTGCAATACACTTTGATTGCTCTCTTGGTAATGACGATCACCACCAAAGAAGCGATCGATATAGTTTGCGAAGCTGACAACCTTCCCGGACAAATAATCACGCGGAGCCTCCATAGAATCAAAGCGATCAGATTGTTGTATCTGTGGAGCAGATTGTTCTGCGCCAAGTAGCTTCAAGGGAAAAAGAAGAGTAATGCCCAACAGCAGGCTCGATGAAAGCCTGCAAAGCCAGATAGATTTACGCTCAAGGGACGACATTTCGGGCAGATATTACACAATATAGTCGCGTATGCGGAGTTTGACATGACGCCGGAGCTTCAGCAAATGGCCGAAATAATCCTACCCACGTTTAGTGGACACCATAAGAATGGCATATTATCTCTTATGCGGGTGTCTCATGGAACGCAAAGAATATACAAGGTATACCCGGGAATTCAAACTGGAGGCTGTTCGGCTGGCCTTAATTGGTGATCGACCGAAGGCATAAATAGCACGTGAACTTGGCATACGGGTGAATCAACTCCGGAATTGGCGTCTTGAATTCGAGCAAGAGGAAAGAACAGGCGCGCCAAAACGAGCTCCGCTTGTCGATGACGACCTTGGGCGACTGCGGCGTGAGAACGCCAAGCTCAAGGAGGAGAATGAGATTTTAAAAAAAGCGGCCATCTACTTCGCGCGGGAGTCGAGGTGAAGTACGAGTTCATCAATACCCATCGACACAGCTATGCGGTTAAGACGATGTGCAGAATGCTTAGGGTTTCAACGAGTGGTTTCTATGCAGCCCGCATTCGTCTCCCGAGCGCATGCAGCGAACGACAAATGTTGCTGACCTCGCACATCCGGGCAATTCACACCGCAAGCCGACACACGTATGGTGCACCGCACATCCATGCTGAGCTTTCTGCTCAGGGTGTTGCGTGCAGCCGAAACACGGTTGCCAAGCTGATGCGTCAGGCGCAGATCATGCCGAAGGCAGTCCGACGGTTTCGGGTTATCACGGACTCGCGAAACACCAAGGCGTCGCCCAACTTGCTGGATCGAGTATTCCAGGCAGACCAGCCCAACGCCTGTCCGTTGAGCGATATCACCTTCATTCCAACGCGAGAGAGCTGGCTCTACCTGGCGGCCATCCTTGACTTGTATTCTCGTGCTATCGTAGGTTGGGATGAGCAAGAGTCTCGGTTGCCAGTTGGCTAAGGGCATGCCCTACTTGCTTGATTACGTGCTCCCCAATATCTATTTTCATGTCATAACCGCATACGCCATACTGCGGCATTGCGGGGCGGAAATCGGCAAACAGGATTTCTTGGGCAAGATTTCCTAGCGCAAAACGTGGCCATAGGAGTTATTCTACATGGACGCTACGTGAAGTTACCCGTTTGCTCGAGCCAGATGATCCGGTCTACCTCTGGCGCGAACTTCTGCTCGATATACATGGCGGCATCGCACGCCGCGTCTTGGGTTTTTCCGTCTGGGTATAAAAAAGGAGCCGCAATGATCGACCTTTACTATTGGCCCACTCCAAACGGCCACAAGATCACGATATTTCTCGAAGAGGCTGGACTCGAGTACCGGATCATCCCGATAAACATAGGCGCGGGGGATCAATTCAAGCCCGCGTTTCTCAAGATCAGCCCCAATAATCGCATGCCCGCGATCGTCGATCTCGCCCCATCGGACGGGGGCAACGCAATATCGGTCTTCGAGTCGGGCGCAATCCTTGTATATCTGGCCGAGAAAACGGGGGAGTTGCTGCCAAAAGATCTGCGAGGTCGGAAGACCGCACTGGAATGGCTGTTCTGGCAGGTTGGTGGTCTCGGCCCGATGGCCGGACAAAACCATCACTTCTCCAACTACGCCGCCGAGAAGATTCCCTACGCAATCGACCGTTACGTGAAGGAGACCAACCGCTTATACGGCGTGCTTGATCGCAGGCTCGATGACCGGGAGTTTATAGTAGGCAATGACTATACGATTGCAGATATTGCGGCCTACCCTTGGATCGTACCATGGAAGGCTCAACAGCAGAATCTGGACGACTTCCCAAACGTTAAACGCTGGTTCGACGCGATCCGCAATCGTCCGGCCACGGTTAGCGCTTATGCACAAGCCCAACCTTATTCGAACCAACCCGCGGTGACCGAAGAAAGTAAGAAATTCCTGTTTGGCCAGACGGCCGCAAGTGTCCGTGCGCTCGTTAATCCAGATGATGCTACGTAGGTCCCATGATGTTAAAAGAAAACTCGGTATGTTATTTTGCGAGCGCAGTATCAGTCCTGTTCTCCGTTTGCTTGCGTATCAGCCACGTTCATCCGCGCTATAACGAACGCTGGCCGCTAAGGTCTCGTCGCTCGGCCGCAACCCGCGGGAGATCTTGGTGCGCGAGGTGATG